>Ga0172363_10004368_pt1 | contig 11442 bp, 21 predicted proteins | sample LakKivs2_kivu2a2_FD_114541 | JGI IMG/M metagenome (GOLD analysis project Ga0172363, IMG submission 114541) | Sediment microbial communities from Lake Kivu, Rwanda - Sediment s2_kivu2a2 | ecosystem: Environmental > Aquatic > Freshwater > Lake > Sediment | place: Rwanda: Western Province, Lake... | reverse complement strand
TATGATAAATCAAATCTTTTTAGAAGATTGTATTTCCACTCTCACTAGATTACAAGATAAGAGTATTAATGGAATTATAACATCACCACCATATAACATTAATACTGAACGAAGTGATTGTTACTACAAAAATGGTTATTCACATCTTGACGGTCTTACACAAGAAGATTACATTAAAACTCGTTTAGAAGAATTCAAACAATTTTCAAGAGTTTTAGAAGATCGCGGTGTGATTTGTTATAATATCTCGTATGCTAAAGAGAATCCAATTTTGCCAACACTTCTTTTATCAGAGGTTCATAATTCAACTGACTTAACAGTAGCCGATATAATTTCGTGGAAAAAACAGACCGCTATACCATTTCAAACTTCACCAACCAAATTATCCAGAATTACTGAATTAGTTTATATCATTGTTAAAAAAGATCGCTTACATGATTTCAAGACCAATAAACAAGTAAGTAAAATCAATTCTAAAACTGGCCAGAAATTTTATAAAAATTATACTAATTTGATTGAGGCTAAAAACAATGATGGTTATGACTGTCAGTTAAAGGCCTCTTACTCACAGGATTTAGTAGATAGATTGATTTCTATCTACTTTCCTAAAGAGAGTTTAATTTACGATCCGTTTATCGGCATTGGCACAACTGCTCTTTCTTGTATTAGAAATGGTTTAGATTATATTGGAAGTGAAATCACAAAAGAGCATTATGATATCGCAATTAAACGGATTAGTGAATTAAATCTTGTTCCGTAATTCTTTTAATAAGTGTGGATGCGCCCATTTTTCTTCTGTGAGTTCAACTTCTTTAACAAGGCCGTTTGGTATCAGATCGTTCTTTAATTGGTATCCATCTTGTCGGTGAATACCTTTGCTGTGATCTCGTATATTAATAATACTTCCATTTTCAAGTTGAATAAAAAGTGTGCCTTTTTTATACTTGTATGTGAGGTGAGAGTTTTTATAATTAACTTCACAATCTTCAATAACTTTCCAGGCTTTGATTTGATAGGGTTTTTTCGGAGTTTGTTCGCTTAAAAGTAGATCGATTTTGTAATCTCGTAACTCGTCGTTACCCAAGACATACAATGGTCTTATTCGGTATTGGAAATCTTCTCTCTTATAATTAAGATAGCATTTCAAGGCTGCTTCAGTAGCGGCTGAGTAAGATACATAAATTTTTCTATTGTAATAGGTATACCAACTTGTCCAAGATCCGTGATCTCGTGTTCGGACTTCTAAAGTCCATCCGTAAACTTGGTGATTTTCTAGTGGTGGTTGATATTTAATAATTTCTTGTCGTTCAACCGCGAATGTTTTGCCGTTTATATTGAAGTAGGTTTCGGCTTTTTTAGTAATTGTTGGGTTTTTAAACCAGGTGGTGTTTTTTAGTTTTTTCAGTAATTTAGTAATCTACAACATAATTTTAGAGTTATTTTTTAGTGCGAGTAGGACGGATCGAACGCCAGGTCACTGATTTTAGAGGTCAGCTGTCACTCCGTGTGTCATTTAAAACTCTACTCACTTTTTATTTACATTATTTATGTATAAAAAAGTTTTAAATCTTTAAAAATTATTCGCTAAGTAATCCATTAATCAAGTGATCACGATACTCACTTGTAGTCATAAAGTGTTTTTGAAAATTGATTAGTGTAAGTGGTCCTCTCATTTCTGTTAGAGGATCATTTGGATTTTCACAAGTGACCCATAACCAAATACCAGCTCTTTTTTCTATTTGTTCAGGTTTGTAAGCGTAATAAAAATTACCTTCAATCCACTTATCCCTATACTGATTATATTCAGCATTTGCAATTTTGAAAAAGTTTTTATTTAGTTCAGAATAAGTTTTTTTACAATACACTTTCATAGACTCCATTTTAATATTGGTAAAATAAATCCTATTACAAATCCAAGTGAATCCAGTAAATAATTATCTTGATAATTTTTAATTTGTTTTTTGGTTTTAGCAAATAATTCTAATCCTAATTGCGAAGTCGTTGAGTTGATTAACTTATGTAAAATCAAGATTATCGGTAAAGTTAAATAAAAATTATTAATATAAAAATCCAAAATTGTTTTATTATTAATAACTACATTCAAAAAAATTGGCATACCACCTAAGTCGGTAAAAAAACTTACAAAAGTCCAAAGTAAAACAAATACTAAAGTAAGAAGAAAGGCTACTCCAATAGTAAGTAAAAAACTTGCTAATATTATTAAAATCCATTTGAATAAATAATAAATTATGGCAGATTTAGATCTAACACGAGCTAAAATCATGGAAGAGATTATGACTATAAAGTAGGTTTCTAAAACACTAATAATTAGATTAGTGTAATTCCAAATTTTATTATTTGACATCAGGATATTCTATTGTTAGACATTTTCCATTTTTACCAAACGCCTCTTCATAAGTGATCTCTTCAATTGTGAAATATCCCCATTTTTCATATTCGTTTTTAAATTCCACAATATCGGTTATATGAGGATTAGTTTGTAAAGTTACTGCTTCAGGGTTGTTTTGTCTAACTCTTCTTGAAACTCCTTCAGGTGTCCAGACAAAATCAATTATTTTATTATTTACCACTGGAACAATGTGATCTTCAACTTCTGATTGACCAGTGTAGTCTTGTTTAAGATAGTATAGCTTACAATCTATGTTATTATTTTTTGACCATTCAAAAAAATCTTTTGCAAAAAATGCGCAGTTTCCTGTACTTTTTTGTATATTGTATCTACTTTCTTGTAAGTATTTATTTACTATACTTTCAAGTTGTAATTCGGATTCAAAAACTTTAAATGATTTAATAAACATAATTGTATATATTTATGAACGACTACGAAAAACAAAAACTTATTGAATATCTGACTAAACAAATCACTTTTGATTATACAGATTATTTCAGTGAAGATTATATCTTAAAAGATATCTTAAAATTAAAGTATTGTGAAAGTTGTGGTAAATCATTAGCTTTAGACGATACGTGTCAACCATGTAGTCGTAATACCAAAATTGACGAGATCTTAGATAATCCTAATACATAAGAAATGAAAGAACTTAAAGATTGGCTTGAGCAATTTATTGCCTACACAGAAAAGAAAATTGAAACTATGAAACAAGTCACACCAGACCATAGGAACATCAAAAGATTTGAAGGTGAAGTTAGTATGGCTAAGAAAACATTATCAAAAATAGATGAATTAGTAAAATAATACAATTAGTTCTCGTTAAATCGTGAGGTGTCTTGTATGAAACTTGCTGGATGTAAATAGTATCCAAACTGACCATCACTTGTTTCGCGACTAAGAACACCAAAGATTTCACCATCTACTGATTGTAAAATCTTAAAATCATATTCGTCTCTGGTTCTATTACTCAAAAGTTTTAAATGTAAGTATTTGTTTTTCTCTATAACTTCTGTGATTTCAAACTCAACGCCAATAAAAAAGACCATCATCATATCTAATTGAACAATACAAACTCTCGGTATTGTATCAATATCTATCTGCTGATACTTTCCAGAATTAATCATATCATTCCACTTTGATCCTACAGGAGCTGAATAACGAATATTATGTTCATATTTAAAAATCAAGATTTGTGATTTTGAAATAGTGGTAAGTACTATGAAAATTAATGTAAAAAGTGGTTTCATTTTTTTTATACTCTTATTTTATCCTAAAGTTAGTTAATTAAACCTTTTACAGATTTTGCAATAAAAATAAAAAATAATTACAAATTATGAAATTTTTTATTGACACCGCAAACCTTCAGGAAATTACAACTGCCACATCACTTGGCATTTTGGATGGAGTCACAACTAATCCAAGTTTAATGGCAAAAGAAGGAATTTCTGGTCATACGAATATATTAGCCCACTATTTAGAAATCTGTAAAATCATTAACGGTCCAGTAAGTGCCGAAGTTATTTCAACTAACTTTGAAGACATGATCAAAGAAGGCTTAGAACTTTCCAGATTACACAGAAATATCGTTGTGAAAGTTCCAATGATTGAAGATGGTATCAAGGCAATTAAATACTTCTCAACACACGGAATCAAAACCAATTGCACATTAGTATTTTCAGCCGGTCAGGCCTTGTTAGCCGCTAAAGCAGGAGCTTCGTATGTATCACCGTTTTTAGGGAGATTAGATGATGTATCAACTGATGGATTGAACTTAATTAGTGAGATACGTCAAGTGTATAGTAATTATACTTTTTCAACACAAATTTTAGCCGCTTCAATACGCCATCCAATGCATATTGTAAATTGTGCGAAAATCGGAGCAGATGTTATGACTGGACCACTTTCATCTATCAAAGCTTTGTTAAAGCATCCACTCACAGATATTGGTTTAAAACAATTCTTAAGTGATTATAACAAGTTAAACTCAGAAGAACTTACTCACTAATTTTATTTCTTCTGATTTCGTGTCTACCACCTTCAAACTCGGTTTCTAAAAAGGCGTTAACAATTTCAATTGCTTCTTCTACATTCAAGAACCTTGCTGGTAAACACAGAACATTACTATCGTTGTGTTGTCTAGATAGTTTTGCAATTTCTGTATTCCAACAAACCGCAGCTCTGATATGTTGATGTTTGTTAGCAGACATTGCTACTCCTTGACCAGAGCCACAAATTAATATACCTTTTTGACATACTTGACTTTTTAGTCCAAGTGCTAACTTATGTGCAAAATCCGGATAATCACAACTTTCTTTTGAGTGACATCCAAAATCAACTGGTGATAGTTTTAAAGATTTGAGATAATTAATAATCTCTTCTTTTAATTCAAATCCAGCATGGTCAGAGGCAATTGATATTATCATTTTATAAATATTTTTTTTATTAATTCATATTCTTCTTCAGAGAGTCCAACCCATCCTCTACATTTTACCACATTTGTAACAAAAGGTAAAATGTCTGTTGTGTTATCATCTATTACTACCCATCTATCTGGATTATGTTCTCGTATCCAAGTTTCTATCTCAACACCTCTGGGTTGTGATTTTAAAATAGGTGTATAGTCAAATATATCTACTTCTATTCCTTGATAATCAAAGACCGTTTGAAGTTTATATTTACTGTGATTAGTTCGCCAAGTTGAGCTAATTACAGCTTTTAGGTCAAATTCACGACAAATACGATTGTATATTTCAATCGCATGTCGGTTCCACTCGTTTTTATGAACGAAGTTTAATACGCCATCTATGTCAGTGAAAATAACATTCATAGTTGCTAATATAATAAATATTTCGTAAAAATCAAATGCGTTTAAAAACTAACCCATCAATATAGATAGATAAAGCAACCGCGGCAGAACTGTTAGGATCTTGAATACCATCCAAGTCCCAATCACAGAAGATATTGCCCCAACCAACGGTGCCTTGAGGTGAGTTACCAGGAACTGGTAAATCATTTTGATTACTAAGTTGTGTCATTAAAGACCACTCAACTACTTTGATACCAGAGTCCAATTTAAGAATTAGTCTGTCTTTTTTTCTAGCTCTTGTTCTAGTCCCCACACCACAGGAATATCCTGCGTTTCCTAATGGTTGAGAAATTGCAGTCACGTTATAAATCTCACCATAAAATACAACAAGATCAAGCAGAGTTTGAAAACTGTAAACATTACCTTCTTTAGTAAAAGAATAAGATGGACTTAAACCAGGAGCTGTTTGATAAGTGTTGCCAGATAAAACATAAGTGGCTAAGTGTGTATCAACATCTACTTGTGGATACAACCAGATTGTATCTGTTTGAGAAATGTAGTTTTCAAAAATAATTGAACCTCCGCCGGATCCAGCAGCTGCAGCGGCACTTTGAGCATTTAATGCCTCATACAAACGATTTCGATCTAAGTATTCTTGTCTTTGCTTTTCTTTTAATTCAAAAATTGCCATTTCTTTTGCAATTTCAGCATCTTTTTTTGCCTTTGATTCCTGTTGCAATTTTTCCCAAATCTCTTCTAATGATTTTGACATAGGATATATATAAAAAATTTAATCTTTTTTCTTATCAAAATCGCATCAAATACTCTTTATAAACTTCTTTAATTCCATCTTCTAAAGAGATTTTTGAACTCCAACCTAATTTCGTTAGTTTGGTTACATCCAATAATTTTCTTGGAGTTCCATCTGGTTTTTCGGTATTAAAAATTATTTTACCTTTGAATCCAACAATCTCGGAAATTAAATAGGCTAAATCTTTAATTGAGATTTCTTTACCACTTCCAATATTTACAATTTGATTATCATTATAGTTTTTCATTAAAAAGTAGCACGCATCGGCGAGATCATCAACGTGTAAAAACTCTCTGTAAGGAGTTCCAGAACCCCATACTTCTACTTCATTTCGTGAAGAAGCCTTAGCATCGTGAAACTTACTTAACAGTGCAGGTAAGACGTGTGAGTTATTTAGATCATAGTTATCATTAGGGCCATATAAATTAGTTGGCATTCCAGAAATAAAATTAGTTCCGTATTGTAGGTTATAACTTTCGCATAATTTTATTCCAGATATTTTAGCAATTGCATACGGTTCATTAGTTTTTTCTAAATAGTCACAAAGTAGGTATTCTTCTTTCAGTGGTTGTTTAGCCAGTTTTGGATAGATACAAGACGAACCCAAAAAGAGAAGTTTTTTAACTCCAAACTTCCAACTTGAATTAATTATATTGGATTCAATCATTAAGTTATTGTAGATAAAATCTGCTCTGTACGTATTGTTAGCGAAAATACCTCCGACTTTAGCAGCTGCTAAAAATACATACTCTGGTTTTTCAGTTTTAAAAAAATCTTCTACTTCAGATTGTCTGGTTAGATCTAATTCTTTACTTGTTTTTAACACGAGGTTATTATAACCTAGTTCTTGAAGTTTTCTGTGTATAGCAGATCCGACCATACCACGATGACCGGCTACGAATATTTTACTTGATTTTTTCATAGTCTATCTCAAATGCCAATCTCCGGATTTAATTTCTTCAAATCTTGTGACAGGATATTTATAACGATAAACCCAGCACTCTAAATCTGATGAAGATTTAACTTTAATTCTTTCATATTCGTGCCCTTCATACTCATCTAATTGTTTAAACACGTCTTCATCAATTAGAAAAACTTCTCCCCAAACTTTACCATCACCGTCTACGTATCCTGGATAGAACTCATTTACTCGGTACATTTTACCCTTTATATAAGCTCTTCCACAAGAGATAGGTTTTCCCAAAAGGAGTTTTGCTTGGTCTCTAAATAGTCCGTAGGTGAATAGGTGTGTTTTCATTTAATTTATATTCACTTTTTAAAGTAGGTTTCAAAAAAATATTTATATTGATTTTCGTGACTTATCTTTACTTGTCTAGCAGTACCACCACAAGAATTAACTCTGTTTGCGATTGTTTTCAAACTTTTGTTTTTACCTGCCCAGTTTGGTTCGTAGTAAATCATGTAGGTATTTTTCGAAAACTCGGTAGTAGAATATTTTTCTCTACAAGTTGGATCAATAAGTCCGACAAATCCCCAGTCCTTGTTATAGTATTTCAAAACATCTAATCCACCGGCGCTAAATCCGATAATCGCTGTTGATTTATAATCTATCGGTTTAGGAACTTGGTCAATAGTGGTTCCCCACTTTAGATAGTAAATTGTATAACTTTCCTTGATGTGACTTGGAAGTTGTTGTTGACACCATTGTGGAGTCGCATAATACATTCCACAAAAAATGATTAAGGTTTTTATTCCAAACATTATTTAGATGATATTAGTAATTGTAATTACACCAGGTGAGACAACTCTACGACCTTCAAATCTTGGTCTTTGTACATCAACACTATATTTAAAGAAAGTTCCTAAAATTTTTCTAAACATCATACCATCACTTTCAATTCCTCTCGCCCCCTCTGTAAACCATTTAGAAGCCGTTCTGAACTTATTTGGTGTATCTATGCCAGATAAAGTAGTTATCACAAAACCATTTTCTTTTCTCTGTATATTAAAATCCTCTTTTTTGAAAGATGTATTTCTTGTATACCATTCAAGATTTTTATTTATTTGTTTTTCAAAATCTTGCAAGTTTTGAGTATTAATATCAACTTCTTCAGTGAATGGTTCTCTGAATTGAGCTTCTAAATAGTAATGATACTTTTTTTCAGGTAGGCTTACAAGTTTGTGTTGTGTAGCAAAATTGACTATTTCAAGTCCTTCAGCTTCTGCACATCTTTCAATTGTTGATAAATATTCTTCTTGATAATTAGTAAGTGTATCAGATTTCATGGTTAGTTTTACAGTATAATTAATATAATTACAACCTTGAAACGGATGTGATGCTGATTTATAAGTTGAAGGATGTCCATCTCTTTTAATAAATTCTTTCTTTATTTCAGTAAATTGAAATCCTTCATCGACCAAGTCAATAAAGTAATCTTTGATTGTATCAGTTTCTAAATTTTCAAATAGTTTATAAAATCTAATGTGTTTCATTATTAGGTATATATTATATTCCTAAATCTTTTAATTTTTTACTTCTTTTAATACTGACTATTTTAGAAGTGTATTCAGGAATATGTGGACCCCAAATTTCGTAGAAATCATTTTCAAATTTCTCTGTTAATTTTCTATCTGCTGGTTTATGTATTTGTTCTTGAATTTTTTCTAGAAGCCATTCAAGAGATTTTCGTCTTATACTTCTATCTTGTATCTTTTCACATTCTTGCATAAATTGATTATGTAGATCATAAAATCTATATCTAGTAATGAATTTATAGATTTGTAAAAATAGTGGAATTAAAAATAGGAGTGTTAAACAAATAGATAAAATTCTCATTTTTTAAGTATTTCATGGAAACTCAATGTGGGTAAGGTTCTTCAAGGAATAAATCTTTAAAATTATTAAAATTTTCAGGGTGATTCAAAAAAATTTTTCAGTTTACGTTTCACGTCACGGATTTTTCTGGGTCGAGAATTTCGGAAATTTTTTCGTGTCTCCACTCGTCAAGTGTCATAAATTCCCAAACTTCACATTTTCTTGAATGACCATCATCACACTTTACAATTAATCCAATAATGACATCAAATGTTTGTGGATCATACATTTTTGGGGTGTATTCACAATCATAGACTTTATTTGAAGTTAAAAATTTTTGTGGTGTTCCGGTATTCCAAATATATTTTGTCGTACCGGTATAAATCATTTTCAATTTCATTGTGAAGCTTTTTGTAATCGTCCATCTAAACCATATACATATTTTCTTCCACCTTTCTTTTGAACATAAATAAGAGGAATATTATTGACCTGATAGACATTGATGATGGAATTGTATTCTAATGTGCAATAATCACGGTATATTTTAAGCGATAGCTGATATTGTCCTGGCACTTGATAGACATGAACCGGATTGCTGTCGTTATTAACAACGGTTCCATCACCAAAGTCCCATCTTAAGCTATCATAAGGTGTAAAAATAAAGACTTGCGGGATAATTACTGGGTCTATGATAGGAACATCACTCAATGGTAGAATGAATTCCGCAGTAAGGTCAATCCAATCAATTGTGAATTGCGCTTCATCCACTTTATCACTGCGGTATAATTGTAGAAAATAGTCTCCACGTGTTAAACCGCAAATAATACTATCGGCACCTGTGTAAATATCTTCATTAGCACCTTCTTGGATAATGCGCCAATAGTCATACCCTCCAGGCACATCTATAGTTATACATGTGGCACCTGTATCTGAACATGCTTGTAATCCTGAAAATGTAGGTGCCGGTGAAAACAATAAAGAAAACCTACCGTTATAAAAATTACCGCTTGTTGTATAAGGAAGAAGATGTTCTTCATTACCATCAATAATTCTAACAGTGGTATTTAGTGGGATTTCTGCAATAGAAAAAGACCACACAATATTACTATCAGGAGAATATGCACCTATTGGGATTGTTCGAACGTCAGTCAATGGAGAGAACGCATTAATAACATAAGACAAATTTCCTATATTTGTCCAAATGTCTCCACCAGGATAAATACCACCAAAATCAAAAGCATCACAACATAAATCAACACCGTCTGTGGTAGAATCTGTAAAAGAAATAAACATATTTCTTGTGATAACGTTATTGCTCATTAAAACATTATACGTTTGTCCACTTACTTGTATGTTTAAGACAAGAAAAAGTGATAAGAGTAGTTTTTTCATATTTTAGTTTTTTGTGTTTATTATAATCCGGGAAAAAGTGTTTTTCCCTTTTCTGTTAACCAATATACTGTTTTTCCCGTTTCATCTTCAATACCATCTATTAAGTTTTTCTGTTGATAATTGGAATAAGTTTATTTAAATTATTAATTCTATTTGATAATCTAAAATCTGGTGGATTATTTGTGAGTTTAATAATTTCAATTCCTATTTCATCGTTAATTGCTATATTTAATTTGGATTCTAATCTGATGATAACTTCAATCACATCTAATTCATCAACAATACCTTGATCAAGCCACGATTTGTTATAATCAACATCAATGTCTAAAACCTCTTTACAAGTTTCAGAGAATATCTGTGTAGTTATTTTATACAGTTGAGGAAATCTATCAAAGATTTCAGTTGTCCAGTAATTCATCTAATTTAGATACTCTGTTTAATAGTGTCAAGTTGTGAGTTCCATAAACATTCTTATAACTAATGGTAAGTTCTATGATGGTTTTATCAAACTCGTAATATTCTTGATTAGGTTTAATTCTAACTTCTAATAATTGAACTCCTTGTAATTTCCAAAAATACAATTTACCTTTATAAAAAATGAGTGATTGAGGTAGTTCTTTTAAGTTTTTAAAGAATTTTACTTCTTTGGATTCTGATACTGGTATATCAACATACCCTCTACTTGTCAAGAATTGTTTACCAGAATTTGTCTGTGAATACTTTGTATATACTGGTATTTGTAAAGTTAATTTATTTTTAGATTTATTAAGGTCAGATTTTTTTTGTGGAAAATTATCTACAAAAAATTTCTGACCTTCTATATTAAATTCTATCATAATTTTTGGTCTTGTTGAAGTTCTTTCATTCGTTTAAGTAAATCAGAGTTTTGTAAAATTCGTTTTAGATTTTTAACTACATTTCCTCTGTTTGATTTTGGTTTGCCTGGTTTTTTTGATTTTCCCATGTGTGTTTGTTATTTTTGATATATATTCACCAAAAATAATAGTAAATATATGACAAACTTTTATTAAAAACAAAAATAAAATTACTATGATAAAACCTATTTATGAAAAAGAGTGGCTTGGTTTAAGTTTAGGCGAGGCTATTGAAAAAGCAAAAAGTATAGACTACGTTCACCGTATCGTTGAAGAAGATGGTCAGTCATTTATGGTACCATACGATGTAAAATCAAACCGTGTTAATCTACGACTACGTGATGGTAAAGTAGTTGGTGTTTATACCGG
>Ga0172363_10004364_pt1 | contig 11448 bp, 7 predicted proteins | sample LakKivs2_kivu2a2_FD_114541 | JGI IMG/M metagenome (GOLD analysis project Ga0172363, IMG submission 114541) | Sediment microbial communities from Lake Kivu, Rwanda - Sediment s2_kivu2a2 | ecosystem: Environmental > Aquatic > Freshwater > Lake > Sediment | place: Rwanda: Western Province, Lake... | reverse complement strand
GGCGGAGGTGGAGGTTGTGCGGATGCTTGGAGGCCTTCATGCGGTCGGCAGTAACACTATGCTGAGGGGTGAGGTTGTGGCTGAGGTGGACCCTGTCGCCTTTGAGCCGTACGCCGGGCTGAAGTGGGATTTCTGGCCTGCGCAGTGACAAGAGGGGAGTTCGTAGAGTTCGTTGAGTTCATGGAGTTTGCTGAGTTCATTGAGTTCATAGAGACTGGAGACACGATAGAGACTCGTAGAGATTGGTGGAGATAAAGTAGAGGCAGGGGGGATACGATAGAGACTCATAGAGATTAGTGGAGATACGGTAGAGATACATTAGAAATCCAAATGTCAAAGGCCAAATGCCAAATGAAATCCAAAATCCAAATGATAAAGAGAGACAGTCACCCTCACCTGAATCCTCTCCCGTCGAGGGAGAGGACTACGTGGGACAGGAGATTGCCACGTCCTTCTACTGAAGGACTCGCAATGACGATGAGGGGCGCGAGGGGGGAGCTGCACGACCTTAAAAGGTCGTACTACAGTCGCAATGACGATTAGCTCGAGGGGTGGTCGCACCATTCCCGGGCGTTCTGAAAGAGTCTGAACCAGGGGGAGGCCCAGAGGTGACGGTCTCCAACATCGGACTGCCACTTTCTCGTCTTCCATTCTTCGGGTACATATGGCCACTGCCAGAGTAGGAATGACCTTTCCGGATGCGGCATCATAGCTAAATGCCGGCCATCGGGTGAACAGAAAGATACTATGCCGAGAGGCGAACCGTTGGGGTTGAATCGGTATTTTTCGGTCGGCGTCCATTCGTCGTCAACATAGGCCATGGGCGTCAGCCGTTGTTGCTGGGCGCTGGACAAAATCCCGGGATTGGGACAGTGAAGGCGGCCTTCGCCGTGGTCTGTCCATATGCCGAGAACCGAGCCGGCCATGCCTTTCAGCATTATGGCAGGGCTTTCGGAGATTCTCACCATTCCCCAATGAGACTCAAATCTGCCCGAGGTATTCCGGATGAACCTGGGCTGCTCATTCTCGGGAATTCCCTGCCAGGGCAGGACGCCGAGAAGTGCCATGAGCTGACAACCATTGCAGATGGCCAGCGAGAACGTATCCGGACGGTCGAAGAAGCGATGAAACATGTCATGGAGCTTGGGGTTGAACCTGATGATGGCCGCCCAGCCTTTGGCCGAATCCAGAACATCGGCATAGGCGAACCCGCCAACGAAAACAACCCCCCGAAATTGGTCGAGATTAATTCTCTCTTCCGCCAGGTCCGTCATGGCAATATCCCAGGGTTCAAACCCGGCCCAGAAGAATGCCGAGGCCATTTCCCGGTCAGCGTTGCTGCCTTCTTCACGGATGATGGCCACCCTGGGCTTATCCGTCCGGTTAAGTATTTCCGGGGGCGTGGCCCCGGGTTCAAAAGTCAGCCGATATCTGAGACCGGGACGGCTGTGATACCGCGCCTGCTCTCCGGCAAGCACGGGACTCATCTGCTCTTCCTCCAGACGGTCGCTGGTCGCTTCCCACCAGGAAAGGAGCTCCGTGGTAGCGATATTCAATGCGATTGTGCTGCCGTGATGGACAATTACCTGTTTTTCTCTTTCAGTATTTCCCAGTATGACGAAAGGAACACTGTATTGATCGAGAATGCCCCGAACCAGTTTTTCGTCGGCGGCAAGGCATTCTACGACCAGTCCCAGCTCTTCGGAGAAAAGCTGCGGTATGACCGCTTCTTTACCGGTCAATTGAACCGAGATCCCGCAATTGCCGGCCATTGCCATCTCTACCAGGGTGGTGATCAGGCCGCCATCGCTTCTGTCATGACAGGCAAGGACCAGATTATCGTCCAGCATGCGCTGGACGGCGTTGAACGCGCTTATCAGAAGCGAGGGGTTATCCACATCCGGCGAATCATGGCCGATCTGGCCGAAGGCCTGAGCCAGAGCCGAACCGCCGAGACGATTTCTACCTTCAGCCAGATCGATAAAGACCAATTTGCTTTCGCCGGGCCTTTTGATATCGGGAGTTGCCTTTCTGGAGATGTCGGGCACGGTGGCATAGCCGGAGACTACCACTTCTCCCGGCGATTTCACCGTTTCACTGCCGACTTTGGCGGCCATGGAGATACTATCTTTGCCGCCGTCCGCCGCAATGCCGAGCGTGGTCATCAGTTCCGCCATTGCTGTGGCGGCGTCGCAAATCCTAGCCCCTTCACCGGGCAGCTTGGCTGCCCACATCCAGTTCACCGAGCACTTGATGTGGCTAAGGGAGCTGATCCGGGCCGAAACCATGTTCGTTAGCATCTCGCCAACGGACATCCGGGAACCGGCTTTTTCGTCAATGAGCATCTTTATGGGTTGTTCGCCGATGGCAATGGCTCCGCCGGTCAGTCCGAAATGGCTTTGAGCAACTACGGCCACATCGGAAACCGGGAGCTGGAGAGGACCGCAACACTGCTGCTGAGCAATCAGCCCGGTCACGGCCCGGTCGACTTTGCGCACCAGGAACCCCTTCGAGCCGACAGAGGGCAGGCGCAGGACAAGTCTGGTTGCCTCTGCGACGGACAATTCTCGAGGCAGCCGTAGAGGTTTCAGCTTCCGGGGGACCCTCTCGATGATGTATGATTTCTGGGGCAACTCACCCAGGACTCTATCTAGAGGAAGGTCGACCGGCCTGGAGTTATCCTGTTCATCGAAGACCACGATCCGTCCGTCTTCCGTGATCTCTCCCAGCACCTCGCAGTTGACTTTCTCCCTGCGGCAGATTGCCGAGAATTCATCAATTCTGTTTGGGTGAATCAAGAAGGCACAGCGCTCCTGGTATTCGGCGCACCAGATTTCAACAACAGACAGCGATAGGTCGCCAAGCCTGATATGCCGGATCCCGATGTTGCCGCCGGCAGGGTCGGTGATTTCGGTGAGAACATTGGCGGGCCCGCCGGCACCCTGGTCGTGAATAACCAGGACCGGGTTGTCGTCGCCCATCTCCACGCAGGCCCTGATTACCCGGTTGAGCTTGTTTTCCATTTCGGCATCGCCACGCTGGACGGCATTGAAGTCAAGCTCGGCGATGTTTTCTCCCTGCAGCATGCTGGAAGCCGAACCGCCGCCCATGCCGATTCGATAAGCAGGCCCCCCGACCTGGACGATGAGCATTCCCCTTTTGGGTTTTTCCTTTTTTGTGTGTCGGGCATCGATTTGACCGATGCCGCCGGTGAACATAATCGGTTTGACCCAGCCCCTGCGCTCTTTATCCGGCAAGATCTGCTCAAAGGTCCGGACAAAACCCTGAATTATCGGTTCCCCGAACTTATTGCCATAATCCGAAGCCCCGTTGCTGGCTTCAATGAGGATTTGCAGCGGTGAAGCCAGCTCGAAGGGATAGGCAAGCCCGGCCGGTTCGCCGGGGATGGGGTGGCCGGGAATGTTCAATGCCGCCGTGCAGTAACCGGCGGTACCCGCGATCACCAGGGAACCTCTACCGGTGGCATGGCCGTCGCGAATCCTGCCACCGGTGCCGGTGGTTGCTCCCTGGAACGGCTGGACGCCACTGGGATAGTTGTGGGTCTCAGCGGTAAAGAGGAGGTGATAGTCGAATTGCCTGGGGACAAGCGGCGAGCACGTGCCGGGGCGCCGGGGCGTTATGGTCTGAATTCTGTAGCCCCGGATGGCGCTCGAGTTATCACTGAAAGCGATGACACTATTGGCCGGGTTTCTGGAGAGAGTCGATTTGACGACCTGGAGCAGACTATGAGGGACGTGCCGGCCGTCAATGATTAATTTGCCTTTGAAGAACCAGTGACGCGAATGCTCGCTGTTATTATTGCCGAGCATGAATAGCTCCACATTGGTAGGATTGCGGCGCAGGATTTTCGTGAATAGATTCAAGTAGAACTCAAGGTCCCAGTCATCCATGCCAAGTCCGTGTTGCCGGTTGAACCTGGCCAGCTCATCGATTCCCCCGGCCATCACCGGAACATCGTAGACCTTCTCGGGCACGGCTTTGGTGGCGAATGACTTTAGAGGTTCGGGATAGGGGCATTCGGTCATCCGGTCGTGGTTCCCGGCGACGAAGTCATCCCTGTTGATGTCCGCCGGCAACAGGTAGCGTCTCGACCGTTCTACGCGGGTAACCTTTTCGAGTCCGCAGGCGTGGCAAATGGCCACGGCGTTGGTGGAATAGGCCGTCGCGAAGTCCAGGCGAGGGCCGACCTCGACTACGTTCCCGGCCGGTTTGAGAGAAGACTTCTGCCCGAAATGTTCAATCTCGAACGTCTCGGCAAGCAACCATCGCAGTATCTTCAATTCCCCGGCGGTGAGCGAAGCTGAGGTCTCAACATTGAAACAGTATTCGAAGTCCGGCTTTACCGAGCGGTAGAAATGTCGCACGTGTCGCATCATGCTATGAGCCCCCGGGGAAATATCCGCCGATTACGCATCCGGCTACTTCCGACAGGTCAACGATTCGCTGCGGCGGCATCTCTTATGTCAGCTACTGGTGTTCGTCCAGCCGGTATCCGTATTCCGGCATTTTCTTATCGTCCACATATACCGTGCTGCCATCGATTTGCACACGTCCCCGCGCTATCAAATCGTGCACGGCAAACGGATAGATTTTCCAGTCACCGGCCACCTTGAGCGCCTCCTGCAGGTTTCTGCAGATAAGCTCCATCATGTCCAGCAATTCCTGTCCCGCTTTCCGCTGGAAGTCTTCGTAATTCTTTATACGACGAGCTTTGACGTAACCGGTTATTTTGTGTAGGCCCTCTAATAGCTCCTGCCGACCTTCCGATGCTAATTTCTCTATTGTTTGCAGGATGTTAACAGGCGCGGACTGCACCAGCACGGGACCGGTGTCCTGGCCTTTGTCGACAAAGAACAGGCTCGACCTTATCACTTCATCTCCAGCTATTATAGCTTTGGCCGACGGCACCCAGTGCAGACCGGTGTAGCCTCTGGTGGTATCTCCGGGGTGCACATTAAGGATTCGTGGATAGTATCTGTCCACAATGAAGTCGCTGGTCCATTGATCATAACCGGCCAGACACACCAGGTCAGGTTCCCCGCCGATTCTGTCTTCTAGCAAAGCACACAGCGCCCGTTCGTATTCTACCCTTTGCGGACAGTTTCTGGGAACATTCCCTGGGCCGTATCTCTGTCTGGCGGCCTTGAGATAAGCTATGTGACTGAGCTCGACCACCTCATGTTTGTTTGCCCTGGCTATGGCGACAGCGCCGCAGCCGGGTCTGTTGGTGAATACAATGTAGTGGTGATTGGCGTTCCTGGCGACTATCTCTCTGTAGTTGGTGCCGGAACCGGAGACGAAGCAGGCAATTGTCATTCTGACCCCGCACCTGACGGGGTCGTAGACTAATTGCTTCACAAATATATTATACTCTTGTCGGGACACTTTGTGACGGCGTTTGATTTGGCTGGCATTCTGGGGCACCGTCCTTCATGGCGTGGAGAACAAATGCCGAATTGGCATGAATCTGTTATGGTCTGCCATTTTCTCCCGGTACGGCTGGATGGACCAGGGACCCGAACGCCAGACTGGTGACGACGAGAAGCACGCCAACGGATCCAAAGGCGACTAAGTAGGAGTAGGCGCTTACCAGGATGCCGGTTACTATAGGGCCGCTCGCCTGACCGACGTCCATTATACTCGACAGAATACCGAGGGCGCCGCCGCGGCCCCGCGACGGCGAGAGATCAGCCACAAATGCCGAGGTGGATGCCGTCACCGTGGCCAGCCCCAGGCCGAATAAAGCCATGACCACGAGAATTGCAAATGGGTCGGATGGTAGCACCACGGTGCCGGCGGCAATACCACCCAGTATCAACCCCGATACAATCATCGGGACCCGGCCGTAGCGGTCTGAAAGCCTTCCCATCACCGGCCTGGTCAATGTGGCCGCGAGTACTTGTGCGGAGAGAAGGAGTCCTATCTGCCAGGGTGGAAAGCCGAGCTGGTCCCTCCAGTAGATTGGGAGAAAGGTCTCCAGCGCACCAAAAGAATAATACTGAACGGCCTCCACCCCGCTGGTGGCCAGAATTCGGAAGTTTCGGAGCACGGAACGGATTTCTTGACCGTATCTGCCGCGCTGACGTCTGAAGGATTCAGCCAGTGGTTCCGATGGCGCGGATGCAAGGGGCAGCCTGACCGCAGCCAGCAGCGCCAGTACTCCAGCAACACCGTCTGCAAGGTAAACCCAGTGGAAATTCTCTCCGAAAATGAGCAGCCCGCCGACAAGCGGGGCGAGGAAGCGGCCGACCATGGTGGCTGAGGAATACCAGCCCATGCGTTCGCCGCGGCCGCTCTCGAACGTATCGGCGATGGCGGCCAGTGCCACGGGACCCAGGATGGCCGTAGCCAGCCCGTGATAGATGCGCACCAGGACCAACTGCCAGGGGACGGTGACCAGTAGATACAGGAATGGCGCCGTGGCGAACACGCCGGCAGCAATGAGTATTACACGGCGCCGTCCGACGATATCGGACAGCATGCCGGCCGGTAAGCTCACGACGATGCCCACTATTGTGGATGCCGCGGCGATGTATCCGACTGTTGAAAGCGGCACGTTCAGGGAGATGATGAATAGCGGCAGGGCCGGACTCTTGGCCATCGTCGAACTGAAGATGGCCAGCCCCCCCATGATGCACAAGAGCAGAAAGGGCGATAGTCTGATTTTCATCGAGCGACTTCTCATCATTGTAGCAAGCGATATAATAGGAATAAAACTCAGGAGGTGATTTGTGGAAAACCAAGTTGATTGCTATACCGAGACAGGCAAATACCGGGACAGGTTCGATCGGGCGCTCCCGGCCATGGCTGCCTATTCTGCTTTCCGCAAACAGGTGTATCAGGACGGCGCTCTGGGCAGCAAGGTGAAACGACTGATTGCTCTGGCATGCGGACTCCAGGCGGGATGCACGCGCTGCATTCAGGGGCAGACAAAAGACGCATTAGGCGCTGGAGCCACTAAAGAGGAGATTCTTGAATCCGTATCGGTAGCAGTGGTAATGGGAGGGACGGCGGTGAGCGCCGAAACGTGGAGAGTGGTCAAGGTGCTGGAAGAACTCAGCCAGAAAGTGGCATAATACCTTAGATAACAAAATACACTGAGGAGGCGAAGCTATGAGATGGGTTACCCGCTCACACGTTCATGTTGACCGCGTTGCCTGCCCTTGGCTTATCACAAGATTCGTTGACAACGAGGCTGAGTTTCTGTTTGTTCCGTCGAGTCAGGTGAAAGCGGTCGCCAAGAGCACCGGCGCCATCCCGTTCGATGCCCCGGACGTCGAATTAGGTCATCACGAGGGCCGCTGTTCTTTTGAGTCGATTATGCTCAAATACGAGTTGAAGGACCCCGCCCTGGTGAGACTATCAAAGATCGTACACTCTGCCGACGTCACGGCCGATGCCGATAAGGACCCGATAGCGCGGGGGCTGGAAGCGATCGCGGTGGGCTACAGCCTGCGGTATCTCGACGACGAAGAGAACCTGGCCAATCAGTTCGAGGTTTACGATGCCTTATATGCGTGGTGCCGTCTGCAGGTGAGCGGCCAGCCCCAGGGAGCAGACAGGAATCAGTGATTAGAGGCTAGAGACTGGAGACTGGAGTCGGTGAAGGGGTAGTTCACAATGACAAATGACAAAGTCCAAATGCCGAATCAAGCCTGAAACACAAATGGCATAAAGCGGGCGGGTACAAGATCCGCCCCTACGGGAGTTATGTAGAGGCGGGGATTAACCCCGCCTTCTCGTTTGTCATAGGGATCCTGGCATTTGAAATCCGGTTGGCGAGATTGCCGCGCCCCGACAGGTCGGGGCTCGCAATGATGAAGTAGGAGTGTTTCGACTTTGGGACGGCGTTTGATTTGGCCGATATTTGAGGGACACCATACCTGCCAGGCCTGCCGCAGATCAGGTATTATGGCTGCAGAACGGCCAGAGTCTGTGCTCCTGCAACCAGCCGGCAACATCAGGTAATGATCTGACACATTGTGACTCACTAACCTCGCAGTATGTTTCGCATGGCGCACAGGAATATTGACTGTTGCTTTCTGGTAGGGCTATGATAGGATTAACCAGAACGGCTCCCCTGAGAAGAGAATGAGGTAGCGAGCTATTGAAGGAGGCTGCAGTTCCCATCATGTTTGGCCCGGCACACATCCAGATGCGGTTTACCATGTAATGAAGAGAATCAAGGAACGAATCCCGGCCAAGAAGCCGACAGACGAAAAGGAGGAAGAAGGTGAAAAGGGCATGTCTGATTTCAGTAGCGACTGTATTGCTGGTCAGCTTGATTTCGATGAGCTGCGGCGGCGGGGCTACGCCCCCTGAAACAGCCTGGACCAAGACCTTTGGCGGTTCAGGTAATGACCATGGCCACTCAGTCCATCAAACCTCGGACGGAGGATATGTCATTGCCGGTTCCACAGGTTCCTACGGGGCTGGCAGTGATGATGTCTGGCTGATAAAGACCGATTCTTCGGGAAGTATGGCGTGGAACAAGACGTTTGGTGGTTCAGGTAATGACTATGGCCACTCAGTCCAGGAAACCCCGGACGGAGGATATGTCATTGCCGGCTACACAGATTCCTACGGGGCGGGGAGTGGTGATGTGTGGCTCATAAAGGCCGATTCCTCAGGAAACCTGGCGTGGGACAAGACCTTTGGCGGTCCAAGTGAGGACCATGGCTACTCAGTCCAGCAAACCTCGGATGGAGGATACATCATCGCGGGTTCCACAGATTCCTACGGGGCTGGTAATGATGATGTCTGGCTGATAAAGGCCGATTCTTCGGGAAGTATGGCGTGGAACAAGACCTTTGGGGGTTCAGGTGATGACTATGGCTACTCAGTCCAGGAAACCTCGGACGGAGGATATGTCATTGCCGGTGCCACAGGTTCCTACGGGGCTGGTAATGATGATGTCTGGCTCATAAAGGCCGATTCTTCGGGAAATGGGACGTGGGATAAGACCTTCGGCGGTTCAGGTCTTGACTGGAGCCACTCAGTCCGGCAAACCTCGGACGGAGGATACATCATCGCCGTCTCCACAGATTCCTACGGGGCTGGTAATGATGATGTCTGGCTGATAAGGGCCGATTCTTCAGGAAATGTGACGTGGGACAAGACCTTTGGCGGTTCAGGTGATGACTATGGCCACTCAGTCCAGGAAACCTCGGACGAAGGATATGTCATTGCCGGTGCCACAGGTTCCTACGGGGCTGGCAATGATGATGTCTGGCTAATAAAGACCGATTCTTCAGGAAATGCGGTGTGGGACAAGACCCTTGGTGGTTCAAACAGTGACTATGGTTGGTTGATCCAGCAAACCTCGGACGGGGGATACATCATTGCCGGTTACACAGATTCCTACGGGGCTGGCGGATACGATATCTGGCTGATAAAAGTCGCTGCTTGACTGAAGCCATAGGATAGCCGAGTGTGAAATTGCACAAACACTCAATTTGAGACACCTTTGGACGTTGCCAGGACCGGCAAGGCAAATTCGCTTTCCCATCTGGGATGTCTCTCCGCAGCAAGAAAAACCAGACGCCTGAGAAAATCGGCATACGTATAGCCCGCAAATTCGGCCGCCAGTATGGTGCTGGTGTCCGGGCAGATGTCAGCATTGGGATTGATGTCCAGAATGTAGAACAATCCATCTTTCATCCGCATATCGATACGCGCATAGTCACGACATCCCGTTAACACGTATGCCGCCCGGCAGACTTGCTCAACTTCACTGAGTTCAGATTCGCTGAGAGGCGCCGGCAAAAGCGTCTTGATATCCCTGTATTGCTCCGACTGCGACACAAACTTGGCTTCATAAGTGCAGAGCCGGTAATGCACGTCCTTGAACGAGAGAAACTCCATCTCGGCTGGCGGCAGCACGTCGATATCCCTGTTGCCTAATAGCGATACATGCAGTTCGCGCCCGTCGATAAAATCCTCAACGAGTGCAGGATGCTGAAATCTTCTGATTATGTAGCGAACCCTGTTCTTCAGGGTTGTTTCCGTCATTACCACGGAGTCACGGTGAATCCCTTCGCTGCAGTGCTCTCTGGAGGGTTTGATGATGGCGGGAAAACGTTTCCAGTTAATGGAGCAACCCTTATCGTATAATTCCCACGTGGGGGTCGGGATTCCGGCTTCATCAAGGAGCCGTTTCACGTGGCATTTATCATAAGATGACGCTAACGCAGCCGACCCTGCGCCGGTGAATGTGAAGCCGTGCTGTTCCAGATACATCGCTACGAGCGATTCGCTGTGATGAACGCCGGGAAGGCTGTCACACCAATTGAAGACAATGTATTCGAGAGGATCGTAGCCGGACAAAACGCCGGCCAGGTCACCATTCGCTACTTGAACCAGAGTGATGGGAAATCCTGCACTGCAGAGCGCCTCGCCTAACTGTGAGGTTGCACCAAGAGCCTCGGCCTGCTCCCGTGTCGACCACTTCGGGTCTAGATTATACAGCAGCAAAACGGGCATGTCCGACGGGCAGATCTCTATTCCCATTTCTGATTTCCCGATCCTATCACTCCCTTTCTTGAAGTCCGACGCCGTGCAACAGGGCCCCGGACGGACCGATTATTCCACTATACTCGCAACTACCAGCAATCATACCCTGTTTGTAAAACACGTTTCCCATAATCGGATTAATTCAGTACTCAACCGTAGTATAACCTGTGCGCTTGAGATTAATCAATACTTTGCAGGAATTTCCGGGAAGATTGGGAGTTCCATGTCGACGAAATACGACCTGTCGGGGCGTGGTGATCTCAGAGAGCAAATCAGAAATGCCAAAGGGTTCGGGTGGTCAGATCGGAAGATACCTGACCGGTAGACTGCCCCGCCGAGACTGCTTCGTCGTCCCGATTTTATCGGGACTTCTCGCAATGACGAAGAAGAGAGTGCTCCTTCAGGCGATAAGAAACGGCGTCACCAATCATGCGGACGAGTATACATTCTAGCCACGGGCTTGCAGGGTGTGGTATAATGATAGTCAGTACACGTTATTATGCGCTGTACAATTTGAGACATCTACTGAGGAGTTGAACAGCCTTGCCCTGGGGCGAGGCTTTGTATGTTTTAGCACCGTCGATACCTGGCGCTAGCCGGCCCGTGAACGCTCTAATAGAACCGGGACCGGCAAAACTGCCAGTCGGTTTAATCATACGATGAACGCCACATATACAATTCAGCAGAATTCGCCCCGGTGCAAGACAGGCTCCGACGGGATGGCAGATAAGGAGTGAAAAGGGGTTTTATGCAGTCAGTCGAAACACCAACAGATGCAAGACAACAAGAGTTATTATCACGGAGGATTAGCGAGCTAGGTCTTAAAACGGAAGGCACGCGGCTGGAAGGATTGACTATCCAGCTCTACAAGGAATTAGAGGCGGCCGGTATCGCTTTCAAGCCAAGCATCTATCT
>Ga0172363_10004363_pt1 | contig 11448 bp, 7 predicted proteins | sample LakKivs2_kivu2a2_FD_114541 | JGI IMG/M metagenome (GOLD analysis project Ga0172363, IMG submission 114541) | Sediment microbial communities from Lake Kivu, Rwanda - Sediment s2_kivu2a2 | ecosystem: Environmental > Aquatic > Freshwater > Lake > Sediment | place: Rwanda: Western Province, Lake... | reverse complement strand
GGTCGTTAAGGCCGTGTATATTCTTAGGATTATCTTTTTGCACAAGAATGGTCGGCACGAAGTAGCAGACCGACTGCTGAGAGAGAATCATTCCCGCGGCGGCGGCCTGATCGACGTAGTATTTATCGCCGGGCATGTAAAGATCGCCACGACGTGAAAGCTTTATCTTCGACAGAAGTACCTCGCTGCCGGCGTAGTCTATGATGATTTTCACTCCATGCTCGCGCTCGAATACTTCGGCTAACTGCTGCACCGGCGGGCGTATGCCGGCGCCGCAATAAAGCAGCAATTCTTTCGACTCCGAATCTGATCCTTCGGGCTTTTCGGCCTTGCAGCCGAGCAGAAGAACGGCTGAAACGACAATTGCGGCAAATATAAATTTTATCAAAGTGTTCCTCTTCTCTTTCATTTAACGTACGCATGTTCGGCAAAAATCGCAGGGCTTCGATTGCGGGCGAATTCCATGAATTTCCTGAGCTCTTCGGGCTGTTTCGTATAGCTCAGACCCATAATGTGCACGCGGACTTCTTCATCATACTCATAAGGAGTGCGAACAACATCAAGACTGTCTCTGAACGTGTGGGCAACTCCATTCCACATAATGACTGCATCAACTGCCTGGGTCTTGAGAAAAGTCCCGAGTGTGCTGTGCCCTTTGGTCAGGCGGTTTTCGACGTTTTTCATCACGGCGTCCTCTATGCCCTTCTTTTCCAGAAGGGCAAAGACCATCTGCCCACAGGTCGAGTATTGCGGATCGCTCAGAGCGATCTTCAAGCTGGGCCGGGCCAGGTCTTCCATGCTCTTTATGCCCTGGGGATTGCCTTTCTGCACCGCCAGGACGGGAGCCACAAAGCCGACCTGCACACCGTCCGCCAGGGCATTGGCGTCGCGGGTGTAATCAAGGTACGGGTCGTGGGTAATGAAGATATCACCCTTCAAGTGAGCCTTAATGTGCGGCAAAAGGTCCTCGCTTCCTCCTACTGTGGTTATAATCTCAATGCCCGTCAGGGCCTTGAATTCCGAACATAACTGCTCGGTCGGCGGCACAAAAGAGCTGCCGCACAGGACCATCAACTCCTTCGGTTTCGCAGTCTCTTTTTTTCCGCAGCCGATGACCAGCAGTAAACACAGCGTAAACGACATCGACAACTGTAGGGTGGGGCTTGCCCCACCATTTCTAAATCGGTGGGCTAAAGCCCACCCTACGATTCTGTGCGTGTGTCTTTTTTGCATATTTCGCTGTTTCATTCACTATGGTCTCCGTATCACTCTCAACCACTGCTGCCCAAGCACAGAATCCGTCCGTCTTCGAGTGTGACAACGGCACGGCCGTCACGGTCAACAGCCAGCCCCCAGGGAACCGGAGCCGCCGGTATTGACTGTGACCAGAGTATTTTGCCGTCCAGAAGGCCCAGGGCAACAATCTCCGACTTGCAGGCTACCACGACGGCATTACTGCAGACGGCAAACGCCACACTGTCCTTGCAATCGTAGTCCCACAGCGGTTTGTCCTTGATTCCAAGTCTGTTCCATTCAAGGTTGAACCGGTTACTCGGCTCGGCCATTCGTTCCCTCAGCATGTTTGGGTTTATCTTGCTGAAGCACATAATCTTTTTATTCCGCTGGCTGCTTACCCATGCGATATCGCGACCGCCGGCCGATGCGAGGAAGACCTTATTGAAGGCGGTATCATCGAAAACGTCATACTTCGGATGGGCGTAGTAGGGCTTGCCACAAGCCACGACCTGGTCGCCGAGCAGCGAAAGCTCCCAGCCGCGAGGGCTTTCCGAGCGGCAGCTTGCCAATGGCCCCGGATCGTTAAGGCACGTTCCATCGGCGGCGTTATAAACAGCCGGCGAAACGGAGGTTCCGCCGGGCATGTAGAGTTTGTCGTTGCATAGCAGCAGATGTCCCTGCACGCTGACGCCGGTGCGGGCCTGCCGGTCAAGATGGCCGGATGTGTTGTTCTGCCACTTTATTTGGCCGGTTACGGCGTCGAGTGCATAGACGTAAGTGCCGTCAAAGTTGGCTATGCCGGCGGCTGCGTAGGCGATGCCATTTTCGACCAGCACGCCGCTTGCGGCCGGCCACGTGGAGGAGAGCAAACCATATACGGGTATCATGCGCTGTGCCGGAGCGGCACGGAACCGCCAAAGCAGCCGGCCCGTCTGGGCCTCAAAGGCATAGACATATCCATCGCCGGAGCCGACGAAGGCACGGTCCTTCCATATCGTCGGCGGAATCCGGATCGCCCCGCCGGTATAGGCCTTCCACTTCAGCGTCCCGGTCGCCGCGTCCAGTGCTCGGACGATGCCGTCCGGCCCGCCGACAAACACAAGGCCGCCGGCCGCTACAGGAGCCGTTGGCAGAACGGCCGCAGAGAATTTCACCTGCGGCTCGTTCCGCCAGAGCAATTTGGGCTTATTGGTAATGGTCGCTGCGGAAGTAACGCCGCCGGTATTGTCGGCGCGAAACGCGGGCCAATCGGCAGCAGATTCGGAAAAGTCCGAAACTTTTGTCGAATCGCCGGCGCCCTTCTCCAGCCTCTTCTCTTCGGTCGCCGTCTGGTAAAAGTCGAAATCTCCTGCCGGTCCGAGAGACGTAACGCCATAGAGCGTAAGCTGACAATCGCACACCGACGGCCACCAGTACAGCAGGCCATTGGCAACGGTAACACCCTCCTGACAGACGGGACGCATCGGTGAAATCCACTGGGGGCGGTCCGACGCCAAATCCAGCCGCACCGAGCCATCGTCGGCGCGGAAGAAGATAGCATCGGCGGAGCCCGTCGGCCGGGTGCACGCCCGGCGGCTGTGATCAATTTGCGCCAAAACCTCGCCGGTCAACGGATTAAACTTGATGCACGGATGCTTGTCAATCTGTCCACTAATGCCGTAAAGCGCATCATCCCGCAAAACCAACTGAAAGTTGCTATAGGGATTTTCCCAGAGGATACTGCCGTCCTTTGTGGATACGGCGAGCAGCTTGCCGATCGGCGGGCCGGCAAAGAACAGCGCTTTATCGGAGCACTTGAGGTAACACGTTGTGCGCCAGTTGGTGCGCCAGTCCTGCCGGTCGAGATACGTCCCCAAAGATTTGAAAAGCACCGGGGCGTTGTCCGGCGTCTTTCGCCAAATCACGTCTCCTGTCTTCGCATCAAGGCAGGCAAGATACGCACCGAACCGAAATATGTAGATTCGTCCGTTTTTCATGCAAATTGCCCGGCCGTCAACCGGCTCCTGCTCCTGATGTCTCCAGATCACTTCCTCGGCCTTGAGGTCAAGCGCAAGAACGTTGCTGCCGAATCCCCACGGGTGGTTCGGCTGGTTGAAGCCTTCCGAAATAGGGTCCCACGGCCAGCCGTGCGATTCCCGCCGCCAGCGCTTGGTTTCGTCTCGCTGCTCCTGCTCGCCCATCAGCGCATAAAGCACACCGTCCTCCATCGCCATCCACTTCCAGAACGTTCCTCCCGCCAAATGAACCGGCGGGACAATCTCGTACTTCAGCACACCTGTCACCGTATCGATCACCTTGCAGGACTTGTCATCGCCAACGTACAGCGCCGCCGGGGTGGCGACCATCGTGTTGCGATGAATCATCACCCCCTCGGCCAAGTCACGCTGCCATAGGATCGTGCCGTTGTAACCGTTGAAAGCCACGAGCTTGTTAAGGAATGGTTCTTCCCGCACCTTAAAGGCAACGTGCCCGAACGCCTTGAACACGCGGCCATCGGAAGTTACAGTAACCTGCGGCAGCGGCGCATATCTCGGCTCGGCCATGAACTGAGTCAAATACGGCGCGACAATGACCTTGTCCTGAGACTGCGGATTGTTGTCCGGGCCATGATATGGGTGACTCCAATCATCCACTCCTTTTTGAGACGGCTTGGTCAGAACCTTGCTTCCCAGCAAAGCTTTACCGCCCGGGCGCAAGACTCTGAGCGCTTCGGCCTCGGAAACGCCGGCTTCCCCTACGGCGATAAGCGCATCGGCCAGGTTATCCGCCAGGTATAATCGTGCTAAGGAGCCTTCTTCGATGAATATGCGATTGCCATATAGTCCCGCCTCATCGGCCGTTTGACGTGCGGCCTGCACGTCCTCAGCTCGCGGCAGTTGCAGATAAATCAGCAGTTCGCTCTGCCGTGCAAGCTGCACGGCGCGTTCACAACCGGCGTCGCCGAGCACGACACAGATACCTCGCGTGACCCCGATTTCATCGAGCAGCTTCCCGCCCTGGTTAGCCGGACAAACTATAGCCTGACTGATTAAGAGACATGCCGCTGCGATCAAAAGACCTATTCTTGTAGTTCTCATTTTTCTCCCTTTCAAAATATTCGCCGGAGGCGCCGGCCTATTAAATCAACTGTCCGTTGTTCATCTGCAAACTGCGAGTTGCGTGTGCGGCAGCCCTGGCATCATGAGTCACAAGCAGCACGCAGCCGCCATCGCTGACATATTGGCCCAGGTATCCGAAAACCGTCTGAGCATTATCTTCGTCGAGATTTCCCGTGGGTTCATCAGCAAGTATTATTTTCGGCTCGTTCAAAAGAGCGCGGGCCAGCGCCGTTCGCTGTCTTTCACCCGTGCTGAGCTTGGCCGGCACGTGCTCGGCCCGTTCTTCCAGTCCGAACCTGCTGATGAGCTGCCGTGCCCTTTCGGAAGCCTCTTTTAACGGCACGGCCAGTGACGCCGTCATAATGTTCTGCCGGACCGTAAGGTACGGTATCAGGTGGAACTGTTGAAAGACAAACCCGATCATGCGGGCCCTCAGCCTGCTTCGCATCTCTGGACTCAATGCGTATGGGTCCTGTCCATCCAGACCTATCCGCCCGTCACTTGGTCGCAGAAGGCCGCCGGCGGTCAGCAGCAGCGTGGTTTTTCCGCACCCGCTCGGGCCGCGCACCGCCAGCAATTCCCCCGGCCGGACGGAGAACGAAATCCCTTTTAGGGCCGCGACTCTTCCATGGACTCCATTGAACCATTTACTGACGCTTTTGAACTCGAGCATTATTTGGAATTCGGAATTTTAATTATCATTTCCCAAAACGTCCGCCGGGTCCTGTCGTACGGCCATTATTGTCGGAATCCATCCTGCAATAGCGGCCAGAGCAGCGGCCCCCCCGACGGAGACCAGGAGCAAACCGGCCCATGATAAATCCATATCGGCCATTCGTATTTGTGTACCTTCGCGAGCGGCGCTGAAGTAAACCGCCGCCAGCACTCCGGCGACGAATCCCAGCGCCCCGCCGAGCACGCCGAGAAGAACATGTCTTGACATAAACATGACAATAACGTGCCGGCTGCAAACACCGATGGCGCGGAGAATGCCGATTTCTTCCCGCCGGGCGAGGACGTTCGTGAAGCCTAAAATAGCAACCCAGACCGCACAGGCCGTGACAACCACGGGCATCAGGATAGACGCAAGGCGCTCACGAACCGCACGCAGATTCTCCCTGGCGTCCTTTTCCTGCCGGATCGAGGCCCGGGCCTGCTCCTCGACTTTGATCCGTGCCTCGGCCCGCGCGATGGCCTCCGAGCCACGTTCTATCACCTGTGTGTTCGGTAATTTCGCCTCGATTTCTCTGCGTATCAAAGGCAGTCCCTCCTCGCCGATACACAAACACTCCAAAGCCAGAATCGCGTTAATCAAGCCCGGCTTGTCCAGCAGCTCCTGGGCCTCCGGCAGGTATATCCACGCCGTAATATCATCTTTATTACCCCGCTCCTTGTGGCAGGCTTGAACCTTGAACTGCCTGCCCATCAGCTCGACCGTCTCACCAACCTTTATCCCCAGGCTTCGATGCAGCTCATAACCCAGGCTAATCGTCCCGGGCGGAACGGGCTGCACCAGAGGCTTGACGGGACTTTTGTGCAGCTCCGGGACCTCGCCGCGAGCGCCGACCAGGATAATCTTGCGCTTTCGCTCGGGCCACTCGATTTTCTGCTGGAGGCTGGGAAGCAAATGACGAACCGTCACAACTCCGCTTTTTGCCAGCCGGTCCGCGTAATCTTCAGGCATATACTTGGAGGCGTAGTCTTCCGCGTACCAGTCGCTCAGGTTCTGGTCTTTCGGCAATATGACGATGTTAAAGCCGAGCTTGAGCATTGCCTTTCGTGTGTCATCCTGGAGCTGGGCCATTCTCTGCTCCAGCTCGGCCTGTTTCTGTTCGAGGAGTTTGCCGGTTTGGATGTCGTGGATTCGCAGCAGCGTTACCGAGCCGATTAATGAGCCGCTAGCCACCATTACCGACAGCACCGCCAGCGCAAAGTTCAATTTGCGATGCAGTATCTCACGTATCAACAGGTTCCAAATCGTCATGAACAGCCCTTAATCATTTCCGATTTTTCCTTGTTACGGCGAAAGTTCCCAGACCTACGGCCGCCAGTATAGCAGCCAAAGACGCAGCGGTTGTTCCCATCACGCCGAACCAATGGATTTTCGATTTGAAATCGGTGTTCGGTCGGGTGGCATCCTCAAGCGCAGCTTGGGGATGGGGATTCTGTGCCTTACCATCCCCAAAGGCTTCGCCTTTGAGGCTGCCACTCTCCGGGAATACGCCAGTCAGCTCCGGCAGTGTTTCTTCGGCTGTCTCGTAGAACTCCTGATAAAACTGCATCACTGCGGCGTCCCAGTTCTCGGCCATAAGCAAATCGACGCCGGGATTGAGCATTTTGATTTCGCAGCCGCACGGGCCCGTTATAAAAGCGATCGCCTCCCGAAGGTTCTCGGCGTTGATACCTTCGCCGACCAGTGCGAAAAGCACCCTGCCCCGCCCGAATGTAGGAAACACAATCGGCTCCTTAGCATAATCATCAAGGTCCGCCTCGCTATTCAACAACATCTCAAGAAGCATTTTCTCTTCGGGATCGGAGCGAGAAACCGGCAAAATCGAGAATTCGTATGAGATATGGGGATTCTGAAGCTCTTCAGCATCTGTGGCAAAACCAAGCTCCGGCGGCGTTTCCTTTAATTCTTTCGTTGCCGTGTCTAATTCCTGCGTGATAAGTTTCATCGCCGCTTTGTCCTTTCCGGCGTCACCCGACTCGACAAAAATCCATACCGCAGTCTGACCGGCCGTCAGGCGTCGCGCCAGCTCCTGGCGCTTCGGTGATTGGATAAGTGCTTCTATTGTTCCTACAGTGAACTGGCCGGTCCAGAATGGAGCCGCCCGGCCTTTACGATGCGGATACCAAAGGACCAGTGCCGGCAGTGTTTCTGGAACCGGGCCGCCTAAAAGGCCGGTTAGATCGCCGGCTTCGGACGATGCAAGGTCGATTGGCGAAATCCTCAGATTGAGAAACTCCGCCTTCTCGCCTTTCAGGAGCACGGCAGCAGGATCATCTTCGGCCAGCGGGCCTTTGTGGATCACCACTCCCTCGTAATAATCAGCCGGCCAGCGTTCCATGGCGTAACGAAAAACCGGCGTCGAGCAGGCAAAAGCCGAATTGTTGAGCCACAAAGACACAAAGGCACAAAGAATTAATATTATAAAAAAACGTCTCATATCAATCGTAAATTGTAAATCATAAATCACAGATACCTACGATACCTGATTTGCCGTTGTTTGTCAAAACAAAGCATTTTTCGCCATGCATTTATAGAAATTCGCGCATTTCCCGGGTGATTCAGGAATTTTTAAAAGGGCTGTCCAGGTCAATATCGTTTTCAATCGAACCTGGACCTTAGCGGCATAATCACAAGGCTATATCCGGTTTTGGGGTTAGTTTGCCGGCAGTAAGGCCGATGGGGCGGTCTCATTACGGGAAGCATCCCGCGCCTTTACGCGGAAACGATGCCCCTGTCCCATTCTGCCGACAAGCACTTTATAATGCGGTGAGGGGTCCCAATCTCTGCTGAAGCCGGACTGTGTAGTACATTCGAAATAATACTCCACGCCGCCGCTTGTGTCTGTGGCTTCTGCTGCGGTCATCTCGGCATAGTAGTCCCACGTTCCGCCTCCGCCGTAAACTTCGCGTGGTTCGCCACCGGCGGCCCATTGCATAGGATCCGGGGCCGGAGGTTGTAGATCGACGGTGACCTGGACGGAATCGCGGGTAGTATTTTGACTGGGCGACTTGTCCCGGACTTTTACAACGAAACTGTATGTGCCCTTCGGCAGGGAAGTAACCTGGTACACGGGACTATCCTGCCAGTCGCTGCTGTATTCCTGGTTTGACGTGCAGGTAAAATAATACTCTACGCCGCTTTCATCGGATGCGGTCGTAGCTATCATACGAATGGAAGTTGCCGAATATCTGTAAGGTGCGTTTTTCCACGTAGCAGGATTCGGGCTCGGAGGCGTCGTATCGGGGGGGAAGGTAGTCGCTAAGCCGGGATTTGAGTAACCGGTCTCCATAAGATTGGCCGTGTTGCGGGCCTTGACCATGTAGGAATATCCAGTGCCGGCAGCTAATCCGGTATCCGTATAATTCGGCTCGGTCTGCCAGCCGCTATCATGCCCGCCGAGAGAATTAGATTTAAAGTAATACTCAACGCCGCTTTTATCTGTCGAAGTGGCTACTATCGCCGTCATTGTAATTGTAGTTCTTGATGTTGCCTGCGGTTCGATCGCCCACGTCATCGGGTTGGGTTGGGGCGGCATAGGAGGCTGTATCTTCGGCTGCCAATTGTTGACAAGAATCACGTAATCAGCAAAATTGACGATTCCATCTCTGTTAAGGTCCTGGGCTAACGGGGCTTCATTGCTCAGCCACTTGCCCGTTAACAACAACATATCGCTGTAATCCACCCAGTCGTTGGCGTCGTTCACATCGGGATTCAGGTCGGCGATATTTCCGGCATTCGACAGCGACATACTTGCCTCGACTGTTCCGCCGTAGGCGCCGATATTGATTCGTCTGCCGTGCGGCCACAATTCCGCCGTCCAGTTCGAATTGGGATCATTAGGTTCGCCGCCGGCATCTATACAAGGGCTGGTAAGACTGTCATTAACCCAGCTCCGGTCAACGGGATCCCATCTTCCGGCCTGAGACGTGACGTGGTAATCTCCATCGACCCAGAAGTCGTCATTTTCATTAGGAGTTTCGTTGTCGTCCCAGTAACCATTACTGACAAAAAGCGGTTCGGCAATGATGTCGCCCGGGCCCATCGCTATGCCGCCGCCGAAGTTTCCGCCTTCATTCGACCAGAAAGCGTTGTAAGAGCTCTCTCCCGCCCCGTAAATCCCGCCGACGAAGTTTGCACTGTTAAATGCTATGATATTGTTGCTGATGTAACCGGGGCACTGGCTCATGGCCCCGCCGTTCTCTTTGGCGACGTTTCCCACAATGGTATTGTTGTATATTTGGAAACAACTGAACAAGCCGCCGCCGTTGGCGGACCTGTTGCCGGCAATAATGTTATTGGCGATTCTGCCGCGGCAATTACTCAGCGCACCGCCCGCAATCTCGCTGGCATTGCCGATAATCCTGTTGCCCACGATATTACCTGAACACTCATAGCATGCACCGCCTCTGTTCCTTGCATAGTTTTCAGCAAGTATGTTGCCGGTAATCAGGCCCTTGCAGAACAACAGAGCGGCGCCGCTGTCGTTCGAACTCCTGTCGAGGTTTTTTGTGATAACGTTTCCGGTTACCGGTCCGTTACAATAGGCTAAACCGCCTTTATTTTGAGATATAGTATTGTTTTCTATCGGCCCGTCACAATAGTATATCCCATAGCCGGCATTGGAACTTATTGTGTTGCCCGAAATAACGGGTTCGGCTTTGTCTTCTCCGTGAATGCCGTGACCGCTGCAATCTTTTATGATGTTCTTTGAGATTGTCGGCGAGGCGCCGTAACAATGGATGCCCTGGCCGGTGATGGTAAAGCCTGTAATGACCGAATTACGACCCTCTCCGAAATCGAAATTAACGCTGTAGCTCGAATCGTTAGTTATAATCGTCGATTGGACAACGCCCGTGTCATCGGGATTTTCGCTCGTAAGAGTAACCGGCTTGTTGTTGAAGAAAATCCTCCGGTCGTAACTGCCGGGCTTGACAACAATCGTATCGTCGAGTCCAGAAGAGTTAATTGCATCCTGGATATTATCGAAGTCAGCAGGCCCATTATCATCGATGGTGATTACTCTCGCCTGAGAAGAGAGCATGGGCAACATGCACATGAGGGTAAGAACCAGCTTTTTCATCATTAAAAACCGCCCTCCTGGAACACTTTGATCAATAACAAAAACGACTTATCATACAAAATCTCAGTTAGCTATTGTACTATAAAAGAACCACTGATTCAAGTAAAAAGCATAACATTCATTATTTCTTTTTATTGAAATCCATACCGCGGAATGCCATTGTCCTGTGCCGAAACTTTTTGACGGAACCTTACTTAAGAAAATCCTTAAATTCTTATTTTTTCGGACTTATTCTTGTGCTATAGAGCCACGGGGCATCCGACAGCTCGTAATCAACTATTTCATCGGGCTCAAAGAACATCTTGATTTCATTCCGAGCTGACTCCGGGCTGTCCGAGCCGTGAATGAGATTATATCTCTGTGAGCAGCCAAAATCTCCGCGAATAGTGCCCGGCTGGGCTTCATAGCCAAAGGTAGGGCCGATAATCTTACGAACCATATCGACGCAGCCGTCGGCTTCCCATATCATTAAAAGCGAAGGCGCCGAGGTCATAAACTTCACCGCCGGTGCAAAAAACGGCTTATCCTGATGGGCGGCATAGTGCCGACGGGCCAGTTCCAGAGGGATCAGCATAAATTTTGCCGCGACGAGCTTCAGGCCTTTTCTTTCAAGACGTGAAATAATCTGACCGGCTAAATGCCGCTGTATCCCATCCGGCTTGATGATGATTAACGTGCGTTCTGTCATTTCAGAGTTAAAAGTGCCTAAAGTTGAAAGTGCCTAAAGTTGGGAACAGTGTGGCCACACTTTAGCTCACTTTAGTCACTTTAGCTCACTTTAGTTATACTCCCTCAGCTACGATATAAATTTCCACTCGTCTGTTTTGCGGATTACCCGCTTTGTTGGGCTGATTCTCAGCAACGGGCCTGTATTCACTAAAGCCCCGTACGCTCATTCGTTTCGGTGAGATACCGTTGCCTTCCATTACGTTCAGCACGGCAATCGCCCGATTAGATGACAGGTGCCAGTTGGTCGGATGTTTTGCTCGCGTCTCAGGCTTTTGAATTGGAATATCATCGGTGTGCCCGGCAATTATCACGTCGAATTTCTTGCCCTGTTCGGAATTGAGAATTGCGGTAAGCGCTTTCACCGCCTCAATTCCCGATGCCGCCACGTTATCACTGCCCTTGTCGAAAAGCAGGTCGCTCTTGAATTTTACTACGCCCCGGCTGGCATCATACGTAATCATATCGGGCTGCTGTTTGGCGAAGTCTTCCAGCATCGTACTGAGTTCCACGGGAAGCGCCGCTCCGCCCATAAGCAGTCTCTGCTGCATCGAAGCGATCAACTCTTTCTTTTT
>Ga0172363_10004361_pt1 | contig 11450 bp, 14 predicted proteins | sample LakKivs2_kivu2a2_FD_114541 | JGI IMG/M metagenome (GOLD analysis project Ga0172363, IMG submission 114541) | Sediment microbial communities from Lake Kivu, Rwanda - Sediment s2_kivu2a2 | ecosystem: Environmental > Aquatic > Freshwater > Lake > Sediment | place: Rwanda: Western Province, Lake... | reverse complement strand
GGATCCACGAGGGGGACGTCGCCATCGTCAGGCGGCAGAAGACGGCCCTGGCGGGCGACATCATCGCGGCGCTCATTGACAACGAAGCGACGATCAAGACATTAAAAAAAGACGGCTCCGGGTTCTACCTCGCAGCCGCCAATCCGCGCTACAAACCGATCCGCAGCCCCTTCACCATCCTCGGCAAAGTCACAGCGGTCCTCAAGCGCTTTTAGGGCCTTCTCTCTCTTGCCCTCTCTTTAAGGACCAGCGCGCTGCGGTCCTTCAAAAGATACACGAAGAACAGCCCCAAGGGGCCCAGCGCGGCCAGAGCCGCGACGCCGCGGCCGAACCCCTTGCCGCGGCCGTACATATACGCTCCGCACCCCGTCAGGACATAGCCGCCCAGATAAAGCAGCCGGCTGAAGAAGACCCACCCCTCATCCTCCAGCCCCCCCACGAAATACGCCAGCCCCAGGAAGGACAACCCGCCCCAGGCGCACAACCGCGTCTGCAACCGGTATTCTTTCAGCATGGCGTTTATTGTAACACATTGCATTTGCCAACGGGATAGTTTTTCAGTAAAATGAAGACCCGGGATACCCTCGGTTTCTTTTTTTCCGGCCCTTGGGCGGCATCCTTTGACACAGACCCGCCCATAAGGCAGGGGCGTGGTCTGTGTCAAAGGGTCAGGTCATGGACATCGTGATGATCGTCATAGCGGCCATCTTCGTCGTCCTGGTCGTCATCGGCGGGATGCACCTGCTCCGGGAGGGGCCGGCGGCCGGCGCGGCGAAGAACCCTGCCCCTGAGGCGGCCGCCGCGGCCAAGCGCGACGCCAAAACCGACTTCATCGGCATCCTTCAGAAGAAACTCGAGGTGACCGAAGAGAAGCTCAAGCAGATGGAGGGGGAGTTCCAGGCCCAGCGCCTGGAGCTGGCGGCCGCGAAGGGTCGCGAGAAGAGGCTTGAAGAAGAAAAGGCCTCCACGGCCCACGACGACCAGTCCTGCCAGAAGCTCCAGAAGGAGGACGCCCTTCTCAAGGAAGAGCTTGTCCAGAAAGAACGCCTGTTGGAAGAGGAGATCTCGCGGCGGCGCCAGGAGACGACGCAGCTCGCCAACGTCCAGAGAGAGCTCGACAACCACAAGGAACATCTGACAAAAACCCAGGACGCCTTCCGAAAGACTCAGGCGCTTTACGAGCAGGCCGTCGCAGATCTCAAAGAGGCGCGCGCCGAGCTGGAAAGACACAAGAAGGCGGCCCAGGAGGCCTCGGGCCAAAAGACGCAGGGCGGCTGGGTCGCGCGCGAAGAGTTCGACAAGGTGGAGCACGAACTCGAAGAGAAAGAGAAATTCATCAAAAAACTTCTGGCCCTGCAACAGCAACCGCCCGACGGAGGACAAACGACGTGACGCCAACGGGCCGACGGACCGCAGGACGCCTCCTGTTCTTGTTCTTTCTGGGGATCGGCGCTGCCGCCGCAGGCCGCAACGAAGAGGTGCCTGCGGACGCCATCGCCGTCCCTCGCAAGACATGGTACGAAGGCTGCGACTGGACATATGACCCGGCCTTCCAAGATGGGGCCACGTATCTGGAAGCGGACCTCGATGGAGACCCGGAAGATGAAGTCGTCATCGGCTATGTCGCTACCTATAAGCCGCCAAGGGAACGGACACAGGGCCCTCGGATGTTCGAGATCCCCCAAAAGCAGATCCCGGTCATCGAGCGCCGCGTTTTTTACAAGATCTACGACCGAGACGCCGGCGGCCACTGGCAGTGCGTGCACACCTCGACAGGCCTCGAAGAGCCCGGAAAGGTCCTCGCCTACCAGCTCGACCCCGGGGAGCCCACGGGCCTGCTGATCATCTCGACCGCCGGCAAGACGTACCTGGACATCCGCCTCCATCAATGGCGGGAAGGGGGGTACCGCCTCCTGGCCAGCACGGGAATTTCCGAGCCTTACGCCTTCAGCACGCGCAACCCCGCCATGATCCTCTTGCCCGGGACCGAGAGCGTCCTCTTTTGGAGCAGGAAAGAGAACAAGTTCGTCAGGCACCGCGTCCCTCCCGCCTCCTGGAAATTCCTTTGGCAATACCGGGAGGTTGATGTATAATAGGTAAACATTACAGGGGATCGCGCAAACAGTTCGAGGCTGAGATTTCCATGGACAAACCATTGAACATCCTGCTGGTGGACAACGAGGCGGAGTTCTTGGAAGCCATCACGTACTGGCTCGAGACCAAGGAGCACCGCGTCCAGACGGCGTACACCGGGGAAGAGTCCATTGAGCTGATCCAAAAAGAGAAGTTCGACATCGTCTTCCTCGACATCCACATGCCGGAGGGCCTCGACGGCATGGAGACGCTGCGCCGCATCCGCGCTTTTAATAAAGACATCCCCATCATCATGGTCACGGGCTACCCGAAGGAAGAGAGGATGGAGGAAGCCATCGCTTTGGGCGTCTCCGGATTCTTTCCCAAGACGGGCAGCTTCGAAGACCTCGGCCGTATCCTGAAAGCCGCACTGCGGACACATAAAGACCTTCATTAATCACCCATCGCTTGCCCGCGAAACCCAACCTTGGGAAAGGAGTCCCGCGATGAAAAGCTTTTTGATTGTTGTCGCCTGCGCGATCGCCGTCCTGGCCGTCAACGGCTGCGCCACATACGACCCGGCGCGGATCGACGATATGGAGTACCGCCTGGCGCGCCTGGAGAAGAAGGTGCTGCCGGCACCAGAGACAGAGACGGCGGCTCCTGCTGAGAGCACCGTCGCTGCGGCCCCGGAAAAGGAGGCCGAGACGCCCGCCATCGTTATCCCCGACGCGCCTACCAAGATGGACATCCAGCAGGCGCTCAAAAACGCCGGCTATTATGACGGCGAGGTGGACGGGAAGTTCGGTCCCAAGACCAAGGAGGCCATCGAGGCCTTTCAGGACGCCAACAATCTCGTCGTAGACGGCATGGCGGGCGTCAACACCTGGGAAAAGCTCAGGGTTTTTTACACGCCGCCTTCCGAAGAAGAATAAACGTTTCATCAACCGGTGGAGCCCAGTGCCATGAAAACAAAATTTATCCTCAGAAATGCGATCGTCATCACCTTCCTTATCCTCTTTGTCTTCGCCTCTACAGCGCCTATTGCCCTGGCGAAGGAATGCCCGGGCTGCGCCGAAAGAGAGAAGGAGGAACTGCAAAAAAGGTTCGACTGGTGGCCGACGGACGCCAAGCCCGCGCCGGTCAAGGACGAGGTCCGCGGCGGGTACTGGTGGTGGCCGCTCCAGCCGGGCTCCACGGGCCCGAACTCGCTCTGGGGCAACCGGGGCTATGTCTACGTGTGGAAGGTCATCTACGACTACAAGGCCGATGAGCTGGGACCCCCCAAGGTCGGGGAGGAGCGCGCGGCCCTCATCATCAAGAAGATCATCAAGAACGTCAAGGTGTACTTCGACTTTGACAGCGCCTTGATTCGCGAGGACGCCGGCAAGATCCTGCGTCAGGCCGTCGCGACCTTGAAGAGGAACGCCGACGCCACTATCCTAATCACCGGCAACTGCGATGTGCGCGGCTCCGAGGCCTACAACGAAAAGCTTGGCCAGCGCCGCGCCGAGGCGGTCCGGCAGTTCATGCTGGACAACAAGATCGACGCCGAGCGCATCAAGATCGTCAGCCGCGGCAAGCTTGACGCCGTTGCCCCGATCACGGACCTGATCGGCATGCAGAAGGACCGCAACGCCCAATTCATGATCGCCGATGTCGAAGAGGTCATGATCCCGTACGCCGGCGAAGAGGCGGACTTGATCCAGAAGGCCGGCGAGGACAAAACAGTCATCCTCAAGGAGGAGCTGACGGGCGAGATCAAGGTCGACACGAAGGAGTATGTCGTCCAGAAGGGCGACACCCTCTGGATGATCGCCGCCAAAGAACTCGGCAGCGGGCACCGCTGGAAATATATCTACGAGCTCAACAAGGAAAAGATCAAGAACCCCGATAAGCTGCGGGTCGGCACGCGCCTCGAGATCCCGGTCGAATAAACGCTCATGACCCTGGCACAGCGTCTCTGGCGTTTTTATCAAAACGACATCGCCCGCCGGGAAAAACAAGGAAATCTCGCCAACCCCTTCTTCAGCGGCGGCAGCCTCATCCTCATCGTGACGACGCGGTGCAACTTCTCGTGCCGCCACTGCCTGCGCGTCCTCGAAGACCCCAAGGACCTGCCCCTGCCCGTGGCCGTCAAGGCCCTCGAGGGAGGCCGGAAATACAACTACCGCACCGTCTCGCTCACCGGCGGAGAACCGTTCGTCTACCCCCACCTCCAGGAACTCGCCGAGCGCGCCGTCGCGCTTGGCTACCGCCTCGTCATCGTCACCAACGGCTACAACCTGTTGAACCATGCCGACTGGCTACGCCGCTTCAAGAAGGGCATCGCCCTGCTCGTCTTCAGCCTGGAGAGCGCCGTCGCCGAGGAACACGACGGGCTGCGGCGCCAAGGGTCCTTCGAGCGCCTGATGAAGGACTTTGCCTTCTGCCGCGGGGAAAAGATCCGCTTCCGCACGGCGACGACTGTCAGCACGCGCAACATCGACGCGCTCTTCGATATCGGTATCTTGGCAAGGAAAAACAGGGCTCAGGATTTGGTCTTCACCACGATGCTGCCATGCCCGCGGACCCAGGAGAACCAGCTGGTCCTCAACGCCCAACAGCGCCAGCGGCTCCCCTTCGAGCTGCTCACCTTAGGCCGCCTCCTGAAAAAAACCGTCTTCATCTCCAGCGATATCCGCGGCAACGCCAACCTCAAGATATGCTTCCCCATGGAGATGAGGGAGGTGGCCGTCGACGCCGAAGGGCGCCTCGTCCAATGCTGCGAGCTGGGCAACTTCGACCATCCCGAGATCCAACGGCGGGCCGTGGTGGCCGACCTCAACACGGAATCCTTTGACGCCGCCATGGAAAAATTCTCGCTGCGCATCCACCGCCTCATCGCCGGCCGCATCGCGGACCAACAAACGTCGGAGGCCCGCAACGAGGACCCTGACTTCAACAGCTGCTTTTACTGTATCAACAAGATTCTCAAAAGCCCGGACGCGCCTGCCTAAAGCGCGCCGGAAAACCCGTCCCCCTCACCCCCATGAGCGCTGCGCGGCGCCCATTATTTATGGCTTTCGCCCTCGTCTTTTTCGCCGGCGCGCCGGCGTGCCGCTGCGCCGAGGAACCGCTCCCTCAAGACGGCATCTTTTGGGTCGAAGAAAAGGGGGAGCACTTCCTCCTTTATACCGAATATGAGACGCTGGATGTCCGCGAGATTATGCGCGTGGCGGAGAAATTTTACCGCAGCATCGCGGAGAGGCTGAAATTCCCCCGGCACGACGACTTCTGGATGTGGGATGACCGCGTCAAGATCTACCTTTTCGCGGCGCGGGAAACGTATCTGGCGCAAACCGGGGAACCCGAGTGGTCCGTGGGGATGGCCGACTACGCCGCCCGCTCTATCTACAGCTACATGGACAGCCCCAAGTTCCTGACCTCGGTCCTGCCGCACGAGATCGCGCACCTCATCTTCCGCGACTTCTACAAGAAAGAAAACGAGCTCGCCGAGCCGCCCTTCTGGCTTGACGAAGGCGTGGCGCAGTGGGCGGAAGACAAGGAGACGAAGGACGAACTAAAGAAACTTGCGCGCGAAACATTAGAGAAGCAGGGCCTCCTGACCGTCTCGGACATCGTGCTGTTGAACATGGACTACGTGAAGAAGAACCCCGACCGGCTGTACTTCCGGCTGGCGCGCACCGTCAAGGGCCGCTACAGCATCATCATCCTGAGCCCGGACGTCCTCCTCAGCACCTCTTACCAGGAGGCCGGCTCCCTCGTCGGCTACCTCATCGAGACCTTCGGCGCGCACCGCTTCGCCGAGTTCTGCCGGGAGATCAGCCGCGAGAAAGCGCTCAGCAACGCCCTGCGCGGCGTCTATCCCAAGCACTTCCAGTCGCTGGACGACTTCGAGAACGGCTGGCGCGCCTATCTCCTCCAAAAGTAGACTGCCTAGCCGCTCGGCGGGATGGGGGCCTCCTCCGGCAGACAATAAAGAAGTTTTTCGGCAAACGTCTGCGAGGAATTGCATTTTTGCCGTAGCGACACGGGTCAATGGAGCGTAACGGCGAAAATGCAAGCCGAAGCAGACGGCGAAAAACTTCCGTCTGACGGAGGAGGCCCCCATCCCGCCGAACAAGCTTGCCATCCACACAAATGTGTGGTAGCATGAAAACATGTTCAACCATCAAGCGCGCTGGGACCGACAGCTGCCGCAAGACGCCAGCGGGCTGGGACCCGCCATCCGCGCCACCTGCGAAATAGGACAGGGGGGCGTGCGGCCCCTGTCTTTTTTCTGGGGCGGCCGCTCCTTTGACGTCCAACGCGTCAACTTCCGCTGGCGGGACAGGAAGGGCGGGGAGGAGCTGTGGTTCTTCAGCGTCAGCACCGCCGGCGGCACCTACGAAATCGCCTTCTTGAGCCGGCGGCTCTCCTGGCATCTCGTGCGCCTCATCGACCCCTGAAACTTCCTGCGCAACGATTGACGGCAGCGGCTTTCAGCACTATACTACTTCTATATCATCACTCATCCTTTTTCCTAACGCAACGAGAGACAAAGAGAGAAGAGAAAATGAAGAACATGAAAAAGATGCTTATGTTTATCGCTATCGCCGTATTGGGGTACTTCACCCTCGCTTTCGCCAAGGACCAGGTCCTACGCCAGGTGATCGCCACGACCACCACGGCCGTCACCGGCGCCCCCACCCAGATCAAATACTTCTCCCTGATGGTCTTCCGGCAGGCCGTCCACATGAAGGGCTTCAAGATGTACAACCCTCAGGGCTTCCCCAAGGAGGTCTTCGTCGACATCCCCGAGGTGGAGGTGGACCTGGACGTCGGCGCCCTCCTGAAGAAGAAACTCCACCTGCAAAAGGTGACGCTCGACCTCAACGAGATGATCATCATCAAAAACAAGGACGGGGAGCTCAACGTCGACGCCCTGAAGATCGCGCAGACCGAGGAAAAGGCGCCGCCGAAGGCCGAAGAGAAGAAGGCGCCCGAGAAGAAGTCTGAACCGATCCCCATCCAGATGGACGAATTGAACCTCAACCTCGGCCGCGTCATCTATAAGGACTACACGAAGGGCGACCCGCCGAAGATCGACGTTTATGAGATCAACCTCAAGAACAAACAGTACAAGGACATCACGAGCGTCCAGCAGCTGATCTTTCTCATCATGAGCGAACCCCTGAAACACACCGCCATCCAGGGCGCCAAGATCTTCGCGGCCCAGGCGATCTTTGGCGTGGCCTTCCTGCCGGCGGGCGTGGCCGTCACCCTTATCGGCAAGGACAGCGCGCAGGAGGCCTTTGACCTGCCCTTCGACAAGGTCTACGCTGCGGCCCTCGCGACCCTGCAGGGCATGCCCGACCGGGCCGACCTCAAGAGCGAGAACAAGGAGAAGGGGGTCATCTCGGCGCTCGTCGACAAGAACGACGTCACGATAAAGGTAGAAAAGACCACGGACCGGTCGACCGAGATCACAGTCTCGGCGCGGCGGCTGCTCCTGCCCAAGCCCGAGGTCGCTCAGGGGGTGCTTTATCAAATCTCACAAAAATTAAAGTGAGGGCTCTGCGCCATGCGCACACTCAGTTTTGAGAAACTGCTGCAAAAGAGCATCAACCGCACCATCCTGATTCTTTTTAAGCCCTTCAGTTTCAAGAAGTGGCTCTTTTTGGTTTCCATCGCCTACCTGGCCGGGGCGATGGGCGGCGGCGTCAACTCGGGAGGAGGCGGCGGCAGCAGCTCGCGCACAAAAGAGTCTGAGGCCTGGGCGCAAGAAAACCTCCTCAACGCCGAAGGCGAACAGCGGACAGACGAAGAGATCTTTCAATCCCTAAAGGGGCAGGTCCTTTCAACCGCTAGCCGGGACTCCGACGACTACGAGGAGTATGTCTCCGCCCCGCCACAGAAGAAGGCGGACAACGAGGCCGAGGAAGTCTGGCAGAGCATCAAGAAGGCGGTGGGGTCCCCCTTGGGCGTGACCATCGCCGTCTGCCTTGCGCTCACGGTCATCGGCCTCTTTTTGGTCTTGACCTGGCTCGGCGCCCGCTTCCGGTTCATCTGGTTCGAGTCCATCGTCAAGAACGACGCCTCCATCAAGGCGCCGTTCTTCAAGTACGCCGCTCAGGGCGACTCCCTCTTCGGCCTCTTCGTGGTGCTGGGCCTGGCGAGCCTCTCGGCCTTGGGCCTGCTCGCGTGGTGGGGCTACAGCGCCGTCTCGGCCACCGGCGTCATGAGCGGCAAAGAGCCCGGCGTTTGGGCCGTCGTCGGCGCTTTGGCCCCTGCCGTCCTCCTCTTCATACTGCTCATTATCTTCCTGTTGTTCCTCGCCCTCTTTATCGACCACTTCGTTGTTTCCATCATGGCCATCGACGGCTGCGGGGTCAAAGAGGGTTGGCGCAAGTTCACGGCTATTTTCTCGCAGAACGCAAAGGACTTCGTCCTCTTCTGCCTGCTCATGCTGGGCCTCGCCATCGCCACCTCGCTCGCGCTCCTCATCGTGGCCTGGCTCTTCCTGCTGATGGGGCTTCTCGCCGGAGGTCTGCTCTTCGGCCTCCTCTACCTGCTGCTCGTCGCCCTCCTCAAGCTCAAGATAGTCTTCATCATCATCGCCATCCTCATCGGCGTGCCGCTGGCCCTGGCCGCCCTCGTTGTCCTGATGTGCATCCCGCTACCGGTGGCCGTCTTCTACCGGTGCTTCTCGCTCTTCTTCCTCACGAGCCTCAATTGCGGCTACGCGCCGCTCGCGCTCGAAGAGGCGGCGGCTTCGCCGGCGCCGCCACCGCCCCCAACGCAATCCGCCTGACGCGATGGCCGCGAAAGCCAAGATCATCTGCACCCTCGGTCCTGCCAGCGACGGCAAGGGCGTCCTGCGCAACATGATGCGCGCGGGCATGGACGTCGTGCGTCTCAACTTCTCCCACGGTTCCCTCAAAGACCACGGCCGGCGCATCGCCGCCGTCCGGCGTCTGAACCGGATATATCGCCGGCACGTCCGCATCCTCCAGGACCTGGAAGGCTTTCGCGTGCGCATCGGCGGCCTCAAGCAGCCGATCCCCCTCAAAAAGGGACAGACGGTCCTTCTCTCAAACCGCAAGGGGGCGGGCAGCCAGGCCATTCCTTTTGATTACAAGGGCCCCCTCCGGGACATCAAGAAAGGCGGCGTCGTCTTCATCGACGACGGCCAGATCGCGCTCCTGGTCACACAGGTCACCCGCCGCGCCTTGAAGACGAAGGTCGTGATGCCCGGCACGGTCAAGCCGCGCAAAGGCATCAACATCCCCGGCGTCAGGCTCGCCTTCAAGGACCTGACCGCCAAGGACAAAAGGGACATCGCCTTCGGCGTGGCCCTTCGCGTCGATTTCGTCGCGCAGTCGTTCGTGCGTAACGCCCAGGACATCCTCAACGTCCGCAAGGCCCTGGGCCCCTTTGAAAAGCGGTGCCGCGTCATCGCCAAGATCGAAAACGAAGAGGGCATCCGCAACATCGACGGGATCCTGGCGGCGTCGGACGGCATCATGATCGCGCGCGGGGACCTCGGCGTGTCGCTGCCCATCTACCAGGTCCCGGTCCTCCAAAAGCTCCTCATCAAGAAGTGCCGGCAGCAGCGCAAGTTCGCCATCACCGCCACCCAGATGCTTGAGAGCATGACCGAGCACGCCCGGCCCACGCGCGCCGAGGCGAGCGACGTGGCCAACGCCGTCCTGGACGGCTCCGACTACGTGATGCTCTCCGCCGAGACCGCGACCGGCCGCTACCCGGTCGCCGCGGTCAAGATGATGGACCAGATTATTAAGTTTACAGAAGACGCGTCCTTGCTAAAATAGGAGGCAGGTCAAGCCATGGGACGCGGATATGGATATGCCCCCCGGACGGTCCCGACCCCGCTTTTGATTGCCGCGGGGGTGGCCCTTTTCATCCTCCTGATGTATCTGACGCTCTTCCTCGTGTCGAAGAAAGCATGTCTCGGCCGCAAGGAGGCCTCGCCCTACGACGAAGTCTCCATCCCGTATTATGAGACGCCCTCCGCGGACCAGCCTGCGCCGGCGGCCGACCGTCCGTGGTGGGAGGCCACGGTCCGACGGGAAGAAGGGTTTCGGCAGGACGCCTACGAGGCCTTCCAGAGACAAGACTTCGACACGGACAGGCACCTGGAGAAAATAGAGCAGGACAAAGAGTTTTTCAGGATGCAGCGCTCCGTATCGCGGTTCTAAGGGCGCATGCGCTGCGCTTGCAGACGACGCCCGCCCCTGATAAAATAGAGCGGTGCGGGCACGCCTTCCAGGCGACAGCCTGAGCTTGTCGAAGGACGCATCCATGAGGATCAGGGTCTTCAAGATCAAAAACCGCCGGGGCTACGCGGCGGTCTGCGCCAGCCACCTGACCGAAGGGGTGACACCGGCAGAGGCGCGCCGGCGCATGGCCAAGGCCCTCAGGCGCAAGAAGAAGCGGTTCTGACGCCTTTCTTTTTCCGCGCAAGATACTCAAGTCCAACCTGCCTAAAGGAGAACGTCCATGTCCGGCCTGTTCGGTGTCGTCTCGAAAGAAGAAAACTGCACCCAGACCCTCTTTTACGGAACGGACTACCACTCGCACATGGGCACCGAATACGGGGGCCTGGTCGTCTGGGGAGACGGCTTCCACCACAAGATCCACGACATCAGCCAGAGCCAGTTCAAGTCCAAGTTCTTCGAGGACGTCAACCGCATGCTGGGCCGCACGGGCATAGGCGCCATCAGCGACGCTGACGAACAACCCCTTTTCACGCGCTCGCGGTTCGGTGAGTTCTACATCGTCACCGCCGGCTTCATCGATAACAAGGAGACGCTCACCCAGGAGCTCTTAAACCAGGGCCTCTCTTTCAGCGAGGCGAGCAAGAACGGCATCAACACGACGGAGCTCATCGCCAAGCTCATCACCCTGGGCGATGACTTGATCGACGGCATCGAGAAGATGTTCGCAAAAATCGACGGCTCCTGCTCGCTTTTGATCCTCAACAGGGAAGGGGTCTTTGCCGCGCGCGACCGGCACGGCTACACGCCGCTGGTCTTGGGCAAGAACGACGGGATGTGGGCCGTCGCCAGCGAGACCAGCGCCTTCACCAACCTGGACTTCAGCCCCGTCAAGTTTTTGCGGCCTGGGGAGATTATCCTCTTAAACGAAAAAGAGGGGCTCGTCAGCCGGACGCCCGGCTCGCCGGACAACCAGATCTGCGCCTTCTTGTGGATCTACACGGGCTTTCCGGCCTCCAGCTACGAAGGGATCAGCGTCGAGCTCGTGCGCGAGCGCTGCGGCAGGGCGCTGGCGCGGCAGGACAAGGACATCGATGTCGACATCGTCAGCGGCGTGCCGGACTCGGGCGTGGGCCACGCCATTGGCTACGCGAT
>Ga0172363_10004359_pt1 | contig 11452 bp, 7 predicted proteins | sample LakKivs2_kivu2a2_FD_114541 | JGI IMG/M metagenome (GOLD analysis project Ga0172363, IMG submission 114541) | Sediment microbial communities from Lake Kivu, Rwanda - Sediment s2_kivu2a2 | ecosystem: Environmental > Aquatic > Freshwater > Lake > Sediment | place: Rwanda: Western Province, Lake... | reverse complement strand
CGCCCCAGATGTACAGGCTGATCGCCCGCGGCGGGGCGCAGTGCTTCAGGTAGGCGTCGAGGTACTTGTTCAGAATGCTGAAGTCCGGCCGCAGGCGCCCCGCCGTGCGCACCCAGCGGATCATCGGCGGCAGGTTCCAGCGGAACGCGCTCTTCCAGCCGCCGCCGTTCTCGCTGGTGAGCACGGGCACCTGCACGACGTCGTTGCCCACCTGCCCCAGCAGCGCGATGGACTTTTCCATCAGCTTGAAGTGCGCGTCCGACCACAGCTCGACCTTGTAGTGGTCCGCCACCGTCTGGGCCGAATGCGTGAACCCGACGGCCGAAGAGAAGTCCTTCGCGTCCGGCAGCGTGTAGCCGCTCACCAGCACCTGCACGGGCACGGTGAACTTGTGCCCGTTGGCGGCCAGGCTCAGCGTCGAGACGTACCAGCCGGGCGCCTGGTCCTTCGCAGCCTGGACGATGAGCCAGACCGGCACGGTGCGGGCGTCCTGGGGCGGCCGGGGCATCAGCGCATCGCAGTAGTGCAGCTCCGGGTGCTGGACGGCGAAGCGGACCTGGACGCCGGCGGGCGGGATCGTCGCGCCGGCCGGGCCCCTCAGAGGGCCGATCGCGGCGGTGATGCCCTTCAGCCCGGCCGGGTCGCTCAGCACGGCCTGCCCGCTGCCGACGCCGTTGCGCGGCATGGTGATGCGGACGGGCAGCAGCGGGTCGAACGGGTTGCCCTGCTGGACGCCGCGGACGGGCACGCCGCGTCCCCAGTAGAGCGTCCAGAACCAGCTTTTCCGCAGCAGCGACTTGGTCGCCGTCGTGTCGGTCACCTCGTCGACGTTGGCCGCGCTCCAGACGTGCGTGCCTTTGCTCGCCTCGGCGTAGGCGATCGCCCCGGCCCCGCCGGCGCTGGTCAGACGAACGTCGTGAACGCCGAGGTGGCTCCAGGGCGGCCGGCCCAGCGGCCCCGCCGCCGCCGCGCGATGCAGCTCGATGGCCAGAACGTTGCGCCCCTTGACCAGCGCAGCCGGCGGAATGGCGATCGTGAAGGTGCGGATGCGCTTGCGGTAGCGCGGCAGCCACTTTTCCTCGGGCCCGGCCTTCTCGCCGATGCCCGGCAGGGGGACCGTGCCGTTGTCCTGCGCGTAGGCCTCGATGGGGTAGTCGTCGGCCGGCGTGAGAGGGCCGATCTTTCCGGCCGGCATGAAGCCGCGCCCGACCTGGCGCCCGTTGACGTAGACCACCGCCCCGCCGATGCAGGTGACGGTCAGCTTGAGGTCGGCGGCCCTGGCCGGGTCGGACACGCCGAAGCAGCTCCGCAGGTGCAGCAGCGTCGGCCAGACGCGGTCGCCCACGGCAACGCCGTAGCCGCCGAGGAAATCGCCCAGGTCGCCCTGGTAGCGCGGCCAGAAGCTGTCGTCGAAGTCGGCCTTCGCCCAGTCCGCCGGCGCCAGCGGCGACAGGCCGCACAGTTCGGCGTCGAACTTCAGCGGGTCGATCACCGCCGCCCGCGAGCGCGACTGGACCTTCAGGACGGCCTCCTCATGCACCAGGTTGTAGCCCGTCACCAGGTGCGCCCGCCACGGCGCCTGGAGGCTGAGCAGCTCGACCTCGCCGGCCGGACTGGCCGACGCCGACGCGGCCAGGCACGCGGAGGCGACCCATGCCGCCAGGGAAAGAACCCCCTGTGCTTCGGGCCGGGGCCGGCGGGAAGCGGCGTCGGGCCCGGCCTGTGCTACTGTCCTCAGGAATCTTCGCGGCTCGCGAAGAAACGACCGACGACGAGGACGAGGACGACGACGAGGACGATACCGAAGCCCGTGGCAAGTGGCGTCTTGTGCCCCCATTTGCTCTCGTGCTCGTGCCTCTAGTCCTCCTCGTCTTGCCGTGGTCGTCCTCGTCCTCGTCGTCGTCCTCGGCTGTTTCCCCCGGCCGAGGCGAGGCCCCTTGGGTTCCGGGCGAAGCCAGGCTTGTGGGTAGATTCTGTGCACCTTCCGCGAGACGGCGTGTGCACATATCCCGTGCAATCCAGATGTAACTACATTTCAGACAGTAGTTTATCGGCTACGTCGCCACCCGCCCCGGTGTGCCCGGGTGTGCACATGTTCACGACAGCCTCCAGGCCAGCAGGCCGGCCAGCTCGGAGCACGCGGCCGTCAGCTCCGCCCGCAGGGCGGCGGGCATGGGCGGCAGGTCGGCCACGGAAACGTTGGCCCGCACGTGAGCGGCGTTCTTGCCGCCGGGGATGATGGCCGAAATGCCCGCATCCGCCAGGCACCACGCCAGCGCCACCTGCGACAGCGACTCATACGGCGGGCGGACGAACCGCGCCTGGATGTCCCGCACGATGCCCAGCAGCCGGTCGATCGCCTCGCGGGGGCGGTGGGCGCGCCAGTCGTTCTCCTTGTCGGGCCAGTCGTGGCCGGGGGCGTACTTGCCGGTCAGCAGCCCGCCCTCCAGGTTCATTCGCGCGATGACGCCCAGGCCGTGCCGGGCCGCCTCCTCGAAGATCGCCGCCATCCCCGGCCGGGCCATGCTGTAGGTGAGCTGGAGCACGTCCACGCGCCCGTCGGCGATGTAGCGGCGGCAGTCGCCGATCGCCTCGGCCCCCGCCTCGCCTCGCTGCGAGAGGCCAATGAGCCGGACGCGCCCGGAGTCCTTGAGCTGCTGGTAGACGTCCAGCATCCGGCGCAGGGCGTCGAAGTCCGGCGGCGGGACGTGGACGTAGTACAGGTCCGCGTACGGACGCCGCAGGCAGAACAGGCTGGTCTCCAGGTCGGCGCGGATCATCGCGGGGATGCGGCTGCCGCTCTTGGTGGCCACGAAGACCTCCTCGCCCATCCCGCTGCCGGCCAGCACGTCGCCGATGATGATCTCGCTGACGCCGTAGCCGCGAGCGGTGTCGATGTTCCACCCGCCGGCGGCCAGGTACGTCTCGACGGCGGCGACGGCGTCGACCCGCGGCACGTCGCCGTAGCCCAGCCCGCCGATCGCCCACGCCCCGTAGCCGATCTCGCTGACCTGCCGCCCGCCGCCGCCCAGCGCCCGCGTCGCTATCATCGCCTCGCCCTTTCCGCCGCCAGACTATCCGCCAAGCCCGCCCGTGGAAAGCCGCGATCCGCCGGCCGGGGCCGGTCGCATTGCAGCCGGCAAACGCGGTCGGCATGCGGCCCCCCCTTGCCTCTGTCCCTCTGTGCCTCTGTGTCGTAATCTTCCCAGCCTTCGGCGTGCAAGGAGACATTCGCATGGCCAGGACGTACGACTGGGAGTTTCCGCTGCCGCGGACGCACACGGGGATGCTGCTGGGCAACGGCACGTTCGGGGCGATGGTCTGGGGCGAAAGCGGCGTGCTGCGCGTCACCGTCGCGCGGGCGGACTTCTGGGACCACCGCGGCGGGCTGAGCTGGGACGGGCGCCAAAGCTACGCCAACATCCGCCGCTGCCTGGCCGCCGGCGACGAGGCCGGTCTGCGGGCGCTGTTCCAACGGCCCGACCCGGCGCCCGGCGAGCCGGCCCACCCGACCGTCCTGCCCATGGGGCGCGTCGAGCTGGACTTCGGCCGCGGGGCGCATCTCACGACCGGCACGCTGAATCTCGACGAGGGTGTCGCGACCGTGCGCATCCGCCGCGGGCGGCGCGAGCTGACCGTGCGGATCGCATTGGACATGGAGCACCCGGCCTTGTGCGTGCAGGTCCCGGCCGCGCTGATGCCGAAGAAGGTCCGCTGCCGCCCGGCGTGGGAGGACGTGGGCGGGCAACTGGCGAGCATCTCGTTCGAGCCGCCGGAGATGCTTGGGACGGATCGGTCGGATCGGACAGATCAGACGGATCAGGGCCGGGGCGGCCCTGCCGCGCACGAGCGAGGCGCCCGTGCCGCGGCCCTGTGCGGCTGGACGCAGATGCGTCCCGCGGACCCGACGCTGTGCGTGGCGTGGCGGCAGGAGGGGCGCGAGCTGGCGCTCGCGGCGGAGTACGGCCCCGACGCCGAAGCGGCCCGCTCCGCGGCCGGGAAGACCGTCGCCGGCGCCCTCCGCGCCGGTTTTGACGCCATGCGGAAGCGCATCGCCCGCTGGTGGGCACAGTATTGGCGCGGCGCCGCCCGCGTCGAGCTGCCCAACGCGGGCCTACAGTTCATCCACGACTACGGCATGTACAAGTTCGCCGGCCTGACCAACCCCAACGGCGTCCCCGCCACGCTCCAGGGGCCGTGGATCGAGGAATACCAGCTCCCGCCCTGGTCGAGCGACTACCACTTCAACATCAACGTGCAGATGTGCTACTGGCCGGCGTATCACGGCAACCGCCCGGAGCACCTGCGCCCGCTGTGGGAGATGCTGCGGTCGTGGCTGGGGGTGCTGCGCCGCAACGCGAAGGTCTTCTGCGGCATCGACGACGCCCTGATGCTCCCCCACGCCGTCGACGACCGCGGCACGTGCATGGGCGGGTTCTGGACCGGCAGCATCGACCACGGCTGCACCGCCTGGATCGCCACCATGATGTTCCGCTACTGGCGCTACACGGGCGACCGGGCGTTTCTGCGCGACACGGCCTGGCCGTTCATGGCCGGCGCGATGCGGGTCTACGAGGAGATGCTGGAGCGGCGCGGCGACAGCTTCGTGCTGCCCGTGAGCGTCTCGCCGGAGTATCGCGGCGCGGCCATGAACGCCTGGGGCGCCAACGCCAGCTTCCAGCTCGCCTGCATCCACCGGCTGGTGGAGGACCTGCAGGCCGCCGCGGCGGAGCTGGGCGAGCCGGCGCGCCCCATCTGGAGCGAGATCGCCGCCAAGCTGCCGAAGGCGTCGCTCATCGGCCCCGCCGGCGCGGAGATGATCGCCCTGTGGGACGGCACGGGCCTGGAGGAGAGCCACCGCCACCACTCGCACCTGGCGGGCATCGCGCCGTTCGACTCGCTGGACTTTGGCGATCCCGCCTGGGCGGGCATCATCCAGCGGTCCGTCCGCCACTGGGTCCGCACCGGCGCGGGCCTCTGGAGCGGCTGGTGCGTGCCGTGGGCCAGCATGATCTGCTCGCGCATGGGCTACGCCGACGCGGCCGAACTGTGGCTGGAAATCTGGCGCCGCGTGTTCACCAACGAGGGCGGCGGGACGCTGCACGACGTGCACTTCCCCGGCTTCAGCGTGATGGGCCACCTGCTGGGCGACACGAAGACCCGCAAGGAGATCATGCAGATGGACGCCGGCATGGGCGCCGTCGCGGCCGTCCATGAGATGCTCCTGCACGTGCGCCGCGGCGTTAGCCATCTCTTCCGCGGCTGCCCGGCGCGGTGGAAGCGAGTGGCCTTCGCCGACTTCCGCACCGACGGGGCGTTCCTCGTCAGCGCCGCGCGCCGCGACGGGCGCGTCGGGCCGGTGACCGTCCGCAGCCTGGCCGGCGGGGTCTTCCGCCTGGCCAATCCCTGGCCCGGCCGCGACGCCGTCGTCCGCCGCCAGGCGGGCAAGGCGGAGACGCTCACCGGCGACGTGCTGGAGGTGGCCCTGCCGAAGGGCCAGACCGCGCGCATCTGCCGCGCATGAGGCCCTTATGGAGCCCAAGTCGCTGATCTCGGCCTGCGCTGCGACGGCTGCGCCGGGCGGCTGCGATGGACCGCGGCTCGCCGCAGGCCGTGCGCCGCGTCAACGGGATTTCCCGGCGTGCCGCTTCGTGCGGAGCTGGCGCAGGTCAAGGAATCTACGACCCGATTCCTGCTCGGCCTTGCGGATCGCGCCCAGCAGGCGACCCAGGTCGTAGTCGTAGTCGCTCGCCAGCTTTACACGGGCCGCGCGTACGGCCTGCACGTTCGGACTGTCAGTCATTCCCGGCATCGTCTGCCTCCATGATAAGCATCTGCGGCGTGAGGGTGACCCGCGCAATGCCTCGGGCCAAAGAAACTTGTCTCGATGTACACACGCCTGGCTTCGCGCGGAACCCAAGGGTGCATCGTCCCGCCTGCGGAAACAGCCGAGGAGAACGACGAGGACGAGGACGGACCGGGGACCGAGACGCTACCTGCCACGGGCTTCTGTTTCGTCCTCGTCGTCGTCCTCGTCCTCGTCGTCGGCTGTTTCTTCGTGTGCCGCGAACGTTCCTGAGGATAGCGCCAGGGGCGGCCGCATGGCTCGATTGTACCCCCACGCGGCGCGGGGCGACAGGGCGCACAGGACCCATGGCTGGTGGGGGTCGGGCATTGCATTGTGCGCCGCGCGGGCGCATGGTGGTGCGGCTAGAGGAGCGAGGCATGACCGAGCGCGAGCGGTTTCTCGGCTGGATGACGCGGGGGCGGGCCGACCGCCCGCCGTATTGGCTTATCTGGGGGCCATGGCACACCACGTGGCGGCGCTGGCAGAGCGAGGGGATGCCCGCGCAGTTCCGCGACTACGGCGACGTGCGGCGGCACTTCGGAGCCGACGCGGGCGTCTGCTACTTGCCCGTCGACGTGGGGCCGTGCCCCGAATTCGAGCATCGCATCCTGGAGGAGACCGACGAGTTCCGCACGGCCATCGACTCCTGGGGCATCAAGCGCCGGGACTTCAAGGGCCACGTCAGCATGTCGCAGTTCCTGGAGTTCCCCGTCAAAAGCCGCGCCGACTGGCAGCGCTACAAGGCCCAGCGCCTCAACCCCGCCGACCCGCGCCGCCTGGCCGGACCCTGGCGCCGGGAGGCCCGCAAGGCGGCAGAGGATGGCAGGCCCGTGCAATTCGGCGGGTATCCGGACCTGACGACCTACGGGGCGGTCCGCTGGCTGCTGGGCGACGAGGAGTGCCTGCTGGCCTACTACGACGAGCCGGAGCTGGTTCACGACATCATGGACACCATGATGGACGTGGCGCTGGCGGTGCTGGGGCGGGTGGCGGACGAGGGCGTCCGCGTCGACGTGATCCACTTCTGGGAGGACTTCTGCGGGCGGCAGGGGCCGCTGATCGGCCCGGCCCACGTCGAGGAGTTCATGGCCCCCTGCTATCGGCGGATGCGCGACTTCGCCGACGCCCACGGCATCCCGCTGCTGTCGGTGGACACCGACGGCTGGCCCGACCCCATCGTCGGGCCCCTCATGCGGGCGGGGATGAACTACCTGTACCCCTTCGAGGTGGCGGCCGGCTGCGACGTCAACGACTTCCGCCGCCGCTACCCGACGCTGGCGATGATGGGCGGGATCGACAAGCGCGCCCTGGCGGCCGGGCCGGACGCCATCGACGCCGAACTGGAGCGCATCCGCCCCGCCGTCGCCAGCGGGCGGTACATCCCCGACCTGGACCACCTCGTGCCGGATGATGTCTCCTGGGTGAACTTCTGCTACTATGCCGAGCGCCTGGCCGAACTGGTCGGAAAGAAGAAATAGCAGGATGCACGGGATGCACGGGATGGGAGAGAGCAGCAAGGGGCAAGAGCAAGACGGCGAGCGAGCGGGCGCGGTTGTCTTGCCCTTGACATCTGTCCTTGCCCCTGTGCCCTTCTTCCCATCCCGTGCATCCCGTGAACCCTGCCCTGACTGGCCCTGACTGACAAGGAGAATCACATGCCCGTGAAAGTCGCGATGATCGGTGCCGGGAGCGTCGTGTTCTGCAAGACGCTCATGAGCGACATGCTGGCCACGCCGGCCCTGGCCGACGGCGAGTTCGCCCTGATGGACATCGACGCCGACAAGCTGCGCCGCATGGAGGCCTTCGCCAAACGGATGGTCAAGGACAACAAGGTCGGCGCGAAGATCACCGCCACCACCGACCGACGGCAGGCCATCGACTCGGCCGACTTCGTCGTCATCATGATCCAGGTCGGCGGGCTGGACGCCTTCGGGATCGACTACGAGGTCCCGCTGAAGTACGGCGTGGACCAGTGCATCGGCGACTCGCTCGGCCCCGGCGGGGTCTTCCGCGGTCTGCGGACCGTGCCCGTGCTGGCCGGCATCGCCGCCGACATGGCGCAGCTCGCCAAGCCCCACGCCATCATGCTTCAGTACGCCAACCCGATGGCCGCCAACTGCCTGGCCCTCGGGCGCCTAAGCGACGTGTCGTTCGTGGGCCTCTGCCACGGCGTGCAGACCACGCTGGACCTGATCGCCGGCTACGTCGGCGTGCCCAAGGACCAGATCACCTTCACCTGCGGCGGCATCAACCACATGGACTGGTTCCTGACGCTGGAGCATCGCGGCCGAGACCTGTACCCGATCCTGCGCGAGGTCTTCGAGAAGCCCGAGTACTACAAGAACGAGAAGGTCCGCGGCGAGGTGCTGCGGCACTTCGGCTACTTCATGACCGAGTCCACCGGCCACCTCAGCGAGTACCTGCCGTGGTTCCGCAAGAACCGCAAGGCCCTCGACCTCTACTGCGACGAGCCGAGCTTCGGCGGCGAAAGCGGGGCCTACTACAAGTACTCCAAGGCCCTGGCCGCCAAGTACGCCGAGCACGACCCGCTGGAGTACGAGGACCCGAAGATCGCGTCCCGCAGCGTCGAGTACTGCTCGTACATCGTCGAGGCGGTCGTTACCGGCAAGCCGTTCCGCCTCATGGGCAACGTCCGCAATGATGGCTATATCACGAACCTTCCGGACGGCTGCTGCGTGGAGGTGCCGACGTTCGCCGACGACACGGGCCTGCATCCCACGCGCCTGGGCGCGCTGCCGTCGCAACTGGCGGCCGTCTGCATGACGAACGTCCAGGAGCAGATCCTGACGGCCGACGCGGCCCTCTCGGGCGACCCCGAGGCGGTGGTCCACGCGGCCGCGGTCGACCCGCTCGCCGGGGCCGTGCTGACGCTCAAGGGAATCCGCGAGATGTGCAGCGAGATGCTCGAGCGGGAGCGCGAGTGGCTGCCGCAGTTCAAAGGGAAGAAGATTGCGCCCAGGCCGACCATCAACATCCCGAAGAACGTCCGGCCGGTCGAGGTGCCGCTCGACCCGGCCCTGGCGATCAACAAGCGCTTCGGCGACCTGATTGCGCGGGAAACGGAGGGCTGATTTCGGCCTGCCCGAGCCTTCGGCCGAGCCGAAGGCTCGGACGAACGGCCAGGGATTTCGGATGTCGGATTGGCGCAGCGAGGCCCGTGCGGAAGCACGCGGGGACGTGAAATCCGCAGCAGCACCTGGGACGGCGGTTGACATGGCCCGGCCTCGCTCTGGCGGAGTTCGGAGTGGCGCGGTGGCCAGGACCGGCCACCGCGCCGCCTGTCCGGACGGGGCCCCGGCCTTTGACCACTGAGTGTTGGCTATTTCTTGGTGGCTGTTGTTGGTGCTTCCGCGCGGCGAGTACGGAGACCCGCCGCGCAGAGCGATGCATCACTCGGGAATGCGGCAGCACACCGCGCGTCCCGGTCCCCGCGTGGCCTGTTTGCCGTTGACGCACATGCCCCGGGCGGCTATCCTTACCGGGCTGACGCGCGCGGCAACCGGTGGGTGGCCGCTGCTGTGTGACGTGCGAACGAGAAGGAGAAGCCGTCCCATGCTGATCAAAGCCATCGACCTTCGCCGTGGCCAGGGCGTCATCTGGAAAGGCAACATCTGGATCGTCCAGGACAACAACAAGGTGGCCAAGGGCAACTGGCGCTCGAGCCAGGTGCTCCGCCTCAAGAACCTGCTGAACGGCCAGGTGTTGGAGGAGCGGTTCCGGACCGAGGAGGAATTCGAGCAGGCCATCATCGACCGCAAACCCCTCCAGTACCTCTACTCCGACGCCAATGGCCATGTACTCATGGACATGGACACCTTCGAGGAGGTGCGGGTACCGGACGACCTCATCGGCGACCAGCGGGTCTACCTGACGCCCAGCCTCGAGGTGACCGTCGGCTTCATGGACCGCAAGCCCATCACCGCCGAACTGCCGTTCACGGTCGTCCTGGAAGTGGAAGACACGCCGCCGCAACTCCGGGGGGCGACGGCCACGAACCAGTTGAAGGACGCCGTCTGCAAGGGCGGGGCCCGCATCCGCGTGCCGCCGTTCGTCGAGAAGGGCGGGAAGATCAAGGTCGATACGCGGACCGGCGAGTATCTCGAGCGGGCGTAATCCATTTCGGACGGTGGATTTCCCTGGCCGCGCCCCGAGACGGGGCTCGGGGCCGCGGCTCGGGCAGGCGGATTTCGGGTGGACGCGCGGTCCGGACGGGCCGCGCCTTTTTGCGCGGACGGCTTGGTCCGCACGCGGGTTTCTCGAGAGGAGGGGCCGGGGCCGGGGAGCGTCCCATGAAGAGGCTGCCCATCGCGCTGGTCGTCGTGACGATGCTCGCGATCGTGGCCGGGGCCGACGCTGCGCCATCAGACGCCGCGCCCGCCGGCGCTCCGCCGCCCGATCCCACGCCGGCCGGCGCCGGCGTGCAGATCCACGGCCCGAACCTGGTCGCCAATCCCGGCTTTGAAGAGGGGGCCGAGGGCTGGAACCTGCCGGACGGTTTCCGCGTCGTCCAGGGCGCCGCCGGTCACAGCGGCGGCTTCTTTCTGGCCTGCGAGCGGACGGATACAGACGTCTACCATCTTGCCAGTCAGGCCGTGCCGTGCCTGCCGGGCCGGCAGTACCGCTTCGCGGCATGGGTGCGGGCCAAGGGCGTGAAGGGCGACGACAGCGGCGCGACCCTCTGCATGGAGTGGTCCGGCAAGGCGGGCTGGATCGGCGGCGCGTACCCGGCGGGCGCGAAGGGGACGACCAAGTGGGTCCGCATTGAGGGCCTCACGCCGCCCATTCCCGCCGAGGCCGAGCACGTGAGTCTGAAGTTGTATCTTCGCCGCGGAATGACCGGCGAGGCGCACTTCGACGACATGGAGGTCCGCGAGTACTGGGGCCGGCCGATGGAGGCGTTCCTTCTCGACCCGCCGTACCGCGGCCTGATCTTCGCCGACGAGGCCCGACGGCCCGTGCGCCTACATGTCGATTTGTCCGAGTGCATCGAGGGCCGCCCCTGGCAGGAGGCCGGCGGGTACGAGGGCCTGCCGGACCCGGCGGTCGTGTGCCGGCTCGTCTCCGACGGCAAGGCGGCAGCGGAGACGCGCGTCGGCGACCTCGCGCAGCGAAGCCTGGACGTGGACCTGGCCTCCGACGCGCTCGGCGAGGGCGCGTACCACGTCGAGGTCATCCTGGAGCAGGGCGGGCGGGAACTCGCGCGGCAGCGCCTGGGCGGCCGGGTCCTCGCGAAGGGCGAGCGGCCAGCCGTGTACATCGACCGCCACGGCCGGACGATGGTCCGCGGCCGGCCGTTCTTTCCGCTGGGGTTCTACTTCAGCACGCTCAGGGAGGACGAGGTCCGGACCATCAGCCGGGCCGGGTTTAACTGCGCCATGCCGTACGCGTTCAGCGGCCTGGACGTGGACGAGGCGGGCCCGCTGCTCGACATGGCCCGCCGCCACGGCGTCATGGTCATCTACTCCATCAAGGATCTCTATGTGGGCACGCGCTGGATGCCGCGGCGGTTCCCCACGCCCGGGGCCATGGCCGACCGCGTGCGGCAGGTGGTCGAGCGGTTCCGCTCGCACCCGAACCTGCTGG
>Ga0172363_10004357_pt1 | contig 11454 bp, 10 predicted proteins | sample LakKivs2_kivu2a2_FD_114541 | JGI IMG/M metagenome (GOLD analysis project Ga0172363, IMG submission 114541) | Sediment microbial communities from Lake Kivu, Rwanda - Sediment s2_kivu2a2 | ecosystem: Environmental > Aquatic > Freshwater > Lake > Sediment | place: Rwanda: Western Province, Lake... | reverse complement strand
GCTTTTTTCATAAAATCCTACAATATGGTATAATAATTTTATTAAGAAAACAATGAATTCCATCACTTATGACGATTTCAGCAAATTGGGTTTAAGAACAGCCAAAATCCTAAAAGCTGAAAGAGTAGAGGGCTCAGAAAAGCTCGTTAAACTGCAAATTGATTTAGGAAGTGAAAAACGCCAAATTGTCGCAGGTATTGGCAAATTTTATAATCCAGAAGATTTAATTAATAAACAAATTGTGGTGGTTTGTAATCTGGAGCCCAAAGCTCTAATGAGTCTTGAAAGTAATGGTATGCTCTTAGCTGCCTCAAATGAAGACCAAATCTCTCTCTTAATTCCAGATCAAGAAATTTCTCCTGGTTCAATCGTAAAATAAGATTAATAATTGATTTATGAAAAATCCTCATAAAAAGAATTTTCTTCCGATGAGAAGACCACCTCGTCTTAGTGCTGAACAGCATAAATTTGGCATTAAAAACATTAAAAAATCAAAGAAATCTAAGAAAAAAATATCTTAAAATGAATCAACTGCCAAATTATATTTTTATCACAGGTGGAGTTTTCTCTGGATTAGGAAAAGGTATAGCCACTGCTTCAATAGGCAAAATTCTTCAATCTCGGGGATTTAAAGTCACTTGTATCAAAATTGATCCATACATCAATGTTGATGCTGGCACCTTAAGGCCTACTGAGCATGGTGAGGTTTTTGTCACTGAAGATGGTGGAGAAACAGACGAAGATTTGGGACATTATGAAAGATTCTTGGATATAAATTTATCAAAAGAAAACAATATTACTACTGGAAAGATTTATGGCGAGGTTATTAAAAATGAAAGAGAAGGAAAATATTTGGGAAAAACTGTTGAGGCAATTCCTCATTTAACTAACGAGATAAATAGAAGAATAAGAGATATAGGCAAACAAACAGGTGTTGATTTTGTTTTAATTGAAATAGGGGGAACAGTAGGAGAATATCAAAATGAGGTATATTATAGAGCGGCAAGAATAATGAAAAACGAAGGTGAGCAAGTTTTGTTTTGTCATTTAGTTTATTTACCTATTCCAGAACATCTTGGAGAAATGAAAACAAAACCAGCCCAGCAATCAGTGGAAATGTTGGGAAGATTGGGAATTCAGTCGGATTTTATAATTTGTCGGGCAAAATATGCTATTGACGAAAAAAGGAAAGAAAAAATCGCCACTTTTTGTAATGTTAGCAAAGAAGACATTATTTCCAATCCAGATTTGGATTACTCCTATAAATTGCCAATAATTTTTGAAGAACAAAATTTTGGAGAGAAAATTCTTAAAAAATTTAATTTAGGAGGAAAAGAAAAAGATTTGACTTCTTGGAGAGAATTTGCAGCTAAATTGGAAAATTCCACAAAGAAAATAAAAATTGGAATAATTGGAAAATATTTTGATACCGGAGATTTTAAATTAGCTGATTCTTATGTTTCCGTAATAGAAGCTGTAAAGCATACTTGTGCAAAAAATGAAGCAAAAGCAGAAATACTTTGGATAGATTCAAAAGATTTTGAAAAAGACGAAAAGAACCTTGAAATTTTAAAAGATATTCAGGGTATAATAATCCCTGGCGGTTTTGGCAACTCAGGCGTTGAAGGGAAAATTCTGGCTATAAAATATGCCAGAGAAAACAATATCCCGTTTTTAGGTTTATGCTATGGTCTTCAACTGGCAGTAGTAGAATTTGCCAGAAATGTTTGTAAATTAGAAAAAGCAAACTCTACAGAAATTGATCCTAAAACGCCCTATCCAATAATAGATTTTTTGCCTTGGCAAAAAAAGCTGATCAAAGAAAATAAATACGGCGCCACTATGAGATTAGGCGGCCAAATTGTAAAGATAGAAGAAGATACTTTGGCTTTTAAATTATATGGGAAAAATGAAATTGTTGAGAGGTTTCGTCACCGCTATGAAATTTCTCCAGATTATGTTGAAATTTTAGAAAAAAACGGATTTCTATTTTCTGGTTCAACATCTGATGGGAAAATAAGACAAATAGGGGAGATTCCAAATCATAAATATTTTATTGGTTCCCAATTTCATCCGGAATTTACTTCTCGTCCTTTAACACCCAATCCATTATTTGATGGATTTATAAAAGCTTGTTTGTTATAAAAAAGCCCTACAAAATTTAAAAATGAGAATTATGTCTAAAAAATTCCTTTTCTTCCTGTCAATTTTTCTTTTTTCTCTCAGTTTTTTATTATCAACTAGTTTTGCCAGAACCAATATTACTGATTGGTATGTCAAAAACTATGAAACAGAAATTATTGTTAATAAAGATTCCTCCTTATTAATTACTGAAAAAATTATTGCAGATTGTGGTTCTTTGCCTAATAAGCATGGAATTTTTAGAATTATTCCTTATGAAATTAAAACTGATAAGGGGATTATCAAAATGCCAATCAAATTAATCAGTATTACCGATTTTAATGGCAATCCTTATAAATTTCAGACTCTCACTGATTATCAAGACAAAACTATTACTTGGAAAATAGGGGATCCGGATAAAACCGTTAATAATGAAAATAATTATCAGATTGTTTATCAAATAAATAATGCCATTCGTTTTTCTGACCAAAATTTTGATGAATTATATTATAATATTTTAGGTACTTTTTGGCAGTTAGATATTAATAATTTTTCTGCCAAGATAATCTTTCCTCAAGAAATAACAAAAAACAATAGCCAGATCTATCTTTATAGCGGTTATCAGGGAGAAAAAACAAATTTTTTAGCAGATTATTCTTGGCAAAATGATAATTCTTTATATATCTCTTCAAAGACGCCGTTGTCAAAGGGGCAGGGAATTACTTTCTCTGTAGCTATTCCAAAAGGTATTTTTCAGAAACCTTCAATTTTTGCAACTTTTGATAAAACTTACTTTTTATATCTTATTCCTTTAATCGTTTTTATCACGAGTTTTCAAACTTGGAAAAAATACGGCAAAGACCCTCATTATGATAAAAAAACCATTATTCCCGAATTTGAAGTTCCTGAAAATTTAACTCCTTTAGAAAGTTCCATGCTTCTCAAGAATTTTACTTTACAGAATAAAGCAATAACAGCGACCTTGATTTATTTTGCTACCAAAGGATTAATGACAATAATAGAAGGAGAGAAAAAAGGGAAATTAAGTTTACTGCCTCGGATTTTTATTTTTCATAAAATAAAAGATCCAATTGATGAACTTAAAAACCTAGAGACTGAAACCCTTCTTTTTAATACTATTTTTCCCGAGGATTATAAAGTAAATGATGCTGTTTCTTTTGGCCAGCTTTTTATTAAAAAGATGAAGATGATTCAGAAGGCAAGCTACAGAGATTTAGCCAATAAAGATTTAGTTTCTGAAAAAAGTCTTTTTTTAAGAAAAAAGTTTATTATTCTTGCTATAGTTTTTATTTTTCTGTCATCTTTTGTTGCTGCTTTTTCAATACGTTTTTTTCCTTTTGTTTTAACCTCTATCATCTTAGGTATTTTTGGCTTTCTTTTTCCTCAAACTACTTTAAAAGGTCGAGAAATAATGTGGCGTCTTAAAGGATTTAAATTGTATTTAGAAACAGCGGAAAAATACCGGGCGCAATTTTATGAAAAAGAAAATATTTTTGAGAAATTTTTACCTTATGTTATTGCTTTTGGCATGACTAAGCTTTGGATTGCAAAAATGAAGCAAATTTACGGAGAACAATATATGAATAATTATGTTCCAGCATGGTATGCTTCATCTTCTGGTTTAAAAACCCAGATGGATTTTAATGGTTTTGCCGCTTCTCTTTCGCATATTTCTTCTTCTATATCTTCTTCTATGGTTGGTTCTTCCGGCGCTGGCGGTGGCGGTTCTTCTGGTGGCGGAGGAGGAGGTGGCGGTGGTGGAGGTTGGTAAAATAAGATTAAAAATTATGATTACAGTTAAAAATGAGGGAATAATTTTAAAGAAAACAAATCTGGAATTCGAAAATAAGGGTGTTTTTAACCCTGCCTGCATCCAGGTGGATGGCATTACTCACATGTTCTATCGGGCAATTAACCATAATGATATTTCTTCCATAGGTTACTGTCAGCTGAAAGATAATAAAGTTGTAAAAAGACTTAAAGAACCGGTTATCTTTCCAGAATATGATTACGAAAAAAAGGGCGTAGAAGATCCCAGGATTACTCTTTTAGATGGAATATACTATCTTTTATACACTGTCTATGACGGTAAAAACGCTCTCATTTCCTACGCCACAAGTAAAGATCTTGTTCATTTTACAAAACAGGGTCTTATCTCGCCGGAAATCTCTTATGATGAAGCGGAAGACATTTTTCGCGAGTTAGAAATCAGAGGAAAATATACTATGTTCGAGATGTTTTTCAAAGAGATAGAGGGGAAAGACATCTTATTATTTGAAAAAGATGCTTCTCTCTTTCCCCAAAAATTCAATCATAAATTTGCTCTTCTTCACCGTATTCTGCCTGGAATCCAAATTGTTTACTTTAATAATTTTTCCGAACTTACTGAAGACCACTGGCGCGATTATTTCAAAAATTTAGGTGATTTTATTGTACTCGATCCTCTTTTTTGGTTTGAAAACCGCAACATTGGTGGTGGTTGTCCCCCTATTGAAACAAAAGACGGATGGCTTATTATCTATCATGCGGTGGAGAATACTCAATTTGGAAAAATCTATCATGCCTCCGCCGCCCTGCTTGATCTCAAAAATCCTTTAAAAGTTTTGGGGCGATTAAAAGAACCCCTGTTTTCCCCAAAAACTTCTTGGGAAAAAATCGGTGTTACAAATAACGTTGTTTTTCCTACCGGAGCAGTAGTAAGAGATAAAAGACTTTATATTTATTATGGGGCTGCTGATAAGTTAATCGCTGCAAAATCTGTTGACCTTGCAGAACTGTTGACTGAACTCAAGAAAAGCTCTTTAAAACTATAAACTCTGTTTAAAAACATTATGAATCAACAAACAAAGTTACGGGATCTTACTGTGGCGGAACAAAGCAAATCCCTGCCTCGCCGGCAGGCAGGTTGGATCGTTTGTTTGGCTACCTTCCCGCCACGACAGTGCGGTATAGCTACCTTTACCGCTGACCTTACCAATGCTGTTGATCAAATGTTTGGACCGTCGGTTAAGTCAAAGATTGTCGCGATGAATCTTACTGAACTGAGTCATTTTCCGTATCCTGACAAAGTAATTCTTCAGATAAGTCAGCCTCGCGAAGATGATTATGTTAACGCTGCCAACAAGCTCAACCAGCTCAAAGAGATAAAGTTTATTAGTATTCAACATGAATTTGGTATTTTTGGAGGGGAATATGGTTCACATCTACTTCTCCTCATGAAAAAACTTCAGAAACCGATTGTTACTACTTTTCACGCTGTTCTTCCCGCTCCAGATGAAAGAAGGCGCAACATCGTTCGAGCTATAATGAAATATTCAAAAGGAATAATCGTTATGACTCATTCCTCAAAGGAAATTCTCAAAAAGGATTATGGATTAGATCCTGATCGAATCCAAGTTATTCCTCATGGAATTCATCACGTTCCCTATAGAACCAGTGAGCACGCCAAGTCTGTTCTCGGCTTTTCTGGCAAACTAATCCTCTCAACCTTTGGGTTTCTTAGTCCTGGCAAAGGGGTTGAGTATGTAATTGAGGCTTTGCCAAAGGTAGTAGAAAAATTCCCTAATATTAGATTTCTTATCGCTGGTGTTACTCATCCTGTTGTTCTGGAACAGCAAGGCGAAATCTACCGTAATTTTCTTACTAAAAAAGTGCATCAACTTGGTTTAAGCAACTACGTTTCTTTTTATAATACCTATTTTGATATAAATAAACTTCTTCAATTTTTAGAGGCTACCGATGTTTATCTTTCAACCTCTTTAAATCCAAACCAGGCCGTCTCTGGTACTTTATCTTATGCTCTTGGTAGCGGTCGTCCGGTTATATCCACAGCCTTTGCTCAAGCCAAACAAGACATTACGAATGAGGTCGGTATATTGGTTGACTTTAAAAATCCGCAGGCTTTTACCGATGCCATCATTAAATTAATAAGTGATAATGAATTATGTTTACAGATGGGTAAAAATGCTTATTTTCGCACCAGGCATATGACCTGGGAAAATGTTGCCCATTCCTATATGAAATATTTCTCGCAATTTGCGCCGGAGCTGACTCTGGGACAAAGAAAACTTCCACCTATAAAACTTGAACATTTGGCTAAATTGACTGATAATTTTGGCATTATTCAGTTTGCCAAGCTGATTGAACCGGATTTTTCTTCTGGCTATACCTTAGATGATAATGCCCGAGCCTTAATCACGACCGTTCTTCATTATAAAAAATTCAAAACTCTTTCTACATTAAAACTTGCCTCTATATATCTCAACTTTCTTTATCAAGTAGCTAGATCTGATGGTTATTTTGATAATTATGTCAATTCAAACCGCGTTATTGATAAGCAAAAAAATTTCCAGAAAAATTTAGAAGATTCCAGTGCCAGAGCCCTATATGCTCTTGCTTTAGTTTCAATTACCAAACAAATTCCCAAACGCTTTAGAAAACGAGCTCATTCTCTCTTTGAAAAAAGTTTCCAGAAGAACATTGTTTTCTCCTCACCTCGCGCTATCGCTTTTTACATTAAGGCCCTCTATTGCTTGCTTTCAAAATGGAAAGAACCCAAGACTCTCGCTGTATTAAGGTCCTGCTGCGAACAGCTTATAATTTTATATGAGAAGAGTCACTCGTTGGATTGGGAGTGGTTTGAGCATTATTTAACATATTCGAATGCCATTCTTCCAGAGGCACTCATCCTTGGGTATAAAATAATCGGAGAGAGAAGATATCTCGAAGTGTCTGAAAAAACTTTCAACTTCTTAATTAAACATACCTTTAAGGATAATATGTACATTCCTATCGGTCAGAGTGGCTGGTTTCCCAAGGGAGAGGCAAGGCAGTATTTTGATCAGCAGCCCGAAGACACCACTGCTACCGTAGAAGCTCTCAATGCAATGTTTCGGGTAACAAACAAGAAGCATTATAAGGAATTAGCGAATATTGCGTTTAACTGGTTTCTAGGAGATAATGTTCTTGGGCAGGTTGTCTATGATCGGACTACTGGAGGATGTTATGATGGGATTGGGGAAAAATTTATTAATCTCAATCAGGGTGCTGAATCTACAATTTCTTATCTTTTTGCCCGTCTCTCTTTTGAGGAGTAAATCCATATGAAAAATAAAAACAAAACAATTTTAAGACCTTGGGGTAAATATGTTATTCTGGAAAAAAAGCAGAATTATTGGATCAAAAAATTATTTGTGCGCCAAGGCGAGAAATTAAGTCTTCAAAGCCATAAAAACCGATTTGAGGTTTGGATAGTGCTTTCCGGAAGAATTGAGGTTATTAAAGGAAATTCGTCTCTTTTGTTTAAAGAAGGAGAATTTTTGAAAATAAATAAAAAAGAAAAACATAGAATAACCGGGCTCAAAGATTCATGGATTCTTGAAACGGCCTTTGGCCAGGTGCGAGAAAATGATGTTATTCGCTTTAAAGATGACTATGGACGAATTAAATAAACCATTAGAAAAATTAGATCTGGATTTTATCAGAAAAAATGTAAAAGCCGTCACGTTTGATTTGGACGGCGTTATTGTGCCGACTGGCACCTTTTTACGGGAGAGCGTTGACGGGACGGAATTAACTATGAAAACGCACAAATTAAGCAAAGAGATGATAGTAACGATGAAAGAGCTTAAAAAATATGTCTGGATTAATTTCTCCAGTGGCCGAGCACTCCTTTATCTTCAGCATATGCTTGAAGATATTTTATGGGACAAGGTTTCACTTATTGCCGAAAATGGGAATTTTATTTTGATAGACGGCAAAGTAGAACAGCTTTCTTTATATGATCAAAATTATTTTCAAAAAATTACAGACATTCGCAATGACCTAAAAAAATTAAAAGAGGAAAAACCAGACAGTGTTTACGGGTTTGAACCAAAGCACGTTATTATTTCAGTTCACACAGCCAAGAAAATGCCAGAAATAGAAGAAATTGTAAAAAAGCATGATAAAGAAGAAGAACTTTATTGTTTATGGACAAGCGAAGGATATGATATTGGGCATATAAAAACAAATAAACTGACTGCTCTTTTATACTTGGTTGAAAAGTTAAAAATTAAACCAGAACAGATGATCACGACTGGTAATAATCTTAATGATAAAGAAATGCTTAATTTTGGAATTGGCATCAGCGTTGATCCTGAAAAAGTGAGCGCAGAGTATGCCATTTCCCCGAAAAAAGGTGAGCTTGGCGGAGAAATTCTTGTCAAATATCTTCTGAAGGCAGTAGCAAGATAATTTATAAAAATATTTAAAGAGGAAACTTATATGCATTCATTAGAACAACCACCTAACAAACCAGAGAGTAAGCCAGAAGGCAAATAAAGCGACGCCACGGTGCCGCTTTATTATTATTCCTTTATTCCCAAAAATACTGCGGTTGTGAGTTTTTCTTTTCTGGTCATTAGAAAAGATTACTTTCATGGTAAAAATATACCATAATTATGGTAGAAATTAAGTAAAAATGGAAATATAATTTGACATATCTCCAAAATTATAATAAAATGACAATATAATTATTTATATTGTCAAAAATATGCAAAATTTTAAGGCAGGAATCTATAAACAGCAAGACCAATATAAGAGCTTTAGCCCTTCTTTTATTAATCGTGATTTTGATTGGCAGGATAAAAAAATCAATATATTAATTGGAAAGGCGATGCATTTTTTAGGAGAGCTTAATGCTTATTCTGATTTAGTACCCGATGTAGATTTTTTTATTAAGATGCATGTAGCAAAAGAAGCAACAAAATCAAGCATGATAGAAGGGACCAAAACTGAGATTAATGAAGTAATATTGCCTAAGGAAGAGATTAGTCCAGAAAAAAGAGATGATTGGAACGAGGTTCAAAATTATATAAAAGCAATCAATTTTGCTATTGAAAAATTAAAAAAATTGCCTTTGAGTATACGATTAATAAAAGAAACTCATGGGATATTGCTTTCTGGTGTTCGTGGCAAACATAAATTACCCGGCGAAATTAGAAAAAGCCAAAATTGGATAGGAGGTTCTTCTATTTCTGATGCTTTTTTTATTCCTCCATACCATCAAGAAATTCCTGAACTTTTAACTGATTTAGAAAAATTTTGGCATAATAAAAACCTTAATACTCCACAGCTGATAAAAGCGGCAATTACTCATTATCAATTTGAAACCATTCATCCTTTCTTAGACGGCAATGGAAGAATAGGTAGATTGTTTATTACTTTGCAATTAATTGATGCTGGAATTCTGATCAAACCAACTCTATATTTATCCGCTTTTTTTGAAAAAAACAGAGGTGCTTATTATGATTCTTTAACAATGGTAAGGCAAACAAATGATTTAGAACAGTGGATCAGATTTTTTTTAAATGGAGTTATTGCAATAGCTGAAGATGGTATAAGAACATTCAAAGATATTATTAATTTACGTTATCGATACGAAGAAAAAATAATGACTTTGGGCTCTCGCAGCAAAAAAGCTCAGAAACTTCTACTTTTTATGTTTTCTAATCCTATCATTGACAATAAAAAAGTAATGAAAGAATTAGGAATAAGTTTTAGTAGCGCCAATAGACTTATTAAAACATTGGTTAATTTAGGATTACTTACAGAAATAACCGGTTTCTCAAGAAATAGAATGTTTCAATTAAAGGAATATCTAGATTTGTTTAAAAAATAAAATATAGCAAGAATTTCATCCTTTATATAATCCTAAATTTAGACCCTTACCAAGCCCATCAAAAAGAACAAGAATTAATTAAAAAATACAATCTTTATTCCCAAAAATACTGCGGCTGCGAGTTTTCCCAATGATTGTCATTGCGAACCGCCAGCAGGCGGTGAAGCAATCCCATTCCTTTCTTTTTTTTAAAAGCGGTATAATAATTAAAAGAAAAATTTTAGAAATAAAAACTTATATTTTCTGGGTCAGTCTCGCTTTAATTTTAAACCTCGCCGGCTGGCTAATAAATAAAATGGAAATAAAACAGATAATACCCGAACTTAAAAAACATTCTTCTCCTAAAGATAGGGAAGGAATGGTCCGCTTTGGTATTAACCCAAAATTTGCTTTAGGAGTCAGAATTCCGGTTTTGCGGAATTTAGCTAAAAAGATCGGTAAAAATCATGACTTAGCTTTAGCTTTATGGAAAACGAAAATCCACGAAGCTCGAATTTTGGCAACAATGATCGATGAACCTCAAAAAGTCAATTCAAAGCAAATAAACGAGTGGCTAAAAGATTTTAATTCTTGGGATTTGTGCGATCAGTGTTGTATGAATTTATTTGACAAATTACCCCCAGCCTTTCAAAAAGCAAAAGAATGGACTAAAAGAAAAAGAGAATTTGAAAGACGCGCAGGTTTCGCTTTAATGGCGAGTTTGGCTGTTCGCGATAAAAAAGCCAAAGATCAAGAATTTTTGAAATTTTTTCCTCCGATTAAAAAATATTCAACCGATAACCGAAATTTTGTTAAAAAAGCAATTAGTTGGGCTTTAAGACAAATTGGAAAAAGAAATAAACAATTACAAAAAGAAGCTATTAAATTAGCCAAAGAAATTCAAAAGATAGATTCTAAAGCTTCTAAATGGATAGCCAGTAGCGTCTTAAGTGAATTAACCAAAAGAGGATAGGAGATTAATTATAAAAATTTTGCGGCTCGTTTGAGCCGCTTTTTTTGTTTATATGGCGGCCTCTAACCCCATTGCGCCCCATTTTAAAATGGGGTAAAATAGAGGGAGAAACGGTGGGGGATAATTTAATATAAATTAAACCTATGCCTCACCAACCCCACCAACATAATACTAATTTTTTAATAAAAGATTTACCTCGAGTTGATCGTCCTCGAGAAAAATTAATTTAAAAAATAAAAAATAAAGAGACTTTTGATAAAAATAACTAAAATTTGATCTAAAGTAAAATAAAATATGAATATACTAAACGAAGAAAATAAAAATAAAGCACTAATATTGCTTGATAATTTTATTAAATCGGGCGAGCTTGTTAAAAGAAAGGATGAATTTTTATCCCGTGAAGTATTCCAAGAATCAAGAAAGAAAATCGCTATTGAAATAAAGGAACTAATCAGCCAATTTTTAGAAGATAAAATAAATATAGAAATCTTCAAAAGTAAAGTAGACAGCATTAACAAAAGAAATCCTTTGTGGGGTTTTAGAGGTATAAAAGGGCAAATGTTTTTCAATCAATTACTTAATATTGAATCAGATAAAGAAGAATTGATTAGAAGGTTTAAAAGTGCGATTTCTTTACCAAAGAATATAGAAGAAGCTGAACAGAAAATAAATGATTTTACTAATTTTGTCGAACAATTAG
>Ga0172363_10004356_pt1 | contig 11454 bp, 6 predicted proteins | sample LakKivs2_kivu2a2_FD_114541 | JGI IMG/M metagenome (GOLD analysis project Ga0172363, IMG submission 114541) | Sediment microbial communities from Lake Kivu, Rwanda - Sediment s2_kivu2a2 | ecosystem: Environmental > Aquatic > Freshwater > Lake > Sediment | place: Rwanda: Western Province, Lake... | reverse complement strand
TCCACTCATATTTATTAAATTATTATAGATTTATTTTTTACATATATATCCTAAATTATGGCTTGCTATCTGTCTCTTCTAAAATATATCTTAATCTATTCTCTATATTTAGCAGATTCTGATTTGTTGAATCAAAATCATTAAACTTCTTTATTATATTTCTCGTAATCATACCAATATCCTCATCATCATCATCCCTTGTTTTTTCTCTATGTACATATTCATTTGGCTCACAAACAGAAGAATCATCATCATAATGCTTCCTCTCCCTTTCAAATATCCTATCCATCTCATTCTTCCTTACAGGTGACTTTCTCCTTCTTGGTGATTGATGTCTTTTTGGTGATTTATTTCTATCTGGTGATTGATGTCTTTTTGGTGATTTATTTCTATCTGGTGATTGATATCTTTTTGGTGATTTATTTCTGATTGGAGACTGATATCTTTTTGGTGATTTATTTCTGATTGGAGAAGGGTTTCTTTTTGGGGAGGGTATTCTTGGAGGAGATTTATTTCTGATTGGAGATTCGCTTCTTTTTGGAGAATTATTTCTTGAATTGGAATTAATATTTTGGGTATTAGATTTATTTTGTATAACACTTGTTAAATCATCGGTTGCAATATCAAGTATATTGTCTATGATTGAATTTGATTTTCTAAAATCCATAAATTTTTGGATATAATTGGGAAAAAGATAAATTACAACACCTAATATTATTAAAAATATTACACTGTGAAATATATCATTACTTTCAATATTTTTCTTACGATCTAATGTATGCCAAAAGAGATGCTTAATATTATCATTCAATATTTCATTGGAAAGATTATCATTTGTTTTTTGTTTTTTGGTAATATTCAATTCATCGTTATTTTTTCTTTTATTTTCAGTTATATTTTTAGTCAAAATCTCAACAGGGTCCTCAAAAGATATATAAGTTGTGTACTTAATATCATTGTCTTTTAAAATTATAGTATCATTAATATACATTAACTTTATTATTGAATCAATAATGTCAGGAACATTAAAATCTTTTTTATTTATAGTATTGCAGAGAATATCTATAAGAATTGGAAATTCTTTTTGTAATATTTTAATTTTAGTTCTTGTAGATAGATTTGGTATATTAATAAATTTTGCTTTAATTTGCGAAGATAAATTTTGTAATTCTTTTGTTATATAGTTTATTACGTTATCAGATATTAATTCAATATAGTTTTTATTGGTATGAAACAACGATAAAATTAATGAATTTTCATTTTCGTAAATATGATATCTAAAATAAGATAGTTCATGATTAGAGATAAAGTTTTCGACAATATAATTAATAATAATTTGTAAAGAAATAAGATTTGTTTTGTCAGTATGTTCTTTATCTAATTGGAAAAGGAATTTTATTTTATATCCAATTGAATTTTTGTTAAACTTGGGAAATAATGTGAGAGATGCTTTGTATTTTTTAAGTTCTTCTTCAGTATGCGAATAATCATTTGATACTTTTTTGACATCTGAAGATAATTTATTAATAAAATTTATATAGCTCATATAATATTATATGATAAAATTCTAAATAAATATTTGACTAATATTTATAAAGTTATGATGTAGTAGTTTCAGCCAAAAGTGAAAGAATCTTATTCTCTATATTATTACTCTTTCCTGGCTTTTTAACATCTGAATCTTCTAAAGTTTTTAGTAAAGACTTTAATCTCTGATTATTATTACATCTCTGTCCAATATTAATACTTAAATCACATGGTTCATAAGGCTGTGCAGGTTCAAATGGACTAAAATCATTAGTAGAACTATTTGTATCTGAATGATTATTATCTTTTTCTTTTGATTTATTATTATTTGTTGGAGTATCTTTTTCTATTTTATCTTTAATATCATTATATTTTTTCCATAAAAATTGACAGGTGTAAAATAATGCAATTACCAACAATGCAGGAACAACTAATTTCTTTGTCTTATTTGAAAATTTTTTTCCAAATTCACTTAAAATTGTAAACCATCCTTGGTCATCACTATGTAATCCATATTTTTTGAATTGTGATGATAAAGAACGTTCAGATATTTCTACTTCTACAGATGTATTTGCCTCTTCATTTAATTTTACTGACATTGTATTTTGTGAATTAAGTTTATAGTTATCATAAATAGATAAGATGTAATTAATTTTTAGTTCGTCATTATTTAGACTATGTTTTGAGTTAAAAATGTTAAGAATATTTTTTAAAGAAACTGAATATTCTTTTTTATTATTTTTAGAAAGTTCTAATTTTTCTAATATTTTACGAATATTATCTTTATTATCAAGTGTAGTGATAATCATGAATCCAGTTCCACCATTATTATAATTTGTTGAAACAATATCTAACCCAAAATTCCATAATTCTTCATTTAATAAATTAATAATAAGAGTAGAATATTTTTTAGATTCTTCATTTGAAATATTAGATGGATTGAATTTAAGTGCTGAACAATTTCCACCAAATCTAAATGAATACGCTAAATTGTTTCTTACCGATACCAGGTTTATATTTGATATTTTTTCCAATTCTTCATTCATTTATATATTTTAATTATAGAAAAAAAGTTTTTTTTAATAAAAATTAAAAAAAAAGCATAAAAAATTTATTCAGTCTGCTCTGAAGTTTCAGTTGCCTCCAATAACGCCTTAAGCTTAGCCTCTATAGATTCATTATTACTCTGCTGCTCAGAAATAGTAGTATCCTTCAACTGCCTAACATAAACATTAGTTACAGCCTCAGACTGCTCAACAACCTGCTCATTGTGTAATTCAGCTACAGTTTCGTTATAACCAACAGGTGGCTCATTTGGTTCAGCTGGAGAAAAACAATCTGGATTGCAAGGATTTCCATTAATTTTAGCCAAATACTTATAAATACAAGCAGCCTGAAATACATTTAACTTACTGATTCCATAAGGACACAAATAATTTACCAATAAATCATAAGCAGCACAAGTTAAAGTTGCGACACAAGGGTCAAAGCAATCAAAAGTCTTATTCGCACAGAATTGAAGTGCTTCATAAATATCATTCTTAGATGCATTAGAAAGAACAGTTGGATCAATATTCATTACATAAATCATTGGGGTAGAATTAAAACAATAAAATCCACAGCAATCACGGGAACCATAACATGAAAGACACTTAGTAGTATATACAATGCAATCACAAGAAGAAACCTTCTGAAGAGTTACAAGAAAACTTCCAGTAGTAGAAGTGCAAGTCTTGTCAGTAGCATTATAAGTAGTAAGGTTAAGAGTTATAGGAATACCTGGAATAGTTGATTGTGCAGGAAGTAAATAGACAGTAGTATCAGAATTCTGAATAAGAGCTTGATTTATCTGTAATACATCAAACATCAAACCAGTGGTGGCCTCTCTTTCCTTCAAACGATACACATCAGAGACTAATCTGTTAATAATATTAGCACAGCAGTTGCTCATCTTATATTATATAGAATGAAAAAAAATTTATAAAAAAAATATAAATCACTAAATGATTTAAAAAAATAAGTATTATTTTTATAAATGCAGAGAATTCTAAACACTATTGTGAATATTTCTATATACTTATTCAATTCTTTCCTTGGATTGAAATATAATATAAAAAGATTTATATTTAAAATTCAACATAAACAAGAACTTATAATTGAAGATTTATATTTTATTAACACAAAAACGAATGAATTTCTTCCCATAAATTATTACTATCTCGACAATCTTAACTTATTAATTAGATACTCAAATTTTGTCCCAATTCAAAATATTTTAAACTCTATTACCACAAATGATATAAACAATTACCTACTTGAATTTAAATATAAAAAAAATAATAAAAAATATACAATTAACTTTGCACTGAAAGATAATATACAAAAATTATCATTCCCAATTTATTACCAAAATGATATGAAACATATAAATATGAATAAGATTGTAGATATTGATGATGATAATGATTTATTAGAATTACTTAGTAGATATGGAGGTCCGCTAAATGATTTTTATATTTCTAAAGATTTAGGCATACCATTAAATAATATATACTCAACCAAACAAAAGGAATTCCCATTTAGAAACAAAAATTATAAATTAGAAGATATTTTCTTAAATGAATACAATATTGGACCTGATAACGATATTAAACCCAATCAAGTATTAATTTTAAAAAATACTTTAGATAATTCTAAAATACATAAATACGATAATAATGAACAATATATACTCAAAAATTACAAAAAATTAAAAATTGAAGGAAAATCCATAATTACCGGATTATTTAATTGGATATTTGCAAAACAAAAGCAACCATAATTTTTTCTCTCCATATATAAATATGAGCAACAGAATATACCCTGATTATTATAAATCCCCAGTCAGAGAAACCCCAACCAACCCCTTCGACAAATTTGATAAAGTTAACCAAAACGCTACTTACCTCGGCAATAACGGATATCTCCTTAGCATCAACACACCCGCACCCGTCAGCTTTGAAATGGGAAACGGAGTCTACGGCAGCTACGACGGCATAAAATTAATCGCAAATGATTATAACCGCTGGAAAGCCGAACCAGCTAACACCCCTCTCATAAAGAGTGACTATCTCTTCGTCCCCCAAGGAACCCCCCTCCCATTAAAGAACGAAATGATTTACTCCCAAATTCCAAAAGATAGCATGTTCGTATTCGCCAAAAATCGCGCCAGCCCTCAATGCAAATCATCATTCTCAACATCAACTGGACAAGTCTGCACCACTGCTCAACAACAATCATACATCGGTGCCCTCAGAGGAAGCAACAAGAACTTTCCAGATGATTCATTTTAAAATTTATTTTATAATTTATAAAATAAAGTCAGATATACATCATATGGGTTTTATGAAAATTTTTATCATCATCAACCTTCTTTAACAATTCATCTACTAATAAAGAATCCAATTTTACTGGAAATGATATTTTTTCTAAAGATTTATCCAATTTATTGGTATATTTAGCCATATTTAATTTAAGTAAAATTGTTTCAAGACACCTTCTAAGATCTCTTACACCATCTTCATGAGTATGTTTCTGAATTATATCTCGTAATATCTCATCTGAAATACTAAACTCATTTTCTCCAATTCCAATATTCTCACACAACTCATTTAACAAATAATTCCTCGCAATTAATACTTTATCATCCAATCCAAAACCCTTCAAATTTATCTTCGTCAACCTATCCCTCAATATAGGATTTATCAAAGTCTCATCATTATATGAAAAAACAAATAAACATTTCGACATATCCAATTCTATCCCCGAAAAATATTTATCATTAAACGCACTATTCTGCGTCTGATCAGTTAAATGCGTTAATACCCCAATTATCTCTTCACCCTGTTTTGTCCCACTTACTTTATCCAATTCATCAAAAAATATTACAGGATTCATCACCTTTGAATCCATTAATATACTCGCTATCCTTCCCCAACTTGAACCCTCATAAGTATATGAATGCCCCTCGAGGAAAGTCGAATCCGTAGCCCCACCAAGTGCAATCATATGAAAAGGTCTACCTAATGCTTTAGATATTCCATTACGAACTAATGAAGTCTTTCCAATTCCTGGCGGACCTTGAATAGCTAAAATATTTCCAGTTGATTTAGGATTGGATATCCATTGACATACAACTTGAATAATTTTATTTTTAGCTTCTTTGTGGCCGTAAGTGCTATTTTCCATATCTTCAGATACTTTCTCAATAAATTGCTGAATCTTATTTTGATTATCATTTTTAGAAATTGGAAGATCCAAATAAGCACCGAAAGGTATCTTCATAACACCATCCAACCATTTGCTTAACTTAAAATATTCTGGATCGGATGGTTCCATCATTTCTATTTGGGTTAATTTATTCATAATATTTCTTTTTACAGCCAAATTTACTGGAAATTGCAATATACGATATCTCTCCGGAATATCATTTATCTCATATTTCTCCAATTCTTTCTCCAATTTCTTTATATTTTGCCTCTCCTCTCTACTAATCTTCTTCCAATACTTGAATTCATCCTCCGTCATTAAATTATAATCATCATTTGTTAAATCCAATTCTTTTAACATTTTTGTGGTAACTTTATTGCCTTGCTTCTTAGTTTTTTGTGGCTTAATATTTATACCCTCATCTGAAGAATAATCCAATTCCATTTTATCCTCATTAACTGAATCATCATCAATAATAAATTCATCATTCTCATCGAAATATCCTCCATATTTTTTTATCATCTTCTTTTTCTCATCTTTATCTATCTTCTTACTATCTACAACCTCCTTCTTCTCCTCAACTTTAGGCTTTTTACTTTCTTTATCAGACTCATTTTTCTTTTTATTAATAGTTGTGGTACGGGAACGAAGAACACGTTTATTGGAACTTAATATATCAGATAGTTCGTTAATATCAAGTTCAATAACGCTTATTTTATCTTTATTTGCTGGAACTTTACCCATATTAATAATTCCAGAGGAAGAATTTTTGTTTTTCGATTTTTTTATTTTCCCTAAATCCTCTAAAGCATCCAAATTTTTACGCTTTTTTCCAATCTCATCTTTGTCCATATATTTAAAAAATTTTATTTAAATCTATTTGTATCTTATTGACTAAAAAAATTATTTAAAATTAAGGTGAAATTTTCCGAAAAAAATTGATTTTAAAAAAAACTAATTTAAAAGTAATTAGCGAATTATTATAAATCTCCTATAAGTTATGTCTAAACTACTTCAAGAACTTGCAGATGTTTCAGATGTTTTTAATATTTCAGAAGTTAAATTTGGGCTTTTGAATCCTGATGCTCTTAAAAAGGCTTCAGTATGTCACGTCGTAGTTCCAGAGACTTACGAAGGTTCCGAGCCAAAAGAAAATGGATTATTTGACCCACGTATGGGTGTTATTGAGAGAGGAAGAATTTGTCCAACTGATGAGTATGACCACACAATTACTCCTGGTTATTTTGGTCACATTGAATTACCTTGTCCTGTTTATTGGGTTCAGCATATGGAGACGATTGTTAAATTATTGAGGTGTGTTTGTATTCGTTGTGCGAATATATTGATTGACAAATCAAATCCGTCGATAATGAAGGAATTGAAGAAGAAGAATGGGGCGAATGCATTTAAGTGGGTATCTGATCAGTGTTCTAAGCAGACAAATAAGAGATGTGTTTTTAATGGAGGTTGTAATGCTGTTCAGCCAAATACTTATAGAAAGTTAATTGGTGACAAGGCTAAGAATGATAATATTGTGCAGATTGAGGCTGAATATTCAGCGGATGTTTTTAAGGATGCTACTGAAAAGAAGATGAAATTTGTGTTACCGGTTGAGACAGTATTAAATATTTTTAAGAGAATTACTCCTGAGGATGCTGAATTGCTTGGATTTGATAATCAGGATGCTCGTCCAGAGTGGATGATTTGTACGGTTGTTCCGGTGGCACCGCCGGCTGTTCGTCCGTCGGTAAGACAGGATAATAATCAGCGTGCTGAGGATGATTTGACATCGAAATTTGCGGACATTGTAAAGATTACGAATGCATTGAAGAAGGAGATGGAGAAGGCGATGAAGAAGGAGACAGATGCGGAGAAGGAGAGTTCAGCAAGACAAATTAATGCGTCAAGAGCTTATTTACAGTATCATATTGCGACATTGGTTGATAATGAGATAAAGAATATTCCGCCATCAAATAGGAGAAGTGGACAGCCTTTGAAGATGATTAGGCAGAGATTGAGTGGAAAGGAGGGAAGAATTAGGTTTAATATTATGGGAAAGCGTGTAGATTTTTCTGGAAGAACTGTTGTAGGTGTTGACCCAAATATTAGTATTGACCAGTATGGAGTTCCTGAAAAGATTGCGATGAATTTGACAGTTCCTGAGACTGTTACAAAATACAATATGACGAAGTTGTATAAGTTGGTTCGTAATGGTCCGAATGTTCATCCTGGTGCGAGACAAATTACTAAAATGAATTATGATGAGAATGGGATAGCGCATCCTGAACATATTTATTTGAAATATATTGACCGTGAAAGTATTGTATTGGAGGAGGGTGATGTTGTTGAAAGACATCTGATGGATGGAGATTGGGGTCAATTTAATAGACAGCCTTCTCTTCATAGAATGAGCATGATGGCTCATAAAGTCAAGGTAATGCCAGGTAAAACATTCAGATTAAATGTTTACGTTACTGCTCCGTACAATGCAGACTTTGATGGAGACGAAATGAATACACATATTCCGCAGCATATTGAGACTGCTTATGAATTAGCTGAATTAACAGCTGTTTCTACTCAAATTATAACACCAGCAAAATCTACACCTATTATTCAAGTTAATAATGATACATTAATTGGAGCCTACTTGATTACCCAACCTCATGTTAAAATCTCAAAGAAAAATGTTCTTAACCTTCTTATGACCAACACAAAATACAATGGAATACTTCCTGATTCTAAAGATGGCTACTATACTGGCCAAGATATGTTCTCAATGTTTCTTCCAGATATATCCATTAAAAAAGGAAACAAAAGCTATGATAGTGACCCAGTTGATAAAAATATGGTAATAATTGACAACGGACACTTCAAACAAGGTATCCTCGACAAAACAATTATCGGCTCACAACTTATTCACATGATTTACGATTCATTTGGCCCGAATGCCGTAAAAGATTTTCTTGATAACAACCAACGTATGCTTAACCGCTGGTTATCCGGTTATAGTTTTACTGTAGGCTTCGGCGATTGCGTTCCAACAAAAGATGATAATGTAAAAATCACTGAATTAGTTGAATCAAAAGTAAAAGATGTTAATACCCTTATCAAAGAAGCTAATATGGGCCTCTACAAACAAAATCTTGATAACAAATTTATCAAAATCAGTCTCGAAAGTGATATTATGCAATACCTTCAAACTGCTACATTTGACTTCCAAAAATATATCAGCAAAAGCATCAACAAAGATAACTCCATCTACCAACTTATCAATTCCGGCACAAAAGGCTCAAATGATGACCTCAGCGCCATCCGTGGATTTATCGGTCAAACCTCAATCATGGGTCAAAGAGTTTCCTACGGATATACAAGAAGAACTCTTACACACTTCTCAAAAGATGATTATGGAGCTAAAAGCCGCGGATTTATCGCTAATAGCTACTTTAACGGTATGGATCCTGTTGAAATGTTCTTCCATCTTATGGGCGGCAGAGAAGGCTGCATTGATACAGCCATCAAAACAGCTCAATCTGGCTATATGCAAAGAAGACTTATCAAAGCCCTTGAAGATTTAACAGTCAAATACGGTGGAACTGTAAGAAATGGTATCAATAATATTGTTCAATTTGCTTATGGTGATGATGGAATTGACCCTTGTAAGTTAAACAAGCAAGATTTAAAGCTTGTTGAAATGAGTAATGTTGAAATGGAGAAGAAATATTTGGTGAATGGTGAAGATATATCTATTCTTAAATCGATTATGGTTCCTGTGGCATACAAGGAGATGACTTCAAATAAGGGTTATATGGATAAATTTAAAGAAGATTATGAAATGATGATTGAATTGAGAAACTATGCAAGACAAAATTACTTCAAAGATATGACTGTAATGAACACCACAATCTTCTCACCAATCAATTTTACAAGACAAATCAAAAATGCCAGAGATATGTTCAAAATTCAACTTAACAAAAAAATTGATCTTACTCCTGAATATGTTAGAAAATCTCTTAAAGAACTTCACGATGAACTTCGCAAGTATCTTCCTGAATTTTCTCTCAATATCTTCAGAGATTTACTTTACACTCACCTCTCCCCAAAAGTATCGCTCATAGAATACAGATTCAACAAAACTGTATTTAAATATGTTGTTGATACAATCCGCGAAAAATATCTAAGCTCAATCGTTCAACCAGGTGAAATGGTCGGAATCATCGGCGCTCAATCTATGGGTGAACCATTGACTCAAATGTCAGTCCCATCTGAAACAAAGATTATTGTTGAAATGAATGGTAAAATGTTAAAAACTTCTATTGGAGAATTTATTGATGGTATTATAAGAACGAAGAGGGGGAAGATTTATTATGAGGATGCAGGAAGGCATACAATTATGGAAATTCAGGATAATTGTAATATTGTGTCAGTATCAAATGATGAAAAGATATCTTGGAAAAAGATTTCTAAAATTAGCCGTCATCCGCCTAATGGACAGTTGATGAAGGTTGAGACCAGTAGTGGAAAGATTACAAAGGCGACTTTATCGCATTCATTTTTGAAGAGAACTCCAAATGGAATTGAGCCGGTTGAAGGAAAACATTTGAAGATTGGTGATAGAATACCGATTACGCAGTATATACCGGAGATTGTAAATCCTATGACGAGTGTATCATTTGGAGTGAATAATGTTGAATTGGATGAAAGTTTTGGATATTTTTGTGCTATTTATGTTTGTTATGGAACTATTACGAAGTATGGAATAAAGATGAATAGAAAGGAGAAGGTTGAATATTCAGATTTCTTGATTGAAAGAATATGTATGAAGAATGGATGGCCAGTTGAGTTCAGAGAAACATCAATATGTATTAAAAGTGTTAATTTAATGGAATTTATGTCAAAGAATTTTGGAAAAGGTTCTGAGAATAAATCTATTGAGCCTATTGTATATCAGTCAAATCTTGATTTTATTAAAGGATTTATTTCTGGAATGACTGATATTGAATCAAATGTTGATGAGAGTAGGATGACAATACGTTTTGGAAGTTATAATCGTGAATTTATTTCAGATTTGTGTATTTTGTTGAGTTATATTGGAATTTATGGATATATTCTTAAAGAAAACAGAAGAAGCAATGTAATTAATATCTTAGATATTAGCAGGAAATATATTACCGATTTTAATAAGAAAATTAATGTTCATAACAAAGTCAAAAATGCTGCGATTGATAAGATTGTGGCTTATATGAATAGAGAAAATGTTCATGATATGGCTGAGTATATTGATAAGATTCCTGAGGTTGGTGAGTTGATTGCGGATGTTGGTAAGATGTTAAAGTTGAAGGATCATTCAAGAATTTATGGAAGATGGAGGACGAAGGAAAGTATTGGTAGAAGAACTCTTGCGAAATATATCAATATATTCAAACTCGAAAATACATCAAATCCTGAAATAATTAACAAAATCAAATTACTTGAACAAGCGGTTAATTCAAATGTTGTATGGGATGAAATTACATCAATTGAATATTATGATGGAGCTGATGATGAATTTGTTTATGATTTTACTATACCAGGAACTGAAAGTTTTATGGTAGATGATGGTATTATGGTGCATAACACTCTTAACAGTGTTGAATGGAATACTGAAATGCTTATAAATGTTGATGGAGAATTGGTAAGAAC
>Ga0172363_10004353_pt1 | contig 11460 bp, 10 predicted proteins | sample LakKivs2_kivu2a2_FD_114541 | JGI IMG/M metagenome (GOLD analysis project Ga0172363, IMG submission 114541) | Sediment microbial communities from Lake Kivu, Rwanda - Sediment s2_kivu2a2 | ecosystem: Environmental > Aquatic > Freshwater > Lake > Sediment | place: Rwanda: Western Province, Lake... | reverse complement strand
TCGCCGTGATTTATGTATATTCCAAATCGGCTTGCGATTCATCGAAAAATGTGTGATCAACGCAAAACCTTTCAAAATTATATGGTGTTCCTATCGATGAACAGAAACTGTCAGGTAGCTAGGCATTAATCAAGGTAAAATATATTACCTGAGTGATATGAATAGCAATAGACTAAATCTCTATTGAGAGGAGCGGCTTGTGGATATTTTAATCTGTATAGATGGATCGAACTCTTCTGTCATGGCAGCGACACTGGTGTCTAAACTTGGGTTTTCCCCACAAACCAGGATCGTCATATTAGGCGTTAGCGAGAGTGATGGAGATCGCGATAAAATAACAACTTCAATAAGCCAGGTTGAGATTGAATTAGGTCAAAAATATTCATTAACCAGCAAACTCAGGCATGGATTCGCAATAGAAGAAATTCTTGAAGAAGCCATCGAAGGAAAATATGATTTGGTTACAGTTGGTGGAGGCGGAAACCAATTGGAATTACTCCATCCATTCATTGGCGCAACAGCGAGAAAGCTCACGCGCAAGCTGAGCACCCATTTTCTGGTAGGCCGCAATATTCCCCAGCAGATCCGAAAAATATTATTTTGTATTGGAAGCATCACGCCAAACAATGATACTCTAACGGTAGGTGGTGAATGGGTAGCAAACCTGAACGCTCAAATTGGTTTATTGCACGTCATTGCAAAAAGCAGGGATAATAAAAAACCTAACGGTGAAGTCAATCGCTTCGCGAACCAGATTGTCGAGCGTTCTATTCAACAGTTAATCTCTACGGGAATTAAGAGTGAAATCACTTCACGAATCAGAGAAGGATTGGTTGTAGAAGAAGTGATAAACGAGCTGGCAGATGGTGGATATGATTTACTGGTAGTGGGTTCTCACTATAAATCAGGGCAAGACCGTTGGCAGGGTACTTTACTGGATGATATTACCGAGCAATTACTCAATAAAACAAGCTGTTCAATGCTGATCATATAGGGGCGATTTACAATGCTGAGGGCGCGCTACCGAAGGATCATTTTCTTTTTTGCCCGTATCCTCGTTAGCGAAATATTCTGGGACGTGGTTTTTCCAAGAATAGGTTTAGCTAAATGGTCGCAACGGACCAGAAGTAAGCGCATGCAAAAAATAGCTGCCAACTTTCGTTACCTGGCAATTCAAATGGGTGGTGTTTTAATAAAAGTTGGCCAATTTCTATCTGCGCGAGTAGATATATTACCAAGTGTCGTGACCGATGAATTAGCGGGGTTGCAGGATGAGGTGCCATCTGAAGCTTTCGAGGCCATGAGAAAAGTTGCTGAAGCTGAGTTAGGGTTTCCCCTCTTAGATAAATATGCAGAATTTGACCCCGAACCATTAGCAGCAGCTTCGTTGGGGCAGGCTCATTTAGCAAAATTGCGTATATCTCAAGAGCAAGCGCAACAGCTCGGTTACCTGATACCTCAAAGTGTAGAGAATGACGAAATCTTCTATCCGGTTGTGGTGAAAATACAACGGCCAAATATCGAGCAGATTATTGCCACTGATTTAGCGGCCATACAAACAGCTGGTGGGTGGATAAAAAGATACCGGCCAATTCGCAAGCGGGCCAATGTCACCGGGTTGATTGCCGAATTCACCCGTGTATTGTATGAAGAGATTGACTACCTGAACGAAGGGAAAAATGCAGAGACCTTCGCTGCGAATTTTATCAATGATCCAGAGGTTCGAGTCCCGAAGGTAATCTGGACACATACTACCAGACGAGTTTTAACTTTAGAAGATGTCCGTGGGATTAAAATTAATGATTATGAAGGGATTACTGCTGCAGGCATAAGCAAGTCGGATGTAGCCGGAAGACTTGTAAACACATACCTGAAGCAGATATTCGAGGACGGATTCTTTCACGCAGATCCACATCCGGGTAATTTATTCGTTAAACCCATTGAATCAACTGAGGATGATACAAATGGGCAGAAAAAATGGCTTTTGACTTTCATTGATTTTGGAATGGTTGGAAGGATGCGACCCGAAATTCGGAGTGGCCTGAGGGAACTGCTTATTGGAGTGGGTTTACAAGATGCTACACGTGTAGTAAAAGCATATCAAATATTAGGGATACTGCTACCCGGGGCAGACATATCGCTCTTAGAAAGAGCCGAAGGTGAGATGTTCAAACGATTCTGGGGAAAAGGAATGGACGAACTATCCCAGATAAATGTGGAGGAAATCCACGATTTTGCATATGAATTTCGAGATATTTTATATGATATGCCTTTCCAGCTGCCTCAGGATTTGATTTTCCTGGGAAGAGCCATCGGCATTTTATCAGGGATGTGTACAGGATTGGATCCGCAGATCAACATATTCCACCATCTTGGGCCCTTCTCGCAAAAAATAATCAGGGAGGAAGCACAACACGATTGGAGATATTGGGTGAATGAGGCTGGCGATATAGCACGGAAGCTGATTATCTTGCCATCTCGCGCAGATGCATTAATCACCAAGCTTGAAAGGGGTGAATTGAATGTAAAAGATCCACAATTAACCGATAATATAAAAAAATTGGAAAAAACCGTATCAAAAGCAGTCGCAGGGATAATTTTCGCGACATTTTTGGTAACATCAATTCAATTATCGATTACCGGGCAAGAAGTTTATAGCTGGATTCTCAGGGTAGCTGCATTACTGACATTTTTATGGATTATTTTCAAGTAATATTAGCTAGTGCAACTTTTATTACGGAATTGCATCATACATTATGCGGAAGAAAGTCATTAGATAGGCAAGAATAATAGTTGATTTTTAATCAGAAAGGGTCAGTAAATGGATTTCAATCTGAATAACGTCTCCCCGGATCACGCAATTCATGAAAAGAACGTCAAGGTGTTAGTGTTGGGCTCCGGGCCAGCTGGATTATCAGCTGCCTTGTATGCAGCACGTGCCAACCTTGAACCGATCTTATTAACAGGCATGGAATTGGGCGGGCAGGTTTCATTAACAAACACCATTGAAAATTTTCCTGGCTTTCCAGATGGTGTAGGAGGTCAGGAACTTTCGGATTTAATCCAAAAACAAGCTGAAAAATTTGGCGCAAGTGTGGAATATGATACCGCCACTGAGGTAGATCTCAGTGAGCGGCCATTTAAAGTCAAAACTTATAATGGTGAATATCTGGCGGAGACATTGATCATTGCCACCGGGGCGCAAGCAAAGCATTTAGATGTTCCTGGTGAAAGAGAGTTAACTGGAAGAGGGGTTTCATATTGCGCAACTTGTGATGGTTGGTTTTTCAAGGATAAAGATGTGGTGGTAGTCGGCGGTGGTGATAGCGCCTTAGAAGAGAGCTTGTTCCTCACTCGTTACGCCAAATCCATAACCATCATTCATCGCAGAGATAGCCTGCGAGCTGGCAAGATTTTACAGGAGCGCGCGTTTAATCATCCAAAGATAAAATTTGTCTGGGATAGTGGGGTTACAGAAATCGTTGGAGATGAAAAGGTCAATAAGGTGAAGTTACTAAATCTAAGGGCAAATGAACAAAGTGAGCTTGAGACCGATGGTGTGTTTATTTTTATTGGGCACATACCAAACACACAGATATTTGCGAAGTATATCGACTTAGATGACCACGGTTATATCAAAACTGACAACCGTCTATCAACCAACATCCCTGGGGTTTATGTCGCAGGTGAAGCAGGCGATCCCTATTTTAGGCAGGTAGTCACTTCAGCCGGGATGGGCGCCGCGGCAGCCATGCAGGCAGTTAAATTCTTGGAGCAACATGAGCAAACTCAGCCTGAACCTACGTAACTAAATATAACAAAAATGGAGGGAAATATGAAGAACAAGGTTTCAATCATCGGAGCGGGGATGACGGGTTCGACAACTGCGCATTGGTTAGCAGAACGAGAGATTGCAGATATTGTGCTGGTTGATATCGTCGAGGGCATGCCACAAGGTAAGGCGCTCGATTTGCAACAAGCCATGCCAGTGGTTGGAATAGATGTCAGCATTACGGGAACCAACAGTTATGAGGCAACTGAAGATTCGGATATCATCGTAATTACCGCTGGTCTTCCCCGCAAACCAGGGATGAGCCGGGATGATTTGCTCACTGCGAATGCAGATATTGTTACGAAAGCAGCCTTGGAGACGATTAAGCGCTCTCCGAACGCAATTTATATAATTTTGACCAATCCATTGGATGCGATGGCGTACCTGACCATGAAGCTTACAAATCTTCCACCCGAACGGGTGATTGGACAGGCGGGCATACTGGATTCAGCCAGAATGCGGGCTTTTGTCGCAGCTGAATTAAACGTCTCGGTCGAAAATGTACACTGTTATGTGCTCGGTGGGCATGGTGATGAAATGGTCCCATTAACTCGCCATTCGAATGTAGCAGGCACTCCTTTGAGAGATTTAATCGCCTCAGGACGATTGGAAGAAATTGTCAATCGCACACGAAAGGGAGGTGGGGAGATTGTAAGCTTATTGAAGACGGGTAGTGCCTATTATGCTCCTGCAGCTGCGGTTACACAGATGGTGGAAGCGGTATTGAATGATAAGCATTTGATTGTGCCAGCTTCCGCTTATATGAAAGGTGAATATGGCCTGAGCGATATATTTTTCGGTGTACCGGTCCAATTGGGACGGCAGGGGGTCGAAAAGATCGTGGTTTATGATTTGGATGATGAAGAACAGCAAGCATTGATACGCTCAGCAGAGGCGGTGAAACAGACAACCAATGCCCTGCACAGCCTGGTTAAAATATAACAAGGGAGAAATTAAGATGTTGATTAAGGATAAAATTGCCGCACAATTACCAGCATGGCGAGATAGGGTAAGAAAATTAGTTAAGGAAAGTGGCGATGTAAAGGTCGGTGATGTAACCATCTCTCAGGTGTATGGGGGAATGCGTGATGTGAAATCACTGGTTACTGATATCTCTTATGTTGATCCTGCTGAAGGGATCCGGTTCAGGGGTTACACGATCGCAGAAGTATTGAGTAAACTCCCCAAACCACAAGGGGCGGATATGCCCTACATCGGTGGGCTGTATTACCTGTTCCTTGTCGGTGAGGTACCAACAATCGAACAGGCAAAGGAGGTGGAGGCGGAGTTTAAGAAACGTAGTAACGTGCCTCATTATGTATTCGATATGATTAGAGCGTTACACGTAGATGCGCATCCGATGACTTTATTCACCCTGGCAGTGCTAACCTTACAACGCGAGTCGTTATTTGCGAAAGAATATCACCAAGGGATAAAGAGGGATGCGTATTGGGAGCCAATGCTTGAAGATAGCATGAACCTGATTGCGAAACTTCCTGAGATCGCGGCATTTATTTATCGAACGAAATATAAGAATGGTGAAATCATTTCACCTGATCCTGATTTGGATTGGGCTGCTAATTTTGCGCACATGATGGGGATTACTGATCCGCTTTACAAGGATTTATCGCGGCTTTATTTTCTGTTACATTCGGATCACGAAAGTGGCAATGTGAGTGCACATACAGCTCACCTGGTGGCCTCATCGCTTTCTGATATTTATTACGCAGCATCTGCGGGGCTAAGCGGATTGGCTGGACCGCTGCATGGTCTGGCAAACCAGGAATGCCTGCGATGGTTGCTGGACGTAAAAGAAAAATGCGGGGAATGCTCTTATGATAAAGAATCTTTACGGCAGTTCGCCTGGGATACCTTGAATAACGGTCAGGTTATCCCTGGATACGGGCACGCGGTTTTACGGAAGACAGATCCGCGATATACCGCACAATTGGAATTCGGAAAGAAGTATTTTCCGGATGATGAGGTATTCAGATTGGCTTCCCTGGTGTATGACGTGGTGCCAGATGTTTTAAGAGAGCAGGGCAAGGCCAAGGATCCATGGCCAAACGTGGACGCCATCAGCGGCTCATTGCAATACCACTTCGGGGTAAGGGAATTCGATTTTTACACCGTAATTTTCGGGGTTGGCCGGCTTTTAGGAATTTCAGCGAATGCAGTGTGGGCAAGGGCCCTGGGCCAGCCAATTGAACGGCCGAAATCATTAACCACAGCAATGCTGGAAGAAATTGCCAATAAAGCCAGATAGCTTTCATTAACAAGTTTAGGTACTATGAAAAGCAACAGCAGTGAATTTTCTACTGCTGTTGCTTGCGTCTTTATGGTGAAGGCGTCGTTATGATCGGGGCACCTATCCAGCTAAAATAACGAGGTGAGCTGGCAGTTCCAGCAGAAGTCCAGATGGGATTGCCATTTTCATCGGAGCCACTTATCCTCACCGGTTCCACGATCCAGCTGAATATATGTGCTATGCCATCTGTCGGGCGAAGAGCAGATGGAATGATGTACTTTGTATCGGTGACTTGATCGATGAGAGATGGCCCTGCAGCCGCAGTAATATCTTCGATCGTGACCTGATATGCTTCATTATCTTGTAATGATCCAACCGATGCCCATTGAAGGGTAATTGAATCTTCGGCGATGGTGAATGGCGCGCCGTTCGCTGGGAGGAGTAGATTGGGAGCGGCGTAGGGAGGCGGTAGTGTGGCGGTGGGTGTCGGGCCAGGTGTGGCATATTTTCGGCATAGGGGGATGACCAGTGGTTGACCCAAATAAACGACGTCACTGGGGAGGCCATTTTCTTCTTTGATGGCATCCATCGGTACCCCATAATTTGCTGCGATACTCATCAGAGTATCATCGGTCTGGACAATGATCTCGACCTTTTCGCAGGCGGCTTCCGTTTGTTCGGCCGCACTATAGGTAGCTGAAGGTAAAGCAGTGGCTGTTGGTGTGGGTTGAGGGATGACCAGGGTCTGACCGATGGACAGGAGACACGAAGAATTAAGATTATTGAGCGTGACAATACTCTGCACAGAAACCTGGAAGAAAGCGGCCAGGTCCAAGCAGTTATCATTTTCTTTAACTATATATGTGATCGGGGTCGGGCTAGGCTCGGGTGTACCAGTGGAGGTGGGAAGAGGTGTGATGGTGGCGGTCGGCGAGGCTGTGACAGTTACGGTTGCAGTGGCAGTAGCGGTGGGAGGGACAATGGCATCGGGTTTCTGCCTAAGAGCAAAAAAGACGATCACAGCACCTATCACCAGGAATAAGGCTAACAGGCCAATGGCTGCCGGGAGACTTAAGGCGATGACAGGCATCTTGCTGCCTTGAAGTACCTTGGAGGATTGTGCCGCCTGATCGGTAACTGTTAAATCTGCCCCGCAGACCAGACAACGGGTGGCATCTTCTTTTACCCGCGTACCACACGTAGGACATACTTTCATGGGAGTTGTATTTATTTCAGGAGTCATAATTTTTATATATCCAGGTTTCTGGATGGGCTTGGCGGATTATACCAGTTTTTATCCTCTAAGAGTGAACTGTGCAATTATAACAGCCCCGGATTAAAGCACCGGGCAGTAGTGATATACTCAGCCAATGGTTCTCACCAGTCTCTATATTCACATTCCGTTCTGCACGCATCGCTGCGGATATTGCGATTTTAACAGTTATGCCGGGCTCGAACCATTAATCCCGGCTTACACACAGGCTGTATGCAAGGAATTGCACGTTTTATCACGCAAAGCCGGAGAGAAAATTAGCATCCACACGGTATATTTCGGCGGAGGGACACCCTCGCTGATGCCCGCAGAAGATTTCGGTAGAATCATCACTTTGATAAGGGAAAACTTTGATATTAATCACCTGACAGAGATTAGCATCGAGGCCAACCCGGGTACGCTTTCAGAGAGATTTTTGCAGGAAGTTCGCCGGTGGGGCGCAAATCGGATCAGCCTTGGTATGCAATCGGCTAACAAAGACGAGCTAAGCTTATTGGAAAGACAGCATTCGTTCGAGGATGTAACCCAGGCTGTAGAATGGTGTCGAAGGGTTGGATTTGATAACCTGAACCTGGATTTAATCTTTGGCTTGCCCCGACAGATTATGCCATCCTGGTTGAAATCATTGGAAGCGGCGATTGCGATAAAACCCAGGCATCTATCACTGTACGCGCTAACCATTGAGCATGGCACTCCTTTATACAACAAGGTGAAAATGGACCTGTACCCTGAACCCGACCCGGATGTAGCAGCAGATATGTATGAAGCAGCCCGGAGCAGGCTAGCCGAGGTTGGATATGCTCATTATGAAATATCGAACTGGGCAGAAAAGGATGTGACTGGAACTGTTCATGCCTGTGAGCATAATTTACAATACTGGCGAAACCGGCCTTACCTGGGTGTGGGAGCCGGCGCCCACGGATTTGTCAATCATCAAAGGACAGTAAATATATTAACGCCGAATGGTTATATCCAAAGGATGATGGATAAGAATCGCCTTGCCGTATCCACATCTTTATTTCCCCGCACACCTGCCACAATAGAGCTCAATTCGCTCAGCACGGAGACTGAAATCGGTGAAACAATGATGATGGGCTTACGGCTGGTGGAAGAAGGGGTAGCAAGCATCGAATTTCAGCGACGCTTTGATATCAGCTTACAAGAAAAGTTCGGGGTACAAATCGAGCGGCTCATTTCTTATGGTTTGCTGGAGTGGGCGGGCGGTGAAGAGCAAAAGTTACGGCTGACTCAAAGGGGACAACTACTGGGCAACCAAGTATTCCAAGAATTTATATAAAAAGCGGATCAATATTGTCGGTTCACAAGGCTAGAAGCCAAGTTGACCAGGGCATCAGCGGCGTTTCCCACAGGCTTGGCCTGGTTAAGGGTAGCGAGGGCCTCGTCCAACAGGCGAGTCACCTGCATAGCGGCAAACTCCCTGGCTCCTGAGAGCTCTAATAACCGTGTCAACTCGGGAACATCGTCTAAATGAATTTGATTTCGTTTCCAGCGGTCAGCAAATTCGTCTGACCGTGAAAGCCCGTACAACACGGGCAAGGTAATTTTACCGGTGACAAGATCACTGTGGATGGATTTTCCGGTGAGAGCGATGTTTCCCCATATACCCAGCAAATCATCCTGAATCTGGAAAGCCAAACCGATCAGACGGCCAAACTGGCGGTAGATCTCACTCAGCTGGTCATCGCAGAATGCCGCCAGGGCACCCAGCTGGGTGCTTGCAGAAATGAGGGCAGCAGTTTTCCCTTCAACCATGGGCCAATAATCATCTACGGTGACGTCATGGCGGGATTCATAAGAAAGATCGAGATATTGGCCCTGGGTGAGATGGAAGCATGTGTTTTGCATGATCTCAACAGCTTTTAGTCCAATCGTTACCTCCACGGTTTGCGCCAAACGAATCGCTTCAAGATGGGCCAGGGAAAACATTGCATCACCGGCATTGATTGCCTGAGGGATACCCCATTTTTTCCAAACCGTCTTGCGACCGTGCCGAAGCGGGCTGTGATCTTCAATGTCATCATGGATCAATGAGAAATTATGCACCAACTCGACGGCGGTGGCACCGGGCAGGGCACGCGACCACTCTCCACCGGCAGCGGAGCAAGATAGAAGAAGTAGCAATGGGCGAATACGTTTTCCGCGGCTCTCCGAACCTTTCCCACGGACTTTCCATCCCATGTGGTAGGCGAGTATGTCGTATAACCTGGTACTACCAAAGGCATTCGCCCGATTAACCACCTGTTTTAAGCCGACTTCGATTGCATCAAGATAAGTTTGGTAGAGACCATTAAAGCGACTTGGGATCATGGGCTTATACTTTTAGCAATTTATCCTCGCGAAGCTGGTCGAGCGCCTTGGAGGCGGTGGAAAACATGCAGATAACGAACTCATCCTTAACCAGGTTAATTAGCCTGACTGTTGCTTCCAGGGATAGAGCAGCGGTTTTCAAGAATGGGCCAGCCATCCCCGCCAAATGGGCACCCAGGGCGATACATTTGGCAATGTCCACTCCATTACGCAAACCGCCCGAGGCCAGCAGCGGAAAGCCAGGCGCAATTTCGATAGCGTTCAGGATGGCTTCGGCGGTGGGTATGCCCCAATCTGAAAATGATGCCGCAAGGTCGCGAAGAGTATCATCCTTTGCACGGTACATTTCCACCTGAGACCAGGACGTGCCACCCGCCCCGGCAACATCAATAGCTGAAATGCCGGCGTTAACCAGCAGTGAAACATCAGTCTTGCAAAACCCCCAACCGATCTCCTTGGCAATTACAGGGATAGGTAATACGTTGCAGAGGTTTTCTAGCTTATTGATTAAACCCTCGAACCGTGTTTGACCTTCTTTTTGCAGGGCTTCTTGCAGGGCGTTGAAATGAAGGATCAGGGCGTCAGCACCGAGCATGTCGACAGCGCGCTGGCATTCATCGATACCATAGCCATAATTTAGCTGAATTGCACCGAGATTGGCAAACAGCAGGATATCGGGGGCAAAACGCCGGACCTGGAAAGTGCTAGCTAATTCTGGATTTTCAAGGGCAATCCGCTGTGAGCCAACACCCATGGCAATTTTGGTCGCCTGTGCAGCTTCAGCAAGCACCTGGTTGATTTTTGCTGCCTGGCTGGTACCACCGGTCATTGAGGAAATGAACAAAGGAAAGCTTACTTCTTTTCCAAATAGCGATGCGTGCGGGTCTACATCCTGGAGGTTAATTTCCGGGAGGGCGTGATGGATGAAACGGTAATGCTCCAAGCCGGTCGTCAGGCGTGAATGTACATCCTGCTCGAGATTAATGCGGATGTGGTCGGATTTCCGTGAACCGATGGGCGTAACTTCTTCCATGTCAGAGTGTTCCAGATATGTGAATAATCTTACCAGCCTGAACTATAGGTGTCAACGGGTGTGTATAGGCTTGACATATAGACACCAAAGGATACAATTGCGCGATATCAGGTGAACATTCCAATAGGAGGAGCAAGCATGACGGATAGAGATGAAGTTTACAATAAGGTAAAAGGCATCATTGTAGACTTACTAGGTGTTGATGAATCCAAGGTTACCATGGAAGCGCGTTTTCGCGAAGACCTGGAAGCTGATTCTCTGGACCTGGTGGAATTGATCATGAAATTTGAGGATGAATTCGGCGGTGAAATCTCCGATAAAGAGGCAAAGGAAATCAAGACCGTCGGCCAGGCGGTTGATTATCTACAGGCGCATGCAAAATAACATTTGCTTTATAATAAAAGGGATTGCCCTTATAGAATGGACAATCCCTTTTATTAATTGTTCCGCGTAATAAAAATCGAAACAATTCAACATTTTCATAATAATTACCGGTATGCTACCAGTGATCAAGCATCTCTGGTGATCTGTGATAATATCTAATTTTATGGGATTTAGACGAGGAATTATCGTGGGTGGTAATATTCTAAGGGATGCGCAGGTTTGAAGTAATGGCGACAATAAAAAAGAGGCCGACCCAAAAGGTTGGCCTCTTGTCACTTTAAAATAGGTGTGATTCAATAGGGGGATGAAAAAGACAAATAAAGCAGTGTTCAAGAGATATGAAATGGCGCAACCCCAATTGT
>Ga0172363_10004352_pt1 | contig 11461 bp, 7 predicted proteins | sample LakKivs2_kivu2a2_FD_114541 | JGI IMG/M metagenome (GOLD analysis project Ga0172363, IMG submission 114541) | Sediment microbial communities from Lake Kivu, Rwanda - Sediment s2_kivu2a2 | ecosystem: Environmental > Aquatic > Freshwater > Lake > Sediment | place: Rwanda: Western Province, Lake... | reverse complement strand
GTTCCTGGGTAAGCTGTGTGTAGCTCATAAGCGCTCCTTTGACTTGGCGGTCTTTAGAGGCTTATCCTACCGCAGCTTACCTCTTTCGACCATCAAAGTTGCACTTGTGAGTTGAACCTACGAAAAATAAACACAACCCATCCAATAACCAATCGTATTCGGCAACAACATAATTCTAAGGAGAATGAAAAATGAAACGCATATATGTATTAATCTCGCTGGTGGTTGCGCTAGGCATGCTGCTCAGTGCCTGCGCCACTCCTACCGCTGAGACCGTTGTCCAAACCCAGCTGGTTCCAGGCGCCACAACTGTGGTCAAGGAGACCCAGGTGGTTAAGGAGACCCAGGTCGTGCAGGTTGAGGTGACCCCCACCACCGCGCCCCAGAACTTGCTGCCACGCGATGAAACCATGTACTTCAATGGTCAGCAATGGAACCCGGTAGTGTGCTGGAATCCATACTCTAGCAACTGCAATAATGCCATGGCCATTGCCGCAGGAGATAACTCGCGCGTGCTCATGTTCGAAACCGCCTATCTCTACGACATGCTGGATGGCAAACTGTATCCTCTGCTGGCAGACGGCCCCTATCAGTGGGATGATGCCCAGACACAGATTACCTTCAAGGTCAAAGCAGCAGCCCATTGGAGCGATGGCACGCCGGTGACGGCAGACGATTTCGCCTACACCTGGGCCACCAACCTTAAGTACAACACCAGCGCCGGCGGTAACTTCTCACCTTACATCGCTGGCGTTGAAGCTGTTGACCCATCCACAGTCGTGGTGAAGGCTGTATTGAATGACCAGGGTGTTGCAGCCAACCCCCTGATGGCGGTTGCTTACCTGAGCAGCACCTACGTGATGCAGAAGGCCTGGACGCAAACGGTGGAAGCACGCACCGGTGAGGATGCTACAGCATTCCTGGCCGATGCTGCTGATGATGTGGTTTACTCTGGCCCCTATCACATGTATTTTGCTGATGAAACTAAAGTCATCCTCATCCGTGATGATAACTACTGGGGTCAGGATGCTTCCATGTGGGGCAAGCTGCCTGTTCCAAAATACCTGGCACACGCCATCTACAAGGATAACGCGGCCGGCACGATTGCCTTGCTGGGCGGTGAGGTGGACGTCAGCCAGCAGTTCAACTCGAATATCCAGGACTCCTGGAAATTCCTGGGGCTGCCCATCTCCACCTACCTGCCGGATCCACCGTATATGATCGGTGCCAGCCTGCCAACCGCTTACTACAACCTGAAATCCCCCGGCCTGGATAATGTGGTCATCCGCAAGGCCATCGCCATCGCAGTGGACTATCCCACCATCATCGCCAATGCCATGACCAACCAATCAGCTACTTTCGACCAGGTTCCACGCTCCTTGATGAACCCAACCCCCGGCGAGCAAGCCCTGTATGACCATGAAGCTGTAGCAGACCTGCAGTGGGCTGGCAACGATATCGCTGGCGCCAACAAGATGTTGGATGATGCCGGCATTATTGACATCAATGGCGATGGCTGGCGTGAGTACAATGGTGAGACCCTGCACTACGTGGCCACCTGCCCGAACGGCTGGTCCGACTGGCAGGCAGCCATCGAAGTGGTGGCGGCCGCCGGTGCCAAGATTGGTATCGATATCACCACCAACTACCCCGAGTGGGGTGACTACCAGACCGTGGTCACCAAGTCAGATGCCCCGCTACCCGCCGGCTACGACATCTTCATGATGTGGTCCGATGGTGCTGGCCCAACCCAGCCGTGGGGGCGCATCTACCACCTGCTCAGCTCACAATTCGTTGGCATGCCCGTGAACTGGAACGGTAACTGGGGCCAGTACAGCAACGAACGTGTTGACGAGCTGCTGGCACTGATCCCTCACGAGACTGATGCTGCCCAGCTGAAATCGTACTACACTGAGCTGGTGCAGATCTACCTGACCGATATTCCATCCTTCACCCTGATGTACCGCCCACAATCGTTCCATACCGTAAACGAGACCGTGTGGACCGGATTCCCGCACCAGGATGATGGCTCCGTGCCACCCGTCCCACCGCTTGACTGCATGGACGGCTGGAGTGTCGCCTGTCTATATAATGTATCACTGGTTCCCGCAGGCGAGTAAGACCTGATCGTACCAAACAGCCATGTTCCGCTAAACCCGGAACATGGCTGTTATACCGGCTGCCCAGGAGGTTTCTTTGAAAGGATATCGAAGATATTTTCTCAATAAGGCAATGTGGTTCGCCATTACTTTCCTCTGCGCGTTTCTGTTAAACTTCATCCTGCCGCGGCTCATGCCCGGTGACCCCGTGGCAGGAATCGTTGCACACATTGCCCAGGGGCAATCCGCTTCAGCCGGGGTACAGGCCATTTATCAGCAATACACTGAGCTGTTCCACACCAATGAACCCCTGATCAACCAGTTTTTATATTACATCAGAAACGTCTTCCGCGGCGATTTCGGCTTCTCTTTCAGCCAGTATCCAAGATCGGTGGTGAGTGTTGTTAGTTCATCCATCTGGTGGACTATCGCCCTGCAATTCCCTGCAATCATCCTGGGCTGGCTCATCGGCAACACGCTGGGAGCCTTGGCGGCTTATATCAAAAAAGGTTTTGATAAAGTGCTCATGCCCATCAGCATCTTTGTGAGCAATTTCCCGGCTTTCGGTATGGCAGTAATTTTACTGGTGATATTTGGAGTGAGCTTAAAATGGTTCCCCACTTCAGGAGGGTATGGTTATGATATGATCCCTCACTTTAGCCTCGATTTTATCTGGTCGGTGATCGTGCACTATCAGCTGCCCTTCTGGTCGATCGTGCTGATCGCCATCGGTGGACAGGCGATTGGGATGCGCTCCATGGCCATTTATGAATTAAATGCCGATTATGTAAAATATGCCCGCTTCATGGGCATCAAAGACCGCAAGATTATCGGTTATGTATTCCGCAATGCCATGCTACCCCAGGTGACGGGCCTGGCGTTATCGATCGGCACCATGGTGGGTGGCGCCTTGATCGCCGAGATTATCTTCAGCTACCCGGGTCTTGGTTACACCATGTTGCATGGTGTCATGGGGCAGGACTATCCTTTGATCTCCTACACTACCCTGATCATTACCCTCATGGTGCTGGTGGCGATGTTTGCTATTGATATAATCTACGGCTTCATTGACCCGCGCGTAAAAGCCGCGCAGACTGAATAGGGAATTCTTTCAAGATGAGAAATACCATCCGGCAGGTTTTTCATTCATCCAATTTTTTGATTGGATTCATTATTTTTGTTTTCTTGTTGCTCACCGTCCTTATTTATCCGTTGATCATTAGATATGATTCATTGCAAATCATCGGGCAGGGCACTTTTTTCCCCCCTGGTTTATATGTAAACACTTACGACAGTATCAATGCCAACACGATTTATGTCCTCAACCTGGATGATGCTGCTACCAAGCGCATCAGCGACAAGCTGAGCAATACCGACCGCCTGGCGATTGAAGATTGGCTGGTGACTTATGGAATTCCCGAAACTGAGATCGATGTTAATGATACCGTCAATCTTCTGGAACTGTGGGAAAACAATTACGACCCCAAACTAAGCTTCCCCGGTATGACCTATGCCAAACGACAATATTACCAGCGGTTGAATAACTCGCTGAGCGGGCTGCTGGCTACCGAAGGGGTATCCATCGCCACGCTAAATCCCGACAGCGGCGCCCTTGAAGAAACCGGCACCGTGAACCAATCTGATTATGTCAATGTCGGTGAAGTGGCGAATGTGCGCCTGCTGCCATTGGGTACCGATAACTTCGGTAGGGATGTGCTCACCGAGCTGGTAAAAGCCACCGGGGTGTCGCTGCAGATCGGCCTGATTGCCGGATTAATCGCCACGCTGATTGGCCTCACTCTGGGGTTGCTGGGCGGTTATATCGGTGGTTTCATAGATGATGTCATCATGTTCTTCACCAACATCTTTACGGTAATCCCTTCTTTCGTCTTGTTGATCTTGATCTCCTTCAGCATCGGCCAGGAGCACCGTGGGGCTAATACCATCGCCGTGGTCATCGGGTTCACTGCCTGGTATTGGACCACTCGTGCCGTTCGAGCGCAGGTCATCTCCTTACGCAACCGCGACCACGTCAACCTTTCCAAGTTATCAGGGCATTCTATCTTCCATATCATCATCAACGACATCCTGCCATACATCGCTTCTTACGTGGTGATGGCATTTATCTTGCAAATATCCACCGCCATCCTGCAGGAGGCCAGCCTTTCTATCCTTGGGTTGGGACCGCGCACCACTGAGGTGCCTACGCTGGGGCTGATGATGAACTGGTCGCTGATTTACCAGGCTGAGTTGCTGGGCAAGTGGTGGGCATACCTGCCCGTCATCGTTGTGATTGCCCTCATCACCTTCTCGATGAACTTGATGAACACGGGTCTCGACCAGGTATTCAACCCGGCATTAAGAGATTAGGAACGTTTCATGAATAAAGTCATTTTAGAGGTTCGAGATTTAACCACCAAATATATCACCCGCTTCAGGGAAGATGTTTACGCGGTCGACCATGTTTCGCTGAAGGTGGAGGAAGGCAAGAGCCTGGGGATTGCTGGGGAATCCGGCTGCGGGAAGAGCACCCTGGCGCTCAGCCTGATGGGTTATTACTTTGCCCCGCTGCATTACATGAGCGGCGAGATCATCATCGATGGGCGAAATATCTCGACCATGGACCCTGATGCCATCCGTAAATCGGTGCTGGGCAGCGAAATCGCCTACATCCCCCAGTGCGCCATGAATGCCCTTAACCCCACCCAAAAGGTGATCAGCTTCATCGAGGATGTTTTCCAGGCCCATAACCCTTACAAGAGTAAGAAGGAAATCTTCGAATTTGCCAAAGGCGCTTTCGAGACCCTGGGGTTGCCCGAGGAAGTGCTGTATCGCTACCCGGTGGAGCTTTCGGGGGGCATGAAGCAGCGCACGGTGATTGCCGTGTCGGTATTGCTGTTCCCCAAGGTGCTGATTGCCGATGAGCCCTCTTCTGCCTTAGATGTCACCTCGCAGAAGATGGTGATAAAAATGCTGAAGAACCTGCTGGAACAGGGTTTCATTAAATCGCTCATCTTCATTACCCATGAGCTTCCTTTGCTCTACAATGTGACCGATGACATCATGGTAATGTACGCCGGGCAGATCGTGGAGAAGGGCACCGCCCGAGAGGCCGTGTTCGACCCGCTTCACCCTTACGCCAAAGGCCTGATGGGCTCTATCATCGTCCCAGAAAGTGGGCTCCGCGATGTGAAGCTCACCGCTATACCGGGCGTGCCGCCAAACCTCAAAGACCCGCCCCACGGTTGCCGCTTTGCTGAACGCTGCAAATATGCCCTGCCCGAGTGTAGGGTAAATTCGATGCCACTGCGCGAGATCGAAGGCGGGCGTGCTTACCGCTGCGTCTTCTCCGAGCAAGAGCTGCGTGAGGCATATCGCAAGGAGGATCAATTGAAGGAGGCCTATCAAAATGCTTAATGGATCAAAATGCCTCAGTGCGGTGGGTCTTACCAAGATATTTGGAATCGGAAGCCAGAGATGCGTGGCTGTTGATCACGTGGATTTCGACCTCTCCATGGGCGAGGTTGTATCCATCGTGGGTGAGTCAGGCAGCGGTAAAACCACATTTTCGAAAATACTATTGGGATTGATCAACCCGACTGAGGGTGAGATTTACTACCAGGGGAAGCTAAGGGATATCAGCACCCAGAAGAAGAAGAAGGAGTACTGGAAAAATATTCAGGCCATCTTCCAGGATCCTTATTGCTCGTACAATATATTTAACAAGATCGACACCGTGCTGCTGGATTGCATTAAAATGCGCGGTGGTAACGGGCTTTCAAAGGAAAAGAAAAGGGACTTGATGGCAGAAGCCTGCAGTTTCGTGAACTTGAAGTACGATGAGCTCACCAACAAGTATCCCTTCGAGCTCTCCGGCGGGCAGATGCAGCGCCTGATGATTGCCCGTATCTTCCTGCTGAAACCCAAGATCCTTCTGGCTGATGAGCCCACCTCGATGATCGATGCCTGCTCGCGCGCCACCATCCTGGATATGCTGATGCAACTGAGAGATGAGGTTGGCATGACGGTGATTTTCATCACCCACGATATTGGCCTGGCATATTACGTATCTGATACGGTCTATATCATGGAAAAAGGAAAATTTGTGGAGAGCGGCAGCGCTGACGCAGTGATCCTGAGCCCCACCCAGGCATATACCCGGCGCCTCATCAGCGATGTTCCCAAGATCCATGAAGCCTGGGATCTCTCCACGGTGTAACGATTCCCGGCTGTATGCAATTACCCACCATCAACGGAATACTTATACAACATCATTGGACATTCCTTTGAGCAAAGTGCAGGCTTATGAACATTCATAGTTTAGCGGGTGCGTGGGAGTTTCGCCAGCAGGGCACGCCTGAATGGTTGCCTGCCACGGTGCCCGGTGGCGTGCACACTGATCTGCTGGCTCTGGGGCGCATCCCCGACCCATTCGTAGGAGATAATGAAAAGCAGGTGCAGTGGGTGGCGGAAGCCGCTTGGGAGTACCGCCATATTTTCAATGTTGCCCCTGCTCTGCTGTCGCAAGATAGGCTGTACCTGGTATGCGATGGCCTGGATACCCTGGCCACCGTCGTGCTCAACGGCCAGCAGCTGGGCCGCACGGATAATATGTTCCGCCAATACCGATGGAAGGTAAAAGAGCTGCTTACAGACGGTGAAAATGAGCTGATCATCCAGTTCGAATCGCCCGTGAGGCGCGCCCAGGCTTTGCAAGCCAACCGCAATCTACGCGGCGTGGCTCAGGCCATCCCGGGAGGCCCACACCTGCGCAAGGCGCCCTGCCAGTTCGGCTGGGATTGGGGGCCCCAGCTGCCACCTATCGGCATCTGGAAGGATATCCGCCTGGAGGGCTACGTGCAGGCACGCTTGAGCGAGGTCCACCTGCGCCAGCAGCACGGCGGGGGGCAGGTGGAGCTGCTGGTGAAAGCGAAGCTCGAAAGCTGGGGGCAGTCGACTTTATTCCTGGCTGTGCAGGTGAGCTCTCCGTCAGGTGAGAAGCTGACCAGCAGACAGGCAGTTGAAACCGGCGATGAGGCCTTGCTACATATTCCAATCCATAATCCCCGCTTGTGGTGGCCGAATGGCTACGGCGAGCAGCCTCTCTACCAAGTGGACGTGCTGCTGCTGGATGGCCACTCCGCCACTGGCGATCCGCTCGACAGCAAGCATTACCAGTTGGGCCTGCGTACCATCGAGCTGCGCCAGCAGCCTGACCGGTGGGGACGTTCCTTCTTGTTTGCGGTGAACGGCGTGCCTATTTTTGCCAAGGGGGCCAACTGGATCCCCGCGGATTCATTCCCCACCCGCCTCACTGACGCCTCGCTGGAAGGGTTAATCCGCTCCGCAGCCGAGGCGCACCAGAACATGCTGCGCGTGTGGGGCGGTGGATTTTACGAGGACGAGCGTTTTTACGACCTGTGCGACCACTACGGCATCTTGGTGTGGCAGGAATTCATCTTCTCATGCAGCGTTTACCCGTTGGATGACCCCCAATTCCTGGAGAATGTGCAGCAGGAAGTTGTTGATAACATCAGGCGCCTGCGTCACCGTGCCTGCCTGGCATTATGGTGCGGTAATAATGAGATGGAATGGGGCTGGATGGATTGGGGTTGGGACCGTCCCGAGCTCCAGGAGCTGAAGGCCGCCTATGACCAGTTTTTCCACCACACACTGCCATCCTGGTGCCTGGCGGAAGATCCTGATCACGCCTATTGGCCCAGCTCGCCATCCTCCAACACACCCTTCGTGGACCCCAACAGCCAGACCCACGGAGACTGCCATTACTGGGAGGTGTGGCACGGCAGGAAACCCTTCTCCGCCTACCGCAGCCAGTATCCTCGCTTCATGAGCGAGTTTGGCTTCCAGGCATTGCCGCCATTGGCCACCATCCGCAGCTTTGCCAGCCCGGCTGAGTGGAATATGACCTCCTACACCATGGAGCAGCACCAGAAGAATGCCAGCGGCAACTCGCTGATGGTTGGTCAGATGCTGGATGCCTTCCGCCTGCCCAGGGATTTCGAGTCACTGGTATATCTCAGTATGGTGCTGCAAGCCGAGGGCATTCGCTATGGAGTGGAGCACTGGCGCAGGCACCCCCACCGTGTGGCGGGCACGCTCTACTGGCAGCTGAACGACTGTTGGCCGGTCGCTTCGTGGTCGAGCATCGACTACTTCGGGCGTTGGAAAGCGCTGCACTACGCTGCACGGAAATTCTATGCACCCATATTGCTCAGCATAGAAGATGACCCTCCCGAAATGTCCGTGTACGTCACCAACGACAACCTTGAGCCGTGGGAAGGTGCTGTAGAGTGGAGGCTGGAGAGCCTGGACGGACAGCAGCTGGCTGCCGGGCAAGCCGGTGTTGACGCGGCTGTCCAGTCGGCAGGCCGGGTGTGCCTGGAGGATTTTTCGCCTTATATTACTGAGGCTAACCTGCGCAGCACCGTCTTCGTAGCCCGATTAAAAGCGGGGGACGGCCGGCTGATGGGGCAGCAGGTGGCGTTCTTTTCCCCCATCAAGCATCTATCGCTGGTCGATCCGCAGATCAATCTCGAGTTAAGCATTGAGCATGAGCAGCTCATTATCGATATGGCTGCTGCCTCATTGGCACTATACGTGGAGGTTTCGCTGGGCAAGGTGGATGCGATCTTCAGCGATAATTACTTCAGCCTGCCAGCACACCAGCCCCAACGGGTCACCTGCCCGCTACCCGCCGGCTGGACGCTTGAGAGGGTGAAAAACGAGCTGCGCATCCGCTCGGTGTACGACTCATATGCCCATTCGGCATAGACACAGGTGATTATCTGCTGTTTTATCATCTGTGGGTATGCATTCATACTGAAAATTCAATCTACGAAGGGAAAATATACCAAGACCAGCCATGGATAAGATTGATGAACTGATCAGCAAGATGACCCTGGAAGAAAAAGCCGCCCTGTGCACCGGCGCTAGCCCGTGGACCACCACGCCCATCGAGCGCCTGGGCATTCCGGCGCTCACCGTCGCCGATGGCCCACACGGCGTGCGGCGTGTAGCCGAACCAGACAGCCTGGCATCCGGCAGCCTGCCGGCCACCTGCTTCCCCACCGCCTCCTGCACCGCCTCCACCTGGGATGTGGATTTGATCCATGAGATGGGTGAAGCTCTTGCCGAGGAATGCATCGCCCTGGGTGTGGACGTAGTGCTAGGGCCTGGGGTGAACATGAAGCGCACCCCTCTCTGCGGGCGTAACTTCGAATACTTCTCCGAAGACCCCTACTTGGCCGGGCAGATGGGGGCCAGCTTCATCAGCGGCGTGCAGGCCAAAGGGGTGGGCACCTCGCTGAAACATTACGCCACCAACAACCAGGAGACCCGGCGGCTGATCATCAGTGCCGAAATCGATGAGCGTACCTTGCGCGAGATTTACCTGCCGGCCTTCGAAACCGCCGTAAAGCAGGGCAAGCCTTGGACGGTGATGTGCGCCTACAACAAGCTCAACGGCACCTTTTTATCTGAGAACCGCAAGCTGCTGGTGGATATCCTCGAGCAGGAGTGGGGTTTCGAGGGGATGGTTATGTCTGATTGGGGCGCGGTGCACGACCGTGTGGCTTCGATTCTCGCCGGGCTTGACCTGGAAATGCCCGGGCCAAGGGACTCGCGGGTGAAGTCGCTGGTGCAAGCCGTGCGCTCAGGGAAGGTGAATGAAGCCAATCTGGATCGATCCGTCCGCAGGATCTTGAAAATTGTCTTCCAGGCTGCCGCCACGCCCAAGGGAGCTGCTTTCGATAAAGCTGCCCACCATGCCCTGGCGCGGCGCATCACCGGCGAAGCGATCGTGTTGCTGAAGAATAACGGCATCTTGCCCCTTAATGGGCAGCAGCACATCGCAGTGATCGGCAGGGCAGCCAGGGTGCCTTATTTCCAGGGCGGGGGCAGCTCGCACATCAACCCTACCCAGTTGGACATCCCCCTGGATGAGCTTCAAAAACTAGCCAGTAGCGCCAAACTGTCCTATAGTGAAGGCTACCTGGCGGATGGCTCATCCAGCCAGGAGATGATTGACCAGGCACTCGAAAATGCCCGCCAGGCAGATGTGGCTCTGCTCTACATCGCCTTGCCCGAAGCCAAAGAATCAGAAGGTTATGATCGATCTGATCTTGACTTGACCCCGGATTTGATCCGATTAATCAAAGCAGTGTGTGGCGCCCAGCCTAACAGCGTGGTGATCCTTAACAATGGAGCACCGCTGGTGATGGGTGAGTGGGTCGAAGCTCCCGCCGCGGTGCTGGAAGCCTGGATGATGGGCCAGGCAGGCGGTGGGGCCATTGCCGACGTGCTGTATGGCAGAGTCAACCCAACGGGCAGGCTCGCTGAGACTTTCCCACTCAGGCTTGAAGATACCCCTGCCTATATCAACTTCCCCGGCGATATGGAGGCGGTGCGTTATGGCGAGTCCCTCTTCATCGGTTACCGCTATTACGATGCACGCAAGCTGGCAGTGCAATTCCCATTCGGGTACGGGCTAAGCTACACCACGTTCAGCTTTCAAAACCCGCGTGTCTCGGCAGCAACCTTCCGTGATGTGGACGGGGTGACCGTTTCCGTGGATGTGACCAACACTGGCAAGCTGGCGGGTAAGGAAGTGGTACAAATTTACCTCCACGATCAAATATCATCCCTGGCGCGCCCCCCCAAGGAGCTCAAGGGCTTTGCCAAGGTGACGCTGCAACCCGGCGAGACCAAGACGGTGTCGGTGCACCTCGACCGGCGCGCTTTCGCCTTTTATCACCCAGCTTACCGGCAGTGGGTCACCGAGGATGGAGGCTTTGACATCCTCATCGGGGCTTCATCGGCAGATATCCGCTGCCGCCAGGAGGTAAACCTGATTTCCACCCAAGAGCTGCCCTGTATACTGAGTCGCCAATCGACCGTGCGTGACTGGATGGATGATCCGCGCGGCAAGCGGGTGGCAGCCGGGCTATTCGAGCAAGTCAATGCCCGGATGAAGGCCATTTTTGGCGAGGGCGAGGCTGCTGGTCAGGCTACGATGAGCTTCTTGATGGACATGCCATTAACCGACCTGCTGTATTTCTTCGAAAGCACGCTGGCCGAATCACCCGAAGAAATCGTGGACAGCTTGGTTGCTGCCGCGCGCAAGGCGAGCAGCTAAACCGGCTGCCCGGCCCTGCCTTGAACCCACAGGATAGGACCATCCCTCGGAGGACAGGATGCAATTCGGCTACTTTGACGACGACCAGCGTGAGTACGTCATTACCCGCCCCAACACGCCCCTGCCTTGGATCAACTACCTGGGCTGCGAGAATTACTTCGGCATCATCTCCAACACTGCCGGTGGCTATTCCTTTTATAAAGACGCC
>Ga0172363_10004351_pt1 | contig 11461 bp, 11 predicted proteins | sample LakKivs2_kivu2a2_FD_114541 | JGI IMG/M metagenome (GOLD analysis project Ga0172363, IMG submission 114541) | Sediment microbial communities from Lake Kivu, Rwanda - Sediment s2_kivu2a2 | ecosystem: Environmental > Aquatic > Freshwater > Lake > Sediment | place: Rwanda: Western Province, Lake... | reverse complement strand
TTCTTCTAAGCCTTTTAATGATATGTCTTTTTCATCAAAGAGGCCTAAACCAATAAATGTTAATTTTCCGTTAGGCATTGTTACTTCAATATGTCTTTAAGTGCAATCTATACAAAAATGTTTGTTTTCTAAGATTATATCAAACCATATAAATAGTTAAAAAGTATTCCAAGGCGAAAAATGGCTAAAGATAAACCGGTTGATATAAGAGAATATTTTGCTGTTATGCTTATGGGTTTATTTTTTGTTATAATCATTGGTCTAGCATTGCTTTTTACTTATATCTTTAATAAAGCTAATATTAATATGGAAGCATTTGAAAACCCTAATGATCCATTAAATATTGTTTATATTCTTGTTATCATGTTTGTTTTTACTATTGCTATCCTGGTTATTGCTAAGTATTGGAAGGCAAAAGTAATTAAGTTTCTTATTCTAGGGGCTATTGGTTATACTACTTTTTTTCTTATATATCCCTTGTTAGGTCTTATTATCCCAGAAGTGTTATCATTGGTGTTATCAATTATTTTATCAATTGCTCTTGTATGGATCCTTGTTAAGTACCCTGAATGGTATGTTATTGATCTCTGCGGTGTAATAGTTGGGGCTGGTGCTATTGCTATATTTGGTATATCATTAGGAGTATGGCTTGTACTAATTCTACTAATAATTTTAGCAATTTATGATGCTATATCTGTGTATAAAACCAAGCATATGATTGATCTTGCTGATACTGTTATGGATCTGAAACTCCCTGTTTTATTAGTAGTCCCAAAGATAAGACACTACTCCTTGATTAAGGAGACAAAACGCCTTAAAGAAAAACTAAAAGAAGGTGAAGAACGTGATGCGTTTTTCATGGGACTTGGAGATATTGTAATGCCAGGTATCCTAGTTGTAGCAGTATATATAAACAGCAGTAGTAACAGTCTTGCTCTAGCTTTATCAGTACTGGCTGGAACTCTTGTTGGTTTTGCTATTCTCATGACTTTTGTAATGAAGGGTAAACCTCAAGCAGGACTTCCGTGTCTCTGTGGTGGTGCTATTATTGCTTATCTTATAGCAAGCTACTTGTTATTTGGAAAACTAATAGGTATAAATTTGCATTTTTAACAAAATATTCAAAATAAAATTTTTTTTATACCGAAAAATATATATATTAAATGCGTGTATAAATATAAATTACAAATAATATAATCTGTGTGGTAAAAAATGGTTTATCTAAACCACTTTATTATAATGAAATGGTCTTTATGACCTTGCATTCGCCCCTGTAGATTATATTAGACCTCCTGGTTTTGAATTTGTTTTTTTAAAGGTTTTTTCTATAATTTATCGTTTAAGACACTTTTAGAGTAACATAGAAACTAAGGAGGAAAATAAAAAAATATGGGAGGAAAAAATGATGATAATTGTCGGTCAAGTCGCAACCGAAGAAGAAGCAGAAGAAATAAGGTATATTCAAAAAATATGTATTGTTGGAAATCGGGCAAGATGTCTAGCAGAGAAAACCCGGGAAGAATAAAAAAATGAAAAAAGAAAAAATACTAAATCAAAAACAATACTATTTTAATTCAGTAGCATTAAAATTCATTATAATTAAACATTTAATATTTAGTAGTAAAATCACAGTTATTACACCAGATTTTTTTATTCTCATGATTTAAGGAATTATTACATTTTGGCATCTTATTTTTTCAAGGAAATGCCCAAGCCATATTTCTTGTACTTGTGATACCGTCTCTTTCTCAACTTTATCAAGTATTTCTTTTAAATCAGGTGTATTTGCTAGTTTTTCAAGATTTGAAAAATCAATCCTTTTTGGTTGTTGCTCAGAATATGAATCATAAAATACTGTTGCGCCTTTTTTATCATGCTTTTTTTGTTTTCTAAGAAGCACTGCTGCAAGAACAACCCCGCTTATAAGACCACCTAGATGAGCATAATGCGCAGTAGTATCTTTAACATCCCACATGACAATTATTGTTTCAATCACTGCAAATAATATAACAGCATACATTACCTTGATTTTTGTTATCACTGTAATGATAATAGGAACAGGCATTACAACTTCATCCCGAGGGTACGAAAAAGCAAAAGCCCCCATAATCCCAAAGATTGCTCCTGATGCGCCAATTAGAAGTATCTCACTTCCTAAATTCATCAAAGAATGAGTGAGGGTACCACAAATACCAGATATTAAGTATATTATCAGAAATTTTTTTGCACCAATTCTTTGTTCAAATGCAATTCCAAGGAATAAAAATATGAACATATTTCCAAAAATATGAGCAAAACCACCATGAATAAACATAGATGTAAAAAGTGTGTAAAGCTGTGGTGAATACTCAGGTGTAAGATAGATAGGTCTGAATCCTAAATCACGTATTATAATTGAAAATGAACCATTATCATATGTGAAAATAATAGTTAAAATAAAAACTATAACATTTGCTATAATTAATGCATATGTCACCATCCATTTTTTAACATACGCAATAACTAATGATCCTATCATTATGATAATTGCGATTACAGAAACTGTATCTATAGGGTTAACTACTGGGTCCATCTTCTTTTTCTCCAATCCCTTGCTATAAGTGCGAAAGTCAATGTGAATATAACAACTATATAAATAGTGTTTTCATAATTAACACTAATGTTTTTTTCTGAGGAATTATTTTTTTCTTTTAAAAAAATTATTTTTTCAAGGTTCCAATCAAAGAAGAAAACCTCAGCATAATATCCTGCTATATCTTTGTTTTCAATGATCATCCCTGCTTCACGATTAAGGGTTACTGAGTTTTCATTCCAATTTATACTAGAGATTAAAACAGAAGTGTTATCAACAATCATACCCTTGTTATGAACATTTGTAAAACATGATTTGTTTGTATAAATATATTTTACTTCAATGTCGTTTTCCTCAAAATATTGTTTTGTAATATTACATTTATCATTTGTTTCCTCATAATCTGGATTATAATTCAATATTATTCTTACAATAACGCCTTGTTTTGATTTATTTATTAAACGTTCAACAAAAGGATTAATTTGATTATCCCAATCCTTGTAAATATACAACTGTTCAACATATATACACTCTTTTGCAGAATCTATCATATCACATATTGCCCTGAAGCTATTATCAGGAGAAAAAACAGGTGTTACTGAAAAATTCCCAGTATAATTTTGCATTTCAAAAGCTGACTTATAATATCCTTTAGGAACTTTTTCATCTATAAAATAATCAGATGAGACAAACAAATTTACTTTTTCAAAAGAGTAACTATCACATCGTTGCGGGTTCCAATCATCAAAATAAACATTTAAAAAATATGATGCAACGGTACTATTTCTAACTATTATACCCCACTCCCTGTTACCAAATGATGGATCCAATGGTAATCCTGTTTTAGCCCAGTTACAGCTTTCAACAATCACTGTTTTATTATCAATTATAAGATATTTACCATGATTAAAAGTGTACCTGGCATAAACATTATTTTCTTTATCATTAACAATAAACCTGATATTTCCACCATATGATCTGATTCTGTTTAGTATGAATTTTTCTTCATTAGATAATCCACCAACTGGTGAGCCTTCAAGGAAAATGTTTACAGAAACTTTTCTGCGCAGTGCTTGTATAAGCTCATCACATAGAAAAGGATTTGTGAACTCATACATATTAAGATAAACCGACTCATTTGCTTTCCGTAGTTCATTTACTATCGCCTCAAAACTGTTATCAGGTGAAACAAAAGTGGTTATTTCACCATTAAATGATATATTGGTGTATGGAAAATCAGATTGCCCAATTTTGTATTTTCGAGGGTGTAACCAATCATCTGAACTGTTTGTATCAACTGGTAAACCTGTTTCATCAAAATTTCTTTTTAAAATAACACCTGATCCTGAATCAGGTATCGGTGGTCCATTCCAAAAACTAGTATCAGGGTTTATTTCTCCATATACTACAATATCGATAGTGTGATTATACCAGTCTTTTAACGCTATCATACCACCTTTATTACTTAGAGTAAATTTTTTTGTTACAAACATCTGAGGAATATTGTATAATGAATCTACACCGTATTCAAAATCAGGATTTTTACCTGTTTCCCAAAGATAAGCACTAGCATTTTGTGTTATAACAAAAAAACTATGATTTGGAATAATTGTATTATTTGGGAAAACAATTTTTGCTTGGTCTGCTTTGTTTTTCAATGGCTGATTTGTCAGATACCAACCTGAAATATTAATACTCAAGTATGTAGGATTATAAACTATAATAAATTCATTATTAAGATTTGGATGTGCATGATAATAAACCTCAGTTATATGAAGTACACCTCCTTTTTTAAATGGTTGGGTTTCTAAAATTGTAATATTGCTTGTTAATTCATTATTTAGTTCATCCAACTCTTCTATTTGTTTTTTTTCATCAACTACTAAGATAATTGTATGATTGCCAGTTGTTACATTAATAGTATCCAATTCTATAGAAGGATATTTTTGATATTTAGAAACAGAATCATAATTTTTACATCCAATATAATGCTCTTTGTCTTTATAATCATAATAAAAATTTACATTGACACTAGTGGCGTTTTCGTTTCCAATGTTTTTTAGAAATGCTTTTATTCTAATTGTCTCTCCTTGTCCAAAAATATTACTTTCTTCATTTTTTTCGTTATAGTTTTTAATATTTGTAAAAGTTAAATCTGGTGCAAGTATCTCAAATTTTAGTGTTATTATACTATTTTCTCCAATGTCTTTTTCAGAGTTTACAAATATAGTAATAATACCTGTTTTGCATCCATTTTCTTGACAAGGCGTAACATGTAGGTTAATATCCTTTTTTTCTTTTGAATTTAAAGTTATTATATCTTGTTCTAATGTTGCATGCCAACCACTGGTAATTTGACTTATATTAACATCAACTATGTCATTGAAATCACCAGTGTTTAAAACAGTTAAAGTTATATCCAGGGTTTCATGTTTTCTTACATAATAAAAAAGTTTTGAACAAGTGATATCAACATCATATTTTCCTTGTTCAACAGTTATATTTTGAATAATTTTTATTATACTATGGTTTTGTTCTGCGATTTTTAATGTATAATTTGTATCAACAGGACTTGTTATTTTAAAATACCCTGGCTTTGAAATAAGATTATCATCTATTTTGTTATCCTCTGTGAAATAAACACCTGTGATAATATTTGTTTTGTTTTCAACAATAATAATTTTGTTTTCCAAAAAGGTGTTGTTATCCTGTATTCTTCCGATTATGTATCCTCCTTTTGTACCATTTGATGTAGAACTGTCCATGTCCAGAAGATAAACTTTTTTTGATATCTCATCTGTTGAGTTATCTTCTTTTTTGATTTTCAAATTTAAATATGCGGTGCTATTATATTTGATGTTTCTTTGATATTCAGTGTAATCTTTATTGAATCTTAGATAAGTCCAGCCTGACCAATTACCATTATCATCTGTTTTAAAATTTTGTGTGTATCTATCAGAGTACATCCAGGCTGTTGTATTCCATGTCTGGGTTGCAGGCCATCTACTGGAAATATTTCCAACAACATATGATTTAAGCTGATAGTTTTTGTTCGCCTCATAATTACTAATGTTTATTTTGATTGCAAAAGGCAGACTATAATCAGAGTTGTTTTGTATTTTGGCAATATACAAAGGATAAATTTCTAAATCTAGTCTTTGAGCTAGTGTAAATAGGTTTTCACTACAAGGAGTAGGAATTTTTGTTTCATAAAAATCATTGCTTGTATCATTAGTATCCATGTTTTTGTATCTGGCTAACGAATGTCCTTCATCTACTAAATCAGCGGGTGTACCAGGTACATCTGGGTAATCATAACCCCATTCTACGCTGTCTATTTCAACACCTGTGGTATTTTTGAGTATTAATTTATCCTGATTATTGCCTAAACCGTTTCCAATAGCTGAATCATAAACATAAAGTCTGATAGTATTATTTGAAATAGAAAAATTTTCATAGACTCTTGTTCCATGATCCGCAATTATAGCATATCCATATGGCAGGATTATTGTTGATCCGTTACCATGATCAAAATCTGCTTCTAATAAATCATTTGAGTAATTATCAGTAATACTCCAACCTGAGATATTTATAGATTGATTTGTAGGGTTGTATAATTCAATCCATTCGTTATAGTTATCATTAGTTAACGGATCATACATTACTTCGTTTATTAGAAGGTTTGCAGAACCTTTTAAAGAAATTATTATAATCAAAATAAAACCTAAAAAAATTAAGAGGGCGAGGAGGGATTTGAACCCTCGTATGAGGATCTGCAGTCCACCACATAGCCACTTTGTTACTCGCCCAGATTGAGCGGGTCTTAAATGTTGTAATGGTTTTTGAAGGTTACTATTAAATAGTGTATTAGTAATCCCGAACATAAACATTTTAATTTATGTTATTAAATAAAATAGTTGTGTGATAAATTAAAACAAAATAACAGAATTTTGTAATTTTTATTTGTAAATATTATCATGATGGTCTAAATCATAGAAATAGATAGTATTTTTAGCCCGGTTATATCGAAAAACAAGAACAAAATGTGCATCAATATGAACTCGTTTTAGATGTTGAAGTGGTTTACGGAGATTCTTGTAATGATCAACATCATTGCTAGTAACTATCTCATCAACTTTTTTCATTAGGATGGAGTATCGTTTTTTATCTTTTTTAAATAATGTTATGAGTTTTTTCTCAAGTTGATCTTCAAAATAGTATTTACGCATGTTCTATCTTGTCTCTTAGCTCCTTTACCGAAGAGTATCTATGAAATTTGCCATTTTTTTGTATCTTTTTGATTTTATCAATATATTCAGGTCGTAGTTCTGGTTCTAAAAAAGCAGATTCATATTGTTCTATTACATGTTCAATTGCTTGAGACTTATCCTTAAAACCATATTTTGCTTTTACAATGTTAAGAATACGATTTGCTCTCTCTTCAATATTTATAACAGCTTGTACCATATTATCCCATGTATATATTAGTATATGTCATATATATAAATTTTTGCTTTAAGCTTTCAAGATAAACATAGGCATCCATAGCCCATTAGTTACCCTGACTACTTTGTCAGTTTTTACTAAATGCTCTTTTGATTCTTTGAAGGTTGCTGTTATGGGCTATAATTTTATCATATTCAAATCTAAAATAAAATAGTTATGTGATAAATTGAGACAAAATACTATAAAAATACTATAAAATTGTTATAATTAAGCCTATAATGATGTTAATATATTCGATACATTTAAATCTATATTAAAATATTTTGTAAAATAAGTTTCACATGATTTCTATTCAAAACCTAACAAAGACCTTTAAAATTCGTATTTTAAAGGAAAAAAAAAGATATCAGACAATTACTGCTGTTGATAATATAAACTTAGAAATAAAAGAAGGTGAAATTTTTGGTTTGATAGGACCTAATGGTGCTGGGAAAACCACAACACTAAAAATTTTATCAACATTAATAATACCTGACAGTGGAATTGCGACAATAGACGGTTATGATGTTGTAAAAAATGAAGATGAGGTTAAAAAAAGAATAGGACTATTAACAGGTGAGTTTGCAAGGTCGCTCTATTGGAGATTAAGTGGCCTACAAAATGCAAAGTTTTTTGCGCAACTAAGAGGCATATGGAAGCCAGATCGCCAAATAGATGAACTTTTTAAATTGTTGTACCTAGATAAACATAAAAATGAACTAGTAATGAAGTATTCAACAGGCATGAAGCATAAACTGGCTTTAGCAATTGGGTTGCTTAATGATCCACCTGTATTGTTTTTAGATGAACCTCTAACAGGAATTGATCCAGTTACTACTTATGAGATAAAAGACATTATAAAAAATCAGTTTAAAGAAAAAACAATTATCTGGTCTTCGCATAATTTGTATGAAATAGAAGAAATGTGTGATAGCATAGGGATAATGAATAACGGAAGAATTATTCTTAAAGGAAACCCTGAGGACTTAAAAAGAAACTACTGGGATCACACAAAAATACAAGTTATGGTTGATAAGCCATATGAATTTAAATTGTTTCCAAATGCCACTATAATCGATAAAAAAGTTGAGATCAAAACTACAGATATCAAAAAAACTGTATATGATGTACTCAAACATGCTGATATTAAAAAAGTTGAAATAAAAGATATTAAAACTGTTAAGCCATCCCTCGAAGAAATTTTTATGAAAGGAGTAAATAATGATAGATGAAATTAAAAAAATATTTGTTTTCGTCATAAGAGATTTTAGGATCCTCTTGTCATATAAATTAGCTTTTTTCTTACAATTTATTAATACAATATTTAATCTTTTTTATTTGGTTTTATTTGGTAGCATGTTTGCAAATACTTCCCCGTCTGTTCTTGAACCATATAATTTAACATTTATTGAATATATCTTAATAGGGTCAATCGGTTGGGGTTTTTTATGGAGTATAATGAGTTCAACATCTTCGTCTCTTTCAAGTGAGATGATGCTTGGGACGCTTGAATCGATTCTAATAACCAGAACAAAAATATTAACGATGATGATTTCTTACACTATATTTGGATGCATATTTGGTATGATTTCTATATCTATATTGATAGCAGTTGGTTATTTTATCTTTGATGTCATGGTTTTAGGTTCAGCCACTGTTTATACACTTATTATTTTTATTTTATCTGCATTTATGATGATGGCATTTGGATTAATATTTGGTGGTTTAACAATTTGGTTGAAAAATATTGGTCAGACTATACCTTTATTACAAAATATATTTATGTTTTTTTCAGCTGTTTATTTTCCAATAACAGTTTTACCGGTTTTTCTTAGACCTGTTGCAAAATTTATACCTTTTTACTATATAATTGAAGGTCTCAGAAAGTCTCTTGATTCTTCAACCCCGCAATCAGAAATCATATATTTCATTTTAGTAATTACTGCAATAACAATTTGTTTAATGGTGGTTGGTAATTATATATTAAAAAAATGTTTAATAAAGGCTAAAAAAGACGGAAGTCTTATGTTTTATTAATAATAAATTTTAAAACCGCATTGTTATATATTTTTTAAATTATTTGTAAAAATACTATAAAATAATATCAAAAGATTTTTATTTTCATAAACCAATAGTATATGTTATGATGCTAAAAGCAAGAAAGGGTGAAAAAGGAATTGCAATTTATGATTCAAGTCCTAAAAGAGCTGTCGATTTCAATCTCGATATAAAAGAAACAACATGGGAGATAATCCAAGCTATAAAGAAATATGGACAAGAAGGTGCTGTTAAAAAGATAATGAAACTTTTCGATATTGATGAACAAAACGCAAAAGAAGACATTCAAATAGTGCTTACAAATCTAAAAACTTTAGATATAAGACTTGAAGATATCCCTGAAAAAGTCATTGAATCAAAATATGCACCAAGAACAGTCCAATTTGATATTACGCCAAGATGCAATTCAAGATGCATATATTGTCTTTCAGCAGATCTTATGGCACATGGAAAAGATCTACCAACTGAAAAAATCCTTGAAACAATCAAAAAACTAAACGATCTTGACATGATTTCATTTGTAGTCAGTGGTGGAGAACCATTTTTAAGAAAAGATATTTTTGAAATATTTGATTATGCAGAAAATCTAAAAGTACAAACATGGGTCTTCACAAATGCTTTACTAATAGATGATAAAACTGCAAAAAGACTTGCCGCTTACAAATATCTGGGGGTACAAATCAGTCTAGACAGTTCAAACCCTGCTCATCATGACTGTCAGAGAGGCGTTCCAGGAGGATTTGAAAAAACTGTAGCAGGAATAAGAAATCTGATAAAATATGGAAAACCACCAATGGTAGCAATAACAATTACACCAACTAATTATGAAGATCTGGAAGAAACAGTATCATTTTTAAATAAACTTGGTGTTAAATTATTGAGAATATCAACAGTGTGGCTTGGAGCAGGACGAGGAGAAAAAAACAAGGACAAGGTCAATCTTCCACTTGATAAAATAAAACTTCTTGGAAAGAGAATAATTGAAATGAACAATCAATACAAGGGAACAATGAACTTTTCAGCATCTCCAAACATGTTTGATTTTACTAAAAATCCTGAACTTGCTGGTAGCGCAGAAATAGGATGTGACGCAGGAAAAGAAAATCTATACATTACATCAAATGGAGATATATTCCCTTGCTATGTGCTCGCTTATTCAGAATTCAAGGCAGGGAATATCCTAAATGATGATATTACAGAAGTTTGGAAGAATTCAAAGATATTTGAAATGTTCAGAAATATGTCAGTAAAGGATTTTGATAAATGCAAAAATTGCAAATTCGTCAAGGATTGTGAAGGTGGGTGCAGAGGAAGTGCTTATTCTTATTTCAAGTCACTAACAGCTTACGATCCTGTACGTTGTTCTTACTTCAACAATCCTAAATAAAACTATTATAATTAATATTTAAAATTATTTTAAAAATCAATCTTTTTGTTATATTTTACTACAAAATGTTACTATTATAACATATATTTGGGAATAAGTTATTATAATAACGTTATATATAAATATTATTGAGGAAATAATAAATAAAGGTGTAAAAAAATGACTTATCAAAAACCAGAGCTTTTGAAAGCTAATGCAGGTACATTAAATATAAATTCAATATTGGCTGGATCACTTGGATCTGGAAAAATATTCATATAAATGTATAAGAATATTATATTTAAATATTCTAAAGTAAATATAAAGTAGAGGTGTAAAAAAATGACTTATCAAAAACCAGAGCTTTTGAAATCGAATGTAAATACATTAGATATAAATTCAATATTGATTGGATCAATTGGATCTGGAAAAATATTCATATAATGCATATACATTGAATTAAAAAGATTCTTAATCTTTTTTTTATTTGATTTTTCAAAAAGTATTAAAAGCATGAAATTAGAATACGATGGAGTTTCTCTTCATGTACAAAATAAGAAGAATCAACAATGGTGTAGAAATTTTTACTGGTTCAGATTATTATAATAGAGTCTCCTTAAATAAAACAACATTTGAGATAATTAAAGCTATAAAAAAATACGGTCCAGAATGTGCTGCTAAAAAAATATCATATCTTTTTGGCATTGATGAAAAAAATGCAAAAAAGGATATAGAAATCGTACTTGCAAACTTAAAAACTTTAAAGATGAATATAGATGAAATACCAACCACTGTTCCCAAAGTCCTATACGCCCCTCGCACAATTCATTTTGATATAAATTCAAGATGTAACTCAAAATGCATATATTGTCTAGCGTCTGAAAGGATGAAGAATATTGAAGAAATGTCAACCAATCAAATAATCAATATAATAGACCAATTGCCAGATCTTGGAACGTGGATACTTCTTATAAGTGGAG
>Ga0172363_10004348_pt1 | contig 11469 bp, 7 predicted proteins | sample LakKivs2_kivu2a2_FD_114541 | JGI IMG/M metagenome (GOLD analysis project Ga0172363, IMG submission 114541) | Sediment microbial communities from Lake Kivu, Rwanda - Sediment s2_kivu2a2 | ecosystem: Environmental > Aquatic > Freshwater > Lake > Sediment | place: Rwanda: Western Province, Lake... | reverse complement strand
CATGGCCAGAGCGTGCTCCCCAGCGTCTATCTTGCTCAAGTAGGTATCCCAATCGTAGGTGACGATCTCCGCCTCAATCCCCACGGCCCGCAGGTCCCCCTGGATGGCATTGGCCACCTTGAGCGGCTCTGGAAAGTAGCTGCGCCCCACGGGCATGACCCAGAGGGTGGTCCTGAAGCCGTTGGGATAGCCCGCCTCGCGCAAAAGCACTCTCGCGCGGTCGGGATTGTAGTTATAGTCGTCAAAATCGCCGTTATAGCCCCATACGAGGGGCGGCAAGAAATTCTTGGCGACGATGGCCGTCCCTGGGTAGAGGCCCTGGACGATGGTGCTCTTGTTGATGGCGTGGGAGATGGCCTGGCGAACGCGCACATCCTCCAACACTTTGGCCCCCGTAGCATCCTGCCAATCCCTGTTGATGGCCAGATAGCCGACGTTGTTCGGCGCGACGGGGTGCATCACCATGTTGGGGTCCCCCCTGACAGCGGCCAAGTCGTCGGCGCTCAAGGGATAGAGGAGGTCCACGGTTCCCGTCAGCAGCTCCGAGACGCGCGTGGCCGAATCGCCGATGATGCGGTAGACCAGCCTCGTGATTTGCGCCTTCTCCCCCCAGTAATCCGGGTTGGCCTCCAGCACGACGCGGTCATCCAGCGTCCATTCGCGAAAGAGGTAAGGCCCCGTGCCCACAGGGTGATAGAGGTAATCCCGACCCCAGGCGCGCAGGGCGGTGGGGCTGTGCATGGCGAGCATGGGCATGGCCAGTTGGCTTAGCAGCCCCTGGGGATAGCGGTAGAAGGTGAGCTTGACCGTGTAATCGTCTATCTTGGCGATGGATTTGAGGATCCCCTTGGGCCTGGCCCCTGGCGGGATGGTATCCTCGATCACCTCCGGGGTGACGCTGACCGACGAGGCAGGGAGCGGGGCTTGCTCCAGCCCCGGGATGGCCAGCTTCCAGCCGACGTGGATCAGGGCGGGATCCTCGATGCGCGCGTAGCTGGGGTCGGTGGCGTTCCTGGCATTGGTCAGCTCGACGATCTCCGGGTAGCGGCTGCCGTCGCCCAGCAAGCGGGCGGCGATGCCGATCAGCGTGTCTCCCTCGACGACGATATAATCCTCAGGGGAGGCGGAGCATGACGGGGCAACCACGAGGGAAGAGGTAATCAGCAGAGCCAGCACTAATGCTAAACGCTTCACCATGTGCGTCCTTCTACCAATGCTATCTTGGACCCAGCGCCTGCAAGGCGTTGTATAGCCTGTGCACCTCCTCCTGCACCCGGGCGCACGCCTCGTGGATATGCTGGCGCGGGTTGCCCTGAGGCTCCAGAAAGACGGACTTGCCGACCGAGATCGTCTTGCACTGGCTGGAAACCGCCAGCGGGTAGATCGGCAACTGCTTGCCCGTAAGGCGCTGGTACAGGAAGCAGAGCAGGACAAAGCCGCCCATGAAGGGACGCATCAGAGTTGCGGGATCGAGTGGCCCTTTAGGGTCCTCGGGGAAAATAAGCAGGTTTTTGCCCTCGTTCAGCAGGGGCAGGCTGCGGCGGAACGGCTCGACGTATTGTTCCCGGTAGCGGTCTACCGGGATAGATCCCAGCCCATTGATGACCCACACGCCAAGGCGGGAGATAACCGCTGAGACCACCATGCCGAATCGGCCGCTCAAGTGCCAGGACGGATGGATAAAATCGTCATACAAGTAAGGGGGTGCCCGCCGGATGTCGGTCATCTCGGCGATGGCCCAAGGGTACAGGCGCACCGGCAGCGACAGGATGATCTCCACCGGCCCAACGCTGACCAGATGGTTGGCTACATAGATCGCCGGGCCGCTGCTCCGGATATTCTCCAGGCCAATACAGCGATAAACGAAGGGAGAGCCCAGAAAGCGAACGACTTTGTAGAGGGTGTCTTTCATGGGTGGGTTGTCGCCTTGTGTGTTCGGAGCGGAACGGGCGGCGTGCGGACCGGTATGCAGAGTATAATGCGCGCTCACGGTAAGTCAACCTGCCGGGAGTTGCTTTTGACGTTTTCCAAATGCGCTTGCCTATGCAGCTTGACGGGCGTGCCCCATCGTGGTATTTGTCTGATGATTCCCATAGGAGCTTGAGAGACGATGCCAGAACTTGTTCTCGCTCATGACCTGGGCACGACGGGCAACAAGGCCTCCCTTTTTGATCTTGAGGGGCACCCACTGGTCAGCGCGTTCGAGGGTTATGCAACGGACTACCCCCGCCCCGGCTGGGCCGAGCAGGACCCGGCCGATTGGTGGCGTGCGATAAGCCGTTCCACGCGGCGCGTGCTGGCCGAATCGGGCCGCAGGGGCGAAGACGTCGCGGTAGCCAGCTTCTCAGGCGAGATGATGAGCTGTTTACTGGTGGACGCGAAGGGCCTGCCCTTGCGCAAAGCGATCATCTGGGCCGACCAGCGCGCCGAGGCTGAGGCGTCGTGGATGGCGGAGCGATTGGGCGCTGCCGAGGGTTACCGCATCACAGGCCACCGCCTTGGTGCCAGTTATACCGCGGCCAAGGTGCTCTGGGTGCGCGCCCACCAGCCCGACTTGTACACGCGCACCGCCAAGGTGCTGCAAGCCAAGGATTACGCCGCCTGGATGCTCACCGGAGCCTGGGCGACGGATTACTCGGACGCCTCGGGCACCAACCTTTTCGACCTGAGGGAAAGGCGCTGGTCAGGGGAGATCCTCTCGGCGCTGGGGCTGGAGCCGGAGCTTTTGCCCCCAGTAGTCCCTTCGGCCACGGTCATCGGCAATGTAACGCGCGCCGCGGCCGAGGCTACCGGCCTGGCTCCGGGGACACCTGTGGTGATCGGCGGGGGCGACGGGGCCTGCGCGACGGTGGGCGTGGGGGCAGTCCACCCCGGCGACGCCTACGGTTACATCGGCTCCTCGGCGTGGGTCTCGATGGTGAGCCGCGAGCCGCTGGCAGACCCTCAACAGCGGGTGGGCAACTTTGCCCATCAGGACCCCAAGTACATTTTCCCCACAGGATCCATGCAGGCCGCCGGCGGTGCTTACGACTGGCTAGAGCGCGTGCTGCGCGGCGATGGCTCCCAGCGCCTTTACCAGGAGCTCGATGCCCTCGCTGCAGCCACAGAGCCGGGGGCGAAAGGGCTTATCTTCTTGCCTTACCTGATCGGCGAGCGCAGCCCATATTGGAATCCCCATGCGCGGGCGAGCTTTGTGGGGTTGAGCATGGCTCACGGGCGCGCGGAGATGGCCCGGGCGGTGCTGGAGGGCGTGGCCTTTAACCTGCGCCTGATCCTCGACGTCTTCCGCGAGCTGGGAGCCTGGTTCAGCGCACTAAGGCTGATCGGCGGCGGGGCGCGCTCGGCGACGTGGCGGCAGATACTCGCCGACGTCTTCAACCTGCCCATCCTGCGCCCCAAGCTGTTGGTGGAGGCCACCTCACTGGGCGCGGCCATCGCCGGGGGCGTGGGCGTCGGGCTGTATCCGGGCTACGAGGTGGCGAGCCAACTGGTGCAAGTGCAGCCCGGCGAAAAGCCGCGGCCGACCGCCGCAGCCCGCTACGACGAGATCTTTCCCATCTTCCGCGAGACCTATACGGCACTCGCGCCCATCTTTGAGCGAACCGTCGCTCCCTAGATCGAACACGGCTTCGGAGGTGATGCCAAAATGAAAGCCTTGCGCATTCATGGTCCCTATCAGGCCCGCTATGAGGAACTCCCCGACCCGCATGTGGGGCCGGACGACGTGCTGGTGCGCGTGCACGCGGTGGCCGCCTGTGGCACGGACCTGGAAATCTACCAGGGCACCATGTTCTACTTCACCTCAGGCCTGGCCCACTATCCGATCATCCCGGGGCATGAGTGGTCCGGGGTCGTCAACGACGTGGGCCAGAACGTGACCGCCTTCAAGCCAGGTGATAAGGTGGTCGGCGAATGCACGGTGGCCTGCGGGCGCTGCGACTTTTGCCGGCAGGGATGGTACAACCAGTGCACCAATCGGCGGGAGACGGGGATTCTGAACCTGGATGGCGGCTTTGCCGAGCGAATGGCCTACCCGGCGGCTTTTCTGCATCGCTTTGAGAAGTTGAGCTTCGAAGAGGCCGCCTTGACCGAGACCACCGCCGTCTCCGTTTATGCCGTCAAGCTGGCCGAGACCTGCCCGGCGGACCGTGTGGCGATCCTGGGGCCTGGGCCGATCGGCTTGCAGGCCCTGCAAGCGGCCAGGGCCTATGGAGCGCGGCAGGTGGTGATGATCGGCGGGCGGCCCAGCCGGCAGGAGCTGGCCCTGAAGCTGGGGGCCGATGCGGTGATCAACCCTCGGGAGCAGGATTTGGTCGAGGAGACTCTCCGCCTCACGTCTGGACGTAAGTTCGATTGCCTCATCGAGGCCACCGGCAACCCCGCCGTGACCCGCGAGCTGATGAAGATCATCTGCCCCCGTGGGCGGATCGCCATGGTCGGACTCTTCAACAGCCAGCGCGGCGAGCTCGACCTGGACGCGCTGGTGGTGAACAACATCACGCTCAAGGGATCATTGGGCAGCCCGAACAACTGGGATGAGACCCTCCATCTCATGGAGACGGGCCAAATCAAGGCGGCCCCGCTCATCACCGAGCGCCGGCCCTTGGCCGAGGCTGCGGCGGTCTTTAAGATGATGGCCGAGCGGCGCCCCGAGCTGATCAAGGCCGTCCTCCTGCCCTGACAAAAAAGAAAGGAAAGAACGATGCGCTGCTCCGAAATTCGCGGCTTCAACTACGACGGCTCCTGGGGCACGAGCGCCCTGGATTTGTGGCAGCACCACGACCACGGTACGATGGCGGTGGAGGTCGCTCGCGGCAAGCGCTATTTCCCCAAGTGGAACGTCTGCCGCTGGTGGCTGGGGCAAGAGTCCTTCCAGCGGAACTCGGAGCGCTTCCTGGCCAACTTCGAGGGCGGGCTTTCGATCTTTGCTCGGCACGACATCCTCGTCGTGCCCCTGCTCTTTAACCGCTGGCGCGATCCGGTCTGCGACTTCGGTGGAGTATCCCTGGAGCACATCGTCCCCTGCCTGGGTTCCATGCCGGCTGACCTCTTCGCCTACGCCGAGGCCACCTGGCCCCGCGAGCCGGCCCCCATCGAGCGACTGCACCGCAGCTTCCTGGAGAGCGTGGTGGGGGCACACCTTGACGATCCGCGCATCCTGGCCTGGGACCTGTGCAATGAGCCGCTCATGGCCCCCTATGTGGAGGACCCTGCCAGCCCCATCCGCGCCGCCGAGCTACAATGGCTAACCTGGATTTACAGGACCTGCAAGCGTCTGGGGGCCACCCAACCGCTGACCATCGGCAACTACCCCGGCAAGACGGTGCTGGAGATCACCGAGCCGATCAGCGACATCATCTCCTTCCACCCCTATTACATTTGGAACGTCCCCAACGCCGACAAGGCCCAGTACGAAGCCTATCTCGATGAGTGCGTGGCCTTTGCCAAGAGCAAGGGCAAGGAGCTATTCGCCAGCGAGACGGTCTGGGGGGCCGTGGACGACGACAAACACGTCGAGGTCATGCGCTACACGCTGGGGGAGCTATGCAAGCGGCAGATCGGCTTCACCGTCCACGCCCTGCAGCACAGCCTGGTAGCCGATCTGCACTATGCCGCTTATGGGCCGGTGGGCACGCCGGAGGTGTTGCACTTTATCAACCCCGACGGATCGCTGCGCAAAGGGCACGAGGCGTTTAACGAGTTTTGTTAGGGGCTCCCGCGAAGAGACCCGACTAACGGGATGTGAGTCTGTTAGCCAGATATGAAGCTTTTGGTTAAGGCACAGAGATTCAGACCCCGATCACCTGATCCAGAGTCAGATCAAGGGGAATGGGCTACGCAGGCAAAAGCCTGGCCCTTCCCCTGACATCCGGCTTGACGATGTTCTGATACTGCGCGCTGGCGCCTGGCCGCGTCCTGGGAGGGTGTTGAAGAAGTAGGGGCGAAGAACTTGCCTGACGAAGCGAACATAAGACAGCGCAACCAACTGCAAATCCTTCGCCCTTTCACAACGGCGGCTCGGCTTGACACATACACACCCCTGTGTATACTGGTACGCGGAGGTGGACGATGGAACATGGCGAGACGATGGTGCGGGCGCAGATCCTCTTGACCCCCGCCCAGCGGCGGCGTCTGGTTGCGCTGGCCCGGCGGGAGGGGCGCAGCCTCTCTGACGTGGCGCGCCGGGCGATCGAGGCCGGGCTGGATACACTGGAGGGCACGGGCGAGGCCCGTATGCGGGCCAGGCTAATCGCCCTGGCCGAGCTGGCCGAGATGCGCAGGCAGAATGAGCTCAAGCATGGCGTCTATCCTGGCGACCTGGTGGCCGAGGTCCGCGCCGAGCGCGAGCGAGAGCTGGAGCGCGTATGGCGGGGGGAATGACCCGCGTCGTCCTCGACGCCAGCGTGGCCGTGGCTACGGCCCTCAGCCTGCCCTACTCGCCCCAGACCGCCAGGCTGTTGGAACACCTCAGCGGAGCCGAGATCTATGTGCCGGCTTTGTGGGAGTATGAGGTGGTCTCGACGCTGCGCAAGTCGGTCGCCTTGGGCCGCTCTACATCCGCTGAGGCCGAGGGAGCTTTGGAGCGCATGCTGGTGCTGCCCAGCACGCGGGTGGCCCCCGACCCAGGACTGCATCGCGCGGCGTTGCGCTGGGCTGATCGGCTTGGCCAGGTGGCGGCCTACGATGCCCAATACCTCGCCCTGGCCGAGCGCCTGGGGGCCGAGTTCTGGACGGCCGACCGGCGCCTGGTCGAGCGCGCTCGGGAGAGTGGGTTGGCCTGGGTGCACTGGGTCGGAGAGGCGGACGAAGCCTAATGATCCGAGCACAAGATGCTAGACTCGTTGTCGCCTCGCCCTGGGCTGAAGCCGCAGGGCTACTCATGCGAAGCAGGCTGAAGCCTGCTGGAAGGCCGTTTGAGCCCGTTTGAACGGGCTTTGTGTCCTTAGCCCGGTGCTTCAGCGCCGGGTGAGGAGTGAAGCGGGTTTACCAACCTACGTTCCACAGGCGATGGCTTTACAGGGCGTGCTCCGTGCGGGCGATGATCTCCTCCTGCATCTTGGGGGTGAGCATAACGAAATAGTCCGAGTACCCGGCAACGCGCACCAGCAAGTCACGGTATTGCTCCGGGTGGGCCTGGGCGGCCAGCAAGGTCTCCCGGCTCACCACATTGACCTGCATCTCAAAGCCTCCGCGCAGGAGATAGGTCTCGATCACCTGGCGCAGCGCAGCGCGGTCGGCGGCGGTGCGAAAGAGGCTGGGCGAGAACTTGGCATTGTGCACCAGCCCGCCGAGCGCCTGGCGATGCGACCAGTGGGTAGTCGAAAGGACCGAGGCCGTGGGGCCGTGCTTCTCACGGCCCTGCGCGGCGCCGGCCGCGTCCGCCAGGGGCCAGAAGGCCAGTCGGCCGTCAGGGGTGGCTCCCGTCTCGCGGCCCATGCGCTCGTGCATGATCCAGCAAAAGAAGCCCGGCACATAGCGATGTAAACCCACCTGCTGCGATTCGGTCGTGCGGATGAGGAACTCGGCCCAACGGCGCGCCAGCTCATCCGGGCCATCCAGGTCGTTGCCATATTGGGGCAACGTATGCAGGATGCGCTGCCGCAGGGCCTCGTGGCCCTGGTAATCCTGGCGCAGGATGGCCGCGAACTCCGGCAGCGTCAGCTCCCGCTCCTCGAACACCAGGCGCTGGATGGCGGTCAGCCCATCCACCAGGTTGGCCAGGCCCACGAGTGAGTTCTCCACCCAGTTGTAGCGCGCGCCCCCCCGATCTAGGTCCAATCCCCGCTCTAGACAGTCCAGCACCAGGCAACTGGCCAATGGGAAGCAGCCATACACCTCGCGCTCGCGCCAGATCTGGTCCAATCGGCGGGCGGCCTCGCCGATGCGCGCCGCCAGGTTCGCCTGCACCCGCTGTTCCAGCTCAATAAAGGTCGCTGGCTCGGGCGCGTCTCCCCGCGCCACGGCGTCCATGACCTCTAGCAACCCCTGGGGCAGGTTAAAGTAGGGCTGGGTCACCCACATGTTCGACCGCCCCACCACCTTGATCTCCACGCAGGTGGAGTTCATATAGTTGTAGGAATCCTCCTCACTGACGCCGTGGTCGCGCAGGCTCTCGGTGATGACCTCGTCATTGAAGAACGCGGGGTCGCCCCGGCCGTAGACCAGCAATTGCACGCAGAAATCCATCAGCTCGGAGGGCACGTCCCGGTGCCAGGCCAGGCCCACGGTGGGATAGCTCAGCCCAGTCGCCAGGCGAGCCAGCAAGCAAAGGTAGGTCAGTTCGTTGGTTACATCGCGCCCCTGCATGTCGCGCCCGCCCACCATGACCGAGATGGCGGAGGAAATGTGCAGGATGCGGTTGAGCTGGATGTAGAGGCAGGCGATGAGCTCCAGGGCCTCCTGGCGCGTGATGCGTCCCGCCGCAAGATCGGCCGCATAGAAGGGGTAGAGCAGTTGGTCCATGCGCCCGGGGGTGGTCAGACCGTGGTCCTCGCCGAACCAGAGGGCAAAGATCGTCAGGGCCATGAGCTGGATGGCCTCGTGGAAGGTACGGGGCGGCTCGGTGGCACGTGACGGCATATGTCGGCGAGCGCCTGCCAGCGGCGCGCATCGGGAGTATTGCTGCGAGCCATATCCTGGCAAGCCTCGGCCACGCGGCGAACGTAGGCGATCATGCCCTGCAAAGCGAGGGCACAGGCCGCATAGAAGGTGGCCTTATCCAGGTCGCCGGCGGCCTCCTGGCGGCGGGACTCGATCTCCTGCAGCAACCCGCCCAGGCCCACGCGGAAGAGCTTGTCGTAATCTGGATGGAAATGACCCGAATCGCCCCCAGGAAAGGGGGGCATGGAGGCGAGCAGACGCTGGGCTTGTTCCAGAGCGGGCTGCTCGCTATCTAGGGGCAGGCGCAGCCGGGGCTTGCCCACAAGGCGTTCGCCCGGCTCGAGGTCGAGGGGCAGGACGGTGAGTCGCGCGGCGCAACGGCGTGCGCGCCAGAGCAACCAATCCTCCGCCGGAGTATGCGCCGCCCAACTGCGTGCATCGCTGAGCGTCAGCTCGGGCACCTGCGCTGCGGCGGCCCCGCCCTGGTGAAAGGCCAGAGCCCTCTCGCGCAGCGCGGCGATCTCTGGCGGCAGGCGCAGCCTCAGGCGTTCCTCCACGCCGGGGATAGCGAGCGTCTCGGGCAACTCCAGCGTTGTACGCACAGCAACCTCTCCCGTGCAGCGACCTGACGGCGCCCAGCATATGCGCAAACCACCGTGGCGTCAAAGGGGCGAACGAATATCATTTGATTTGACACGACGGCGAACTGGTCACGGGTCCCATTGATGGCCCCTGTGACGCCAGTCTGCGGTGTAGATGCAATGCGCTTGACAATCTGCCCACGGCACATATGATCCACGCAGGCCCGTCAGCCGGACAACCTCTCGTTCTCGCCTTCCCTCTGAAGGCATTTGCTCTGCATCTACATGCGATGGGGAAGCGCTAGGCGGGCGAACTACGGAGCGGGTCGAGTTCCTGGGTGGTCGCCGCCCTGCGAAGCCATGACAGGGCCAGCCTCTGAACAAAGGAACGGGCACATGAGCGAAGGACGAGCCATCTGGCCGGTGGCGTGGCGCCAGGTCGAGATCGCCGATGGGTTTTGGACGCCGCGCTGCGAGACCGTGCGCACGGTGACGCTCCCCTTGGAGTACGAGATCAACCAGCGCAACGGCGTGCTGGAGGCCTACCAATGGGATTGGCAGGAGCGCGACCAGGGCACCCCGCCCTGGCGCATCATCCTCGGCGACCTCGGCAAGTGGATCGAGGCGGCATCCTATGCGATCGCCCTCCATCACGATGCGCAGATGGCCGCGCGCATCGAACACGCTGTGCAAAGCATGTTGCGGGGGCAAAAGGAGGATGGCTACCTCTACGCCAACCCGCTGTACCGCGAGCAGCGTTGGGCGAACCTGCAAGAGTATTCCGAGCTCTACGAGGCTGGGCACGATATCGAGGCGGCCGTGGCGCACTTCCAGGCCACGGGCCAGTCCCACTTCCTGGAGGCGATGTGCCGCTGCGCCGACCTCCTGGTTGCCCGTTTTGGCCGCGGCGAGGGGCAGATACGCGGCTATGATGGGCATCCCGAGATCGAGTTGGCCCTCGTCCGGCTCTACCGGGCCACCGGGGAGCGGCGTTATCTGGAGCTAGCCGCATACTTCGTGGATGAGCGTGGACAGCCGCCGCTGTACTTCCCGGCCGAGCTGCAAGAACTCCAGAGGCGCAACCTGCCCACCCTGGGATGGTACCGTGGGCGCGACTATGCGCTCTGCCAGGCCCACAAGCCGGTGCGCGAGCAGGAGGAGGCCGTCGGCCATGCCGTGCGGGCGCTGTACCTCTATTCGGGCATGGCCGACGTGTCCGCCGAGACGGGAGATGCGGGGCTTCTGGCGACCTGCCGACGGCTCTGGCAGAGCGTGACGCACCGCAAGATGTACGTCACGGGCGGCGTGGGTTCCACGGCCCAGGGCGAGGCTTTTGCCGCGGATTTCGACCTGCCTAACGAAACAGCCTACGCCGAGACCTGCGCCAACGTGGCGTTGGTGTTCTTTGCGCACCGCATGTTGCAGATCGAGGCCGATTCTGAGTACGCCGACGTCATGGAGCGGGCGCTCTACAACGGGGTCTTGAGCGGCCTTGCGCTGGACGGCCGCCGCTTTTTCTACGCCAACCCTCTCAGCGCTCATCCCCGCGGGGAGGTGAGAGAGGGGCACGTCGCGACGCAGCGCCAGGAGTGGTTCCGTTGCGCCTGTTGCCCACCCAACGTCGCGCGCCTGCTGACATCGCTGGGAGGGTACATCTACTCCACCTCGGCGCCCACGGCAACACAGTGCCCGGCGCTCTACGTGCACCTCTACGTGGGCGGCCGTGTCACGTCTGATCTTCTCGGGCAACGCGTGACATTGTGCCAGGAGACGCGCTATCCCTGGGAAGAGACGGTCTCCATCACTCCGGAGCTCAAGTCCCCCCTGCAGTTCGCGCTGGCTCTGCGCGTCCCCGGCTGGTGCCGGGGAGCGGCTTTGTGCGTCAATGGAGAAAGCGTCCGCCTGCAGGACTGCCTGCGCGGAGGCTATGCCTACCTGGAGAGGCGCTGGCAACAGGGCGACCGCGTCGTGCTGACGCTGCCCATGCCCGTGGAGCGGGTCGAGGCCAACCCCGCAGTGTGGGCGGATTGCGGCAGGGTGGCCCTGCAGCGCGGTCCCCTGGTGTACTGCCTGGAGGAGGTTGACAATGGGCCCGCCCTGGCCGACCTGCGCCTGCCTCGCAGTGCGCCGCTCTTGGCGAGCTATCGGCCGGAGCTATTAGGAGGCATCGTGGCGCTCAGCGGTGCGGCGCAGCGTCGGACCGCCGCGGGCTGGCGTGACCAGCTCTATCGGCCGGACTCTTCACCATTCCAGCCGGCCGATATCCTGGCCGTGCCCTACTGTCTGT
>Ga0172363_10004347_pt1 | contig 11470 bp, 13 predicted proteins | sample LakKivs2_kivu2a2_FD_114541 | JGI IMG/M metagenome (GOLD analysis project Ga0172363, IMG submission 114541) | Sediment microbial communities from Lake Kivu, Rwanda - Sediment s2_kivu2a2 | ecosystem: Environmental > Aquatic > Freshwater > Lake > Sediment | place: Rwanda: Western Province, Lake... | reverse complement strand
GGAATATAAATAAAAGATACCCTGTCCTGTACCTGCAACATGGCTGGGCCGAAGATGAAACAGGCTGGAGTAACCAGGGTAAGATGAATTTTATAATGGACAACCTGCTGGCTGAAGAGAAAGCAGTGCCCATGATCGTTGTGATGGATAATGGCGATATCTCCGGATTGCCTTTTAATGTTGTTAACTGGGATTCGGCACAATCAATAACTTCAACAGGAAAGAATAAGGTCGAGTTTCAGGATCTGATCATTCAGGAAATCATACCAATGATTGACACAAACTACAGAACCATACCTGACCGGGAGCACCGTGCAATGGCAGGCCTTTCGTGGGGTGGCTTACAGTCATTCGAGATAGTTTTTAATAATATTGACAAATTCGCATATCTGGGCGCTTTTAGCGGAGCACTCATGATAAGAGACAATATAGATATAACCGAGTTATATGGAAGCTTGCTGAAACATCCCGAAGAATTAAATGAAAAGATGAAGCTTATATGGATGGGCACCGGCACAGAAGAAGGAAAATGGTCACAGAACTTTCGTGATAAACTTACCAATCTGGGAGTAAAGAATATTGTTTTCTATGAATCACCGAACACAGCTCATGAATGGCTTACCTGGAGAAGGTGTTTACATGAGTTCGTACCTCTTTTATTCAGGTAATTTATATCACCCGACCGGTATGGGCAAGCCCCGCCGGCATCGGACAACCAAATATAATTTCTCGATATGAAGACAATTATCCTGATAGTTATCAGCTTCTTACCTCTGATTATGCCCTGTTCCAATGACGAAAAAGAAAATTCTTTACAGGAGGATTATCTCCTGAATTATAATATTATCAGCGGTAAGGGATCACAGGAATTATATGATTGCTTAAATAATATTGTCATTCAACGTTTGCTTCTTGACATCTCCTCTGAGCCCGGAAGTGAGGATTTTATCCGTGAGTCACTTAAAAATACCAGTCTGACTTTTGATCAATTCATGAATTTCAACCTGGTCAGAAAGAATGCTGATCTGTACGTGATTAATATTTTGCTGCTTACAAAAGAAGATCAGTATAAGCTTCGGGAACTGACCGAATCCCATGCAAAAATCCTGGCAGATAAAATACTTGATCACAGAGCTGAGATTGAGCAATTAGTATCGGGTTATCAAGTAGAGGTTGTTGACCCGCATGCGGTTTTATATATGATCCTGGGATGCTTCTCCCTCGACTGGGATGGGCTTGCCCTGACTGAAGAAAAGGGATTAAGAAATAGCAGGATGCATAATAACAAAAAACCCGTTGTTCTGGCCTGGGAACCTACCGAATTGACAAAAAGGAATATTTATTGCGGCAGTCATAATTCAATTTACAGAGGTATAGAGTTCACATCTTTCGGGGATCATGAAAATCAACCCCGTGAAATTTTACCGGATGTTTTCTGGAATCCTTCTCAATACAATGACCAGATCAGTAGCAATATAAGTACCCTTAAAGAGCACTCCTCAATTAATAGAATAGCAACAAAAACAGGTATCGTATTACTTAATTTACGGACCGGCCCAAAAAGCATGGAAGAACTGGTTACCGGAACAGATGTTGACAATGAAAGAATAGATGGGATCATAGATCTGCTCCTGACTTTAGGATATATTGCACAAAAAGGTGAAAAGTATTATCTGACAATTCCTGTTTTATCTGAAACTGATTTTTTGCTGGTAAAGGAATTGAGGCATATCGGATGGGAAGAAATGGAATCCTGGCTTGATTCAGATTATCCCCGTTTACGAAGTGACTTATCCACCCTTACCCCTTTTCGTTTCGGACAAAAACAGGAAGATTTATTTTACAATGTCTGGCATGATATATTCGGTGCCGCTAACCGCATTCTGGTTGAATCAGGGCTTTTCGCAGACCCATATTCAAAACAATACGGAGGTAAAGGATATATACCTGTGGTTTTTAAAGCTTCATTATACTCAAAAAACAGGTGACTCTTTTGCACTTTTTCGCTTCCGATCTTGTTTAGTACGTACATATTTATTATATTTGTACGGATATTGAAGAATAGCAATGAATACAAAACTGACTATAAAGCTGGATAATGACGTGATCACACGTGCAAAAAAATATGCCAGACATCGCAGAACCAGTCTCTCGAGATTGATTGAGTCATTCCTGGATTCCGTTACAAAAAATGAAACTGATGATATTGAGATTACACCTCTTGTAAAAAGTCTTAGTGGTGTAATCAAACTGCCGGAAGATTTTGACTATAAGAAAGAGCGTACCGACTACTTAATCAAAAAGTACTCATGAAAAAATTATTCATTGATACAAATATTGTTCTCGATCTTCTGGCCCACAGGATGCCATTTTATACCGAAGCTGCAAAATTATTCTCACTGGCTGACAAGAAAAAAGTAAAGCTTTCTATATCAGCACTTTGCTTGGCCGATGCTAATTATATACTCTCCAGACAAAAACCGGAAATGGAGGTAAGAACGATCTTAAGAAGGTTCAAAGTACTTGTACATGTCCTGCCACTCGACGATAAAATAACTGATTTGGCCCTGAATTCAGAATTTAAGGATTTTGAAGATGCTGTTCAGTATTTTACAGCAATTGAAAACGATCAGGACACCATAATAACGAGGAACCAACCGGATTATAAAGAAAGTAAAATCCCGGTAATGACTGCCGGAGAATTTATTAAATCGACAAATAAATAGTCAGCAACCAATTGGCATCACGAGCATTCGATTGTGCGCAGGACTGAAAATATACGCGATTTTTATAACTTTGTGAGCAAATGAAATCCAGGGAGCAAATATTAAAATTTCTCTCCCGGAACAAACAGATGTTCCGGGATAATTTTCATATTATTCACATTGGACTTTTTGGTTCATATGCCCGTGGAGAACAAAATACTAATAGTGACATTGATCTTGTAATCGAATTTGAAGAGAATACACCTGATCTTTATGATCTTAAATTACAGATTAAAGAATTCTTTAAAATACAGCTTGGAATTGACGTGGATATCTGCCGCGAAAAATATATTAAACCCAGAATCAGAAATTCCATCCTTAAGGATACTATCTATGCTGATTAAAGATCAACACTGTCTCGAATCCATCCTTGAATCAATTGATCGTATTGTTGAATACACATCAGGTATAAAATCAGCTGATGATTTTAATAGTGACCATAAAATTTTTGATGCTACAATGATGAACTTTGTCATTATCGGTGAAATGGTTGAGAAGCTTTCAAATGAATTCAAAAGAAAACATTCAAAAATTGAATGGGTAAAAATTAAAGGATTCCGAAACTTAGTTGCCCATGATTATTTCGGAATTGATGCTGAAGAGGTCTGGCAGATAATCAAAAACAAAATCCCTGATCTGAAAACTGATATCGAAATACTCCTGTAATAAATTCTCAACTTTACCAAACACAGCAATTATATGAAAGGCTGTGTCCCGGACTATTTAAATTTAAAATGAACAATTTCCTATAAACTTCTTAAAATCTTAAAAATAAAACTTCTATATAAGGTAGAATTATTGCCTTGCTGCAAACACTTGTCATTTTTAAAAGGTATGGTGAGTATACTAATATGTAATTTAGTAATAATATCTTAATGGAATCAATAGATGATATCAGACGAAAAATCGGGGTTTCAATAAATCTTTATAATACCAGGCCTGTTGAAGATTTCGAAGGATTATCTCCGGCAGAAATGAGATATATCCTTTATGATCCGTTCTCAAAAGATTCTCCCCTCCAATTTCAAAAAAATATACCCTCCGGTATTCTTGCCCAGATACCCTTTCTGAACCAGGTTGTTTACCTGCTTCAAAAAATAAATGATAATGACGGGATCAAACTGACTTCAACAGGATCTTTACCAACAACAATGGTAAAAGACATTTACAGCCAGGGATTCATAAAAGATCCGATTATTGAAGCTGGCATTACAAAACTTTATGCTGAGACGAGCTGCCTGCCAATCCACCTGACCAGGATAATTACACAGCTTTCCGGGTTTATCAATAAAAAACATAATAAAATAAACCTGACAAAAACATGGAAAAACAAAATTACAACACATAATAATCAGGAAATTCTGGAACAGATCTTTCAAACCTTCTGCCAGAAATTCAATTGGAGCTATAATGATGGTTATTCCAGCCGGCAAACCGGACAAATAGGATTTGCTTTTTCCTTATTCCTCCTTTCCAGATATGGTGATATCGAGCGGCCAGACAGGTTCTACTCAGAAAAATACCTGAAAGCCTTTCCAATGATCCGGCAGGATTTTAGTGACAATCCATTTGATGAGGATGACAGACAATTCCATCATGCCTATTCACTAAGGACATTTGAAAGATTCCTTGAATATTTCAACGTGACTCAATCACGTACAGAAGGTGAATTCCTGGAGGGAATAAAATTTATAAAAAAGACTGTCCTGTTTGACAAGATCCTTTGCTTTGAAGATTAAATAATAGTAATTCACCCACCTTACAGAAAAGTGAATCGAAATCGTCAACAAAACCATATCGCCAATACGTTGTTGTGTGTAAGGTGTAAAAGCGACCATAAGTGTTTTTATATAATTTTGTAACTTTGTTCTGTATAAGTTTTTTTTGTGAAAGAAATAGAATTTGAATCTGTTCTTGACAGGCTTGGACATGATAAATTAAGGGTCCGATTAAAAGTTGATAAAGGTGAATTAATAGATGTTGTTTATCAATACGAAGCTTTCATTGAAAGTAAATGGGTAATAATTGTAAGGTATGATTGTGCTCATGGATTCTTTCACAGGGATATATTTAAACCTAACGGTGATAAAGAAAAACAAGAGATAACAATAGACAATTTAAAAAGTGCTTCAAAATATGCTGAGCAGGACTTAAAAGATAGATGGGAATGGTACAAGGAGAGATTCATAAAAAAAATGAAAAAACACTAAGAAATGACAAATAAAGAATCGATCGAGAGAAATATAGGACTGACTTTTGATTTTGTCAATTACCTTATAGATAATCCTTCAGTTACAGATAATCTACCAGAAAATTTCAAATTGGAGTTTGTCGAGAAGGATTTTCCTAATATAGAAAGAAAAGAGACAATACAAACTGATTCAAAAATCAGCAGAAAATTTGTCAGAGTCAGAAACTCTTTCGAATTGATAAAATAATAATACCTTATTCACCGATACGCTTTGATGCGGAAATTATGATATTTATTCATCGCAAAAAATGCGGAGATTATATATTTCTTGCTTAATAAATTACTGGATAATTTTACTGGACTGTTCCGTTCCACCTACCTGCCCGCCCCTATCACTGTTATACCTACCGGGAGGCACCGGGCAGGACGGAGACGAGCGTGGTGACGCTGCGTGCCGGCAGTGTCACGGTAAACATTCCTTTCCGGGAGACATCGATGCTGCCCGACTGCTCCAGCTTCAGCGTGGCTGACGTGACCCACACAGTGAACCTGTCAGGCATTGTGCCATTGATGACTGACACCTCCTGCAGGATATCCCTCTCCATTGTATTCACCAGCACGAGGACCAGGCGGCCGGTTGGCGGATCGGTGAAGGCACTGAGCAGGACGCCGGGCTGAGGCGAGGCCGTTGCCTCGACACGCACAAAGCCCGGACGCACAAAGCGGCTCCAGTTGCCGACGATCCAGCCGCGGGGCGTGAGTTCCTTCCCAACCATAAGCCCTGAGTACCAGTAAGGTTCTGAGGCAATAAACTGCCAGTGATGCCAGGCACTCACATTCCCCTGCACCAGGTCGTCATGAATACGTGTGGCAACCTTAAGGGCAGACTCCAGCCCCGTGTCTTCATTCACATTCAGGTCGGTGTACTCGGTCTGCCATACCTGGTGTCCGGAGCGCCGGACGATCTCCGGCAGGTGGGGTGTGCCGCTGTATGAGTGGGTGGCAATGGGTCCCACGTATGAGGCAGCAACCGTATCGGACAGCAGTGCCGTCGCAAAGCCGTCATAGGTCTTCCAGCCATCTGTCTCGGGCGCTATGACCTTCGTGGCCAGTCCACGTTTTGCCAGGGCAGGCCCCAGGTAGTCGCGGACGAACTCCATCAGCGACTCCGGGGTATAGTCGCAGGTCTCCCAGCTGAGGGGTGGCTCGGGCAGGTATCCCGGCTCATTTTGCGGTGAGATACCGAACATGGGTACGCCCTGTGCGGCTGCATCCGCAGCGAACAATGCAAGACGGTCGGCCCAGTCCTGCCGGTGCTCTGGCAGCAGGTGTCCCCCGTTATTCACGTCATGGTTGTCTTTCCATTCGGCTGGTGGCGACCAGGGTGCAGCCCACACCAGTGCACCACGGGCAACGGCTTTCTTAGCTGCTTCCATCTCCAGCGAGATGCCATCGGGTGCGATGCGCAGGCGCATGAGCGACATGCCTATGCCGCTGTCAACATTATAGAAAACGTCAGCCATCCAGTCCTCCATGGTGGGGCAGCTCCATGCAGGACAGGCACCAAAGCCAACAATAGGCTGGTGCTGCACGGCAAGGTCAACCAGGGCAGTGCCTCCAGCCTGCCCGGCCTGCCGGCAACCCGGCAGGCCGGTGACAAACAGTATGATACATAAAACCATTATTATCATGGAGGCAGTAAAAGAAAACATGCGCAGGGAAGTGCAATCCCCTGGTATTTTGCTGGTTGGTTGAAAGCGTCTCATGTTTTTGGTTTTTAGAATACAGAAGTAAGATAAAGAAAATCCGGCATTCACCATACAGTAATTATGCGGTAAAGATTTTTACCACCGGCACACCACGGGTATGAATCCCCAGGGGCGGGGCATTCAACCCTCCGACTTCGTCGGGATTGTTCAACTTACAGATTTCAGATCGTATAACTCCTGAAATCTGAGTTTCACGAATAATTGGAACATTTTTTGTACTTTCCTGTTTCTGTAAATCTCAATTACGTGTCACCGTCCCCTGTGAAAAATATACCGTTACGCCAGGTCCTGTTCCTGCTTCTCCTACCTTGTTTGTTATGCCCGCAGGCACAGGCACAGCGGCTGGCCGAGGATACCATCACTTTCCTGTTCCGCCCTGCTCCTTCCGGCAACACAGCCCCCTGTGTGGCAGGCATCACCGATTCGAGGAATGTGCCGGAAGCCTGGATAAGCACCTTCTCAAAAAGGAAGCTGCTGCTCATCCCTGTGGATGTGCTGTACTGCAACGAGGAACCCCTGGCACAGGCGTTACAGAGGGGCTTCCCCTCCCCTCCCGGTGATCCGTCCTGCTGTTACCTGGACATCCATGATCTTTCGATCCGTTACCGGACAGGCTGGCTGTTCCCGGCACTGGTGCTTACCGCCATCATACCGGTATATCATGAGGATGAGGACTCCCTGGTGCTTGCCGGAAGCCTGGTTTATAACAATGATTACAAAAAACTCAGGAGGGAAAAATTCAGTGCTGCCCTTCCCAGGGTCCTGTACAGCTGGTATCCACAGTTCCGGCAGGATCTTGATGCCGTCAGCCGGAACGGGAAGGCCGGTACGACCGCGGGGGAAAGGCTTTACTGGATGGAGGGTGTGATACCCCAGGAGGAAAGGATGCACCTGTCTGTATCAGGCACGATGGGACTTAACTGGTGGCAGGCTGAAGCCGAGCTCTGGTTCACAGGTGCGGAAACGTCCAGAAAATGGGTTTATACTACCAGCGTGCTCAGGTATCAGAATCACAGGGATTTTGAATGCATGGCAATTGGCAAGGGGATCGAGCATCTCCGCTACAGGCTGAGCCCCCTGGTCTCTTATGACGGGTCCTTCAGTTTTCTCATAGGCATCAACAAATGGAAAAACCTGCGGGAGGTGCAGCCGACACTCTACCAGATACCACAGCTGAACCTTTCCACGGTACAGTCAGTGGTGCTGGCAGCTTCCAACAGGAGGGGACTGTTCCTCAGGGCAGGTGTGCAGGGGAATTTTTACTATATCATCGATAAAAATCCCGGATTCCAGGCAGGTCTGTACCTGGGAGCCGGATATGCGTATTAGTTTATGAAAAAGGTTTTATACGTTAGCATCCTGCTGCTTTTTATTGCCGGTAACGCCGTTTCCCAGACCTACACGGTCTCCGGTTATATCATTGACAGTACCAGCCGCGAGACCATCATAGGGGCCACGGTCCAGACCAGCGACAGGGTGCATGCCGCGGTGTCCAACCTTTATGGATTCTTTCAGTTAACGGGACTGGGAGAGGGTACGCATGAGCTGATCATTTCGCATGTGGCGTACGAGACAGCGGCGATCAGGATAGTTATTACAGGACGAAGCATCGTGCTACCTGAAACACGGCTTGCTCCCAGGATAAGGGAGCTGGGAGAGGTATCAGTCATTGGCATCCAGCCCGACAGGGCCGGTGACAAGCAGGTGGAAACCAGCCTGATAGAGATGACACCCCAGGTCATACAGTCCATCCCGGCAGCACGCAATGATGCCTTTGCTGCCATCAAATACATGCCGGGAATCGAAGGCACGGAACCCTACTCTCCCCTTTTCACTGCCCGCGGCAGTGATCCGGGTGAAAACGCCATCCTCCTTGATGGGGTAAGCATATACAATCCTTACCATTCCTCCATATCTTCAAGTATTTTTAACATGTCCACCATCAAGAGCATTGATCTCCTGGTTGGCGGATTTGGTGCAGAATACGGCGGGAGGAATGCCATGGTCATGTACCTCACTACCAAGGATGGCAACAGTGAAGAATTTCACGGTGAGGTGGAACCCAGCACCTTCAACTCCCGTGCATTCTTTGAATTTCCTGCAGGCAGGAACGCATCCATGATGGTCGCAGGAAGATATTTTTACGATATCCCGACCAATTTCCTGTTCTATTCCACCAATTATTTCTATGACCTGAACGTATCTTACACAAACCGTATCAACGACCGTAACAGGATCACTGTAAAACTGTTCGGTTCCAAAGATCACACCGGGCTGGACATGAATTCGTTCTACCAGTATATCGGCGCCACACTTCACACAGATATCTATAAGGATTTTGATATGAGGATGAGGAACAACTGGTCGAACATAGCAGGCACCGTCATCCTGAAATCCATCCTTGCTCCGCGGCTATACATGCGTACCCAGCTGTATTATTCCACCCATAGTTCGGCCAACCTTTCCTCTATGGATTTCTTCTTTGAGACAACAGATGAGAATGGCGATCCGTTCAGAATGAAATGGAAAGCTAATTCTCTCTTCAACAGCCTTATCGGCGATGCCTGTTTGAAGTCGGCGCTGGATTTCAGGATGGCACATTTTTCACTGTGGAGCGCCGGTATTGAAGCCAACGGGTACCGGTTCAGGAACAATGTACGGCTCAATGATGTGGATAACGGCACCGTCTCCCGCCAGCCTGTCCTGTTAGCCGGCTACCTGGAGAACCGTCTGAGCCTGGGTCCGCTGGTGGTCCGTCCCGGCCTGAGGGTCAGCCGCTATGAGAACAATAAGGCATATCTGGAGCCGCGCCTGAACGGGATACTGAGCCTGCCCGGAGATCTGCGTATAAAAGCAGCATGGGGCCGCTACTACCAGTACATCATCAGCATGAACACCAGTGAGGTGGAAATGAACCAGTCGGTTGACTATTATTATCCGCTCAGCGGCAGGCCGCCAAGCCATTCGGTGCATTATATCCTGGGAGCTGAGAAGGACCTGGCAGAAGGAATATCCGTTTCACTGGACCTGTACTACAAGGATATCCGGAAAATATACACCTTCGACCTGAACCAGACAGAGGCCTATGCCTTCACCTTCAGCGACAAGCTCCAGGCCGGGAAAGGAGAAGCATACGGTGCGGAATTGCTCATGAAAGGACGGTATGAGAATCTTTCCGGCTGGGCATCTTACGGGCTGGCCTGGTCATTCCGCCAGTACCCTGCCATAAACGGAGGGAAGAAATACCCTTATGATTATGGCAGGCGGCACTCCTTCAAAACCGTGGCAAATTACCAGATCACCAGCCGTCTGTCGTACAGTGCATCCTTTACCTGGCTGTCGGGCATTTACCGGAGCATTGAAAATATTATGGAGTGTTACTATTACTATGATCCGGTGTCTAATGAAATATTCTATTTCCCGCTATGGGTGAGCGACAGCAAGAACAATGCCCGTATGCCTTCGGTGATTAATCTTGATATGGGTATCCGCCGCAAGCTAAGGAAGGGCTTCGGGTATTCGCTTGCACGACTGCTGCATGCCGATGATTCCTTCGCCACCGTCACCATTAGGAATATCCTTTTCCTGAGGAGGAACGTCGACTGGTTCATTCCCGGACTGGGTTTCGGGAGGTACTATGACAAGTATATCCCGCTGGGTATCAATTATTTCCCATCAGTAGGATTCAGTTATGCAATTAAGTTTTAGGGATATGAGCAAACTGTTACGCACCACCGTATACCTGCCGGCCCTGCTGATGCTTTGGGCAGGCTGTGACAGGATGGTTGACTGGTATATAGGTATTCCCCTTCAGCCCAGTTTTTCTGAAAAGAGCTTTGAGCCGGGCATGAATATATTCGGTGTACTGAGGCCCGACAGCACGGGGGCATCCAACAACTCTTTTGTGTATGTTCAGCAGGTCCTTCCAGCCGTCGGGGACACCACCACGGCGTGGGAGGTCACAGATGCCACGGTGGAGGTCGCCATCGGTACTGAGGACATTATTGTGTTCCCGTTTGTGAACCCGCAACAGGACAGCCTGCCCGGGCAGGCATACTACCGTCCTGAGACAAACTTCACCCCGCAGGCCGGGGAGGTGTACCAGCTGTACTGCCATGCTGAAGGTCTACCGGTGCTCGAGGCTGAAACACGTGTTCCGGCTCCGCCGCAGATCGGTGAGGGCAGCCTGGTCACTGAGGCGCATGCAGTCAGTTTTACCGTTCTCACCGACAGTGTCTGCCACCTGCTGGATGTTTACCTTGTTTCGGGTAATGTATATAAAACCATGAGGCTGGTGCCCGGCGACCAGGGAACCACCACGGTCACTTTTTCTTCAACAGCGGACATCTTGCATGGGACCATCATGATCTATGGCTATGACCGCCATCTTGCCAGCTACTATGTCACTTCAAATGTGTCGGTCAACTTCAACAAATTCAGAAAACCTTACAGCACGGTACGGGGAGGATACGGAGTGTTTGGTTCCCTCAATATGCTGATCGCTTCATATTGAGATAAACATTCAAGAGAGCATAAAAGGTAACTCTCTCTTTTAAGCGAACCTGTTTAAACAGGAACCTTGTCATTCATCAAGGATTTGTTCATTTCTTTTGCGCCTCCAGAAGTGTTAACCGACTGAGCCGGTAAAAATGGGATGAAACAATTAATTTTACGGCAATTCTTTGCAGTCAAGACCCGTTCGTTTCTTGGTGCTCTTAAGCCCCATCCAAAAGTCTGGTATTAGG
>Ga0172363_10004344_pt1 | contig 11473 bp, 9 predicted proteins | sample LakKivs2_kivu2a2_FD_114541 | JGI IMG/M metagenome (GOLD analysis project Ga0172363, IMG submission 114541) | Sediment microbial communities from Lake Kivu, Rwanda - Sediment s2_kivu2a2 | ecosystem: Environmental > Aquatic > Freshwater > Lake > Sediment | place: Rwanda: Western Province, Lake... | reverse complement strand
TTTTACTTTTCACAGCCTTTGTTACTGCAAACCGATTAAATCGATGAGGGCGGTTGCGGCTGCCTGTGGCCCGCTCATTTCCTGACCGGGAATCCCCAGTCGGGTTCGTATCTGACCAACAAAAATGTTGGTGTTGATGAGGTGAGTAAAATAGAGGTTGGCAATGTCTTCGTGAAGGTCGCGGTATTGGAGGGGTCCGAAGATATTGGCGAAGTAGGAATTGACGATGCCGATCGAGGTGGTGGTTCCTTTTGACATGGCTTTCCCTTCGCGGAAGATGTCCAGGGCTTTTTCAACAGTGGGAAAGCGCTCGATGATGGGATGGAATTCATCAATTTCTTCGTAGTTGTTGGCGTAGAGTAAAAAGTCGACGGGATATCCCTTGAGGATGCAATCGATGGTCGTTACTGGCAAAACCACCCGAGCATTGATTTTTTGAGGACTCATGATGATGGCACGGTCGATTTGTTCAAAGGCGTACCCTTTTTCCAGATCGTCCAATCGGACGAATGCCCCGATTTCTGTCCCATAACACTTGATTCGATGGCTCTCATGATCAATTTCAAATGAACCCATGTCATCGGCAATGATTTTGAGATCGGCAATACGACCATTCCCTAATATGCGAAGAGCTTCAATGGTTTCTGATTTTCCTGCTGCGGTATCGCCGATAATAACCATGGTAGCGGATGACCCACTTAAACCGGTGAGATGAAACGCTGCTCCGTGAAAAGGCATTTTGCCTTTTTTCATCACAACAATATTGTGAAGGGTTAAAATCATTTTTTTCAGGTAACCGAAGTATCCAAATCTCTCCTCGCCAGGAACAAAGCCAATGGGGATACCTGCTGATTCATCATCAAAAAATACTGTTGGTGAGCCATCCTCAATGGACATACTTTCGGGGTCAACTCCAAACAAATACATGGCGTCTGGACCTTGGGCTATTTGTTTATCGTCGGCAAGCTCAAAAAGATTTGCCAGGGCACACCCCAATCCCATAAAACATTCTTCAAAATAAATAAAAATCACCAATTGACCTACCAATGCTGGGTAGCAAAGCCATTTTTTCTCATCGAGTTGAATATCGAGCAAAAGATTTCTTGATATTTTTTGAAAGTGTCCAGTTCTTTTGTTCATGGGCGGATCGAGTATGAGGGGGGGCTGGATCATGAGCTGCCGGATAAATGGAATATTTTTTAGTTTGGCATATTGTTCAGAGGGGATAACCCAAGGTTTAGGAACGGCAATAATGCCTACTTGGCAGCCGGCATCGATTTGTCGATAGACCCGTGGATGAGTACCCACAATATTTTCGCAAATATCTCGATAAGTTGCCCGAACTAAGTGAGACAATCGCTCGACAGTTACGTTGAAAGTCCGGTAAGGCTTTTGATCATGGGACTCTGTTCCATATTCGGAATGATAGATCATATAACGTTCATATCTTCGCCAGAAATTATAAAGTTTCTCAACGAATTCGTGGAGAAATTCCTTCTTGGTCAAATAAAACTCATAATCGGGTAATATTTTCACCACTTCTTCGATGGATGAGGTAGTCAGAATGCGGAGGAGGGTAAGAATTTTTGATCGGTAGGATAATTCGGCAGTGGGTGGAAAAAGCGTATCGCTCAACAGAGAGTTATGTTGTTTGAGGTAGTCCATAAACACATTGACCATTCTTTCAAAGATGGGGCTGTTGGTAAGCTCCTGGATACTCCCACACACCTCACCTTCGGTGTGGATAATCGCTTCTTTTTTTCTCAAAACGAAATCTTTCATAGAGTTCTCCTCACCGGTAAAATAAAAAAGGGCTGGAGAAATGCCTCTCCAGCCCTTTTCCAAATCGTCTTCAAATACGCTTTGGCTCCTGGCTGTCATTCCGGAACCCGCGAAAAACCAATTTTCATTCGTTACCCGCCGGTTATTGGATAGACCGCCATGCTGCTATGCAGCATGGCGGTCTATCCCTAAAGTTTTTCTCTTTTTTTCTATCTTTTCAATCTTACGCCGTAGGCTGATATCCTGGTGTATTTCCAGAATAGTATTCTACGAGTTTCATCTGGGTATGTCAATTCATTGCTGAAAAATATTTAGATCGCATCGAAGGGCTGATCGAGGGTGAAAATGACCAGTCTTTCCCCGGTTCGGGTACTGATGTCGGTATGCAGGCTGACGACCTTTCTGCCCAAAATGTTTTCGATAATAGCTTCTAAGAGCGGCCGCCCTTTTTCAAGGAGCTCGATGCGGACTCGCTTGATTAAATCCAGGCTTTCTTTATTGCCGCTGGATGCCAGTTGAGTCTCGGCTTTGGTGAGAACTCCCTTGAACCTTACAAAAACAATATCATCGAAGATATAAGTTTTGGTTTCGGTGGGACCTCTTCCCATATATTCTTTTTCGAATTGAATCATGGTAGTACTGATTTGTGATTCGAGTTCACTTCTATTTTTCATGGGAACTTCCTCTGAATAGTATTCTTTATAGAACCCCACGCTGCACGGCATCACCATGTGAATATGGAAACACATCAATTTCCCCACTTTAGCAAAGGGGGGCGAGGGGGGATTTGAAATGGGCAGTGAAAAGAAAACGTGAAAGGTATAAAACCGGAAAAAAAATAAAAGACGAAAAGATCGAATCCCTCTCAATCTCCCTTTATCCAAAGGGAGAGGTTCAGGGAAGAATAATTGTTTAGTATCTTTAAACTTTTTACCTTTCACTGTATTTCCAGGATAGATATAAAAATGGTGCGCGATGCTGGATTCGAACCAGCGACTTCCACCGTGTGAGGATGGCACTCTACCGCTGAGTTAATCGCGCATCTGGTGCCGAAGGGGAGGATTTGAACCCCAACGAGCGTTAAACTCACTGGAACTTGAATCCAGCGCGTCTGCCAAGTTCCGCCACTTCGGCAAAGCGTAGAATATAAAATAGCGTATTTCGTTACCATTGTCAAGAATATAAGTTATGGTGCCTGTCACCTAAGTTATTACTAAGTATCTTTCAAGAAGAGTGGCGATACCAGCTCCGGTCTCCCGTGATCGAGGATGACGTAGCCCTGGTTCCAGCCCGGGAGGAGGTTCGTCCCCTGCACGTACTCGATCCGCTTCTCGTTAAACAATCTCCCGCAGTCGATGGCGATGTAGAGGCCAGATTTGGAGATATTTAAACCCAAAAAATGTGGGAAGGTGAGGGGTGGTTTTTTTTGATATGTAAAATACGCTATACTATTTCAGGAAAAATTTTCGTTATTTAACTTGAGAAGAGAAATATTCTATTCATCGCTGGATATTTTGAAGGAGGGTTTTCTATGAATGGGAATGCGCTCGACTGGCTTTGGGAAGCAGCCTGTGCCATCCGGGGTGATGTGGATGCCCCCAAATACAAAGACTATATCCTCCCTTTCACGAAAATGCAATTCTTATGCTCCAAGAAGCTGAAGAGGAGCAGAAAGCAGCCGATGAGAAACTATGGACGATACGAAAAGAATAAGGGATAGACCCTCATGCCACATTGTAGCACCAGGTGAGTATGGAAACACCAAAAATGTTGAGTTGTTGAGTTGTTGAGTCGTTGAGTTGGAAAAAGGCTGAGAATTAGAAAAATTGAAGATGAAGAGTGATTTTTTAAAGCTTTTTCATTTCCACAGCTTTTTACTTCTCACTACTCACTTCTCACTGTATTTCCAGGATAGATCAATATATTCTTTATTGCGGAGGATCACCTTAGGGGTACTTGATGATCAATGACCTTCAACAGATACCGTTGACCTCTAAAATAATGGCCTTCGCGGCTGATATATTCCCGGGGAGCTTCTCGCTCCTGGTGGAGAAATTTAGCCTGTAGCTTTTTGATCCAGGCCAATTTCGAAAGAGCATAAATTCGGATTGTTTCAATATCCATCCGGTAAGTGCCTTAGATCCTCATAAATACTACTAAACTGCTCCAATGCTGATTCTAAATTCTCTGCGATCTCGCTGGCGATGATGTCTGGTGATGGGAGGTTTTCTGAATCCTCAAGGCTTTCATCTTTCAGCCAGAATATGTCGAGGCTTACCTTGTCCCTCTGGATCAATTCATCATAGGTAAATGATTTAAATCGCTCCGTCTCTTTTCTATCCATTCGATTCTCTGGATTATAGCACTTGATAAAATCCTTGAGATCGTCATATCGCAAAGGGTTTGTTTTAAGGGTAAAATGCATATTGGTTCTTAAATCATATATCCAGAGCTTATCCGTCCAGGGTTTTTCACTGGCTGGCTTTCTTTCAAAGAAAAGGACATTTGCCTTCACTCCCTGGGCGTAAAATACCCCTGTGGGGAGCCTCAAAAGGGTGTGAACATCACATTCGGCAAGCAATTTTTTTCTAACCGTTTCACCAGCACCACCCTCAAAGAGAACATTATCAGGCACGACAATGCTAACTTTCCCGTTAATTTTCGTAATGGTTTTTACGTGTTGGAGGAAATTTAGTTGTTTGTTTGAAGTGGTGGCCCAAAAATCCTGACGTTCGTATACCAGAGTTTCTCGATCTGATTTCCCTTCGCCGTTAACGATGGTGATACTGCTTTTTTTCCCAAAGGGTGGATTGGTGAGGACGATATCAAACCGCTCCCCAGGGTCAGAAATAAGGGAATCTCCGACTTCAATAGGGCTTTCATCTCCTCCAATACCATGGAGAAAAAGGTTCATGACACAGAGTCTTGCGACACCATCAACAATATCTTTTCCTTTAAAAGTACGAAATTTTAAAAATTTCTTTTGTTCCTTATCGAGAGGGTAATTCTTGGAAATATAATCGTGGGCCGCCAGAAGAAAACCTCCTGTTCCGCAGGCGGGATCACAGATGGTTTGTTCTGGCTCTGGACGGATCACCTCTACCATCGCTTTTATGAGAGACCGTGGAGTAAAATACTGCCCCGCTCCTCCCTTAACGTCTTCAGCGTTTTTCTGCAAAAGCCCTTCGTAAATGTCTCCCTTGACATCAATGTCTAAACCAACCCAGGTTTCGCCATTTATGAGTTCAATCAAACGCTTGAGTTTTGCAGGATCTTGAATCTTGTTTTGAGATTTTCTGAAGATGACGCCCAACATCCCCTTTTCCTTACCAAGGCTTTCAAGGATGTGACGGTAATGGACTTCTAAGGCATCGCCATCCTTTTCTATGAGGCTCTGCCAGTCAAGCCCTTCAGGAATACTTGAGGGTTTGTTATAGGGTGGTTTGGTCTGCTCATCAGCCATCTTGAGGAATAGGAGGTAGGTTAATTGCTCGACATAATCGCCGTAACTGACGCCGTCATCTCGAAGGACATGGCAATAGTTCCAGAGCCTTTGGACAATGGTTGCAGATTCATTTGCCATTTATATTCCCTCCAATTGGTTTGAAAAATATTCTTTGTCTAATTTCCATTTCAAAGGATTGTTGATAATGTAATCACGGATTTGGTTTAATTCATTTTCATTCCTGATGATATGTTCGTAATAATTGCGTTGCCATAATCTACCGTTAAACGGTTTCCATCCATTTTGTTTTACATGACGAATGTATTCATTTGTCGTCATGGTTTTGAACCATTGCACAATTTTTGGTATGGTTGAACCTGTGGTGTATTCAACATTTTTTTTGTTTTCCGTGATATTTTCATTATTATTTTCGATTTTTGGTATGGGTGAACATATATTGGGCGGACACATCGGTCCGCCCCTACGTTTTAAATCCATTGATTTTTTTTCGTCATTTAATTTTTCATTTTCATCATTGTAGGGGCAGACCTGCGTGTCTGCCCTATTTGTGATTGGTAAAATATCAATGGGGGAATATGGATTGGGCGGACACATCGGTCCGCCCCTACGGGGATTGTTCATTTTTTGTTTGTCTGATTTATTTTGATCGATTTTATGGATAATAAAATGGAAATGGTTGGGCATAACAATGTGTTCGACGCATTGAATGTCGGAAAATTTATTTGTCAATTCAAAATACCATTTTTCGATCATCTTTCCTGCATCATTCAATTGTATTTTTTCATTTGCAATTTCCCCGAATAAACATTCGCGATTTTGGGTGCAAATTGTAATAAAATATATTCCTGTCTGTGAATAATCATAATCTTTTAAACGAATTGAACGGCGGTTGTGTATGTCTGGATTGTATGTCATTTTTTCCTTCTGGATTTTTGTTTGATTAAACCCCTGCTCTCTTTTTCTTTCCTAATCCTTTCCAGCAATTTCTCGGCTGGTTCATCGGTTGGATCCTGGGGAACGAGCTTTCCTTCAAATGCCTGCTTCAAAATACTCTGGCGTAACCTTTCTGTCTGTTTAAGGCTCTGCTCGACAACTTTCTCCACTTGGTCAGCTACAGAAAGACGACTTTCGATTTCTGCAACAATCTGGTGCTGCTCAGGTAGTGGTGGGAGAGGGACTGGGATTTGTCTCATTTGAGATTGGTTTAATTTTAATCTAGTAGTTCCAGAAACATAATTATAGAAGTCAAAAATATTAAGGTAGTGACACAAAATAGCGTTGATTGTTACTCCAAAAATAGCTTTTAAAACATGAGCATGATTATTAACCCAGCTTTTACCTCTGATGATATAAGCCTTTGATTTATGAGGGTCGAGAAATGGAGAGCCATCTTCACCCAATAAAATTAGTTCATCATCAAATATAAAATCATCAATCCAGCCAACTTGTCCAGTTGCTCCATAATATGGAATATCTCCTTTTCTCTTTTCTCTATCTTTTGAATTAACTGGAACTCTCTGGTTATCTAAAATTTCTACACAATATTCGAGTAATGTCCAAACCCATCCCTCCGGTAGTTCTGGCAATTCAGATGTGTCTATTGGTGGCAGCTCTTTGACTTTCCCTTTGGCTTCCTTTTTGCGCAGTTCTTTTATCCTTTCTAAAAGAATTGAAGCAGGTTCGAGTTCTCCCTTTTGAGCTTCTCTCCACTGCTGGGTGAGTTTTCCTTCAAAAGCATATTTTAAAACCGCCTGTCGATAACGTTTGAGTTGAATCTTTATCTTTTTAAGGGCTTCTACACCAGTATCCAGCTTAGTAAAAAGCTCCTCGATTTTGGCAACAATTCGATGTTGTTCCGGGAAAGGTGGAAGAGCAAAAAGTAATTCAGAAAGTTGTTTTTTAGTCACCCCAGGTATAGTCGTACCTCTATGCTGATATTTAAATATTTGAACAGCTTGCGAAAGATAATAAAGTGAGTAATCAGGATGGGGTTGAATATTTTTTCCAATAAGAGCTTGGCAATCTTGACTAAAACATAAGGGATATTTTGTCAAAGCAATTTTACCTAATCCAACTCTAGTTACTATAATTAAGCTACTTTTTGGAACAAGATTAGTAGCTGAATATTGGATTGCCTCTTTATTAATATACTTTCGAGGTCTTATGTCTTTCAAATTTATTATATCTGCACTTGTTATCCAAGGTATATCTCCAATCCAATATTTCTCTACTTTTGTCGAGGGCGTTCCACCGCCAATAATATCGTAAATCTCCCCAACTCTTGTCCACACCCATCCTTTGGGGAGTTCTGGCAAATCTGCATTAAATTCCATATTTCTTATACCGCAAGCCTTTCATTCAATTCTTCTAAAATACTATTTAATTCTTGACCAAATAATTGATACACCTTCATTGTTCCACCTTTTTGAATAAATGGTGCATATTCAAAATCTTCCATATCTATTGTAAGTGATGTTGCAATATGGTTCTTTATCATGGTTAACCATTCCAACTGTTCTGGTGTAAATCTCTTATTTAAAATTTCTTGTTGATCCGACCATTCTTTGAAATTTCGATCAACCAAGTTGTTGAAGGGTTCAAGAACATCAATTTGCCCGATTGTAAAACGGATTAAAGAAATTATATTGGTTAAAAGTTTTTGTGGACCTGCTCCTCTCACCTTGGACTTTTCCAACTGTTCATATGCCTGCCAGATAACTTCTGGTGTAAGAAAATAAGGTGGTTTTTTTATGGACTCTGCCAGTTGTTTGATTTCTTCATAAGTCAGATGGCGGCGTCCAAAGGGTTTCTGGTAAATAAGTTGTATTGCGGTGAGCTCATTTTTATTATTTTCGATAAATTTTTTGAAGGTGTCAACAATAGTCCGTGCCTTTTCTTTGGCTTTTTCATCGTAACCAGAAAATATCACACTGTCTTTGCTGACAGTATCAATAATTTGCTCATTTTTCTGCTTGATGACAATAAGGGTGTTTCTGAAGGATGGGTTATCAAAGGGGGAACAGGCTTGTTTAGCGAGTTCTTCCGATGCTTTTTCGATCTGTTTATCAGTAGGGTTTTCAGTTTTAAAAATTGCTTTTGCTTTTTCAATTTTCTTATCCGGATCTACAGCGTCAAGGATCTTGTTGATGATCTCATTGAGAGGTTTTCCGCCTGATGAACCCTCAATTTCTTTTCTATCCTTTTCATCGACTTGCCTATCCAGTCTGGAAAGCCTTCCTGCTAAGGTACTGAGAATATCTTCATCTCTATTACCAAGGGCAACTAATTGAAGGAGTTTATCAAAGGGAATATTCCTTTTCCTTTCCAATGGTCGAGAATCAGTTTTATCACTTTCACAAACACCCACCGCATCGATGATTACAAAATGGGTTTTATTCGAGGCATCGGGAGTAACAGCTTTAAAATCGGTTGCTTGAATTGTCCTGGTTCCTCTCCCCTTCATCTGCTCAAAATAGCCCTGAGCCTTCACATCTCTCATAAAGATAAGACATTCCAAGGGTTTTATATCTGTACCGGTAGATATCATGTCAACCGTTACAGCGATCCGTGGATTATAGGAGTTCCGAAAACTGGCAATTAAATCTTCAGGTTTGTCTCCTGCGGTCTTATAGGTAATCTTTTTGCAGAAGTCATTTCCCTTGCCAAATTCCTCCCTGACAATATGGACAATATCCTCGGCATGGGAATCATCTTTTGCAAAAATCAGGGTTTTGGGAACTTCTCTTCTCCCGGGGAATATCTCGGTGAAGAGATTGTCTTTGAATGTTTTTATAATAGTTCTTATTTGGTTAGGAGCTACCACATCTCGATCCAATTGGACAGGTGCATATTCCAAATCCTCATCTAATTGTTGCCATCTTACTTCTCGAGTCAATTTATCTCGCTTATCAATATAATAACCTGCCTCGACCTTGCTCCCTTTATTGGTAATTTCAGTCTTGATACGGTAAACGTCATACCCAACGTTCACCCCATCGGCAACTGCCCGTTCATGGCTGTATTCCATAACTAAATTCTGGTCAAAAAATCCCAGAGTTTGCTTGGAAGGGGTTGCCGTCAATCCAATGATAAAAGCATCGAAGTATTCAAGTACCTGACGCCAGAGGTGATATATCGAACGGTGACATTCATCGGTAACAATAAAATCAAAAGTCTCAATGGGGATTTGGGGATTATAAGCCACTTCTTTGGGCGCTTCTTCGTAAGGAAATACCTCAAAGATAGACTGCTCCTCGAGCTCTGGATCAAATTCAGGTTCTCCTTTGAGCATCGAGTAAAGCCTCTGAATGGTGGTAATGCAGATACGGCTCACCGGATCAAAGGTGTTTGAAGTGAGGTGCTGGATGTTATAAAGTTCTATAAATTTTCTCCCATCGTCAGGGGTTATATACTGCTGAAATTCGTTTCTTGTTTGGCGTCCTAAATTACTTCGGTCAACCAGAAAAAGAATTCTTCTGGCTTCAGCGAATTTTATTAGTCGATAAATGGTACTCACAGCGGTATAGGTTTTTCCACCACCCGATGCCATTTGAATCAATGCTCTGGGTCGTGAATCAGAGAGGGATTTTTCCAAGTTTTCAATCGCTTCGATTTGGCAGTCCCTCAATCCGGTTTTGATAAGGGGAGGCATCTTTTTAAGTCTTTTTCTTAAGGTATCATTTTCTGAAAGCCAGTCCAGGAGTGTCTTTGGTTGGTGGAAAGCAAATACACGGCGACTGCGAGGTTCGGGATCTCTTAAATCTCTGAAAAATGTTTCTGTGCCTGTGGTTTCATAGGAGAAGGGGGGAGGGGTTGAGATTTGAGGGAGGCTTTCTTCAATCGTTGCTATGTATTGTATGGTTTGCTCTGCAACCCCGCTTAATGTTGTTCCCTGGGGCTTTGCCTCAACAACTCCGACAGGTTTCCTGTCCGCAAAAAGCAGATAGTCAGCAAAGCCAGACTTAAGAGGAAATTCCCGGACAGCAACACCCAAAGAAGCTCCAAGGTTTAACTCATGATAATCCTGAACTTTCCAGCCTGCTTGTTCAAGTAGGAAGTCGATTTCTTGTCTTGCTTTTTCTTCTGGTTTCATCGCTTTTTACCATTCTCTTGTTTAAATGCCATCTTTAAGTTTACATACAAAGAGAAGGTTATTTATGCAATCCTTGACACTCATGTGTGTTCCTCGCAACCAAACTATTTTCCTCGCACCTAAAACTTCTAAATAATTAATAATCGGCAATATCCCGCATAAAGCACATAATCCTAATGAGGTCCTCTCAAATCCTTTTAACATTTTTTCCTTTGTCAAATTTTATTTTACGAAATATCGATTTAAAGGTAATTTTATCACTTTGTTGATATAAAAAATAAGCTGGATATGCTTTCCCTTATAAATTACTGAAATATATTTGGGAAAGATGAAATCGTGGAGGTAATGCTGGTATTCCGGGTATCCAAGTTTTGCCAGAGCGCATTATCAGCTTTCCATAACTTTTATTCAAAACCAAGATTGCTCCATTATTACCTTTAGCCTTTTCAACCCCTCCATTTTTAAATTATCAGGCCACTTAACTTTTTAGAATTTTAGTTTAAATTATCCTCCTTATTATGATTTATGTCTAATTAACTCAACTTTCGCAGTTCAATAATAGCACTTTTCCTTTCAACCATGCTGGAAGACTATTTACAAAATTTACAAAATAAGAGAGTAGCTCTTTAACTTTTCTTCCGAGAGAAGGAGAACCTGTTTCACCGTTGATTTCAGGAGTTCAAGAAGGAGAGTCGGTGCTTCCCTAAGGGTGATATCCGGGATTTCATCACAGCCGGCATAGAAGAGCTCACCAACGGTACGGGGGGTCTTGATTTCTCCGACTCACAACCGCTAGCATGATATAACGGATAAAGACCATACTGGTGTGGGTAACTAAGGCATCATAAGACCGGACCTGAAATTCCCGAGCCAGTTTCAAGAAGGATTTCGCCATCTTGAAGAAGACCTCGATATCCCAACGCTTCCCGTACATAGTAACGACTTCTTCTTCAGAAGGGGATAGACCCTCATGTTGCTATGCAGCACCATATGAAGATTGAAATTTCAATTGTTGAGCTGTTGAGTCGTTGAGGTGTTGAGTTGAAAAAGATCAAAAGATGAGATCCTCACGCCATACTCTTGGATTCTTTCTCCAAGTGTATGCATCTTGTTTTGAATTTTTTTCATCTTAC
>Ga0172363_10004343_pt1 | contig 11474 bp, 12 predicted proteins | sample LakKivs2_kivu2a2_FD_114541 | JGI IMG/M metagenome (GOLD analysis project Ga0172363, IMG submission 114541) | Sediment microbial communities from Lake Kivu, Rwanda - Sediment s2_kivu2a2 | ecosystem: Environmental > Aquatic > Freshwater > Lake > Sediment | place: Rwanda: Western Province, Lake... | reverse complement strand
GGCACGGAACTGCTCCTCTCTTTGGTTTCTCTAACTATTTTACCGCTTTCAAGAAGGGATGTGGGGGATTTATATGGGGAATTCAGGAATCATTTTGGGACGGCCTCACTGTCCCTATTTTTTGCGGGCGCGATTTTCTCCACCTCATCCCAGGCCTCAACCTTGAAGGAAAGCTTTCTCCCTTCAACCGCGCGGAGCACCGCCACAGCTTTAACCTTCATCCCTAAAGGAGTAGGCGCAAGGTGCTTCACGCTGATCCAGGTGCCCACAGTTGTCTCGCCATCATCCAGGAGAGGGCGCACTGCCTTTTCCGCGGCCCCCTCCATCAGCCCCACCATGGCCGGGGTGGAGAAGACTTCCACGATCCCGCTTCCCCATTGAGAGGCCAGCATATCCTTACTAACCTCAATCTGGACTTCGGCGCTTATTCCAGGATTTATTTTTTTCATACTTCCCCAAGCACGATCCTCCTTTTTCTGTAGCCTTCATAGGCTTTCAAGATCAGCCTTTTTGCTTCTACAGCCTGCCTCCACCCGATGATGCTGGTTCTCTTGTCCTCTAAGGTCTTGTAAACGGCGAAGAAGTGCTCAATCTCTAAGAGCCGGTGACGGGGAAGGTCCTTCAAGTCGTGAATTTCCTGGTAACGAGGGTCCCGTGCAGAAACAGCCAGGATCTTCTCGTCCCTCCCCTTCTCATCCTCCATGTCCAGGACCCCTACCGGCCGCGCTTCCAGAACGCAGCCAGGGAATGTCCCCTCGTCCGAAATTACCAGGATGTCCAAGGCATCCCCGTCATCAGCCATGGTCTCAGGGATGTGACCGTAGTCGTAGGGGTACTGGAGGGGAGAGTAGAGCACGCGATTTAAAAAAATGACGTCCATTTCTAAATCCAGCTCGTACTTATTTTTGCTTCCCTTGGGAATCTCTACTATAACCCAGATTACTTCCGGAGCTTTGTCCCCAATTTTTACACCCTTAAATGACATGGATATCCTCCTTGAACTCTATTTTAATGGAAGCCTGGCACTCAGTGAAAGTTCAGGTCTTAGTGAAAACCCAGAGCCACAAGCAGCCGATAAAGAAGCCCGGAAGTGAGGATGGAGAAGGAGAGCATGATCAATAAAATGATTAGGGCATTTTTGGCTTTCAACTCGCGGACGAGCATGGAGAAGGCGGAAAGACAGGGGAAGGAGACGGTGATGAAGTAGACGAAAACGTAGAGCTGGGCAGGGGTCATGAAGTTCAAGAGGTTCGTGGTGGGAGCGCCAGCCTGGGCTGCTGCCAGGACCAGGAGGAGCTGCAGGGACATCTCCTTGCGCAGGAAGGCGAAGAGGATAGCTAATCCCGCCGCTACGGGGAGCCCCATCCATCCTTCAAGGATGGGCCTCAGGGGAGCCACTACTGACCACACGGCCCCTGTCTCGTAAAGGCCACCTAAGAAGATGCTACCTAAAATCAGGATGGGGGCGGCGAAGTAGAGAAAGTCAGCAAAGCGGAACCAAGTCTTGCGCAGGACAAGGTTGAACTGGGGCCAGCGCAGAGGGGGAATTTCTGCAATCAATATCGAGGGCTTGCCGGGGTAAATCTTATTCATCAGGGTGCCAAAGCCCAGAATCAGGAGCGCCACTATTCCGTAGAGGGAGAGGGCGGCCCCCCAGCCCAAGAAAGGGGCGGCGGCGCCGAAAATCACTGCGCTGCGGGCACTGCAGGGGACGAGCAGGATCAAAAGGGAAGCGATGAAGCGCTCCCTCATTGAGGGAAGAATTCTGGTTCCCGCTATGGCAGGGACATTGCAGCCGGCTGAGGCCACGAGATTGATCAGAGCCCTTCCGGGGAGTCCGAAGAGCCGGGTCAACCTCTCTCCCAGAAAGGAGAGGACGGAAAGATAGCCCGTGTCCTCCAGGAATGCCAGGATGAGGTAGAAAATGAAAATGTAGGGGATGCCCACGGTGAGGGCCGCCAGAATCCCCTGGTCAAATCCCCAGAGAAAGACCTTCGCCCAGGCCCCTGGTCCGAAAATTAGAATCGCCAGCCTCTCCAGGGGAGGAGAGACTACGGCCTGCCAAGTGGAGCTTAAAAGTTCGGAGAGCCACCCTCCTACGAGAAAGAGGGCGGAGAAGACCAGAACCAAAAGAGCAAGGGCAGCAATTGCCCCGGAAAGAGGGGAGGTGAGGAACTTCTCCAGGCGCCTGGGAATGTGCTTGTGTGGCTTTTGCACTGCCTGGGCGATCACCCTGGAAAGGGAATTATGAAATGAGGAAAGGGCCCCAGGGAGGTCCTGAACGCCATAAGCCTTAAGGAAGGATTCCAGCGTTTTCTCCGCTTCAGTGAGGAGGCCCCTCTCTCCCAGGGTTTGCCTCACACTTTCTTCTCCCATTAAAAAGAGGAAGGCGCTCCTCCGGGAGGGCAAACCGGCTTTCTTCATTAAATCTTCCAGCCTGCTTACAAGCTCCCTCATAAAAGCAGGGTACGGGAGGGGGAAGGCTTGGGTTTTCTTCCTACTCAGGGCTTTTAAGATCTCCCTGCGCAGCAGAGGGATACCTCTTCCTTTGGGTGCCACGACCGGAATTACGGGGATTTCCAGAATTTGAGAGAGCTTTTCCCAGTTCACAGGCTCCCCTTCCTGCTCCGCTTTGTCCCCGAAGGTCCCCACCACAAGAAGGGGTAAATCCAGGGCCATCAGCACCATGAGCAGGTAGAGGTTGCGCGCCAGGTTCGTGGAATCAAGGATAGCGACGACCAGGTCCGGCTTTCTTTGAAATACATAATCCCAGGCGGCGCTCTGGTCAGGAGTGGCAGCCTCCAGCCCGTAGATTCCTGGAAGGTCCACGAGCAGGTAATTCTGGCTTTCTCCACGCACAACGCGCTCCGAGAGGTCCACGGTCACACCGGGGTAGTTGGCAGTGTCCACGCAGGAGCCGGTGAGGCAGTTAAAGATCAGGGATTTTCCCACATTGGGGTTTCCCACCAGGGCCACTCTGGGCAGAGCTTCCCTCTGCCCCCATCTGAACCTGCGTCGAAATTGTCCCCTCTTTGGGGGCGGGGAGCATCCTTTCATTTCTCGCGCACGAGGATTTTTTGGGCTATTTCATCCGCCAGAGAGTAGCGGCTTTTCCCCAGGGAGACCAGGCGCGTCCCGCCAAAAGGAGCAATTTCTTCTACCGCGATCTCGGCTCCGGGAATAATTCCCAGGGAAACGAGGTAGCGGAGAAACTCCCGCTCCTCGTCCACGATCCGGGATATAATCCCTCTTCTCCCCTTGCGGAGGGCAGAGAGGGGAACTTCCGGGGAGCCTTCTTTTTGCTCACCGGGAATGGGGTTGCCATGGGGGCAAGTCGCCGGGTTCCCCAGGGTTCTGACAAGGGATTCCTCCATTTCCGGGCTCATGCCGTGCTCCAGGCGACAGGCCTCCTCATGTGCCAGTCCCCAGTCCATCTTCAGGACATCCACGAGCAAGCGTTCCAGGAGCCTGTGCCGGCGCACGATTTGCTTTCCCAGAGACCTTCCCTTTTCCGTGAGGCAGTAATTCCCCCGTCCTGAGCTCTCTAAGTATCCCTCCTCAGTAAGCCTCTTGAACATCTCAAAAACTGAGGGTGCGGAGATGCCCAACTTCTGGCTCACCTGGGAAACTGTGATTTCCTTTTCCTCTTCTATCAGATGATAGAGGGCCTCTAAGTATTCCTCTGCTCGTTCGCTCGCTTTAATTTCGCCCTTCATTTTAGGCTCACCTAATTAATAATATTAGGATAACCTAAAAATTTCAAGTAAAGGTTTTTTCAATTAGGGTGCTGGAAAAGCCTAAAGGGGAAAATTGTCAGGAACTAACCTTTCTGCGCGAGGAAAGAATATCAAGTGTAACGGCAGCGATGAAGACCAATCCTTTGATAACAAGCTGAGGATAGGAGGGAATTCCTAAGAGGTTCATTCCGTTGGCCAGAGTGCCCATGATCAGCGCGCCCACGATAGTCTTGAGCATGTTCCCGATGCCACCAAAAAGGCTTGTGCCCCCGAGGACACAGGCGGCGATGGATTCCAGGTTGAGCTCCGCTCCCACGTTAGGCTGGGCGGAGGCCAGTCTTCCCGTCAAGATTAACCCCGCAAGCGCTGCGGTGAGCCCTGAAAGGATGTAGGCTCCTAACTCCACTCTGCGCACGTTCACACCTGCCAGCCTGGCCATTTCCTTGTTTCCCCCGATAGCGTAAATGTGCAGGCCAAAGGAGGTGCGCGTTAAAAGAAGGAAAGCCAGGACCACCGCCACAAAAAGCAGAATTATGGGGAAGGGAATGCCCAGGACGTTGCCCGAGCCGACAAACACGAATTCTTCCGGAAGGCCAGCTATCGGTTTGCCCTGAGTGAAGACCAGGGTGAGTCCCCGGGCCACAGCCATCATCGCCAGGGTAGCCACAAAGGAAGGGAGGTTCCCGAATACCACGAGCAGGCCGCTTATCCCTCCAATTATCGCTCCCAGGATTAAGGTGAGGAGAAAGATCGGGACAATTCCCAGGTTCAACCCAAAACCGTAGCCTGTAGCCAGACCAGCGGCAATGGCCCCGCAGAAAATACCCACCATTCCCACCGAGAGGTCGATTCCCGCTGTGAGCATGACCACGGTCTGACCGATCGCCAGCATGGCCACGATGGAGGTCTGAAGGAGCACGTTGATCAGATTGCTGGCGCTGAGAAACCGGGGAGAAAGGATGGAAAAAATTAAAAGGAGAAGGGCGAGGATCAAGTAAACGGAGGATTTTCTCAAAAGCTCCCTGCCCCCGCCTTTCATTTCCCTAACCATTGTTCGCTCCTCCGGTCGCGCAGAGCATTATTTTGTCCTGGGTGGCTTCCTCTCTCGTGAATTCCCCGCGAATCTGCCCCTCGTGCATCACCAGAATCCTGTCGCTCACGCCCAGTACTTCCGGAAGCTCCGAGGAAATCATCAGGATGGCTACCCCCTCCTTGGCCAGGTCACTCATGATGGCGTGGATTTCCGCCTTGGCTCCCACGTCGATTCCTCGCGTGGGCTCGTCCAGAATCAGTATCTTTGACTTCAAGGCGAGCCATTTTGCCAGAATAACCTTTTGCTGGGTGCCTCCGGAAAGGTTGCGCACGAGTTGCGTTATACCTGGTGTTCTGATCCTCAATTTGTTCACGAAACTAATCGCCAGCTCTTTCAGCTTGCGGAAGATGACCACACCCAGGAAGGAGAGCTTTTTAAGTCCTGCAATGCCGATGTTGTAGCTCAGGGGCAGCCCTAAGAAGAGTCCTTGTGCCTTCCGGTCCTCCGGAAGAAAGCCAACCCCCAGGGAAATAGCCTCCTGAGGGGAGCCGATATGTACCCTTTTGCCCTCGACCCAGATCTCCCCATCCTCCAGAGGGTCAGCGCCGAAAATGGCGCGGGCCACAAAGGTGCGGCCGGAGCCCACAAGGCCGGCGAGCCCCAGGATTTCCCCCCTGTGCAGGTCGAAGCTCACCCCTCTGAGCTCCTTCCCTCGCCTTAAATTGCGCACGGAAAGGACCACCTCTTTCTGGGGAACCGAATCCTTGGGAAACATTTTCCCTAACTCTCTTCCCACCATCATTTTGACGACCTCTTCCGTTTTTAACCCTGAGATAGGCATGCTTCCCACGAGGGCGCCGTCTCTGAGCACCGTTACCCGGTCCACGATGCTGAAGATTTCCTCTAACTTGTGGGAGATGAAAACTATGGAAATTCCCTGTTCCTTCAGCGAGTGCATGAGAGAAAACAGGGACTCGATTTCCCTTTCCGTCAAAGCAGAGGTCGGCTCATCCATCACGATGACGTCAGCCTTAAAGGAGAGCGCCCGGGCAATTTCTATCATCTGGCGCTGGGCAACGGAGAGTTCGGAGAGGGGCGTCCGGGGATCGATGTCTATATTGAGCTGTTGGAGATGCTCCATAGAGGCCTGATAAAGCTTCTTCCAGTCCACAAGGAACGAGGGAAAAGAGCGCGGTTCCCTCCCCAGCATGATGTTCTGGCCGACAGTGAGGTTGGGCAGAACGGAAAGCTCCTGGTGAATGATGCTGATTCCCAGAAGTTGAGCGTGTCTCGGGTTTTCAATGTGCACGGGTTTTCCCTTAAAAACGATTGTTCCGGAATCCCCGGGCAAAACTCCGGTCAGGATTCTCATCAAGGTAGTCTTGCCGGCTCCATTCTCGCCCACAAGCCCATGGATTTCCCCGCGACGCAGGACAAAATCCACATTTTTAAGGGCCTGCACTCCGGGGAAACTCTTAGAGATGCCCTTCATCTCTAAGAGAATCTCGTCCATTGTCGTTTTCTTTTCTTCAGTCAAAATTCTTCCCTCGGACAAAGTTAGGGGGCGGTTTTAAGCCGCCCCCGAATTCTTTTACGGAGCGTTTTCCTTGGTGATCAGCTTCAAGGGGACGGGGATAGAGCTTTCTACCGTTTCTCCCTTGAGGTGCTTGACCGCGATCTGAACACCGAGCTCACCCATCACCGAAGGCTGCTGCTGAACGGTGGCGGCAAGCTTCCCATCCTTGACAGCCTTTATGGCGTCGTCAATAGCGTCGAAGCCCACGAAAATAATTCCCGTGCGACCAGCAGCTTCTGCAGCTTGAATCGCTCCCAGGACCATCTCGTCGTTGTGAGCGAATACCCCGTTGATTTCCGATTGAGCGGTGAGGATGTTCTCGAAAACCGAGAGTCCTTTGGCACGGTCAAAGTCCGCAGTCTGCCTGGCCACGATTTCGATGTTGGGGTAATTCTTCATTACCTCGTTGAACCCTTTGCCCCGATCACGCGCGGCTGAGGTCCCGGCGATTCCCTCAAGCTCCACGACCTTGCCTTTTTCGTTCAGCGCCTTGGCCAGATATTCCCCGGCCATTTTCCCGCCGGCAACGTTGTCGGACGCGATATGGCTCACGATCACGCCACCGTTGGCTCCACGGTCAATGGTAAATACCGGTATCTTGGCGTCGTTGGCCTTCTTGACGGAGGGGACAACGGCATCAGCATCGGTGGGGTTCACCAGAATGGCATCCACCTTGCGGGAGACAAGGTCCTCAATATTGGACGCCTCTTTGGCGGAGTCGTTCTGGGAATCCATGACTATCAGTGTGACGCCCTGCTTGCTGGCTTCAGCCTGAGCGCCATCCCTGAGAGTTACAAAGAAGGGGTTGTTCAGGGTGGACAAGACCAGGCCCAGGGTGAACTTCTTCTCCGTAGGCGAGGGTGTCGTCGTGGTCGTGGGAGAGGGAGAAGGCTGGCTGGGGGCACAGGACACCAGAAGTCCTCCAATTAAAAGCAGGCCGATTGCTACAATCAGCAATTTCTTCATTTCCCTTTTCTCCTTTACTGATATTTTTGTTTCGCTTCCCTTCTCTCAAAATCCTCCCGATCTCTACCTCCCTTCTTGAGTCTCATTTCACGGCTCTATAGAGCAACAAAGCCAAGGCGATAACCGCCCCCTTCACCACTCCCTCCCAGAGCGCGGAGATGTTCAAAAGGTTCAGCCCGTTGTTTAAAACCCCGATCAGTAGAGCGCCCACGAGGGTTCCGAAAAGGCTGCCTTCCCCTCCCGCCAGGCTCGTCCCTCCCACGACCACGGCCGCAATGGCATCGAACTCATAACCGTAACCGGCGGAGGGCTGTGCGGAATCAAGCCTGCCTATAAGAACCATTCCTGCCAGGGCTGAGAGAAAGCCGGAAAGGGCGTAAACGAAGAGGATGACCTTGCTCACAGAAATACCGGAAAGTCGTGCCGCTACGGGATTGTCCCCCAGGGAATATATATAGAAACCCAGGCTGGTGCGCGTCAAGATGAAGTACCCGATAAGGAAAATTAACCCGGCCACAATAATCGGCATAGGTATGGGACCGATGGAGCCCGCTCCCAGGAAATTGAAGGAAGCTGGAAGGGCAGTGATCGGCATTCCCTGCGTGTAAGTCAGCGCCAGACCCCGGGAGACGGTCATCAACCCCAGGGTGGCGATAAATGGTGGTATGCGCAGACGGCTGACAAGCAGGCCAGAGAACATGCCCAGTGCTGCTCCCAGGGCTAAACCCGTGAGCATAGCCAGGGGGACGGAAAGGCCTTTCTGCAGAAGATCGGCCGTCACCACACAGGTCAAAGCCAGGACTGCGCCCACGGAAAGGTCAATACCGGCGGTCAAAATCACCATGGTCATGCCCACAGCAATGATCCCGTTAATGGAAGATTGGCGCAGGACGTTAAGGATGTTCGTCCAAGTCAAAAATCTTTCCGAGAGAAGAGAGAGCGCAAGGCAGAGGAGAAAAAAGGAAATCACGATCCCATAACGCCGGAAAAAAACTCTCCAGTCTACCTTCCTCAGTCTGAGAGCATCCTCGGAAATCAAAAAATCACTCCTCCAATCAAAATTACGTTGGCGTAGGGAGTAAATTCTCCCGTGCGCACCACCGCTTTAGATTGTCCCACGAGCACCTTAAATTCCTTATGGGGTATTTCCCTGATTTGAACTTCCCCTAACATCTCCAGGAGGGCTTTCCTCATTTCCGGGCTTTTTTCCCGCATTTCCCTCGCCAGGATGGCTTCCTCCACCTGAAGCTCCTTTAAAATTACCCGGACCGTGTCCAGGAATCCGGGAAGGTTTTTCTCCAGCGCCAGGTCGATGCGCCTGGTGTTTTCCGGGATTGGCAGCCCGGCGTCGGCGACAACTATTGCGTCCCTGTGTCCCATGCCGGCAATTACGGCGGATATTTCCCTGTTCAGGATTCCAATTTTCTTCATCTCAAAATTCCCCTCTGACCCTCAAAAATTCCTCAACCTCTTCCCTCATAGGGAGCGAGGACTGAGCTCCTTTCCTGGTCACGGTAAGCGCCCCGCTTGCGGAAGCGAAGGCGACGATCTTCTCCATTTCCCATCCGAAGGCCATCCCCACGGAAAGCGCCCCCACAAAAGCATCTCCTGCCGCGGTGGAATCCACGGCTTGCACTTTGAAAGCGGGATGGGACATTGTTCTTTGAGAAGAAGCGTAAAGGCACCCGTTTTCCCCCAGAGAGACGATCACTTCCTTTACTCCTTTATCTATAAATTCCCTAGCGGCCTTTAGGGGATCAAGGGAATCAGGAGAGTCATTAACCAGGAGTGCGGCCTCAGTTTCGTTGGGAACGAGAAGATCAACCTTCCTCCAGATTTCTTGAGGAAGAGGACGAGCCGGAGCAGGGTTGAGGATTACGTATGCTCCCCGTTCTTTGGCCATTCTAATCCCTTCAAGGACACTTTCCACCGGGGATTCCAGCTGAAAAAGGGCTACCCTGCCCCAGGAAAAGTCCTCCTCCCTCCTTTTCAAATCCTCCGGTTTCAGATCCATGTTTGCACCTGAAGAAACCACGATGCTGTTCTGCCCGTTTTTATCCACAACTATCAGGGCCACGCCGGTGGAGTAGTCTGATGAGATGAAAACCCCGTCTGTTTCCACTCCCTCCCCTTTCAGGATCTGGCGGAGAGTAACCCCGAACTGGTCCTCCCCTACCTTTCCGATCATGCGCACCTCTGCCCCCAGCCTCCTTGCAGCCACAGCCTGGTTCGCTCCCTTCCCTCCAGGAAAAGTGCCGAACTCTTCCCCTATGATTGTCTCTCCAGGAAGGGGGAAACGGGGCGCCCGGATCACCAAGTCCATGTTTATGCTCCCCACAACGAGAACGCGGGGAGTCATGCCTTCCTCCTTGAAGCGCAAGACTCCCTCTCCACTAAGCGTACCGGAAGTACGAAGCGACGCGAGGGAAGATATGGGTTTTTAAGCCGCTCTAAGAGCATGGAAACCGCCAGCTTCCCCATTTCCTCCCTCGGTTGGGAGATGGTGGTCAAGCTGGGATTAAAGAAGGTAGCCAGAGGAATATCGTCAAAGCCTATAACCGAGAGGTCCTCAGGAACCTTCAATCCGTAGGAAACAGCACAAGCGATAGCTCCTACAGCCATCAAGTCGTTTAAAGCAAAGACAGCAGTAGGAGGTTGAGAAAGAGAGAGAAGTTTCTTCATCCCTTGATAGGCTCCCTGGTAACGGAAGTCCCCGGAGACCACCAATTCTTTCTCGAAGGGGATTTTATGTTCTGCTAAAGCCCGACGGTAGCCATCGAGGCGCGCTTTGCTCGTAGGTAAACGCGAGGGCCCGGTAATGCAACCAATACGCTCATGGCCTAAAGAGATGAGATAATTAGTGGCCATCCTCCCTCCCTCTAAATTATCGGCGAAGATCAGGTCAAGATGATCTCCATTCAAATCTCTATCCACCAAAACCACAGGCACAGCACCACTGAGCACAGGATGAAGCCTGCTTGCCTTGTTGGCTCCCACGAAAATCAAGCCATCCACCTGCTTCTCCACGAGCACATCCAGGTAGAAGGATTCCTTCTCCAGATTCCCCTCGGAATTGCAGAGGATCAGGCTGTATCCTTTCTCAAAAGCCACCTGCTCGATCACTCTCCCTAATTCTGCAAAAAAGGGGTTGGCGGAGTCAGGCACGATCAAGCCTAAAGTCCCGGTGCTCCTCAAGCGCAAGCTGCGGGCTATGCCGGAGGGACGATAATTGAGCTCCAAAATGGCCTGGAGGACTTTTTCCTTTGTTTCCGGAGAGACATCGGGGCGCTGATTAAGAACACGGGAAACCGTTTGGGAGGAAACCCCCGCTCTCTGTGCTACATCATGAATTGTTATTCTTTTGTTCTTCAGGGCAGTCATGTTAACGTTCCCGTTAACGTTAACATAAAAGGTCAAAAGAAAATTGTCAATACCGGGAAATTTCCTTTAAAAGCCGGGAAAATCGCTGCCCTATTCCTCTAACGCCTCGATCTCTTTCTTCAACTTTTTTAAAGCCCTGTAGGTGAGCACCCTGCATGCCACCTCGGAAACACTCAAGACATGGGCAATCTCCTTCAAGCTCAAATCCTGGAAGAACTTCAAATATATAACCGACTGAAGCCTGGGGCTTAATTTTTGAAGCGCCCTGTAAATTGCTTCACCTGTTTCCTCCCCCTCGGGGTCTTTCTCTAAAAGGGCGAAGCGCCCCCAGGTATCGGGGTCGATTCCCAGAATTTCCTTTCTTTTCCTCAAATACATGTTTATTTCGTTTGTGGCCAATTTCAAAAGATAGTGAGAATAAGGGGTTCCCTTATGGACTTTGAAGTTCTTAAGATTCAGAAAGGCTTTCAAAAAGGTCTGCTGCGTCAGGTCAAAGGACAGTTCCTTATCAAGAGTTCTCTTATACACGTAATTGAGGATCAGGTCATAATAGAGGTCGACGATCCTGGCAAAAATTTGAGGATTTGCTTTGGCCTCTTTAATCAGGTCTTCCTCTTCCATTACTCCTCGTCACCGGTCGAGGGGGGCACGAAATATAATCTGGACAGGGACATCTTCTACATCCTTATTGAAAGACGAGAAAGCGTCGATAACAGTCCCTTTTTTTAGGTCAACGATGAGGTAAATTCTCAGATCCTGAGGAAGAATTTCCGATGAGAGC
>Ga0172363_10004342_pt1 | contig 11475 bp, 7 predicted proteins | sample LakKivs2_kivu2a2_FD_114541 | JGI IMG/M metagenome (GOLD analysis project Ga0172363, IMG submission 114541) | Sediment microbial communities from Lake Kivu, Rwanda - Sediment s2_kivu2a2 | ecosystem: Environmental > Aquatic > Freshwater > Lake > Sediment | place: Rwanda: Western Province, Lake... | reverse complement strand
TTGAACCTGGCCCTGGAAAAGAGATTCAGCCACAACTGGCAGGGCGGCATCAACTACACCCTGAGCCGCGTTCAGGGTAACTACGGCGGTCTGGCCAGCTCCGATGAAGCCGGCCGTGTATCGCCCAACGTCGAGCGTTATTTCGACTACTGGTTCATGCCCTTCAAGGCTGACGGCACAGAGCTCGGCGGTCCTCTGCCTCACGACAGAACCCACTACATCAAGGCCTACGGCTCCTATGCCTTCCCCTTTGGATTAACTGTCGGTGTGACTGCTTACGCCAGAAGCGGCTATCCGCTGAGCACCAGAATCAACCTCTGCAATTCCTATATGTGGCCTAATGGCTACGGCGACCTGGGCCGCCTGCCCTGGAACGTCTGGGCCGATGTCTATGTTGAATATACCCTGCGCTTTGCTGGAAAGTATGGTGTGGGCATTAACCTCCAGGTTAACAACATAACCAACACCAAGTCCATCACCGGAAAAATTTTCGACCTGAACAGAAACGGTTCTCAATACAATGCCGGTCCTGATTTCGGCAGTGTCTATTATGAAGACCTGATGCTCGACGGCACCTTCAAAGATCAGTGGCAGACGCTCTTCACTCAGGATCCTGTTGTTGACCCGCATCCCGCTTTCGGCTGGTGGTCCTCCAGATTCGGCTCCTGGTCCATGAGACTGGGCTTCAAGTTCACCTTCTAAGCTGAGTTAAAGCAGACGCTCAAGCCCGTCCCCGCCGGAAGGCGGGGGCGGGCTTTTTATTTTCCCGGAAAAGCGCAACTGTCTGTTATCGATTCCTTTTAATAACAGAACTATTTTCCCCTGTAAAAACAGATAGCCTCCCGAGGCCCCCGCAATCAGAACTTTTTTTTCTCGATCGGTGCTGGCCTGTTCAGTCCTGCTATAAAAACCTTTCATTTAAAATGGACAATCCAGAGAAATAAAAAATTATTGTCTTCCAGCCGCCGCCCCACCTGTCAGCCGTTATACGACACCGGAGTCGGCCAGCTTTCAAAAAAAATCGATGAATCCCCCACACCTTTCTCAATGCGGGGGAGGTGATGATTCACTTATATAACCTTGCGGCTTTAATTGAATCCGGTCCTGAACCCGGACCCTCCATAAAATATCTGGCCCGGGCAGATCATTGGTTCAGGGGCTGACACGAAGTCCGGAGGAAAACCTAAAAGATATTCATAAAGACAGTCATTGCCGACAGGTTTCTATTTCGCGCCTAATTTCTTTTCCAGCCGCTCCAGTTCCCGCTGTGCCAGCCGGATGGCAGCTTCTCTGTCTCCACTGGAATTTTCGAGATAGCGTCGGAAATATTCAACTGCTTCCTTTGTCCGACCTGCTTTCTCGCAGGCCACAGCCAGATTGAAATAACCGGAACGGGTGGGCATGATGGCCACAGCCTGCTTCAGGTAAAAGATAGCCTGGTCATGGTCGCCGAGGTAAGAATAGGCCAGCCCGGTAAATTGATACAGGCTCTGGTCTTCCGGAAATTCTTCGATGAGTTTTCTGTAAATCTCGATGGCCTCTGAAAGCTTGCCGGCCGAGGCCAGGCTGGAGGCCAGGCTTGTTCGCAGGCTTTTACTCTCCGGCTCGACCTCGAGCGCTTTCCGGTATAAGGACCAGGCTTCTTCCTTCCTTCCGGCGGCATCCAGGATACCGGCACTGACGGTCAGGGCATCCACATTCCGCGGATTAATCTGCAACACCCTTTCCATCGTTTTCAGGGCCAGCAAAAATTTCCCGCTGACAGCGTAGGTGTGCCCCAGCCTGACCAGAAGGATTTCTGAGTCGGGCAGCCTTTCCAGACCCTGATTCAGGATGGCTATGGCTTCATCCATTTTTTGTTGTCGGGCCCTGGCCAGCGCCAGGTTGACGTAGCTGGCCGGAGAATCCGGAGTTTCTTCCAGAATTTTCAGATAAACCTGCTCGGCCCGGTCATATTTTTCCTGGTACTCGTAAGCCTGAGCTTCCTGGATCAGTTTAAGTAATTCTATTTTTTCCTTGGGGTCAGGGTAGGAAGACTGCCCTCTGGCCGGAGCCAGGTTGAGATAGCCCAGGGAACGCAATCGCTCCAGGTCTTCGGGCCTACCAGCCCCTGAGGGACCGGGAGTTGAAGAACCCAGAAGAACCTTCTCCAGTTTTTGCCTGAGTTCGACAGCCAGCTCTTGATTGGCAGAGAAAAGATTCATTCTTTCTTCCGGGTCGGCCTTGAGGTCAAAGAGCTCTGGCCGCGGTGACTGGATAAATTTCCAGCGACCGGAAATGATCCCGACCAGCTCCGACCAGCCAAAGTTTTCCCGGGGATAAAAGGTTTCTATGATCGTTTCCCTGTCTTTCTTTTCCTTCCGCTTGAAAAATCCATCCAGGCTCTGGCCCTGCATTTGAGCCGCTTCCTCCTCAGCCCGAAGCCAGGAGAGAATGGTGGGAGCCACATCTGTCAGACGGACCCTGGCTTCGACTACCGCCGGCCTGGTAAAGAAATTAATGTTCCAGAAAATCAGGGGCACCCTGACCGTCTCTTCATAAAGGAAGACTCCGTGCCCCTGCTCCACCCTGGCCCCCAGTCCTTCGCCGTGGTCTCCAGCCACGATGATTATCGTCTTCCCCAGAATTCCCTTTTCTTCCAGGGCCTCCAGTATCCGTCCGACGTAAACATCCATGTAGGCAATTTCTCCGTCATAGAGACGGTCGCTGAATTCCTGGCTGAACGGTTCCGGAGGGTCATAGGGCAGATGCGGGTCATAATAATGAACCCAGCAGAAAAACCTGTTCCTGTAATTTTGATCCAGCCAGCGCGAAAACCGGGAAAAGGTGTCCTCGGCCCGGCGCTCGGAATTCATCGTCTTGAAGGGCAAATCGGCCTGAAAAGTATCGTCATATACCTCAAAACCACGGTCCAGGCCAAAGCGAGAATCGACCGAAAAAGAGGAAACAAAAGCTGCGGTCTTATAGCCTCTGGCTCTGAGGGCCTCAGTAACGGTTTTGACTTCAGCCGGCAGGTAGTGTCCATTATTTCTTACCCGATGACTGAAAGGTTCCCGTCCGGTCAGGATGGTGGTGTGGGAAGGAAGGGTTAAAGGAGCGGGACAGTAAGCGCTGGCAAAACGGATTCCTTCTCTGGCCAGCCGGTCAAGGTTGGGTGTTCTGGCTTCCTTATAACCATAACAGCCGAGATGGTCAGCCCTGGTCGTATCGAGGGTGAGCAACAGAATGTTGGCTGAAGGAATCAGCTCCGGCTGATAACCGGCCGGTTTTCGTCCCAGCAAAAAAATCAGGGCCAGCATCAGAATCAGAGCCAGCCCGATGATGATAAATAAAATTTGTTTTCTGCCGGAAGTCTTCGGCATCCTGTCCGCTTCGCTTTTCCGTTTGCCGGAAGCATGGCCGTCACCTCCGGGCAGAGGCCTGCTTTCCGTTTTCTCCAGCTGATTTCCCTTTTTCTGTTTCTTTTTCTTTCCCATAAGACCAGTCCGGGCCTGTTAATATACAGGACCTAATTATACATCCTCGTCAGAAATAATATACATTACCGCCCAGGAGAAAGGAACAATCTGCAGGAGAAACTATGGCTGCTTTTTCTTCTGGTCAGTCAGGATTTTGATTCTTACTTCTTTATAGCCTGCAGAATCTGCTGGACCATGGCCACCCGCGGAGAATCCTGGGGCTCCAGCTTCAGGAACTTTTCAAAATTTTCTATGGCCACGGGCATATCATTCTTATTCAGAGCTACATAGCCAAGTTTAAGATAGGGCTCCGGCCAGTCAGGCTTGATGCTGGACGCCATCTTGAAATACTTTTCTGCCTCGTCCAGCCTCTGGTTGGTGAAGAAAACCTCGCCTACGTTAAAGGCCACCACCTCGTCCTGAGGAGCGGTATCGACCGATTGTTTGAAATATCTGGTGGCCTCCTCCAGGTTATCCTGCTTCAGATAGAGCAGGCCGATGGCCGCGAGAGCTTTGGCCGTGATGTTAACTCCCATGGTCATATCACCCTTGGCTTTTTCAATGACCTGATTGTAATATTCCATGGCCCTATCCGTCTCGCCCTTTTCGCGGTAGCAATCGCCGATGTTCAGCAAAATCTGGTAAGCGGCCGGGTTTTTCTCATAGAACTGTTCAAACATGGCCAGGGCCGTATCGTACTTTCCATCTCTGAAAAAGGAGTTGCCCTGGTCCAGGATCTCAAGGGAGGCTTGATCCTGGATGATGGAAACTCCTCCGCTGGATTTCTGCAGCTTGATGACGATTCTTGGATTCTTTTCCAGCTGGCTGACTGTTACCTCCTGGGTGGCAGGAGCGAAGCCCTCGGCTGAAACCATAAGGCTCCAGCGACCGGAACCCAGGCCGATGAACGACCATTCGCCTTTCTTATTGGTTGTTGCTTCAAGTTTAAGACCTCCGCCGGCATCCTGCACATAAGTCAGGACCAGTCTGGCCCCGACCACTGGCTTGTCATTATTGTCGAGCACCACTCCTCCCAGTCGTCCGACCCCCCGTCCGGCCTGAGCCAGGGCCAGGGTCTGGGCCAGGAAAAATATCGCCACCAGCACTGACAGGAAACGATATTGATTCTTTTTCATCAGGACCTCCATACCATATTATAAATCCAACCGAGACTGATGGATTATTTCTTCTTTTCTTTAATTGCTTTTACCCGGTCTTTGATCCCGGTCTGGGAGGGTTCTATCTGCAACGACCTTTCCCAGGCGTATAGAGCTTCCTCCATATCACCCAGCTGATAATAACACTCTCCTATAGCATTGAGAACATTGATATTGGTTCCGAAATGGGCCAGATACTGCTTGTAATGATCGATGGCCTGTTGATACTGCTTGAGAGCCTGAAAGGACTGACCGACTATTTCCAGAAAATCCTTGTTGCCCTGGTTGATGAAAGGCAGAGCAATATTCAGAACTTCCTGGTACTTTTCCTCGAAATACAGCAAACGGCAAAAATCCTGGGCATAAACCGGCTCAGCCGGGTCTTTTTTATGAGCCGCTTCCAGGTATCTTCTGGCTCTGGGCAGGTCCTTCCTATTCCAGTACTGAAGGCCAAGGGCATGCTGGACAACTGGCGAGTTATCGCCGTCAACCGGCTGGGTCATCACCCAGGACCGCGGCAGAGCGGGCAGATGGCTGATGAAAAAGTTAGCTTTTTCGCTGGCCACTGTATGGCCATTTCCATCCTGGAGATTAACTTTCAAAGTGTAATTGGCAGGCGTCCAGCCTTCCAGGACAAACTCCTCATAAAAAACATTCCCCTCGGTATATTCGGCCAGCTTCTTGCTGAAGCTCTTGACGATTTCGCCATTCTCGCGGACCACTTCATAACTCAGACTGCCCGAATTTCTCATTTGCGGGCTCAGAGGCCAGACCTGGAAGAAGGCATACATCCGGTCGCCCAGAACAAAGTCGTTCCGCGGAGTGGGTGAAAATTGCAGGTCATTCAGCAGGAAGGCCTTGTTCAGTCCTCGGTACTGTGAGTTTCGCGTCAGGCGGGTGGAGAGAAGAACCGGGCTAATCTGCAACTGGTTCTCGGGAATGTTCAGGGTGGTCTCCAGCGAGGTAAATTCCTTGGAAATAAAATTCTTGAACAGGATGCTCAGGCGATACTTCCCGGGGATCAGGGGGAAGACGTCCTGAAAACTCATCTGACGGTCCTGGATGCTGGCAACCTGGTCGCCGCGAAGGTTCAGCGGTATCCGGCGGTCGAACTGGTAGACCGGCTTACTTTCCATGTCGGTCACGATGCCGTTGATCACGATTGTGGTTTGATAATTGTTATCGTTTCTTTCGAGGGAAAGTTTCTTGGGTTCGATCAGGTAATGCACATAGTAGATTCCAGAGGGCGACTGGTAGACGCTGACCAGGGCGTCGCTGTCAATGTAATTGGCTGTGTATTCGACCTCAATTATATCCTGGTACCGGAAGAGCTTTTCGGCATAGGTGCTCCTGACCTTGTAGGTCGGAGCTGCCGGAATCTTCTGGTTGATCAAAACATCAGAGGAAATAGAAGGCACCAGGTCAGTTAGCGGCTCGCCCTCGATCAGGCTCAGGGATACCTTGGCCACATTGGGCTCAATATCAGTCAGTTTACTGAAGGCTTCGGCATAGGCAGTCATGTCCCCGCTGTAGTGGGGCATCAGCTTCATCGGCCCGTCTTTTATTGGTGAGTAAAGCTTGTATTCTCCGGTGCCGTCCGGTTTGTAAAAGACTACCGAGAAAGCATTCGGCAGTCCGTATTCGGCCATTCCCTGATAAAACCAGATTATGGTCGGATACAGGTCATACAGGTTTTCATATTTCTCGGTAGACTGGGGCTCTCCCAGCATTATGTAAATCTTTCCCATATCCGAGCGCCAGCCAGGCCCCGGAGATTCCTTGCCAAAATGCTTGTTGGCATATTCAAGACGACGGTAATGTTCTGTCTTGAATTCATTTTCGGGAGTGTTGGGGTTGGGGTCGCGCTGCTTCCAGAAGGCCTCGATAAAGATGTCCCGTTGACGGTCATTTTCCAGCCGCAGAAAGACTTCTCTTTCTTTCTGGGAAATGATGTAGACCACCTCTTCTTCCAGCCACTTACGGTACTTCTCTGGCAGAGCCCTGAGCAGCTCCTTCTGGGATCTGGGCCTGGACTGCCCGTAAACTGCTTCCGGCACAGCTATCAAGCTCAAGCTTAACAGGAGAAGAGTGGCTATTACCGACCATCTTTTTTTCATCACGACTCCGCTTTACTAATTGGGTAATTATTCTATTATATATAACCTTGTTCTTCAAGGATGGATGCATTAAAATTGCTTGACAAAGGAAGCTGGCGGGCTTATTTATAGTAAGGAATTAAAGTTAGAAACAATTTCTCTCCCTCAGTCGCAGGCTAAGGGGCGAGAATCTCAGGGGTCTCATGGGTAAAAAACCTAAAAAAGAGAAGACTATTTCTAAGAAGAAAACGACCAGAAAACCACAGGAAAAATCTGAATTCATGACGCCGGAGCAGACTCTGTCCCCGGAGATTTTCAGCCCTGACCTGGACCCCCTTTTTCTCAATAAGGCCCTGGAACCGGAGTTGCAGCAGGCTAACAAGATGAAAAGCATTTCTGATGATTTTGACGAATTTGAACTGAGAGACATACTGCCCAAGACCGCCAAAGCCGAGGCCAGCAAGGCCAGCGAACAGCTCGAATCCGACCACGACCCGATCAAGATTTATTTCCGGGAAATGGGAAAAATTTCTCTCCTTTCACAACAGGATGAAATCGACCTGGCCCGCCAGATGGAAAGGGGGAAAAAGATTCAGCTCCGGGCCCTCCTCAAGACCAGGCTGGCCATCAAGAACATTCTTTCGCTTCGCGACCTGGCCGAAACTGAACCCGAGCGCTTCCTGCGCTTTTTTGATGAAACCGAGGATTTCGAGGATGATTCCGCCTGGAAGAAAGTTAAGAGCCTGCGCCAGACCCTTGATAAGTTCTACCGGCTTTCAGAAAAATTTTCAGGTCTTAGACCAACCGCCCGCCAGACCTTTGCCCGCAGCCGGTTGATCATCCACATGTACCGTATTCTGGAAGAACTGCATCTGTCCCCCGAAAAAATGGCCGCCACCATAAGTCGACTGCGAGACATCCTTCAGGTCATGAACGAGCTCGAGGAAAAACGAGAAGAAATTCAGCTGGCTCTCCAGAAAACCAAACAGAAACCGGCGACAGAAACTCTGAAACAAAAGCTGAACCGTTGCCTGTCCGAAGAGAAAATCTACCGGAAGGAATCGGGGCTCGAGGCCAGCGACCTGCGCCGGGTGCTGCGAGATGTCAGCCGGGGCGAGAAAATTCAGAAACACGCTGAAAACAAGCTGATTGAAGCCAACCTCAGGCTGGTAGTGTCGATTGCCAAAAACTATGTCAACCGGGGCCTCAGCCTGTCCGACCTCATCCAGGAAGGAAACCTGGGACTGATGAGAGCGGTGCAGAAATTCGATTACCACCGTGGTTTTAAGTTTTCTACTTATGCCACCTGGTGGATCAGACAGTCGATCACCCGGGCGATAGCCGATCAGGCCCGGACGATCAGGATCCCGGTGCACATGGTGGAAACCATTAACCGCCTCAAGAAGATTCACCAGGAGCTGGTGCAGAAAACCGGCCGGGAACCGACCGTACAGGAAATAGCCGAAGCGGTTCGGATGCCGGTGCAGAAGGTAAGCAAGATCCTTCAGGACAGCCAGGAACTTCTGTCGCTGGACTCTCCCATCGGGGACGATGAAGAGAGCTTCCTCAAAGATTTCGTCCGGGATGTTTATAACCCCTCGCCGGCCGACATTGTCATCAGGGCCAACCTTAAAGAACAGATCACCAGAGCCCTCAATTCTCTGACCGAAAGAGAAGCCACGGTCATCAAGATGAGGTTCGGCATCGGAGACGGTCAGGAACATACCCTGGAAGAAATCGGCCAGAAGCTGAAGGTCACCAGAGAAAGAGTCCGCCAGATCGAGACCAAGGCCCTGCGTAAACTGGCCGAATCCACCCTGCGGGACAAACTGAAATCTTTCTCCGAGGGCGGCTCCGACCAGCCCCCCGGTCTGCCCCGCCCCTGAACCGGAATCAGACCTGGCCGCTTTTTTCCGCAGGAGATAGCCCCATCTTCTTGAGAGCTTCGTCTCCCCTGGATTGAGAGGGAGCCTCTCCGGGAAGATAGAGTAGCACTCCGCCTTTTATCGGCCTGATTTCAATCTTTTTTTCTTCCGCCAGGCGATTGGTGGCCTGCACCGGGTCCTGCCCGAAATATTTTTTGAAAGCCTCATTGAACCCGCTGTAAACCGAGTGGATGCCCTTGAAATCCCCCATTCTCAATGACCTGATGGCCAGATGAACGAACTCTTCCACCGTCAGTTTTTCTTTCCTTCCCGGGTTGAAATTCCTCTCGGCCATGATTTCCTCCTTTCTGCTATTACAGACGCCGCCTTCAGGGTTTTTTCTCAGCTTTCCTGGACCCGGCCTTTCCTGTATAATTCAATTTATTTCTTTTCAGGCTGGAGCTCTTTACCATGAACCAGACCTTTCTGATCAACCTGGCCGGCTGGCTGGGAGCCCTGATGCTGCTGCTGGCCTATTTCCTGGTTTCCAACAGGAAACTCCCCGGTGATTCCTTAACTTATCAGCTTCTCAACCTGGCCGGCAGCGCCTGCCTGCTTCTGAACGCTTTCCATTTCGGCGCTTATCCATCAGTCGGCGTTAACTCGGTCTGGGTAATCATTGCCCTGATGACCATCATCAAAGGCCAGTCTGGAAACCAGAAGGAGTAATGAAATGAAAAAGAAAATTCTGGTTTTTACCGGCAGCCCGCGGAAAGACAGCAACAGTGCCACCCTGGCTCTGGAAGCTACCCGGGCAGCCAGGGAAGCCGGGGCGGCGGTTGAGGTCATTAACCTGGCCCGGCTGCGAATAAACCCCTGTCGGGCCTGCGACCGTTGCCGGGACAGGGGCCCGGGAAAATGCGTCCAGAAAGACGACCTACAAAAGATATACCCGAAGCTCAGGGAAGCCGATGGCTTTATCCTGGCCCATCCGGTTTACTGGTTCACCATTAACGCCCAGACCAAATTATTCATAGACCGCTGGTATGCCTTCGGCGGAGAAGAATATGCCTGCTTCAAAAACAAAAAGGTAGGACTGATTCTGACCTATGCTGACCGGGATGTCTTTTCATCGGGCGGTATCAATGCCCTGAAGGCTTACCAGGACATCTTCAACTATCTCGGGGCAGATATCGTTGGAATGGTTTTTGTCTCGGCCGGAGAACCCGGACAGCTTAAAAAACAGTCCCGCCGGCTGAAGGAAGCCCGCGACCTGGGCCGGGAACTTGCTTCCCGGCTAAAGGCAAACCCCTGAACAAGGAACCATAACCAATAATTTTCGTATTCATATGAAAGAAGCTTAAAAGGAGTATCTTATGAACAGTCACAGTAATTTTCCGGTGAGCCAGGCCATCAGAACTTTCGCCGTTGTTCTGGTTTTTGTAATGCTAACTGGGGCCTGGCCGACCTTAATCCAGGCTCAGAACACCAGAGAAATTGATATTTCATTCCAGAAACACGTCCTTCCCAACGGTCTGACCGTTATCCTGCACGAAGACCATAAGGCTCCCATCGTGGCTTTCAATGTCTGGTACCACGTGGGTTCCAAGAATGAAAAGCCGGGCAGGACCGGCTTTGCTCACCTGTTCGAACATCTGATGTTCAACGGGAGCGAGCATTACAATGACGACTTCTTCAAAGCTCTGCAGAAATTCGGGACCACCGATATCAACGGCACGACCAATGAAGACCGGACCAATTATTTTGAAACGGTCCCCGTCCCGGCGCTGGATCTGGTCCTCTGGCTGGAATCGGACCGGATGGGACACCTAAAAGGAGCAATCGACCAAGCCAAACTGGATGAACAGCGGGGTGTGGTTCAGAACGAACTGAGGCAATACGCTAATGAGCCTTACTCTGTGGCTGAAGAACTCCTGGCCAGAGCCCTTTTCCCGGCCGGTCACCCCTATTCCTGGACGGTGGGGGGCTCTATCGAAGACCTGGACCGGGCCAGCCTGCAGGATGTCCATGACTGGTTTGCCACCTATTATGGGCCCAATAACGCCGTGGTGGTGATTGCCGGAGATATAAAACCGGCTGAAGTTCTGGAGAAGGTCAAGCGCTATTTTGGCAGCATTCCCCCCTCCCCGCCAGTCGCCCGTCACACCTCCTGGGTGGCTAAAAGAAGCGGAGAGCAGCGCCAGCAGGTTCAGGACAGGGTTTCTCAGGCCAGGATTTATCTGGCCTGGAATATCCCGCAATGGGGCACGGCCGAAGCTGATTACCTGGACCTGGCCAGCAGCATCCTGAGCGAGGGCAAGAATTCGAGACTCTACAAAAGGCTGGTTTATGATGATCAGATCGCTTCTGGCGTATCCGCTTACGTAGACCTCAGAGAAATCGCCGGAATATTCTTCATCACGGCCGATATCAAGCCAGGAGTAGAAATATCCATGGTGGAAGGGGCCATAAAGGAAGAGCTGGCCCGCTTCCTTAAAGACGGACCAGAGCCGCAAGAACTCGAAAGGGTAAGGACCGGTTATCTCACGGACTTCATCCGGGGAATCGAAAAAATAGGTGGTTTTTCCGGAAAAAGCGACATTTTGGCCAGAAGCCAGGTATTTGGCGGTCGGCCGGATTATTATAAGGAAAATTTAAGGCACGTCCGGGAAGCCACTCCCCAGGTTATAAGGGAAACTGCTTTGAAATGGCTGTCGGACGGAGTTTATGTGCTGGAGATTCATCCCTATCCCGAATTGAGCGCCGCCAAAACTGATGTCGACCGGAGTCAGAGACCCGAACCTACGGCTGCCCCCGAGGCCAGGTTCCCGGAAATCCAGAAAGCGATTCTGAGCAACGGTCTTAAAATCATCCTGGCTGAGCGCCATACCATTCCCTA
>Ga0172363_10004341_pt1 | contig 11475 bp, 8 predicted proteins | sample LakKivs2_kivu2a2_FD_114541 | JGI IMG/M metagenome (GOLD analysis project Ga0172363, IMG submission 114541) | Sediment microbial communities from Lake Kivu, Rwanda - Sediment s2_kivu2a2 | ecosystem: Environmental > Aquatic > Freshwater > Lake > Sediment | place: Rwanda: Western Province, Lake... | reverse complement strand
GGAACCAAGTCGCGCTCCGAGGGGACCAGGTCCCACGAGACGAATGAACTGCACGGGCGACGTAGTGACCCGGACGGTGGGGCCAGCCGACTCTAGCGTATGGAACGCGGGGCCACACGAAGAGTAATAGTTCCCCCGGCGGATGGCGCTGAGTACAGAGGCCTCTGACCATTCGTGTGTATTCACCACGATCCATCCGCCATTCCACCCCGGGTGCTCCGGGGTAAGGTGCGCGTCGTCCACGGAAAAGGCGAGCGTGTTCGGGTTCCGCTCGAGCATGGCGTTCCAATAGACACGCCCGTCGTCCTTGCCGTTGAGCCAGCGGCACACGTGGTTGTAGACTTCTACCCCGTCGAAATGCCATCTCAGGGCGTCAGAAGTCGTGTTTCCGCACCACTGCGGATGGGCCAGGATCAGGAGCGCATGCTGTTCACGGGCGGACTCGACGGCGTGCATGAATCCCATCTCGGGAGTGGTCCCCTGGGTTCTGCCGAGGCATACCACGTGCAGGTCCTGGTTCTCGTCGCCATACCCGTCCAGTTCCACCCCGTCGAGCCAGAGCAAAGGGGACAGCCTGTTGCCTCGGAAGTCAGAAGGCACCCGATGGTCAGTCGCAAAGAGAAAGTCGTATCCGGCCGCGGCGTACAGTTCGCCGAGTTCGCGGTAGTTCTTCCCCCCATCGGACGCGGTGGAGTGGACGTGCGTGTTCCCCTTATGCCACTGCCCCGACGTATCGTAGCGAAATGAGTGTGGCTTTATGCTCATTGTATGAAATAGTGGCCCAGGTGACGTGCATAGGCCAATCATATCGCAAAGTGAGAACTAGTGCAACTCACAGACGAAAAGCAAAGCTTCTGCTTGACTCCCTCTACCTGCTCGACTGTGATGGCGAATATCGTACATATCCTGAAGATTATGGCACTAATTCGTCAAATCTATTGACTTTTCTACGAAAATGTGATAGCATGTAAGACGGTGAAGAACTCACGGGGCATGGACAGGATTGATCGGGTGATCGTCGCTCGCCTCCAGTACGACGGGCGCAAGCCGTTCACCCACATCGCCGCCGAACTGGGCATCTCGGAAGGGACGGTGCGCCGCCGCGTCCAGCGGCTGACCGCGAGCGGGGTCCTGCAGATCGTCGCCATCATGGAGCCGCAATTTATGGGGTGGAACGCCGCCGGCATGATCGGGGTCACCGTTCAGGCCGGCCAGGTAGACGCCGTGGCCCACCGCATCGCCCAGTTCCCCGAAGTCAGTTACCTCTTTATGGCCTCCGGCGAGTTCGACCTGTTCGTCGAGGTCTATTGTCGGGACATGGACCATTTCGTCTCTTTTCTCAGCCAGAAGCTGCAACAGGTCCCGGGTGTGCAGCGCACCCAGACCTTCACGATCCTCAAGATGTACAAATTGTCATACCGCTGGGGTGAAGCGGAATCGCCGCGCATGGATCACCGCCCTCCCTTGTTGCCTGAGAAGACCAAACAAGAGAAATGACAGCAGGTTACTATCTGCCCGGCTCTATCGCTGAGCTGGTTCACGAAAAATCGTGCGAGATTTTGAGCGAGGTGGGCTTTTGCGTGCCGGAACAGGATGCGCTGGCTCGCCTCGAAACCGCCGGTTTCCCGGTCAACTGGCAGTCGCACATGGTGCGGGTGACCCCCGCATTGGTGGGGGCGGCCCTGGCCCGCCTGCCCCACGACGTCAGGCTCTACGATCGGCGTGGGACGACCCCAGCGCCTTTCGAGCGTACCCCCTGCTTCATGGGCGCAGGCACCCCCGTGAGCGTGTTTGACCTGGAGACCGGCGTACGGCGACCCGCCACCCGGCAGGACGTGTGCAACCTGGTGACACTGCAGGACGCGCTGCCGCAGGTGGACATCGCCCGCCCCACCGTCACCGCCACCGACCAGGGCGATTGCTCAGACCTGGTCGAGATCGCCGAGTTGCTGCGTTGTACCGGGAAGCCCGTCGTCCACCGCACGCTATCTGCCGGGCGGGTGGACGCGGCCGTGGAGATGCTGGCCGCAGTCGCCGGCGGGGCAGAGGCCTTCCGTGCCCATCCCAACTTTGCCGTGGTGTATTGCCCCATCAGCCCGGGCTACTTTACGCCGGAAAATGTGCGCTGTCTGTTGCGGTGGGCCGGGCATGGCGTCCCCATCACGCTGCTGAGCATGGCCATGGGCGGCGCTTCGGCGCCGGCCACCCTCCTGGGCGAGCTGGTCGTGATCAATGCAGACATCCTGGCCTGGATCGTCGCCCTGCAGGTGCTCTACCCGGGCTTGCCATTGCTGTACGGCAGCGTGTCCGCCGTACTCGACATGCGCACCGGCCTGCTGCCGCTGGGTGCGCCCGAGCGGGGCATGATCAACAGCGCCGCAGCACTGATGGCGCGTTACTATGGCATGCCGTCCATGTGCGGCGGGCTTTCGTCGGATGCCAAAGAACTGGACGCCCAGGCGGGCTTTGAAAAGGCGGTCACCGCTGTCCCGCTGTTACTGGAAGGAGCCAGTATCATCTATGGCGTCGGCGCGACCGATGCGGGCTCGTCCATTTCGTACGTACAGATGGTCCTGGACGACGAATTGATCGCCGGGCTGCGGCGCATGATGCAGGGCATCGCGGTGCACGACCTGGAAGAGGAAGTGGCGCTGATCAAGGCCAATACGCCGCACGGTAACTTCCTCAAGGCCAAACACACCCGGCGGACCTTCCGTGAGCATTGGCAACCCGGCATCCTCAGCCGCGACGCCTACGAGACGTGGCAGGCCAGGGGCCAGACGATCGAGCAACTCTGCCGCCACCGGGCCCAGGACATTCTGGCCCGCCGCCAGCCCCCGCCACTGCCCGCCGGGGTCGAGGCGGAGTTGGAACGCATCGTGCGGCGCTATGTGGGCACAGACTTTCATTTTTGAGCGGAGAAACCAGGGAGAAACCAGGTTTTTTCTGAAAAACCTGGTTTCTGATCTTACGAGGAGGCACACGTGTCAAACGAAGAAATCTTTGGTCAATTGGCCCAGGCCGTGGTTGATGGTGAGCCGGAGCAGGCCGTGGAGCTGGCCAGGGCCGCCCTGGAGCACGGCCTGGATCCTCTGGTCTGCATCAATGAAGGGCTTACACCGGGCATCAATCGCGTCGGCGAACTGTTCGCCAGCGGGGAGTATTTTCTGCCCGACCTGATCATCGGGGGCGAAGCAATGAAGGCGGCCCTGGCTGTCCTCGAGCCAGCTTTGGTCGAGGATCAGTCGCGCCAGGTACTGGGCCGGGTGGTGCTCGGCACGGTGCAGGGCGACCTGCACGAGATCGGCAAAACGCTGGTCGGGACCATGCTCACCGCCAACGGTTTTTCGGTCACCGACATCGGCGTTGACAGGTCGGCCGCCGATTTCGTCGCCGCGGTCAAAGGGACGAACGCGACCCTGGTCGGTGCCTCAGCGCTGCTGACGACGACGATGCCCGAGCAGCGCAAGATCATCGAGGCACTCAAAGAAGCCGGTCTCCGCGAGCAGGTCAAGGTGATGGTCGGCGGAGCGCCGGTCACCCATGCTTGGGCCGAAAGGATCGGGGCCGACGGCTACGCTGAGGATGCTATCACCGCAGTTACGGTTGCCAGGAAGCTCGTCGGCATCCCGGAGTAAACCATAGCACAGGAAGGGGGTGGTGAGCAGGGCGTACCTTGGTGGTTATGGGTGGACTTTGGCGCCTGCTTTATCGCAAGAGCTGCTTCACATAAGAGGAGGAAGAAGAAAATGCTTGGCAACAAGAATCTTCAAATGCTGGTACTGGTGATCCTTATCGTACTCCTGGCCGCTAGCCTGATCAGTTGCGGTCCTTCGGGCAAAGGGGTAGTGCCGACGGAGCCCGCACCGACCGAAAGAGTCGCGGTGGGCGAGCAGGAAACGCCAGCACCAGTAGAACCGACACCGGTTGAAGAAGTGGAGGCGGAGAAAGAGACGAGCGTCGTCATCGTCATCCCGGAGGATCCCCCGAGCTTCAACGCTTCCATAGCCGATACCGGATACGATGCGCTGGTGATGGAATTGACCATGTTGGGCCTGACCGACGTTGACCCTGAAGGCAATGTCTTTCCGGAACTGGCGGCTGAGTTACCCACCGTCGAGAATGGTGGTGTCGTGATTGATGAGGAGAATTGGACCATGGACGTCACCTGGCAGATGCGCCAGGACGTTTACTGGTCCGACGACAAACCGGTGACCGCCGACGACGTGCTCTTTACCTACGAAGCAATCACGAACCCTGAGACGGGTCTATGGGTACCTGGCATTGACTACGTGGATGGCGTCGAAAAGGTTGACGACTATACGTTTGTCATCCACTACAACTACGTCTATCCTGGCTATCTGGTCCAGTTCGGCGGCGAGCAACTCGTCGTATGGCCCGCGCATTATTGCGATGCGGAGCAGGGCTTTGTGGCCTGGGACTGCGGCCGCCAACCGCTGAGTGATGGCCCTTATCTCCTCGAAGCGTGGGAAGTCGGGGATCACATGGCTTTTGTCAGGAACCCTACCTACTTTGAGCCAGGCAAGCCCTACGTGGATCGCATCATTGTCCGCATCGTGCCTGATGCCTCTGTCCGCAAGACGATGTTGGTCCAGGGCGACGCCGACGTATACATGTGGGCTACCGAAGCGATCGTAGATGATCTGAAGGATGAGCCTGACGCCAGGGTCAGCGTGAGCTCCACGGGCCGGTGGGTGATGCGCTTGTTCCCCAACCTGGCAGCCAGGGGCTCGCTGGATCCGGCGGAGAACCCCCACCCCATCCTGTCGGACGTGCGGGTACGCCAGGCGATGCGCATGGCCATTGACGTGGACACCATCTCGCAGGAGATTTTTTACGGCTACTCCTCGCCGGTGTGGACAGAGTTCTTCCGCTCCCCCTATGCCTGCGACATCCCCAGGCCCGAGTACGATCCAGAGGGAGCCATCGCGCTGGTGGAGGAGGCCGGGTGGACCGACCAGGATGAAGACGGCGTGCGTGAGTGTCACGGTTGCCTGAATGCCGAGGAAGGCACTCTTATGCAGATGGAATTCATGACCTATGCCGAGTACGGCGAGCCGCTCGAGCTGACCCAGCAGTTGATTGCCGAGATGTTGGGCCAGGTCGGCATCAAGCTCCAGTTGACCGTGCTCGAGGGCAGTGTCCTGTGGGCCGACTATGAGAGCGGCGGCATCGAGCAGCGTGGCGAGTTTGACCTCAATATGTGGGACGACGGCTATTCTGGCGTGGATCCCACCGATTTCCTGTGGGAGCTGTACTACTCTGCAGCCAGTGAGCCTGACGATGGCTGGAACGTGGGCCGCTGGAAGAACGAGGAATTCGACGCGCTGTTGGACGAGGCCTACACGCTGGACGAGGGATACCGCCAGGAACTCTTCTGCCAGATGGCTGAGCTCCTGGATAAGGAAATCCCAGAGATCCTGCTGTTCTCGACGATGAATGCCGATGCGTACTCAGCGCGGCTCGAGGGAGTGCAGACGACGGTCAACGACGTCGTGACCTGGAACGTGGCTGATTGGCAGCTCGTGGAGTAGATGGTAGATTGGGAATTGGGAAATTGGTAGACTGGTAGATTGGGGGCCAGGAGCGCGAAATGGGACGCTATATAGCGCGGCGGCTGCTGCAGGCCATCCCGATGCTGTTTCTGATGAGCATCGTCCTGTTCGCGCTGGTGAACCTGGCCCCTGGTGGGCCTTTGGCCGGCCACGGCCGCTCCCGGCACGTCAATCCGGAACGGGCCGAGATGCTCAAGCGCCAGTTTGGCCTGGACAAGCCCCTGCCGGTCCAGTACGTTATCTGGCTGATCGGGAACGACTGGATGCGCCTTGACGCCGACGGCGATGGAATCGCCGACAGCTACGGCCAACGTCGAGGCGTTCTGCGGGGAGACTTTGGCTTTTCGTTCCAGACCCGCCAGCCGGTGATGGAGGAGATCGCGAGCCGGCTGCCCAACACGATCTACTTGATGAGCATCACGCTCGCTGTCGTGGCACTCGTAGCCATTCCCATCGGCGTCATTTCTGCGGTCAAGCAGTATTCCATCTTTGACATCATCGTGACCACCTTTTCATTCATGGGGCAGGCTGTCCCAGAATTCTGGCTCGGCCTGATCCTGATCCTGGTCTTTTACGCCTGGCTGAACAATCCGTTCACCGGTGGACCGCTCTTGCCCGCCGGAGGTATGCAGACGCTGGGCGCAGGTTTCTCGATCTGGGACCGCATCAAGCACCTGATCCTGCCCGTCACGATGGGGATGGTGAGCTGGGTGGCATGGTATTCCCGCTTTTTGCGCTCCAGCATGCTCGACGTGATCCACCAGGACTATATCCGCACGGCGCGGGCCAAAGGCCTTTCTGAGCGTCTGGTATTGTATCGGCATGCGCTCAAGAATGCTGCCGTCCCACTGGTGACGATATTTGCGCTGGATTTGCCCTACATCTTTGCCGGGTCGCTCTATGCCGAGCTGCTGTTCTCGTGGCCTGGCATGGGGCGCCTTTATTACCAGGCCGCACTCAAGCGCGACTATCCCGTTTTGATGGCCGTCTTGATCATCGGAGCCGGCATTATCATGGCCTGCAACTTGTTAGCAGACATCGCCTATGCCTATCTGAACCCTCAAGTCCGCTACGATTAGCGAGAGACACGATGAGCCAGACGCCTGACCACGTAGACGAGCGCAGAACGGCGGGCAGCCCAACCAGCGGGATGCGTCCTCCCGAAAGCATGGGGACCCTGGTCTGGCGCAGGTTTCGCCGTCACCCTGGGGCTATGGGCGGTTTGATTGTCCTGGGCGTCCTGGTAGTGAGCGTCATCCTGGTCGCTTTCTCGCCCTATGATCCTGAAGTGTCGGACATGCCTGTCCGGCTGCACCCTCCCTCCTGGCAGCATCCTTTCGGAACCGATCCGCTGGGACGGGACATGCTCACCCGGGTGCTCTACGGTGGACGTGTCTCCCTGTCGGTGGGGCTGATGGTCGTCGCGATCACACTCTTGATCGGCGTTCCGGTGGGAGCCGTGGCCGGCCAGTTTGGCGGATGGGTGGACAATGTCCTGATGCGCATCACCGATGCCGCGTTGTCCCTTCCTTCACTCCTTGTCCTGATCCTGCTGAGTGCCATCCTGCGCGAAGTCCAGGTGTCCTTTTTCGAGAGGAACAACGTGCTGACCATCGCGCTGGTGATCGGTTTGCTTTCGTGGATGATGGTGGCCCGCCTGGTGCGGGCGTCCTTTCTGACGATTCGCGAGATGGAGTTCGTCCTTGCTGCCCGCGGCATCGGTGCGTCAGACCTCAGAATCATGGTGCGCCACATCCTGCCCAACGCCATCGGCCCCATCATTGTCGAATCCACGCTGGAGATAGGATACGCGATCATGGAAGAGTCCGGCCTGAGTTTCCTGGGCTTTGGCATCCAGCCGCCTACGCCGAGCTGGGGCAACCTGCTGAGCAACGCCCAGGATCACATGACCAAGCATCCCTGGCTGGCCATCTTCCCTGGATTGATGATCTTCCTGACACTCATCTCGGTCAATTACGTCGGCGATGGGCTGCGGGACGCCTTTGACCCTTATAAAGTGCTCAAGCAGGTCGGCGAGGTTTAGATCAGAAAGAAACCAGGTTTTTCGGAAAAAACCTGGTTTCTAAACCACGGTTTCTGAGAGGAGCTTAGAATATGTCAATTGAACGCCCGGCTATCGAACCGATCCAGTCCGCTTATCAAGTCCGCTTTCTCAGCGACGAGCAACTCGATCAACTTCAGGCTGCCACGCTGCAGATTCTGGAAGACGTCGGCGTGCGGTTTCCCTCGGCGAAGGCACTGGCGATCTTTGCCGACCACGGCGCTCGGGTAGACCATGCCACTCAAATCGTCAAGCTCTCGCCGGGCCTGGTGCGCAAGGCCCTGGCGGCAGTCCCGCGTTATTTCCACCTGGGCGCGCGCGTCCCGTCGTGCGACCTGCATCTCGAGGATGGCGTGACCTACTTTACGACGGATGGATGCGGCGTTGAAACGATTGACTTCGAGACCCGTCAGCGCCGCCCTTCGTGCAAGGCCGACGTGGGGCACATGGCCCGTGTCAGTGACTATCTCTCGTCCGTCGCTTTCTACTGGCCCATGGTCAGCGCCCAGGACTATGGCAAAACGGCACCCTTGCACGAACTGGACGCCTCCTGGAACAACACGGTCAAGCACGTCCAGAGCGAGACGCTCATGGGCGAAGCTCCCGCCCGCTACGCGGTCGAGATGGCCACTGTGATCGCTGGGGACGAGGAAGAGCTGCGCCGCCGCCCTGTCTTCTCGCTCGTCGTCTGTACCATCGCCCCGCTGGTCCAGGACAAGGATGGCATCGAAGGCGCGCTCGTCCTGGCCGAGGCCGGCGTCCCGGTTGGATTCCTGGCCATGCCGACGCTGGGCACCACAGCCCCGGCCACGCTGGCCGGTGCGCTGGCGATGGCCGATGCCGAGATCATCAGCGCAGCAGTGCTCGTCCAGCTTGCCTGCCCAGGCGCTCCGGTATTCCACTCCACCATGCAGGCGTGGGCCGACCCCCGCTCCGGTGCCTACGTGAGCTATGCGCTTGACTCCCGCTGTCGCTACGCGCCGGTGGAGATGGCCCATCACTGGGGCATGTCTGCGTTGGGCGGCGCTTTCGGTACCGAGAGCACAGTGCCCGGCACCTGGCAGTCGGGGGTGGAAGTGACGCTCGACCCCTTTGGGGTCGGCCTGACCGGTGCCGAGATGGTGACGGGGATCGGGCTGAACAGGAGTTATACCTTGCTGTTTCCCGAAGCGATCATCCTGGATGACGACATCTATCACCGGGCGCGCTATGCGTTGCTGAATATGGACATAGACGCCGAGACGCTGGCGCTCGACGCGATCCGCGCCGTAGGGCCTGGCGGGCATTTCCTGGCTCAGAAGCACACCCGCCGCCACATGCGGGAGGCGATGAAACCTGCCATCACCCATCAGCTGGGCCTGGACGGCAAATACCGCGAGCCGCTGGAGGCAGCCCGCGACAAGGTGGCCTGGATCCTGGAAAACTATCACCCGGAGCCGCTGGAGGAAGTCAGGCAGGCAGAGTTGGCTCGCATTCTCCAGGCCGCGGACCGCGAATTGGGGTAACGGTTGCGCACATGAACAGTAAAACACCAGAACTGCAGCCCATCGTGCCCGCTTACCGCGTGCGCATCCTGAGCGATGAGCAACTGGGACAACTCTCGTCGGCCACGCTAGAGATCCTGAGTGAGGTCGGTATTCACTGCCCTTCGCAGAAGGCACTGGCGATCTACGCCGAACACGGAGCGCGGGTGGACCTGGCGCGTCGGATTGTCAAGCTGCCGCCCGACGTCGTGTTGCGCGCACTATCCGTTGCGCCGCGCTTCTACACGATGGGCGCGCGCTCGGCTGCGCACGACCTGCGGCTCGACGGGACGGCCACGTACTGTGCCACCGACGGCTGCGGCGTCGAGACGATTGACTTTGCGACCCGCCAGCGCCGTCCTTCGGTCAAGGAAGACGTCGCCATGATGGCCCGCATCGCCGACTACCTTTCTTCCGTGGGCTTTTACTGGCCGATCGTCAGCGCTCAAGACCACCCAACCACAGCGCCGTTGCACGAATTGGACGCCTCCTGGAACAACACGGTCAAGCACGTGCAGAGCGAGACGGTGATGGACGAACGGATGGCCCGTTACGCCGTCGAGATGGCCAGGACCGTCGCTGAGGATGAAGTCATCTTGCGTGAGCGTCCGCCGCTCTCGTTGCTGGTCTGTACCATCGCTCCGCTGGCACAGGACGAGGGCGGAATGGAAGCGGCGCTGGTCTTTGCTGAGGAGGGCCTGCCGGTGGGCTTTATGTCCATGGCTAACACCGGCTCGACTGCTCCGGCCACGCTCGCCGGAACAGTCGTGGCCGCCGACGCTGAGATCGTGGCGGCCCTGGTCCTGATCCAGATGGCCTGTCCCGGCGCGCCGGTCTTTCACTCGCTCATGCCCGGCCTCATGCACCCGCGGACAGGCGCTTACCTGGGCACGGCCTGGGAGGGGGAACTGCTCTATGCCGTAGGAGTCGAACTGGCTCACATGTGGGGCGTGCCGACACTGGCCGGTGTTTTTGGCACGGATGCCCAGGCGCCCGGCTGGCAAGCAGCCGGCGAGGCGGCTGCCGCGTTGTTATTGTGCGCGCTGTGTGGTGCCGAGACCGGCAGTGGCCTGGGGTTGCTCGAATCCTGTACACTGCTCTATCCTGAGGAAATCGTCCTGGATACGGACATCTATCACCGCGTGCGCATTGACGCCGCTGGCCTCGACACCAGCCGGGAGGCTCTGGCGCTGGACGTGATCAAGCAGGTGGGGCCACGTGGCCACTTCCTCAGGCACCGTCATACCCGTGACCACATGCGCAAGCGGCAGTTCTCCGACTTGACCGCCCAACCCGGCGAGGGAGGCGGCTACCGCGACCCGCTTGAGGTGGCCCGCGAAAAGGTAACCTGGATCCTGGAGCATCATCGTCCAGAACCGCTGGCAGAGGAAAAGCAAGCTGAACTGAAGCGAATCCTCCAGGCAGCGGAGCGTGAATTGGGATAACGTAAGGGACAGCCGATGAGACCGTCATTGCAGGTACTTGCAGAGGACGAGCGGGTCCAGATACACGAGCGTACGCTCAGAGTCCTGGCCCGGACCGGCGTGCGGGTGGACACGGCCCGAGGCCGCCAGGCCCTCAAACAGGCCGGGGCAAAGGTGGACGAGAACACGAACGTCGTGCACTTCCCGCCCGCCCTGGTCGAGGAGTCGCTGCACTCCGCGCCCAAAGAATTCGCGCTCGGAGCTCGCCGGCCAGGATGGGACCTGGCCCTGAACGCGGGAACCTGTAGCCTGCTTGTGGATGGCGAAGCCAACTTTGTCCTCGACCGGGAAACAGGCGAGCGTCGCCCCGCTACCGGCGACGATTGGCTGGAGGCAACCCGCCTGATTGATGCACTCGATGACGTCGGCGTCTACTGGTCCATGGTCGAAGGCGGCAAGGATGAAAGCACGATAGCCAGTATGGTGATGTACTGGCGGAACCTTTTTCGTAACTTTTCCAAACACGTCCAGGATTCGCTCACGAGCCCGACGCATGCGCCCTGGCTGCTGGAGGTGTTGCAGGCGATCTTTGGCGACAGAGAGACCATCCGTCGCCGGCACCCGTTGTCGTTCTTGCTGTGCCCGCAGTCGCCGCTGGTCATCGAAGGGCCGTACACCGACGCCTACCTGGCCCTGGTGGGCTGGGACGTCCCCGTCGCGGGTATGCCCATGCCGCTGATGGGAGCCACGGCCCCCGGCAGTCTGATCTCGACGATTGTGCTCGGCAATTGCGAGGTGCTGGCTTTGCTGTGCCTGGTGCAGGCCGCCGCGCCGGGCACGCCGTTCATCTACGCTCCGGCGCTGGCGGTCATGGACCCCCGTTCTGCGCG
>Ga0172363_10004340_pt1 | contig 11481 bp, 13 predicted proteins | sample LakKivs2_kivu2a2_FD_114541 | JGI IMG/M metagenome (GOLD analysis project Ga0172363, IMG submission 114541) | Sediment microbial communities from Lake Kivu, Rwanda - Sediment s2_kivu2a2 | ecosystem: Environmental > Aquatic > Freshwater > Lake > Sediment | place: Rwanda: Western Province, Lake... | reverse complement strand
TTTTGTTTAGTTCTTCGTTTGCATTGACCGAGACGAGTGACTGTATAAAACATCAGATTGTTCACTTTGCTGTCCATAACAGCTTAGGCAGACATAGACATGGAATAGAGCCACGGCGGGACTTGACAATCTTAATAATAGGTATATGATGTATTTAATAGTTCAAGTTTAGGTTATTACAAACTTCTTAGGATTCTGCCAGACTCATATTAAGTATTGGGTGACCCAGACTCTAACTAGAATTTTTGAAAAAGGAGGTCATCCAATGAGTTTTCAGGACAAAACGATCCAGTGTGCCGATTGTGGGACTGACTTCAGCTTCACCGCTGAAGAACAAGAGTTCTTTCGATCCAAGGGCTATACTAATGAGCCCAAGCGCTGTCTCTCATGCCGACAGGCAAGGAAGGCAGAGCAGAAAGGAATTCGTGGTAACAGCTACGGGCTCCCACGCCAAATGTTTCCTGCTATATGCACCGAGTGCGGCAAAGACACCCAAGTGCCTTTTGAGCCCACCAATGGCAGGCCAGTCTATTGTAGCGATTGCTACAGTAAAGTCAGATTGAGTAGATAATGACGGTTTGACATGGACATATAGGGCCGGGGATACCTGGCTCTTATATGTTTCTAGAATGTGGTGTCTTCGCAATTTCGTTTACATGCGCCGCTTCCAAACTGGGGTGCTGCACTAATACGAGCCTGACCAATGACGCAAAAATACTGAATCGGTCGTAGGAGATTGAAGACAAACAGAGTCGCAGTGACAAGTATGGACCATCAATAGGACTGGATGGAGACAATGTTTCGCTAGCATATATGAACTATCGCAACGACATAAGAAATATAGCTATCATTGCTCACGTTGACCATGGTAAGACTACTCTGGTAGATGCCATGCTTAAACAAAGCAAGGTCTTCCGGGATAGCCAAAAAGTAGGCGAGTTAATAATGGACCAGAACATTTTAGAGCGTGAAAAAGGCATTACCATTATGGCTAAGAATACCGCCGTGATTTACCGGGGAATCAAGATTAATATCATCGATACCCCCGGGCATGCTGATTTCAGCGGTGAGGTAGAGCGCGTTATAAATATGGCTGATGGTTGCCTGCTTCTCGTGGATTCTATAGAAGGTCCCATGCCCCAGACTAAGTTTGTGCTTCGCCAAGCTCTGGAAAATGGACTGAGACCCATTGTGGTTATCAATAAGGTAGACAGACAGAATTCGCGGGTAGCAGAGGTACTTAAGCTGACCGAGGATCTGTTCTTGAAATTAGCTACCAGCACTGACCAGCTTGACTTCCCTGTAATATATGTCAGTGCCACGGAAGGTATAGCCGTAAGCGAACTAGGTACTAAAGGCAAAGACATCACTCCTCTCTTCGAACGCATCTTAGAAGAAGTACCACCACCGCAAATTGAAAGTGGGCCATTTCAAATGCTGGTTTCTAACCTAGACTATGACAGCCACAAAGGCAAAATAGCTATTGGTAGAATCTGGAGAGGCAAGATTGCTGCCCACGACCCCGTAGTCTGTCTGAGTGCTGATGGGAGTCTAAGTCATTATCAGATTAGTGAAGTACTTACGTATCTCGGTCTCAAACGCCTGGAGGTAGCAGAGGCCGAGGCGGGTGACATAGTAGCTGTGGCCGGCCTCGAAAAAGTCAGCATTGGAGATACCATTGCCAGCCCGGAGCAGCCTGAAGCTCTGCCGCGCATAGAAGTTGGCGAACCAACGGTGGAGATGACCTTCGGAGTAAATACCTCACCGTTCGCTGGCCGTGAAGGACGCTTCAGCACCACGCGACAGTTACGGGCACGACTTTACAAGGCACTGGAAACTAATCTCAGCCTCAGGGTACAAGATACGGATAGCCCAGACACCTTCCTTGTAAAAGGGAGAGGAGAACTGCATTTGGCTATTCTGATTGAGACCATGCGTCGCGAGGGCTACGAGTTTGAGGTCTCCAGACCAGAAGCTATTACCAAAGTAGTTAACGGCAACCTTGTAGAACCCGTGGAAGCTCTTACTCTTGATACCAAAGAGGAATACGTTGGAGTCTTAACCGAGATGCTGAGCAGTCGCCAAGCTCAGCTTGCTGATATGTGCAACGATGGCCATGATAATATACGTCTGGAATTCCGTATAACCACAAAAGGACTCATTGGTTTCCGTAGTGCTTTTCTTACTGCCACCCGTGGTGAAGGCATCATGAATACCACTTTTCTTGGCTATGAAGCTTGGCGAGGAGCCATAGTCTCGACTCGCAACGGCGCTCTAGTAGCATCGGAGCAGGGTATAGCTGTCTCCTATGGTCTTAACAATGCCCAGGGGCGGGGACTCACCTTCATTGAACCTGGTACACTAGTCTATGAAGGTATGATAGTGGGGATGAATTCACGGCCACAGGACATAGCCATTAACGTGTGCAAAGAGAAGAAGAAGACCAATATGCGTTCGTCTACGTCCGACATTGGCATAAAGCTGACTCCTCCTGTACAGCTGAGTTTAGAGCAAGCTATTGATTTTATCAATAGGGATGAACTGCTTGAGGTAACTCCTAAGAATATCAGGCTGAGGAAGAAATTGCTCACTCAGTCACAACGGTTGAGGGACATCTCCTCTGCCCGGCGAAGCATACAACAATAGACCATGGCTTATTGTTGAGACGCCTTAAGGCTCGAATTGATAGCCCAGTTCATACGCTACCCAAAACGTCAGTATGTTCAAAGCTTCTTCGTTGTAGAAGGTCAACGTTTCTTAAATGCGTGGGTTCTAATATCCAAGCAAACTTGTTCACAAAAGTCTAAGAGGTGGTCCCGCCATCACTTGTGACAGTCCCGGGCGCTTTATCCATCGAATATCCTTAGGTCTCTTTACAATTACTGAAATATCGGTATCTGGTTGGTCAACCATTTTAATCTCCAACTTTTCTCGAGGGACATTCTTTGGGTAATATGGGCTGTGTGTTATCACAAATGGGGTAAACCGATGAACTGCCGCATCTCGCCATTTAATGATTTCATTAAATAGATTATTAAAGTGAGTGTATCTATCTACAACTGACCTGCCCCCAACAGCGATACCACTTGTTAAGTCATAATTAGTATAGCTTCAGGTCTGGTGGACGGTATCTCATGGCACTATGAGGACGTACCTGATTAGACTCCCTGCGCCATTGCTCTATCAAGACCTTAGCTTCCTCTAGAGCTGGCTGCCAGCATGGCTAAACATTCCCGACTATATTCATCGATTACATTCAGTCTTTTGAAGGCTTTGCCATTAGCCGTTCGGTCTATTATGAGATCGTAACTCCACACATGGTCCTTACACTTTGGCCTGAGCCGGATACAGGACCTGTCATTAAGCCATAATCTACCCCGTTTGGATTGTTTCTGTGGCACCTTCAACCCTTCCTTTCTCCAGATTCTTTCCACCCTTTTGTGGTTTACTCTCCACCCATGCTCATTATTTAATAATGCCGTTATCCTCCGATAATCATATCTCCCATACTTAGCCGCTAGAGCAATAATATCATCAGTAAGTTGCTGCTCATCGGGTGGTGGCAATAGATTGCGACGTTGAGTAGCCCTGGCTTGCCCCAATACCTTACATGCCCGTCTTTCCGAGATCGCTAGCTTCTGAGATACCTGTGACACCATATTACATCTCTTTGACGGGCTTAGAAGTTTCCCCGTGAGGCTTCCTTAAACGGGAGTTCTCCTGCTCTAATTCCTTAAGACGACGAGTTTGGCCCACTCCCATCCCGCCGTATTCCTTACGATAGCGATAATAGGTATGGTCGCTAACCCCTATTCTTTTGCTGGCAACAGCAATTGCAGCTCCTGGGCTCAGCAGGATCTCAGCTTCCCTCAGTTTGTTAATAATCTGTTCCGGTGCATATCTTTTCTTGGCCATCTGTTCCCCCTTTTACGAGATTATAACTGGTCTCGCTTTAGGGGGTCAGGTCACAGGTGCGATTTTCAGAATTCCGGGGACACCATACCAATCAGGCCTGCTACAAATCAAGTATCGTGATTATCCCTTGACATCATGTAAGTATTGTGTTATAATTATAAGTGAGGTAAATATAAAATGAGAAAATATACTATAACGCAATTCAATAAAGAATTCCCCGATGATGACACTTGTTTAGAATGGTTACGCAATTACTTATATCCCAAGAAGATTCATTGCCCGATATGTGATAAACCCACTAAGCATCACCGTATTAAAACTAAGAAAGTTTACGGGTGTGATTATTGTGGGCATCAAATATCACCGACCGCAGGCACTATCTTTGAACACTCGCCCACACCACTTAAACTGTGGTTTTATGCTATCTATTTAATGAGTGCTACTAGGTGTGGTATATCAGCCAAGCAAATACAGCGTGAGACAGGCGTTACTTATAAGACAGCTTGGCGTATGTTTAATAAGATACGCTCTCTTTTACAAGAAGAACATGAGCCTACATCTGGAGAATTTGAGGTAGATAAGACTTACATCGGTGCTAGTAAGCCAGGCAAGCGTGGGCGTGGTGCTGGGGGTAAAATGGTTGTGTTCGGTATCGCACAAAGAAAAGGCAACGTTTCAGCATCAATCCCCACTAGTCTTAAAAGTTCGGTTGTTGTGCCACTGATAAAAAGGCGTGCCCTTCCCAAAAGCAAGGTTTATACCGATGAATTCCCCGCATACGACTATTTAAGGGAACATGACTTTGAGCACGAGAGGGTTCACCACACAGCGAAGGTTTGGGTTGTTGGCGATGCTCATACCAATATGATTGAAGGCTTTTGGAGTGCCTTAAAGCGTGGTATTAACGGAGTTTACCACTGTGTTAGCTTAAAGTATTTGCAGGGCTATATCAACGAGTATAGCTTCAGATATAATCACAGAGAAGATGATAAGCCTATATTTAAGACGATTTTGGAGAAGATTTAGGCTTCTCGGTTCTTCGGCTAACTTTTCTTAAGGCAGCCATATAATCACGCTTGGTAAATATCTTCTGTCTATTATCTATTGCTTTACCCATGTCATTATTAGGCTAACCCATAAACAACGAATTGTCAAACTACAATGCTATAATCAGGTGGGCGGGTAGTCCAACAGGTAGAGACAGCTGGTTGCCAACCAGTCCAGTGAGGGTTCAAATCCCTTCCCGCCCACCCAAACTAGTTTATGGGACTAAATGCCTATTGACAGACTTAGTATCTTGTGCTATCTTAATTATTGGTTGGCAATCAGTTAGGGAAAAGAACCCGAACGCAAATAGGCTGGAGGTTACCCTTGACTCCAGCCTATTTGTTTTTGTCTTGCCTAATCATTGACACCCTCTAACCTAGTGTTATAATTCGTATATGAGGGAGGTGATATTATGCCAAGAAAAGAAAGAGTTATTAAAGTATTTGACGGGGATACATTTTTAACCAGTGTGCGCAAGAACCCAGTTCGTCTTAATGATGTTAATACTCCCGAAAAGAGACAACCAGGTTATCAGGATGCCAAGAAAGCATTAGAAAAACTAATTGGTGATAAACAAGTAACTGTTAATACTGTAGCTCGTGATAAATGGGGAAGACCTATCGCCGATGTGAAACTTGGCAATCAATCTGTGAATCGGGCGATGAAGAAGTATCAGAAGAAATAGAATCTTGAAATTTATCCCCATATTCATCAAGAACAGCTACTACCTTTTCCATTTTGGAGTCAGGAATTACCAATTCTAATTCCCTACATCGGTTGATTGTAATTATGTTACTAGGCAAAATAAACCTCCTTTACGTTACTTCATGGTATAATCACGTCAAGTATTATATCCCCAGAGTATATGTGTTGTTACACAACAATTCTGACTATTGTGCAATCCGCTCCATCGTAATGCGAATTCCAGAGATACCAGGTAGTTAGGCCTACTACAAATTATTGCCTTGTGACGCAAGGGATTTGACCGTCAGTCCATTCTTCGGTGGCGCAAATGTTCCGCCACGTATCCATATGCTCGATTGCGCCAGGGGCGCTGAAAATCGCTGAATAGCAATTCCCTGGCTTCAATCTGCGGCACCTTGCGCACTTCCTTGATGCGCGGCAGGAAAAACAGCGCTACAGCCAGCCGGGCTACCCCTGAAACCATAAAGATGGAGGGGAAATAACTCCCCATAAAGGGTGGCAGGAGTGGTGCCACAATACCTCCGGTCAGAGACCCCACGCTGACTCCAAGGAACATAAGAGAGTTGTAAAGAGCTATATAACGCGTCCTGTTTTGCGCGGGAGCTGCATCGAATATAAAAACGACGCTGGAAAGCTGGAAACCCGCCCAGGCAAACCCGGAAAATATCTGCATGATAATGAGCCACCATAAACTGTGGTTAAGCGCCCACCCGATTGGTACAAATGGAACAAAAAGGGACGTGATTTTCAGCACCTTGATACTGCCCGCCCTGTCGATCCGTTTACCCCACCATGTCATGAAACCGACGGTTGCCAGGCCCGCTACGGAGTTCAAGATAGTATAGACGATGTAGCTGAAATGAAGGTCGAGTATCATATAAGGAGAGAAGAAGGGTCCGGCAACAGTCGTCGTGAAGTTTATCAGCGCGCAGAAAATTATGAACATGCCGATATTGGTGGAGAACAAGCCACGGGCTATTTTCATCACGCCTTCATGGCTCCGCTTCTCAGTCGCCGGGCTCAATGGTTCGTACATCTGTGATAGGAAATAGAATGAGATCAGCCGTGAAGTCATTGCTCCGGTGAATATTATAGTGAAAGCCAGGTCGGTATTACCCGTGAGCAATTGTAAGATGCCTCCCGCGGCATAACTGAACGCCATGGAGACAAAGGCAGTAATGCGGTTGCGCAGGCCGAAGAATCGTCCGCGCATCCGCATTGGCACCAGGTCCGCCATCATGCTTCCCCACGCGGGGTTCAGGGCAGAATCAAAGGCGGTGCTCAATGTCATAAATGCTATCAGCCACCAAACCTGGTGTGTCTGGAACAGATGGGGAATGAGGAGAATCGGCAGCCACATCAAGGCGTGTATAAGGACCATGGGGAGTATGAAACCCTTTCGGCTACCTATCCTCTCAGAAAGAGCCGGAGCTACGAACTGTGCCGCTGCCATAGTGAAATTAGGCACGCTGGTGAGCAAGCCAATCTGCTGAGTGCTGGCTTTCATTGTCAGTGCGTATGGCGTAATGTAGTTCTGCGTCAGCCCGAGCATTGCGGAATAAGCTGAGCCATCAAGAAGGCTGTTCCTCAGGCTCTTTTTGACCTGTTCCTCTCTTAGATGGGACGGGACATCGCGGGGGCGGTGTAAAAAATTTATATGAACCGAAATGATAATTTACCTGCCTTGTGTGTAATGGGAACAGTACCTGCATCCGGGATTTGAGTCACGTGTAAGGTTCCCAAGAACAATTGCACCTGGATTTCGCTCGAGCCACGACCCCCCATAATGTGACATCCTGCTTGAGCCATGAGAGAAAGCAACATTATGTGAGCTTGTGTGTAGAAGCAACAATGAAGGGGGGTTCATTCTATTGGCCAGGAATTACCCTGTCGCCATGACCAGTATGGTATGTCTTTGTCAGTCAGTTGTCAATGGGTTCAACAAAATAGTGTTTTATGTCGTAAAAGGATACACATAATATAAATCAAATCCACATCATTGACAAATGGCTTAAATCGTGGTAGTGTTATGTTAAGTTTATAATTTGGGCCTTTGGTATTTTTCTAAAGGTTGTCAACCTGATTGTTTAGAAACTGAATAGTTTTCAGGCTGATTCCGGCTTTGAAAGAAGGCCGTAATCTTGAAAAATGTTAACCTGAGTTGATCCATGCAAATAGTGCTCAGGCAGCCTGACTTCTACGGGGAAAATCCCGTGCAGCTGCGATAGATGTACTGGATGGACCACCCAGCATTATGATGATAACCGAAGTGCCAGAGAGATTGAGGGCAGAGGAGTAGCTTGTGGATATTCTGGACTCGGTAGAGGGCATGACTGAGAACTTGCGTGTGCTGCCAGTACATGAATCTGTAGAACCAAACCCTGTAAGAACTAGGCAGAGTAAGAGAAGTGAGAGGGGACCAACGAAAGAGGAGCTGACAAGCCATGTTTAAGCGTCTATTAGTTCCGCTTGATGGCTCTCGTTTTGGGTCGCGAGCGCTACGATATGCCACCGAGGTTGCACAACGCTTTGGTGCAGAGGTTATCCTGATCCGGGTAATAAGACCTACAACACCTGTCATTGTTGTGGGAGCGCACAATGTCGCCAGCCCAGCCGAGTCAGAAATTGCTGTGCAGGCAGCGTTTGAGGCGGATAAACGGAACGCCACTCGTGCTAAGCGATACCTTAGTGACAAGATTCGGGCAATAAAGCCTCGACATATAAAAGCCTCGTATCAGGTTGCAATCGGGGATCCCGCCCAGTCTATTATTGAATTCAGCAAAAAGAAAAATATAGACTTGGTAGTCATGACTACCCATGGCAAGAGCGGACTGAAGCGGGCTGTTATAGGAAGTATTGCGGACGTAGTAATTCGAGAGTCAGGAAAACCTGTACTGGTCATTCGGCCTCAGACAAGCAGCAAGAAATGAGATCAAACTCGTGCCGGGACTGGGAGCTGAAGCAATTTAGGCCTGTTCAAATGCAGCTTTAGAGTATTGTGTCAAGCCAATCTGCGTTGCACTTCTTAGTGTCTTGTTATCTAGCTGAACAATAGCTTGTCTTGTTGCACATTCACTTGTTTTGTTACATGACTACGCAGAACATCGAATTGTTAAAGCTAGATTGTTGCGCTCGACATATGGCCAGCAGCATACTTGATCTCTCCGGTTTATGTTTGCTAGGATATATCTCAGAAAGGAGGCAAGCGGTTCCTGCCTTTTTTCGAAGCTGAATGGGATTCAGGGGGCCGGAGGTTCAAATCATCTCACCCCGACTTTAAATTGGAAGTAAATCGGTCAAACCACCTGAGTCGACGATAAAAACAAAGGCGACTAAATAGGGTCTAGCCCACCTGGATCGGTAAAAAATGAGGCGAGGCCACAGAATGAATAATGGCTGCATTAAAAAAATGGAGGGGCCACCGAAATAAACAATACATCGAAGTAGACAAACATCGGCTGCCAGGATATTGTTCTGACTCTCGACTTTGTCTATTCAAGTGGTCCTAAACCACAATCCTCACCCAAGGCGGGCATCATGGCCACACATATAGCACACAGTCGCATATTGTTGGTGAGGGGAATCAATGTCAAGTTACAGATATCCCCTTCCCTGCAGTTAAACCACAGGGCCTAGCGAATGAATATCAAACTCGCGGTGTCCCAAGATCTCTGCTTTGGTTAGCTTTCCCGATGCCACTTCAATTATCTCGTTAAATATCTGTTCGCCGACGCTCCTGAGAGTACCCCAACCATCTACTATCACCCCTGCGTTTATGTCCATATTATCCTTCATATTGTTGTAATTTATGCTATTGCTTGATACTTTTATGACGGGGACAATAGGCGTGCCCACTGGTGTGCCTCGCCCGGTAGTAAAAACAATGACCTGTGCTCCAGAAGCTATCAGACCGGTGTCATTCATGACATCGAGGGCAGTGCCATCCATTATTATCAGACCTTTCTTAGCAGGTTGCTCCGCATATTTCACCACCTCCATAATGGTTGTGCTACCACCCTTACGGATACAACCCAGTGACTTCTCCTCAATGCTGGTTAGTCCTCCCGCTATGTTTCCCGGTGTCGGCTGTGACCCACGGATATCCACACCCATGGACTTAGCTTTGGTATCAGCGGCAGCAATTATTTCATATATACGCTTTTCGACCTCAGCATTTGCCGCCCTTCTAGCTAGCACTTGCTCAGTGCCCAGCATCTCCGTAGTCTCTGAGAATATAGCTGAGCCTCCCTCAGCAATCAACAGATCGGAGGCAATACCCAACGCTGGATTAGCAGTAAGTCCTGAAAGGGCATCAGAGCCGCCGCACTCCAGGCCCAAGGTTAGCTCAGAAACATCAATCGATTCACGTTTGGCGTCGGCTGCTTCGGCCAGAAGCTTTCCCGCTAACCTTTTTCCCTCTTCTACACACTGAGTCGTGCCACCTGCCCTTTGTATACTGACGGTCTCCACCCTCTGACCGCCCTTCACCAACTCCCCTGCAATGGTCTCGGGTGTTATAACCTCACAACCCAGTCCAACTAGCAACACTCCAGCAACGTTCGGGTGACCGGTAAAGCCAACCATAGTTCGGACCACCTGTTCCTTATCTTCACCCACATGACCACATCCACATCCATGGATGGCATAAACTGCGCCTGGTACTTCATTGCCAATCATCCGTGCTACCTCGGAGGCACACACTACAGTGGGGAATATTAATACGTGGTTTCGTACGCCAACCTTGCTATTGCTCCTACGATACCCCAAGAATTTCATCGCTTGTCACCTCTGCCTTTCTGACTTTCGACATTGTGGATATGGACATGTTCTCCTTGCCGAATCTGTTTAGTAGCCAGACCTATTACCTCACCATATTTGATTATGGCATCTCCTTGCTGGATATCAGTCAAGGCAAATTTGTGTCCGAAGGAAATACCCTGCAATAGGATAACACTAACGCTACGATCCTCTACCACAACCGGGATAGAATCACCTTTCTCCAGCTGGCGTAATGCGGTGGCTACGTTGTCTTTTTTGTCTATTAAGATGGCTTTTTCTTGCACCTTGAGACCTCCCTAAATGTGTTAGAGTATGCTGGCTGACCACATGGATAACACTGGGCTAAAGGTTATAGCAAGTTCCCTTTCAATATACTCCACCGGAGTGAGATAAGCAAGAGACTGGTGCAGGCGGGTGAAGTTATGTTCTATCAGCCATTTAGTTAGCCGTGGATTGTGCTCTTCAGGATCTAACGATAAATTACAATCGTGAAGCCATTCGTACTCCAAAGTTCGGTTAAATCTTTCTACCTCAGAATTATCCTTAGGAGTTTTAACCCTCGACAAGGTACCTTTGAATACCTAACCGGACGGCAACCCTTTCAAACTCCCAGACAAATTTACTTCCATTATATGCCTATTTCTGACAAGCCGAGACAATGGGTCTTCTTTCAAAGAAGTAAAAGCTTACTGGCTTTCTTATTCGAATTTATTTCGCTGGTAGTGGAGGAGGGTTAGCATCACCCAAAAACCTGCAAATTCTACTTGCACCACGATTTATAAATTGCAATGCGCAATACATATTGGTCGTAGATCAGTCCTAAGTAGTGGCAGCCTTAATTGGCATACAAAAGAGTCTCGCGCATCATGACGGTGTTTACCATCATTGTCTGGGAACGATATTCAATATTACCTAACTACTTTACCTCCCTTAATTATGGATTTAATATTATCTCTTTCTACCAGGATGCCTACATCCTCCAGAGGATTGCCCTCAACTAAAAGAATGTCGGCTAGTTTCCCCTTCTCTATAGTG
>Ga0172363_10004338_pt1 | contig 11481 bp, 14 predicted proteins | sample LakKivs2_kivu2a2_FD_114541 | JGI IMG/M metagenome (GOLD analysis project Ga0172363, IMG submission 114541) | Sediment microbial communities from Lake Kivu, Rwanda - Sediment s2_kivu2a2 | ecosystem: Environmental > Aquatic > Freshwater > Lake > Sediment | place: Rwanda: Western Province, Lake... | reverse complement strand
GTTATTGTTGCCGATCCTTCATCTTTGCTGTAGTATTTGACCATTGTACCCCATGCATCTATAGCCTCACTTGTGTATGTATCACTTCCCCATGTTGTAAATTGTGGACCTGCGTCACCGTACTGTCTTGTTGCAGCTGTGTCAGAGAATGTAGGTGTATCAACTTTAACTGTAAGTGTTGTCGTTCCTGTAATACTTATTCCGACATATACTGCATGATAAGTATTGTCAGCTCTTTCTTCCTCTAGTATCATTATACCGCTGTAGTAATCTTTCAGCTTTGTCGGTACTATTCTTGCCTCACCACTTGCTACGAAACTCAGTGTATAGTTTATTGTACCGTTTACCCATACTCCTCCGTCTATATCAGCACCTGAAGCATTTGCCGCTGCTTTGGTTGTTCCCTGATATGGTAATACAACACGGGTGTTGTTGGCAACTGTTGTATAGTTGTTGACAAAGATTATGTATTCACCATTCTTTGCCTTAATCTGTGGGTATAGTGTCACATATCCTGGTGTTTGTGCACCCGTTGCCGTAGCAACATAGCCAGCTCCTGTATCGGTTGAAAGTGAATTGGTGTCATCCCATGTTACATGGACCCAACTGTTTGCTTTCGTTGAAGCATTTCGAACAGTGACATAGTAATCTTGAGATCCTATTCTCATGCTAACGTTAGCACCATGTGGGTCTAGTTCGCTAGTTGTGAATGTATGTTCATATGTTGTACCAGAGAACATATCCGTAAATCTTAATATATCGGTTGTTTTGATTTCTCCACCTGGTACGTTTGTCAATTGTAATAGATGCGTATCATCTGCTTTGTCTAATATCAAGTAGTGTTTATACGTGACATTTTCTCCTTCCTCTATGATGTACTTTTGCGAACTACTATCCATCAAGTAAGGTGTACAAGTTCCTGAAGCTGTGTTGTTGTCATAAGCAAATGATATAGTTTTTTCAGTACCACCGTAATCAGTGAATTTAATATTTGCTGTATCTGCACTTCCACTTATCGTTATCACGTCGCTGCTTGAATCATCTAAAGCTGGTGTCGTACTGGAAAATTCTAGCTTAAACGATTTCCACACAGGATCTGTGTATGATTCTCCTATTGAGATAGAATCTACGTCAGAATCCTGAGCTGGTGTAGAAATCGAAATAGCTGTGACTTTGTTGTCAGACGAAGTTCCAGTAACTGTAACTGAAGTTTCATCAACAAATGTGTTAGTACCGAATAACACCTCATCACCGTTCTCCAAAGTCATTTTTTCAGAACCAAGACTAACTTTTGCCTGGCTGACTTGTCCTTCCTTTGGATAGTAATAAACGGCTGCTAGGTATACATCCAACCCACTAACTTTCTTAGTGTTTCCTTGGGTCATCGATTCTGAAACTCCATTAACAGTAATGACTGCCATAGTAGGTGAACTAACACCACCTACTCCAACAGTGTATTCAGTTCCACCAACTGTAACTGTTACTTCCTCACCCTCGCTTATTGTTTGGGTATCAGCTCCACCATACAATATTATTGTGTTATAGTCAGAGCTACTACCTATAGTCCATTCTTTTCCAAAGAAAGTGATTGAGTTGTCTATTATATCTGTACTGTTAACAGGTACAGCTTTAGAGAAGGTAATTCTTGTTGTATAGACTGGGTTACCTGAAGTTGGTACCATCTCTAAGTGGAGTTTTGGATCTGTTAAGTCATTGTCACTGTCAGAGAATGTTAGATTAGTACTAGCACCTAATAGTATGTCCTGTGTGTATGCATACGAAGTTCCGTCGTCCCCATACAGAGTTCCATCTTTTAATAGAGTTGGCATTTCTGTATCGGTTATAGTAGTTCTTGCGTTGTTTATTGATTCACCTGGTATAATTCTATTGCTAGCTGTGTCTAATCTAGCACCTTCCCCTGTAACAGATGTTGTAGTTCCACCTGTGGTTGACACTAATGTATAAGAGTCACCACTCAGCCTGGCGATTACATCTGAACCACCAGCTAGGTCCTCAGCTTTTGCTTGAGAACCATAGACAATACGGAACTTTGAACAATCACCATCCTTACAGAAAGGTTTCGAATAGTCACCTAGCGTGTATGTTGCTGCGATTACTGGTGCTGCTATCATACTTGCCATAATTGCCGTTAAAAACAAGGCAATTATTTTTTCTTTCATTTTATTTCCTCCTTATACAATCCACTTCATATTTTAATCAGTGGCAATACTAATATGATATATTTCCTAAAAGACCTTGTTTTGGTATGTATATAAACCTTTAATGAAACTGTTTCAATCGTTTCATTGGTTATACTAAAATGATGTATTTTATCATATTAAAAATGTTAAAAATGTTTTAATTGTTCCATAGAAGAAATAGATATTTTTTATTAAAAAATAAAAGAAATCAAGTCGTTAAAAATAAAATAAAGACTTTTAACAACTAATCTTTGAATGAAATATTCTTTAAACTGACACGGTTCTTTCTGCCTAATTTTTCTACTGTTACAACACCTCTACTTTCAAGACTTTGAATTATTCTAGATACTTTTGCTTTAGAGAAACCAGATTGAGTAACTATTTTTCTTTGGTCAACATTATCTTTTCCTTGTTTTCTAACAATATCTATAACTATTCTTTCAGCCTCGTTTAAAACAGAGAGTATTAGCTCCGATTTTTTTGACATAGACCTATAAACGAAGAATATTACAACTATAAAAACGAGGACAATCACAAAAAGCCATCTATAGATGAAATTTTCCATTGGTGTAGTTGGTAAACCTTCATAGTATATCCTGATTGGTATGATATCCCCAGCATCTTTATCCGTAAAACTCCATAAAGCAGTGATTCTTCTTCCTTCGATTCCTTTCTCCGTTCCAGAAGGAGATATGGGCAAAGGAACTTGATCTTCTTCTGCGATGAAAACACTATCTGGCAATTTAACTTTCATAAATATTCTGTCTGTCTTCCACAGCACTGGTATGTCAAAAGAAAAAAGAGTTATATTTCCATGTCTTTCAGTTAAACCCTTAGCTTTAAAATTAGTTATAATGGTTACTTCGCCGATCATGAATGGTGATGGTGGTTTGCAATGAAGCGCTTTTTCGATTTTTTGAGCAACAAAACATTCTCCATACTGTGTTTTTATGTCTTCGATTTCACCGTTAAAAGGAAAAATAATCTCTTTTATTTCTTCAGTGAACCTGAATGACATTTTTACATCACTCGATTTATCGTCGTTAACATCAATGGAGATATTCAACTGGCGCATTACTTGAGCTGAAACTATTGGAATTAACAACAAGCTTAATAATAAAATTAGTATGAAACGTTTCATAATACTTAATTAACATTATAAAAATATATTAATCCCTTATCACATTGATTTTGAATCCACAGTTAGGGCATCTATCTTCATCCATATTTATCTCATTCACAAAAATCCCTGTTCTTTCAATGACAGGTTGTCCGCAATTATAACAGTATGTGTTTTCGAACTTGCTACCCCAAATGTTACCGACGTAAGGATACCTCAAACCAACATTCAATGCATCTTCAGCAAACTTTTCTAGCACTTCTAGTGAAGTGGGAGGGATATCAGCCATTTTAAAACATGGCGTGAAGCCAAGAAGGTGGTAAGGTACGCTCGAATCTAAGTTATCAATAATCCATTCGACAAGTTTGTGATTATCTTCTGGTTTATCCCCAACTCCAGGAAGAATTAGATTTGATACTTCGATAAAAACCCTATGTTTCTGGAAATTTTTTAGAGCTTCATATATCGGTTCGACATTAGGAACGCCCATGTATTTTTTATAGAACTCTGGGTTGCCAGAAGCTTTTAAATCGACAGTCACAGCATCTAAGTATTTACCAATTTTTTTTATTGCATCAGAAGTTAAGTAACCGTTTGTCACGAACACATTCTTTATGTTGTAACGTTTTGCTAACCTAGCAACTCTATAAGCGAACTCAAAGAATATAGTTGGTTCAGTGTAAGTATACGCAATTATCTTTATATTTTTTTGATTGGCAACTTTAATTATGTCATCAGGTTTGTACGTTTTCCCTTTTATCGTTTTTGATTGGCTAATCTCCCAGTTTAAACAGAACAAACATTTAAAATTACAACCTACCGAAGCTAAAGAAAGTGTAGACGACCCAGGGTAGAAATTGTAGAGTGGCTTTTTTTCTATTGGGTCAACATCCATCGAAACAATTTTACCGTAATTTTTAGTGTATAAAGTTCCTTTTTTGTTAATTCTTACTCCGCAGAAACCAACATTGCCTTCTGGTATCAGACATCTTCTCGCGCAAAGAAAACATCTGATATTCTTTCCTTCTTTAGTCCATAACATTGCTTCATGCATAATATATATTATTGTGAAAACAGAGTATTAAACTTGTCTGAAGCCCCGATGGCTCAGTATGGTAGAGCAGCTGATAAGAAGCTGAATCTCGTAAACCCAAGAAAACAGCGGGTCGTGGGTTCAAATCCCACTCGGGGCTTGAAACAAAAGTATAAAAATTATAAAATCATCAATTGTAAAAACAACCGGGGGATAATGATGGAAGTAATCTTTAAGATTGAAAAACAAAATTTGCAAAAAGTAAAGGATGTTTTATTAAAAGATGAGACAGTATCAAAAGCGAGTATAATTTTTAAAGAATCGAAGAGTTTGGGTTTGAAAGGAAATCACTATTATTGTTACATTTCGGGGTTAGAAGAAGCTTGTGATAAAGCTAAAGGATTAATCAAAGATTTAACTGAAATTGTTAACGAGAAAGATGCAAAAAAAATAATTGAAAAAATAAAAGTCGAAGAAGAATCTGCAATGACCGGGTTTGGCGATATCTTTGGATGAGCGGCTGTAGTCTAGCCTGGTTATGATACGAGCTTGCCAAGCTTGCGACCCGGGTTCAAATCCCGGCAGCCGCATTAACCTTTCTAGAAAACCATAACTTTATTTATTAAAAAATTTGATAAATTATTTGGAGGGTTTATATGGCGTTTTTCAGAAGAAAGAGTAAAGAGGAAGAAGTAGAAGAACTTAAAGATATGGTTGAAAGTAGAAAATTCGAACATGAAATACCAGAAGAAGTGAAAACCACACCAGAAGAAATAACTCCTGCTCGACAAGAAGCAGTCCAAGTAGAAGCTCCAATAACACCACCATCTTTACCAAGTCCTGTACAAGAATCACAAAGACCAGCGTTCGCTCCTTTATTCGTCAAGATAGAAAAGTATAGAAACGTGTTAAATTCTATAAACGATCTTAAGACTACTATAATAATGCTCAAAAATGCTCTCATGGTCCAAAGACAGATTGAAGGTTTGAGGGATGAAAACAGAAAATTCTTAGAATTGGCAATTAACAAGATAGATACAAAAATTGTTTCGTTGGATACAGAGTTCTTGAGACCTAGAGGCTTCGAAGAAGAGTTCCCGTCAGCAACTTATGAAACTGCTGGTATAGAAGGAGTAGTTGAAGATCTTAAGAAACAGATAGAAGGTCTTAAGTCTGAATTAAAAACGATAACTTAAAAAATTTCTTTTTCTTCTATTTATTAGAGTATTTATTACGCAGGGGTCGCCAAGTCAGGTCAAAGGCGGTAGAGTCATTGAGCGCTGATTGAATGATGCCGATGCTCAAGATCATTGGGGAAACCTACTCCGTTAGTCGGTTCGTGAGTTCGAATCTCACCCCCTGCATTTTCTTAATAAATTAATCTACAAAACTCCAAATAAATCATAGGATAAAAATGCAATTAGTATGCCCACGCTGTGCTAGCAAAGTCAACGAACTCATGGAATGCGATAGCTGTAGAACCATCGGTTGTATAAGATGTATGAAAAAAAGCTATGGAAAATGGGTGTGCCATAAATGCGAAGAACCTGAAAAAGAATATTATTATACTGAAACAGAATCAAAATCAGAAGATGAAGCGTCAAATGCATTCTCATCTATGTTTGGATAATTGCACCGTTAGGGACTCTCTCCTTGAAAATTTGGCATTGGAACTTGTAGATTTTTACTCTCGGATCTAACCACATATCCGGAAGCAAACCAGACTTCATACAGGTATGTTCCAAAAATGTTTCAACATTCCATTTTGGTTCAAATTGCAATGGTACTTGTGGTAAAAGAAGGCCTGTATGTAGATTACACTCCATTATTAAACCATCCTTGCCAATTTTGATTTTCTTTAAGTATTCTTTTGGGGTTTTAACCTCGATTAACTTAGGTTCAGTAAGAATTGAAACCTCAAAAATGACATCATTAAATTCTTCCTCGGATAATGGAGAAAATCTAATGTCTTGAAACGCTGCAGAAATAGCTGCTCTCTGTAGCGCTTCCCCTAATGAAAGAGTTGGGTATGGGTAACCTATGCATCCTCTAAGATCATGATCAGGATGGGTATGGATAGAGATAAAAACTCCACTCCTTTGTTTAAATTTACTTTTTTTTATTGTAAGTTTTTTATTCTTAAAATGGTCTGATATGGTTTGCCTAGCCAATTTAATTAATTCTATACCATCAGTTTTTGATAACATGAAATCAAGTTTTAGAAACTGGAATTGGGACTTTAACGTCATTATTTACGTACGTTAACAGATTAGAAACAATCCTAAAACCACAATGAATACACACACCATTTCTGGCCTTTAAATCATCTCTATCGTTCGGTTTTCCACAACCAGGACACTTAATGTTTTTCCAGATAACCATGATTAATATTTGTTTTCAGTATTTATTATTTTGTTCGAGATTGAGTGTGCAAGAAATATTGGCTCAGGTAATTTATGATTTTTTATACATTTTTTAGTGATTTCCAAAGAAGTATCGACCGAAATTCTATGCCCAGGAGAGATTAGGATAGGTTTACAACTTTCCTTTGATTTATAGGCATAGCCAACTTTTTTGTTCTTATATTTTATCGGTGAATAATATCCAAGTTTTACTGGTTCCGTATAAGCTCCGATTAGTCTACTTTGAGCTACACCTATTGAAGGTTTATTCATTAAAACTCCAACATGAGAAGCAATCCCACAAAAAACAGGATGAGCAATGCCTTGACCGTTGACCATTATGATATCAGGCTCGAGCTTTAATTTTTTGTAAACTTTTATTATTGGTGGGCCTTCTCTGAATGTTAAGAATGTGGGGACATAGGGAAATGAGACTTTAGTCTCTATCATTTTAATCTCTTTTACGTGCAGGGACTTATAATCGAGAACAACAGCGGCTACAGTTGTCTTATCATTAAAAAATGCTAAATCAAAACCAGCTATTGTTTTTATTGACTTTGGGAATTTGTCTCTCAAAATTATTCTTTTAGCTATTCTCGCTTGTAATCTTCGTAATTCTTCTTCATGCTCTTTAGAAAGTTTTGAACGCATACGATCAATGCTATCTCCCAATGTAAATCAAAGGATAGTTTGTAGTCGAGTTAGTGCCGTTATGCATAATAACTACAGAATTATCACCTTTTGAAAAATGGTCTGAACCTTGTAAATCGATGTTTGTATATTTGATAAAAAGAGTTATATCTCCTGCAGAATTTGTGATGTTGACGGAGCCTCTTTGCCCAGATATTTCTAGACCTTCCTTCACACTGTAAGTAAAGTTTATGAAATCGTTCGCTGAATCTACTCTGTAAGTCCCTTCGGTAACTTTCAGGTTAATTGTTCTCTTTGAATCTTGTGCTTCAGAAGCAACTTCCCTTATCGTACTGTCTATTATTTCTAAGTTGTTGAAGGCCTCGTTTATTATGGCTGAATCTTTGGCTTTGTTTAATGCTGGGTTCAAGACAGTTAAACTAAGAGTTAATGCTACAATGCCTATTAAAGTGACTAAGGCGGTTGAAATGTAAGGGCTCAAAGCTTTGCTATTCATCAAGGTAAAGTATAGTTCTTTTGGAACTTATCTTTATATGTCGTCTCTGAACCGGTTAAAGTGATGTCAAAAAATCCGACATAAACACTTCTATTGACTTTTGTTTGAATTGTCACATTCTCTGAATAAGTCCCATTGTAACCAACGATCAGAGTATAAGTTTGCCCCTGAGTAATCGAATAATTTGTTGTCCAAGATGTTGAACCCAACATTTCGGAATAGTTCACTGGTATAAAACTATCCAGTTGCAAAGTTGCATTGACGGGTTTGTTAAGAAGATTAATAAGAGTAACATTCATAGTCGCAGAACCTTGACTGGCAGGTGTTACGGCTCCAACATACAAAAAATCAAAACTCTGTAACCTTTCAGTCATTCTTTTTCTAGTGAAATTTCCAAAATCAAAAACATTGTTTGTTATGTTGTTAGATTGATGATAAGAAATATCTATAACTTTAACTAATTCGTCGCCTACATTCAAAAAAAACTCTTTCTCGAACCTGGATTTTAATTCCTTCTCTCTTTGAAGTATATTTGGCAAATTAATACTAGTCTTGAGTAAGACTAGAATAACTATTACTATAGCAGCAGTGATCAGAAACATTTGTCCTTTATTTCTCATCAATATCCCCACATGTAAACTCTAACATCTCTTGGTTTGTAATCATCAAAATCTCCAGCTAAAAAATAACTAACCGATATAGATTCATTTAGATTTGATAAAGAAGGTTTTGTAGTTAGATTAGTCGTATCGTTAAAAATAACGACAGTTCGACTTAGAAAGTTTGGAATATATTGATTCAAGGATTCATTTATTGCAGTAGCGTTGTTATCAGCTACGTATCTTCTCAAATCACCAGTTCGTTCTAATACCTCAAGACCGGTGTAAGCATTCATCTTATAATTGATTATTTTATATTCTGGTGAGTCAGGCGGGTTGAGGAATAAAAAAATAACGATCGATAGTATCATCAAAATTGCGATTCCAACCTCTAACATATAAAGTTGGCCTTTCATTCTCTCAGATAAAAATTGTGATTTCTTATGAATAAAGTTACTTCCACATACATAACTTGGGAATGATTTTCTTCACAGTGCCATTTCTATACTGAATGATCGATGGGTTTTGATAACAAACAGCATCAGCAGATTGGTTGACTTGTCCACCATAAGTTTCATCATCTATTTGTACACTCAACTTGTAATTTTCGCCTATTGTTTTCTTCAGTTCTTCATAACTCAAATTTCTCATGATATCGAATTTGTTGTAAGAAATCACTTCTATTTGCTCTTCTGGGAATGTTTTTACTGTTAATGGTTTTTTCTTGAAATGAAGGCCATCTATCTTTAGAGTTCTGGTTAAATTAGTAGTACTATTGACTAAATAGAAAACTGTATTAAATATTCCTTTTGAAGCATTAAAGGTGTAAGGACCACCATAGCTTTCAGAAACCTCGTCCCATAAACTAGGATCTAATTCTTTTACGAAATGATACCATGTGTTACTAGTCAAATTATTCAAAACATTTGTTGCTATAACTACATAACTGTCGTCTAAACTTACATTAACCTCAGAAAGATCGCTCGTATTTTCGATATATAACCATACATCTATGTACCAATCGTTAGAAAGACCAAAAATGTCTGTTATATAACTCAGCCCCATTTCTGAATCGCTGCTGAAACTATCAGTAATGTTAACACTATAATTTCCTCTTGTTTTTTCATTTGAGTCAAGAGTAGGGGAGCCCCAGTGACCCCCAAATCTTCCCCATCCAGTAGTTGATTCGGTGTAATTGTCCCTATCGCTTGGTATCCAACTTGATGTGTTATAAGTCAAAGATGTATATTCTGGATCAGTGATATTCTGATCAGAAGAGTAGTATAAATAATATATTTTGATTTCATTAGCAGAAATGTTTACGTCCCAAGTAATGTTACTTACATTCAAAAATTGGTTAGTACAAAAAGTGGTATTTGATATTTCTATGTTGACTTCATTATTATTCTCATCATACAACCTCACAGTTGTATTCCATGATTTGTTATAGCACTTTTCATCGAAAGGTATTCTCGCAATAACAGGCTCATTAGTTCTAGTAGAACCATTGGTTTCTTTAATAACAATAGGAACCATGTAAAGATCTTCCATTAAACCCACTTTCACAGGAGATATCGAATAATTTAGATCCCAATTCTCGGGAATACCCTTTCTTTTCAACAAAACATTAAAAAGGCTCTCGGCCATGGGTTTAAGTTCTGAAGTTTTGGTTAACCCTGAATAACGAGAGAAATAATTTGTAGTGAACATGATGACTGCAGCAAAAAAGAATATAAACAGTGAAACTGCAATTGCGAAATCAACGTAGTTCATGAATGATATTTGTATTTTTTCAGTAAATTAGTTTATACTAGTGATTCCGATTATGATGCTAGAATTGCCTAGAATTACAACATCTTCTATGGAACCATTATAATTGTATCTTACTAACCTCAGAGTGTCATTTCCACCAGAACTGCATTTCCCCTGCAGTTTAATGGGGATATTTGCTACATCATACTCATAACTCACTACAGGACTCTGAACTGTTTTTGCTATTATTTTCGCACCAGAAGTAGATTCTTTTTTTATCGTTGCGTTTACACCTTGGATTGTTAAGTTAGTTACTACACTCCATATTCCTGGAGAAGATACAAGTTCAACCTCAAAATTTCTATCCACAACTTGATCTGGATAGTTCAAATCGATACTAGAAAGTGTAATGGATGTTGAATTGACAGGGCTTGCACCTGATTCTTTTGCCTGATCGTACAAATAGATTATGCTATCCGCGGTCTGAGCCGCAACCTGTTTCAGACTAACTTGTATGTTTGTCTTTAATACTTGATTGTAATAACTATATGTTAACGTTGTAAAAAAAGCCATTACAACGAAACTGGATAGAATAATTAGGGAATAAGTGACAAACCTAGATATACCTTTCATGATTATTATTATATGTGACTCTTAATATTAACGAAAGTTTTATTTCCTTGAAAAAATATACTAAATGTATGAAAAAGAAAAAGGGTTTATCTCCTATCATAGCAGCAGTTATATTAATTGCAGCAACGATGACTGTGGCAGGTATTCTGGCTTTTTGGACTACTGGTTTTGTCAAGACTAGGCTTACCGAGGCAGAGAGCGTATCAGGGGGCACTGAATGTTTTGGGGCTGATTTTGAACTCCGTTCAGGAAGTTTGGATGGTACTACTTTAAACTTAATACTAGATAATAAAAAATCTGTCGATCTGTACTTAACAAATCTATTTTTGATATACTCAGATAATAGAGTAGATACTAAATCGTTAAATATAACCTTGAATGGAAATGAAATTAGAACCGTATCTATTCAAGACGTCGCTCCCAACTTTTTAACTGGAGAGATTAAGACGCAATGTCCAGACGTTTCAATCTATTTCACCTATGATCAGGTGGCTTAATGAAAAAGGGTATATCCCCTTTTATTTCTACTGTCCTTCTTGTCGCCTTTGCCATAGCTGTTGCAGCTGTATTTGGTGGATGGTTAAGTACTTTTAC
>Ga0172363_10004336_pt1 | contig 11486 bp, 12 predicted proteins | sample LakKivs2_kivu2a2_FD_114541 | JGI IMG/M metagenome (GOLD analysis project Ga0172363, IMG submission 114541) | Sediment microbial communities from Lake Kivu, Rwanda - Sediment s2_kivu2a2 | ecosystem: Environmental > Aquatic > Freshwater > Lake > Sediment | place: Rwanda: Western Province, Lake... | reverse complement strand
TGTTGCCTGCAGAACCAGCCAAAAACTCGGAAAGGGAGCGCCTGCCCGCGCATACATGGGATGGAAAGTCGACGTGTACGTCGCCTTGCCCGCAGTTGAAAGAAACTACCTTGAAGACCTGACCGACACCTTCCTTACAATCCCTGTGGCTCTCGCTGAGGGCAAAACCGTCCAAGAGGCTTCCCAAGCCTATCTGACTAAGTGCGCCGAGCTGAAAGCCCTCTACGAAGCAAACTTGGAACAGTGGCCTAACGGTGACTTTTACGCCATGGCTGTGAAGAACAACATGGAAGGCTTCGAGCTTCTAGGAGATCCCTATGCCAGAATCACGTAGAAAACAAGAAGAAAACATCGACGAAATCATTAAAACCGTGCGAAAAGAACTGCAGGGACCAGTTAACAGAACAATTGACCACTTGCTGCATCCACACTTTCACAAGTATCCTTTCCTCATTATTGTCGATGGATTGCTCCACGGGCTGAACGAAATGGATCCTGCTCAGTCAATTCAGAAGTTCTTGCGTTACAATGCGCCAAAGCTGATTGCAGAACTGGAACGAGCTCAAAGAAACCAAAGGCGTTGCTGAAATGCAACCAAGAAACAAGTCTCACGACGAAAAACTGTTTGAAGCCTTGGCTCAGCAGTGGCCACTATTGGTAGGTGGCGCTGCAGGTATAGTTTCTGGTGTTGTTCTCCTCTTTGACGATGTGAGGGATTTTGGCGACCTTTCACGCCCGCACCATTACATGTGGGGCATTCTTCTAATAATCGGCGGAGTAATCGCGTTGACGGTTGGTTTCGCCAATGTCATTTGGAAGCTCTGCTTGTGACAGTGGTTTTTCGCAGCGCTCGTCTTGGATAAAGACTTAAAAATAAGGTAACATATAGGGATACATGGATGGTATTGAGAGAGCCTAGGCGATTTGAATGGACGTATTTTCCTACCTTGGAAATGCCGTAGCAAAGGTCCTTCGCGGAGAGAAGCTCACCGCAGAAGAGAAGATCATGTCAAGCTTCCTCAGCTTGGCTGTTGTTGCGGCTGCCATGCCGCTGGCGATCGAAGCTGGCATGGTCACCTATTCGTATGGAAAGTCTAAGGGCTGGTGGAAGTAGATGGCTGTTCCAAAAGCACTCGAAGCTCCTCTGACTGAAGAGATTGAGAGGATAATTAGACAGATTCTTCCGCAAACGCCAGGCATGCCAGAATTCCCCTTCGAGTACGGGCGGGTTTACCTTGAAGAGCAGAAGTGGTATCATGTCTCGTTTAAGCGCACGTTTGCAGAGGCCCCAGCCGTCCTCATAAGCGCCGAAGTGCGCACAGGCTGGTTCAGCCCCAAACGCTACGCCGTCTCCGCTGTCAAAATCAGCATTCCCAAAGTTGAAGTGCCAGGCGTCTCTGTTCCAACAGTAACAGTGCCCACCGTTGCCGTGCCATCTTCGCCCGCAATAAGCATTCCGACAATTGAGGTCCCAAGGGCTCCAACCATAAACATTCCAGGCGTCGAAATCCCAAAAGCACCCACAATCAACATTCCCACCGTTAGCGTTCCCAGCATAGAAGTCTCCCGCATAGGCAGAGGCGACCTACGCCCGGTCGTGAGAGATCAGTTCAGAGCCGCACTTGGAGATTGGGGATTGTTCAACTGGGCAAGAAACGCAATTGCCGACGGGCCAGGATGGGTTGTAGGTAGCTTCCTCAATTGGTTGTGGGACGTGATGATTCAGCCTCAAATTGACAAGGTGCGAGACGGCATAAACGACGGGCTTAGAAAGATGACGGGTAACACGCAAGCCGCTCTTAACGCTTATCGAGACCAAATACAAGCGGGCGTCAACGCAGGCTTAGCCGACGCCAGAGCCAAGGTTCAAGCAGCCCTCAACGCCTACAGAGGCTACATCCAAGACTCACTCAACGCAGGATTAGGCGACGCCCGAGATAAGGCGCAAGCAGCCCTAAACTCGTCCAGGGGATACATCCAAGACAGCTTGAACAAGGGACTGCTCGACGCAAGACAGAAAGTGCAGACCGCGTTTACCGATTTTAGAGACCGCCTACAAGCAAACTTCAACGAAACCATAAACTCAGCCAACCGATCCCTAGCAAGCTTCAGAGACTCATCCAACACTTCGCTAGAAACGTTGCGGGCTTCAAGTGAAGCGAACATAAACGCCTCAGCAGATAAACTGAGGGCGAGCGTCGAAGATGCCTTCAACTCGCTTATCCCCACGCTTTGGACTATGGAAGGAATGCCAGAAGGCGTGTTAATGACGCCAACCGTTTACAGAAACATCACTCCGACAGGCTTCGACATTCTCTCGCTTGGAAAGATGACAGCCAGCTACATCGCCCTAGGAGTGAAAGCGTAAAGGAGAATTGCCATGGAAGAACAGGAGATCAGAATTCCCAAAGAGATGGAGAAAGAAGTCGAGAAGCTAGTGAAGGCTAGGCCTGAGCTGGGTTACAAGTCTGTGAGAGAGTTCGTCATAACCGCTTGCTTTCTTCAGATACTCCGTACTCAAGCAAAAGCCGCCGAATAGCATCCTTAGCGAATTCCGTCTTGCTGCGGTAGCCATGCTTCCCCACAATCTTAGTTACTTCCGCATCTAGCTCCCTAGGAATCTTATAAACAGCGTAATCTGACTCTTTCTCTTCCTTACCCATACAACTCACCATACATGGTTACTATTAAGAAAAGCATAAGAAAATATAAAGATTATGTCACAAAGGGTTTCGGAAAATCTCGAGAACTCTATGTTAGATAAGAAGTTTCGAGCAGCTCTTTCTCCTTAGCCCTCTTACGTGAGCTTGTCTCTTCCATCATCTTCTCAAATCCGTAAATGTCCGCGTTTTTTCCGAGCGCTTTCCCTAGGATCTCCTCTCCTTTTTCGGGATTTTTCCACATGACATCCAAGATTTCACGAACCTCATTTTCATCTTTGGCTATTTTGCAGACTTTTTGGACACTAACTTTTTTGGAGCATCCCTTCTCATGGAGTTTCTGGTTGAAGTCCGCCGCTTTCAGAAGCTGAATGTTCGTTCTCGCTGCATAAGAAGCCAGGCTAATTGTGGTCTCGTCTTTCAGTCTAACATTCTCCTTCGGATCGAAAGCGCTACCAGCAAAAACACCTACTATTCCCTGCTTAACCTGTCTTCCGTCTGGTGTGTCGACGCCGAACTCTTTGCTCCACCTCAAAACATCCAGAAAATCATCTACGTGCTTCTTGCCAACCAATCCCCACTTGCATGACAGAACATAGGTGATTGCTGGGGCGAAAATTCCAGGGGTAACCTCCCACATGCGGTCAACTTCAGCGCTTGTTCTACGACCTCCAACACCCTTCAACAGATGCAACGTTATTCGCCGAGGATCCATCCCTCCAACCCTGTGATTTTGAGCCCAGAATTTGGCTCCAGTGGTGAACTTGTCAACAAACCATTCCGCCACAGCTTCCCAGTTGTGGCCTACCCTATTAGCCCTGCCTTTTGCCAAGCGAACATAGTTTTTCTTCATCTCAACCGCAGCATTGAGGTCTTCTTCAGCTAAAGAGGTGTGATAGTAATAGCGATAGGCGCCAAACAGCTTTACCTCTCTGAGGTCGGGATAGAGTTGGAGGGCTCTGCCAACCGCGCCTTCTATTTCATGAAGAGAGCAACTCAGCTTGTTGTGAATGTAAGAAAAGCCAACAAGCTTTCTGAGTGTCGAATACTCTATGATTATGTCTCTTATTCGCTGAACCCTCTCCATGAAGGGACTTGAGGACGCTCTATCCGCTAGAGCCTTGTCTGACTTGCGAACGGCTTCCTCAATAGCTTCTTGTCTAGGCTTTTCTGGATTAAGCCAAGTAATGAGATACCCTTCCTTAAACGGAGTCTGTCTATCATCCATCTTGTAACCCCTAACATACACCAAGCCCTTCTGCTCGAAGCGACGCACATTAGACATTACATCCCTAGTTTTCACACTCTTATCCTTCAGAAACTCAGCTAGTTCACTGGAGAAGAATGCTCGATCCTTGTTTTTTCCGATAAAGTCAAGGATTGTTTGGGCTTTGCTTCGCTTGCCGCCGCCACGGACATCCAAATACTCCTCTGCATACTTAACAAACTCGTGACCATCAATGACCATGGAATCTTTTCCTTCAGGGCGAAGAAGGTACAAGTGGTAGGGCCTAGTGTTCTGGCTCACTCCTGCTCTTCCCTTAAAAATCCGCTCATGCTCATACAATGGCTCCTTAGTGCGAAGTATAAGCCCCCTCTTCCAAGAGAGAAGAAGAGAATTGTTTACCGCGCTTCCACTTAGCCTAGTAGCTTTCACGATATCCCTGCAGCTTCTCGGCTTACAATCGTTCAAAACTGACAGAATCAGCTTTCTAGACGGAGTATATCGACCCATAATGAACCATGGGAAAACCGATAATTTAAACCTTCCTCCGAAATAGAAACCACATACAGAAAACAATAACCATTTAGAACCGTTATAATCCAAAAATATCCCCAAAAAGACCTCAGATTAAAGTTTTGAAGTGGTAGCCCGGGAGAGATTCGAACTCTCGTCAGCGGGTCCAAAGCCCGCTATGCTTGTCCACTACACCACCGGGCTTCACGACACTGCATCCTTCGACTAATTTTTTAATAAGTGATTTTTGATTAAAACCTTCCTATCCTTCCTTATTTTAAGAATTATTTCCCGAGATTTTTCGACCGCGCTAGCGGCATCGAGCTTAGTTACATCGCTTAAGTTTAGAAACTTTACTATGTAATCATAGTTCTTCGGGTTTTTCTCTTCTAAGCTTTCCAAAGAACGCATCAAAGTTGTATAATCTATTTTCACTTTGTCAATTGAGGATTTTAACCAAACATAATTTTCAACAATGTCAAGAAATATGCTGTTCATGTAATGAGAAGCTTCAACTACTTTTCCAGAGTCAATCATAGAAGTCGTGCGCATCACAACGCCCTGTAAAAAAGCTGGATCCAAATAATAATTCAACTTGGTTTTGACTTTAAAATGAGAAGACTCAAGAGCTTGAACACCTTGCTTGGCTGTAGTTTTCATTTCGTCCCAAACTATTTTGAAAAGCTTTAGCTTGTCTCTAGTGCTTGAATCATCAGCTTCATCCAGCTCAGCTATCTCTAAGTATTCGTTAAATAGTTCTTGCATTCCCAATTTAGTCGCAGAAACTTCGAATCTCTCCACAAATCGACTGTTTGAAAAAGGCTCCAAAGCTATCTCCAACAAAACCTTCAAGATATTGTTCAGAGCTACCGTAGCGAAAAGATATGCACTTCGAAAGTCTTCCCTTGAGAAGGCAGATGTTGCACGGCTCAAGTAGATGTCTGAATCTATGACGTGAGTTTCAGTCCTGATGTCAACTCTTTCAGGCGAACAATATGATTTAGCCATCAAAACCTTCGTGTCATTCAACGACCAGTCCCTATCATAAAGGACCTGCATCTCGTACAGTTTCTGGTCTAATTCCGGCGGAATCGGGCCATGAATCCAGCGTTTTGGAACGTGATCCAAATCTATGAGCAAACTGTTTGCTTCGATTCTTTCCACATACTCGTAACTGAAATTGCTCTTGTCTAGAATTAATAGATCAACGTCGCTTGATGTTGTTGCATCACTTCGGCTCCAGCTTCCAAACAATCCTATGCCATAAACGTTTTCTGCTACTCTCATTTCAGCTACTACTTTTTCTAGTGTTCTTCGAACCTTTTCAGGAAGCCCCGCCAAATAGATCACGCCTTCTTACTAAATCAGTAGTGTGTATAAGTATTCAAAATTTGTGAACGAGATATTCTTGATTAAACCGTAAACTTTATATATTTAAACATTTCATCTACATAGCCTTACCGGGGCCGGATGTGATCTTTTCTTTCCGACTTCATGATGAGGAATGTGGAAGGTGACGGTTCTATATCACATATCGGGTGAAAAGGATGAGTAAAAAGGAAAGCGGCGCTCGTCAACGTTTACTCGACAAATGTCCAGAATGTGGTAGTGCAAACCTTATTCATGATTATGATACTGGAGAGACTGTTTGCGGCGACTGCGGCCTTGTTCTATATGAGCAAATGATGGATAAGGGACCTGAATGGCGTGCGTTTACCCAAGAAGAGAAAGCGTCAAGAAGCCGCGTTGGAGTGCCAACATCATATTCCGTCCATGACAAAGGATTGTCAACAGCCATAAGCCAAGTTGATCGTGACGCCTTTGGAAGAAAGCTTCCGTTATCAACGCGTTTGCAGATGTGGCGTCTAAGAAAATGGCAGATACGGTCTAGGGTGCACTCTTCAATCGACAGAAACCTTGCTCAAGCAATGGCTGAGCTTGATCGCCTTTCTGATAAGGTTTACATTCCACCACCCATTAAGGAGAAGGCTGCAGTTACTTACCGTAAAGCTTTGGACAAAGGATTGGTTCGCGGAAGGTCTATTGCAGCTATTGCGGCTGCTGCCCTTTATGCGGCTTGTCGTGGAAGTGGAACCCCGAGAACCCTGCGGGAAATTGCAGAGGCAAGTTTGGTTGATAAGAAGGATGTTGCCCGTTGTTATAGGCTTTTGCTTCGGGAATTGGATGTGCAGATGCCGATTGCTGACCCTTTGACATATATTTCGAAAATCGCTGAAAGAACTGGCATATCGGGGAAAACTCAAGGAATTGCTATACAAATTCTGAGGGAGGCTAGAAGGAAGCGGGCTGCTGCTGGCAAAGATCCTATGGGTTTGGCTGCCGCATCGTTGTATATTGCTTGTTTGCAGAATGAGGAGAAAAAGACTCAGAAGGATATTGCTGAGGCTGCTGGAGTCACGGAAGTCACTGTTCGAAATCGTTACAAGAGTTTGAAGAAACAGTTGAATCTGGAGCTTCCAGACTAAGCGGCATTACCTTGTGAATTTTCTTCTTTTTCAAGCTCCATAACTATTAGACCAGAATATCCGCAGTTTTCGCATAAGTATTTTTTAGGAGTTAACCAATAATCAAGGCTGCTGGATAAGTGGATTTTTGAGCTTCCACATCTTGGACAGTATATTTTTGATGGTTTCCGACGTTTTAGGGTTTTAAATACCTCACGTATGTTTTGCAGTAGTTTCATTGTGGGCTTGCACCTTTACGCATGAGTAGCTACTGGAGCTCAATATTTTCTTCTGGATAACCAAGCTTTATTAGGTATTCCCGCACTTTTTCACGGTGGTCTCCCTGAAGCAATATTTGACCGTTCTTTGCCGTTCCTCCACATGCACAGACACCTTTCAGCTTTTGAGCTGTACTTGCCAAGTTTGTGTTCTTGTCATTTATACCGTCCACTATGGTTGTTGGTCTGCCAAACTTGCGTGTTTCAAGTCTTATGCGAATTCTTTGTTGCTCTCTGTCTATTTCGCTGCAAACGCACAAATCTTTTGGAAGCCCGCATGTTGGACAAATATCAGCCATGATGCTCAACTTACAATTGCCATCGTGCTATATAAGATTTTCAAATCAACACTCTATAGTTGGAATATGTTTGGTTGTTTGAGGGTTTTATCTGTGTTTTGGAGTTTATACCCCCCTATAAATAGATTGAACTTCAGATTCTAATGGTGGTTTAGCTATAGGATGATTTAGCGCATCCTTACCGAGGTTTCGAGGAGTCTCAAATATGCTTTGTTGAGTTGTGGATGGTTGGTGGGTTTGGCGGTGCTTTCTGTTGTTTTGTGGTTTTCTTGAAAGGGTATCCGTTCTTCCTTGCAGGGTCCTCGCCTAGCTTGAACCTATGATAATGTGGAGATATCTCCTGCAAAATCCCCTTTTTTCCTTTTTGAATTTCTGGCCAATTGTTCAACACGCACCAAAGAATGTTGGCGTCAGTGTGGAATTCTCATAATTGGCACTATAGACGCTTATTTCGCTATGCTTTAAATGTTAAACGAATGTGGTCTCTTTCTCCTGTTTCGTTGACCACTCCACAGTAGACTTCATACCGTCTTCCCCTCTGCAAATCCTTAAGTGGCATAATATGTAGACCTGATTCCTTTGGGATGCCCAAGACTTCTTCCTTGAGAGCTATGTTCTTATCAGTTTCGTCTTTTGAAGCCGTTTTTCTAATAGTAAGTTTTGCTTCTACTATCACTGAAGTGCTCACAAAACCGACCTGAATAACATAGTCCTCACTTGACTCTGCTTTCTTGACCATTAGATCAAAGACAAAAGGAGACTTCAGATCCTGTTCTCCTACTAAGTCCTGTGTCGAGGTTATGAACTCGTAGACGAGATTTCTAGTCTGCTCAACTTCATTTGGGATTGCTTGAACCCGCTGAATATCTCCTCTATACCAATCGAAGTAAGGAGAAGTTATACGTCCTCCCAGTAACTGGTTTATTTCATCGTAATGTTCTCTCAAACATAATCTATCAACAGTCCAGTTCAAACGCTCAACTGTCTCTTCAAGAACTCTCCCAACTTCCTGAAGGTCTCTGAATTCGGTGAATGTAAAAGGATTGCGGAAAGAGTGTAGATATGGAACACCCAAACTGGAACGCAAGAGCTTAACGTGGTATATCGCAGCTTGTTTGCAGTAGTAGATTGAATCACTGTAACTACTATTCTGAAAGGCTTTCTCCATCTCTTTGAGAATAATCTTCTCATTTTCGCTTTTTATGAACAATGCTAAAGAAATATCATCATACGATGTTGCGCTATTGTAGACTTTTTGGCAAACTTCGTCAAAGAATAGTCTAACAGTCGTTTTATGTCTTGACACCTCTTGCTCAGAGGGAATGTTGCCATGATGTTGAACATCATTTCTGAGCTTATGCAAAGAGACCACTTCCTCAACATAATTTAAACTAGGAAAGTTACGCCTCAAATCCGAAATCAGCTCCTCGAATGTCTTGAACCCGCCTTTTTGCCTATCGATTTTAACACCAAGATCAACCAATACAGTTTTTACGATTGTCTCTGCACAGAAATCGAAGTTTAATATTGATAATATTAAATCTGAGATAGATCTTCTCATCGAATGAAAATAGCCATGAAGGTAGAGTTCTTTTGCTATGGTAAGCCTTCGACCAGAAAGTACAGAAAGTTTCAAATCGGCTTTCCCCAATTAGGTTCATTGAATCCTGTGCTTTAAACATTTTCCAGCTGGCATTGAGTCGCATCTTCTGCACTAGCGACCTAGCAAGGTTATTTAGAATCCCTGCAAGTTCTTCTGCTTGGTTTTACTCTTGTTATTCATTCCACTATTAAACTCTACAATTCTTTCCCAGTCTATTTCTCCGTTCTTTTTGCAAAAGCTGTCAATGAACTGCTTTGAGAATCTGTTTAAAACCTTACCATATTCGCGATTGAATTCCTCGTTCCGCTCTTTCGCTTTATGACCTATTGGCTCTATTATCTCTTTATAAAACTCAGGTTTGCCTGATGTGAACTCCCAGAAGGATTGTCCACACTTCTTAATGTAGTCGCCTTTATTTTCATTTCTATCCTTGCCATAACAGCATCCATTTACGCAAACTACATCCTGACCAAGAATTCTTTTGGCCCTCGTGAAGTCATCTTTCATCTTCTGTATCTGGCGGCTATTACCCCAATTAGGGCCAGACTTAATGGATACTAGATATCTTTTCCCGTCTCGAGTGAAATCTAGATCTATGCCTTCTGCTGGTGCTTTGCTCCCTGCAAAAGCCTCTTTACACACGAATATTGCAAGCTTTTCCAGGAAGTTTCCGAACATAGTTTCTTCTTGAGATGACAAATATGCGTCAAGCAGATTTCTAATAAATTCCTCAGCGGTAGTTATGTTTTTTGCTTTAAATAAATAAGGATTCTTTCTTTTCAGAAGCATGCTGAGTTTTAATTCTTTTATAGCTTCAAGCTTGCTTCTGTGGAAACCGCCGATGTTATCATCCACAAACTCGAATACTTTGTCCAGGTTGATTGCGCTCATAACTGTGACCGATGCTCCACCAACAATCTTTCTCTAGCAGTTTCGCAATAATCAGGTTTGATTTCTATCCCAATGTAGTGTCTACCCAATGACCTTGCAGCTACCGCAGTAGTGCCAGAACCCAAGAATGGGTCCAGCACAACATCTCCACTTCGAGTGAAGAGCTTGATGAACCACTCAGGTAGGTCTACAGGAAAAGTGGCGCTATGGTTCTTGAAAGAACATTCGGTCGCCATGTGTAATACGTTGGTTGGATATACTCTCTCCCTACCTATCCAATTGACGACCTTCTTACCAAATCCACTTTTGGTCTCAGAGTTATCTCTCACATAGTCTGTCTTACTCAACTTTTGAAGACGTGTTTGCGCCCAGTCACCGATAGGTACCATTACAGCTTCTTGGAACATTTTGAATTTCTTATTTTTGTTAAATTGGAGCACACGTTCCCATGCGTCTCTAAAGCGATTTGGCCACTTTCCTGGATAGCAGTTTTTCTTATGCCAAATGAATTCTTCTGTCCAGAGCCAACCTTGTTTTCTCATTTCCATTATCAGCTGGAGAACGAAAGTATGCCTTTCTCCATCTACTACCCTTTCTTTTACGTTAAGAATGAACGTCCCATCGTCCTTCAGAACTCGCAAAAACTCTTTGCTCTTTGGCAAGAACCATTCTACGTATTCGTCAGGATGTACGCTGACATAAATCTTCTTTCTTCTGTCCGCGTAAGGCGGAGAAGTAACGACTAGGTCAATACATTTCTCAGGAAAGGTCTTCAGCACCTGTTCGCAGTCACCACAGATAATGGTGTCCAACGGCAATCGCTCTCGCTCAGATGTTAATTCTTCTTTGTACGCCATGTTAGACAGATCATGACTCATAGGTATCCAAATTATTATAGTAGAGAACACTTAAAAAAGTAACTTTCGCTGAAAACAGCCTCCACAGATACTTTGGAAAATCATTGACGAAGCGAATACCCTACATGCAAGACCCAATGCTAACATCCGAAGAGAAGCGGCGTTGGGCTAAAACCCTAGCCGACACAATAGGCGTATTAAAATAAACCTTCACTAGCCCCTTGTCCAATCTTTAGCAAAGTTTTAATCGAGACGATTTCTAATCACACTTTATGAAAGTACTAATCTTGGGCTGCGGAAACATAGGTTCAGTCGCAGCAGAAGACCTAGCTAAAAGCATGAGTTCCATCCAAGTTGTTGTCGCCGACAAAAGCGACACAAGAGCTAAACAAGTAGCTGAAAGAATTGGCAAAGATAACGTTTCATGGAATCAGCTAGACGCAACAAGCCATACCAAACTAGCTAATGCACTGAAAGACTTCAACTTAGTTATGGGATTCTTGCCTGGAAAACTTGGCTACCGCCTAACTAAAGCATGTATTGATGCTGGAAAAGATTTGGTAGACGTTTCCTACATGTCTGAAAATCCCTTAACATTAACTGAAAATGCTGTAAAGGCAAGGGTAACCATTGTTCCAGACTGTGGACTAGCACCTGGCATAAGCAACATTCTTGTTGGACACGCCGCAGCAGAG
>Ga0172363_10004335_pt1 | contig 11486 bp, 12 predicted proteins | sample LakKivs2_kivu2a2_FD_114541 | JGI IMG/M metagenome (GOLD analysis project Ga0172363, IMG submission 114541) | Sediment microbial communities from Lake Kivu, Rwanda - Sediment s2_kivu2a2 | ecosystem: Environmental > Aquatic > Freshwater > Lake > Sediment | place: Rwanda: Western Province, Lake... | reverse complement strand
TTTAGCTCTGCATTATTTTTTTTATTTCCAGCTCTTTTTTCCTTTTTGATTAACCTTTTCCTAAAAGGTTATCTTTTCCTTTTTCGTTAACCTTTTCCTAAAAGGTTATCTTTTCCTTTTTCGTTAACCTTTTCCTAAAAGGTTATTTTACACTTTTAAAATTGTGCAAAGGAAACTGGATTGCTTTAGCATCCAGAGGAGGTCATTTAATCCGTGCATTCAAATTTTTTACATCATGATTTTCTTAATATTCACGTTCAATATTCACGTTCAACGCGATATATATCTAGCCAAGAATAATTTTTATCAAACTTATTGAATTTTTAGTAATCTTTTACTATTTCGCCTATCAAACTGTGCGGAGTGACGTCTTTTATCCTTACTCTAACGAATTTCTTGAAAATACGCCCATCTCGATTATCAGAACTCACTGCCACAGGTCTGTAGAATTCTGTCCTTCCGATGTATTCAATCTTTCCACCAACCTTTTTTTCCTCATCTATGAACACAAGCTGCTCTGTTCTCAGTTCTGCTATGTTCTTTTCAAGCGCTATCTTCTTGAATTCTTCTGTCAGCAGTTTTGAGCGCTCTTTTGTTTCATTTCCCTGTATCTGCTCTTTCATCTGCAATGCTTCTGTTCCTGGCATTGCCCAGAATCTTGAGATATTCAGAACATCTGGCTTGATTTCTTTAATTAAGTTTACAGAATCCATGAATTGTTCTCTTGTCTCTGAAGGAAAGCCGCATATTATGTCAGTGCTTAAGCTGATTTTGGGAATGCTCTTCCTGAATATTTTCACTATCTCCTTGAAATTCTCAACAGTATACCTGCGCCTCATCTTTTTCAGGATTTCATTGTTTCCTGACTGCACTGGAATATGGATGAACTTGAATATCTTCTCTGATCTGAAACTTTCAACAAGGTCATCAATGACTGGAAGTATTCCGTCAGGGTCCATCATGCCCACTCTTGCCCAGAACCTTCCAGGAAGCTTTCCTATCTTGTACAGGAGTTCTGGCAGCTGGCTCTTTTTCTGCCTGTCAAGCCCATAGGCAGAATTGTCCTGGGAAGTAATCCAAATTTCCTTGCATCCGGCTTTTACGCTGTGCTCTATCTCCTTCAGCACTTCCTCAATTGGATATGAGAAGAGTTTTCCTTTGGCAAATTTTACAATGCAATAGGAGCAGTTTCCAAGGCAACCTTCTGATATTGGCACAATGGCTATAGCAGGATTCTTCCTTACTCTTGGAAGCGAGAGTTTTATCTCATTGGCATATCCAAGCAATTCAAACCTTTGCCCGATAAGAATTTTTTTCGCACCATTAACTATTTCTTTTATATGATGTGTGCCGAGCATAGAAGCTTTTGGCGCAATTCTCTTCACAAGTTCTGGCTCTGCTTCGGGCATGCATCCTGCGACAATCAATTTCTGAGGATAGAGGTTGTAAAACTCTGTTATGCGCTTAATCATGTGATGCTCTGTCGGCATTTTCACGATGCAGGTGTTTATTATTATAATGTCTGCGTTTTCAGCGCTGCTCACTCTTATCATTCCTACCCTTTCCAGCAGCCCTTCCATTATTTCAGAGCTGGCAGTGTTTGCAGAGCATCCATAGCTTTCAATGTAAAAGTTCATTGCAGAAAGAGTGAACTTTGGCTTATTTAAAAAGTTTTAGAATAATGAATAATAAATGGCATTCATAAGTCAAGAATCTATAAGTCAAGAATAATTCTCGATGTTTCTCTAATATTTCAGAAGCTCAGAAATCCTGTCTGGAAGCTGGTCAATGCCTCCAAATTCTTTTACCGCAATTGATTTTATCCTGCTCTTGATTCCGGCTTTTACATGGGTTATGCACATCTCATCTTCTCCGCCTATGCTTTCGCAATCGTCTTCAACCAGAACATCAGGCATAATCTTTTCAACCACGTCTTTGTATTTTTCCCCTTTTTTGCGGGATAGCAATATTCCTTTTGGAAATCGGTGTCTTTTAAGGACCTTTCTGATTTCTCCAACTTCTGCTTGTTCAGTTATTGAAGTGAGATAAAGAATTTCTGCGCCCTGTGCCTTCCATTTTTCCAGCTTTTTGACAGTATTACCTATAGGAATATAAGCTGAGAAATCATGCACTGATTTTTCATTTCTCTCAACCTGTTTGACTATCTCTTCTCTACTATGAGCTATTGCACTTTTGTGCATGATTATAGTCCCTTCTGTAAAAACCAGTATTTTCATAGAATCTGTTAAAAAAATGGTTTATCTAAAGGTATCGGGCTATGGACAGATTGCATAAGAACTATTCAATGCTTCTGGCAACCTCATGATGGCACTTCTCGCATTTTAGAATAATATATCTTGTATCTGAAATAATCTCGTCCCTTATCTTAACAAGCTTTCCTCCGCAGATTTCGCACTTGTTTTTGCCTGTCATAGTTCTCACTTGAGTATATTCTTTTCAAATTTATAAATCTTATCCTTTATATTTGGCATATTATTTTAACCATAATCTGTATGATTAAAAGGGAAAGTTTTATATTTTTAGCAGACTTATTATTTCACAAGAGCAGAAGAAGAGCAGAAGAGGTGATTTTATGGAGAGCATGCAGCTTGGCGGAAACATAGAACTTATAGGATTTGGAGAGATAGACAGGGCCCAGCTGGTTGTTGTGAAGAAGATTGTAGGCACATATGCAAAAAAGTTTTCTGAATTTCTTAAGGATTTTGAGAAATTAAGCCTGAGCATGAAAGCCATACATGATGTTGAGAAGGCAGGGAGTTATGAGCTTAACGCAAAATTGATTGCCGGAGGCAGACCGACCTTTGCAAGCATTACAGATAGAAACCTCTTCTTCGCCATTGACAAGGTTCTAAAGAAAATTGAGGAGATGCTTAAAAAATAAATTTTAAAAATTTGAAATAAATTTTTTATTTTTTTTATTCAGATTACCAATCCTTGCCAGTATCTCCAAACTCGTCTTCCCCTTCATCTTCTGATTCTTCCTCTTCCTTCTCTTCTTCCTCTTCCTCGAATTTGTGCTTCATGCTTCTCTACCTCTTCATTTGATTATTTATTTTTGTGATTCTATGTTTTGCCATGCTTTTCAGCATGATGCAGGATCATAAAAAAATCTTATAAAAAAACAAAATATTTTCATATTTTTTCAATCACTACCACTCTTCGTCTTCTCCCCCTTCTTCCTCATCTTCTTCATACGCCATTTCGCTACACCTCCCCGCAATTTTGCTTGCGGACTGGATTAGCTAAAAACCTATAGAGCCCTGAAAAGTCAGTTCCGTGCAAAAAGAACGGCTTTTTAAAGCCCCTGCAGAAAAAGTGGGTTCCAATTTTTCAGGTCTTTTTGTTTTTTATACAGCATGTTTTTACTATTTTTTCTATTACCTTTTTTTATTGTCCCCGTGATTTAATTTTAACGTGGGTGCTTTAAATTTAAAGACTATTTAAATTTATCGCTTTGGCAGTATACTATTATATCTTAGTATTATATTTGCACCTGAAGCCGGTTGGTTTTGCTAAGAAAGATTTATAAAGTTTTAAGTAAAAAATAAGATGAGGGGGTGATGTTATGGAGGCAGAGAAATCAATAGTTAATCTCTGGCTTAATAACAACGGTTTCTTCACAATCAACGACATAAATGCAGGCAAGAGCGTAATTGATATTCTGGCCATAAAATTCTCTGAAGGCGTTGTTGAGAAGGTGCAGCACGTGGAAGTCAGCTGTTCCCTCAGGGGAGAGCTTCCTGTCAGCGAATACCAGAAAAGGTTCAACAGCAGAGATGTGAAAGAAAAGCTTGCTGAAGTGCTAAAGAAATACATTGCCGGAGATTTTGTCTGCGAGAATGTTCTTATCACAAATGCGAAGATTGCAAAAGAATCCATAAAAGATGTGGCAGTGCTTCCCTTTAACAGGGTGCTCTTTGAAGTTGTAAAGGAGCTGGACAGCCAGAACTACGGGAACACAGTCACGAGGAGCATACAGATATTCAAATACCTCTTTCTCAAGCCGGAGCTGATAAGAAGCATCGGGGGAAAACGCTTCAAAAAAGCATTAAAGAGCCTGGCGATGGAGGACATTGACAAGAACGAACTGATGAAGCAGATGGCTTCTGACGATGAAATGGTTGAGAAAATAATCAAAAAGTCATCCTTCAGGAAAGAGCCAAAGAAGATGGCAAAGCTAATGAAGAAACTCTTCAGGGCAGGGGCAAAAGAAGAATTCCTGACAGAACTAGGAATTGAGAAAAAGCCTGAAAAGGAAAAGGTTATGAAAGAAAAGCCGCTGAAGAGCTTTTATGAGTAGGTATTTCTGTTTATATTTTTTCTTTGTTAAAAATTTTATTTATCAAAATATTATTTTTATTAACTTCTAGAATGCAGGAGTTTTATTCCCAATTTTTGTTTTGCAAATGCTTTCAATTTTCTAATTTATTTTTGAATATTCAAAACGATGTTTTTTATTTTTTAATGATTTTATTTGTTTATTTTAAGTAATATTTTTGTTAATAATAGTTTATCTTACAATTCTTATATTTTTGAAATCTTTTTTTAATTGATTAGAATGTGTTAAATATTTTGTTAAAGAATTTTTTTTAAATTATAATTTTTCTTGTCATTTAAACTTCATAATTCTTCCTGCAAAGTCCTTCTGCATAAGAAGCACTACCCTGCTGTTCTCTTTTTCATCTATGATTTTATAGCCGCTTGCTTCTGCAATTTTCTGGGCAAAACTTTTTATCTCCTCATGCAATGGCATGTTGCTCATCTTGAGGCGCTGCCTTGAATACCCCACAAACATGTATGCCTTCGCCTCTACAAACAGCGGATTCGCTTTTTTTATGAACTCGGCATATTTTTCAGGAGAATGCATATTCACACCCTTTACAAGAGTCAGTCTCAGGGTGGTTCTGGTTTTATCCCTTATCTTGTTCATAATCTCCAATGATTTCATCAGCCTCTGCCATGCATCTTTGAACACAGGCCTTGCTGCCTTTCTGTAAGTTTCCTCATCAGGGGCTGTCAGTGAAATATAGAGCTGGGTCGGCAGATTCTTAAGCTTGGCAAGCACTTCTGGAAACTGCCCGTTTGTAACTAGAAAAGTGGTTTTTCCCCTCTTGTGAAGCTCTCCTATAAGCTCGTCAAGTTTCGGATATGAAGCTGGTTCTCCTGCCAAAGATATTGCAAAATGCATCGGCTCCTGCGCCTCTTTCAGTTTTCTGATGTTTGCTTTTTCATTTCCAAAGAATCCTGAGAGCAGCTTCCTCTGCGCCTGAATGCTGCTGTCTATTATTTCAGCAGGGCTGTCAAAATCATCATCCATTTTTGCCCCTGAAGTCAGTTCAACTGCACGCCAGCAGAACACGCAGCTATTAGGGCAATAGTCAACTGCAGGAGTCATCTGGCAGCATAGGTGACTTCTTATCCCATAGAACTTCTGCTTATAGCAGAAATCTTCGTCTCTTATGGATTTTTTCGTCCAGGTGCATATCTTGACAGCAGCATGCTTTCCAAACACAGCATAGTTCTGCTTCTCAAGCATCTTCTTGAGTTGAGGACTTACCATCATCAGAAGAATTTGTTATTCATATAAAAAGCTTTTCTGTATTCTTTTCTCCATTTTTTCTTTTTCTCTATTTTCTATATGCGCTGGGCAAAGCGCTAATGCAAAAGCAAAGCACAGTTTTTAAGCCACAGTTCCACATATTTTTATTAACTAAGTTTCTCATTTTAATATTAACTACAATTTAGTGATTACAAAGACAAAAGGTTTAAATATCAGAACTGCATATTTACTGGTATGGATAAGCTTGATTATATAGTTGAAAAGTCAGAGAATGATACTTCTTATACAGATGAAAAAAATTCCAAGAAAAGAAGAAATGCAATGAAGAGGGCAAAGCTTTTCCTTGCAGGACTTGGAATTATGAGTACTCTTACATTTTCAGTTCCGAAAAGCATAAAAACTGAAGAACGCAATTTTCCAAAAGCAAATTCAACAAACCTTTCTTCGTGTCTTATTGAGAACCAGCCGAATTCTGCCTTAACTCAAATAATTGAAGTTGAGAATGCAAAAATCAATTCCTACAATTTTAATTACAAAACTGCCACTCTTAATAAAACTTGGTCCAGCAACGGATATATTATTGAATACAAGTTTAAAGATGGAGTGACTGCAAGGTTAGCAAAAATATCAAATAAGTCTATTGTTATACCTCAAGCAAACAAAGAAATGCAAAGAGTTGGGAGAACTATCATTGGAAAATACGTTAAAAACGGATTTGAAGTATCGAAACAGACAGATATATCTGACAAAGCTCTTAGCATCAAAATTAACAATGGAGAGACTGGTTTCTATTGGTGGCTTGAAGGAAAAGGAACTGCAGTAAAGCTAGAATATATGTTTAATTGGGCATCTCTATTCAAAAACAGAGCCCTTACTCCAGAAGGCATTTACTCAACTCCAATATCAGGATACAATACGACAGGATGGTTTTTAACTCCGTCTCCTTACTGGGACTTTTCTGTTTTAAATGGGAATTATGGCGGCAAGAATGTTTGGTTAAGAAAAGACCTTGGCTGGGCATTTTATTATTATCCTCAGCTGGTATCGCTCGTGTATGTTCAACTCATTTCTGCCAATAAAGTAATGTATACCCAACCTGCCAGCTCTTATCTAAAAAAATTATACGATTTTGGCGAAAAATTCTATGATACGCGCTTCAATACAGACTTAGGTGATTTTTTGGTCAGTGTTGGGCAGTCTGTTAATGAACCTGCAGATTTGTGGGCTGCACGAAAATATCAAGATTACCTTTTAACTCATGTGAATAAATATAGATGGATAGTCGGGGATGGCATTCTTGTTGCTGACTACTCATGGAGCGAAAAACCTTCAGTCATAGCTCATGCTTCGCTTAATCACAATCTGGCAGAGATTAACTTTCTTCTCAGATTAGGGGATTCCTCTGGAATAGCATTAGCACAAAAAATATTAAAGGGAATCAAATCAGGGGAAAACAATTGGATGCTGCCAGGAGGAGATCTTAATTATGCCTATTACGGGCCAAACGAGGGCTATCACGGGAAGGACTATAAAGAACTAACGCTTAGAGATCTTAAAGTTACTAAAACTTTGCTTTCTAATTATGATTGGGGCGAACAGTATATACCAGCAATCGAACATTTAATCCGTGCAAAGAAATAATATATAATTTTTCTGAATAAATATATCAAAAATATTCCAAAATATCAAAACGGTAATATAATAAATTAATCACTAAATAGTAACTACAAACCGAAAACTTTAAATACTAAAATAATGTTTATATAATTGCCTGTATACAAGGTGCTATTAAAATGCCTAGCAAAATGCCTAACAGAAAAAAACTTGAAAATTTAATCACAATATCAGAAGATGCCCGTAAAGGTCCATTGGCTATTGCATGCTGCGCTTCAATAAACAGCGACATCAGGGCATTTGAGATATTTCTGGATATTGTAAAGGCTAAAAACAAGGAGAAACCGATTGATGCAATAATAATTGCAGGCGATTTAATAGATGCTGTTTTCTATTCAACAAAAAAAATAATCCCGGTAGAATATTCATATTCCCTTGTTTCTGAAAACGAAATGTCAGGAGAACTAGCAACCTACATTCAATTGGAAAATGAGCTGACTGCACTCAGCCTGCAGAATCCGATTAAAAGCCCTCTTGAGCTTGCGCACTATGTGAAATCATCTAATTTGTTTGGCTTCAGAGACCACTCCCTTGCTGAGCGCTATATCGAACTATATGCCATTGCAAAAAGCAGATTGCAGAATTCAGGAGGAGAAAGCACCACAAAAGAAAGCACTGAAATAAATGAATTGCTGAATGAGCATGAACACAAGGAATTTTCCAGCCTTCACGAAATATTCAGCAAATCGCTGGAGAATTTCAAATACAGGCGCCTTGACGATTTCTGCCTTGCGATACTGCAGGATTCAAATGGGCCTCGCGAATTCAAAGAAAAGGCAGGTGATTATCTGGCGCTTATTGGCAAAGCAGAGATTGCAAGAAGCGAAATTTACATGAAAATAGACAGCATGCTTGATGATATGCGACGTGAATTTGGAATCAGCTCCTTTGTAGTTCCTGGAGACAAAGACGGGATTGAGATGAAGAGCATCTTCAATGACAAATATCTTCATATGAATAATGAGAATGGAATATCGCTCCCTTCAAATTTATGCATAAAACAAACAATTTTCAATAACATCAGTATTGCAGGCTATGGAGGTGAAGAGGAGAATCTTCCTTGGATTCCTCGCCTCTCAAAAATACCTTTTAATAGGCAGCAGATGGGAGCATTCCTTTCAAAAACAGACCCTGACATCGCAGTTGTGCACACTGCCCCATTGAAAAAAGAAAAAGGAACATTTTTACCAAGCGACCCGCTCATAAAGTATGCTCAAGCCCAGGCGCCCTATACAATAATCACCGGGCATGATGCCACACCGCAGATAGACAGGATAAGGCTGTCTTCTTACAATGAAGAAGAAATATTCACTTATATAATCAACACAGGAAAGCTCGGCAGATACGGCGAGAAATTTTGCAATGGATTCTTCGCCATGCTGAATTTTGATGAGGATTCGGAGCTTGCCAGAGCAGATATCTATAGGATAAATGATTATGATGCGGGCACTTACACGCCTGTTGTCTCATTTTGTTCAGGGCAAGAATAATTGGAGAACTGAAAAAAAGGCATTTCTTTGCCAGGATTGTTTTTTTTAGATATACTTTGCTAATTTCTCATAACAACTGCCGCAGTTTCTGAAATAATCAGCCCATCCTTTTCTGACCATGTCGTAGGCGGGGTGGTTTTTCAGATGTTTGGCGAAATACTCTGCTAAGATTAAATTCTTTTCATCAGGTTCTGTCCTCTTGAGGTATTTCGCTATCTGTTCTAAATTGGATAGGCGCTCCAGATAAGAAATGTGTTTGTCAGTATTTTCTGTTATAACATTCATTATATAATCCAGTTCATTTCCTTTTGAAGCATTTTTTCCATTCATATTAAATCCCCCTCTCGACGCCAGTTTTATCCTAAGCAGGTTTTTTAATATAATTTTCAAAAGTTAATATATTAAAAGGTATACTAATATATAAATATTTTGCTTTTGTATATTTTTGAAATATGAGTTCCATACTCTTTAAAAATGCGCTTTTTGCCATTTTTAATCAAGTTAAGAACGATTTTTCTTATTTCTATTTCATAGTAGTACAAATGATAAGTTTTAAATATTTGGATGGCTAATTCTGTTTAAGATGGTGTTTGAGGAAAAATACAGCAGAAAAAAGCCTTTTCTTGTGGAGTTCGCAGGCCCGCCAAAATCAGGCAAGACAACCATAATTGACAGGATAAAATATGAGCTGCCATACACTTTTTCTATTATAAGAGAAGTTTCGATTGATGCGCCTGTTGAAAAGAAAAAGACATTGAAGTATATGGAATGGGCTGCCAACGAGCTGATAAACAAGCTAATATTTACAGAAGAACTCATAAAAAAACAGATTGTTCTGATTGACTGCGGGATTTTAAGCCAGCTTTCCCTTCTGGAAGCATTCAAGAGTAGCGGAAAGATAAAGGACTCTGAAATGAATTTTTATGAGCAGATAAGAAACCATTTGCTTCTCAATCTTAAGAGGGAAAATCTCATATTCTATGTAAGCATGACTCCCCAGAAAGAGGTAGACCGAATAAGAACCTACAACTTCCCGAAAGGGGCTATCATGAATGAAAGGTTTTTGAGAATATTCAACCAGAGCTATGAGGATCTTGTTAAGCAAATCAAGGGGAAGATAAGAATATTTAATATAGACGGCTCATTTGACCCTGATATTAATGCTAAAATTCCTGGCAGGGACAAACTATGCCATTGACACAAAGTTGATAAAAAAGGTTGGCGGATGGGACCAAAAGGCCCTGACAGAAGACGCTGAACTTGGGCTCAGGCTGTATGTGAAAGAGAAGGCTTTTGCAAAATTGCACCCTTATGAGGAGATAGAACAAGGCCCTGCATCATTCAAGGTATGGTTTAACCAACGTAAGAGATGGGCTGCTGGTTTTCTTCAGCTTATCCCAAAAATGGCGAATGCAGAACTGGCGCTGAAGGATAAGATGGACATTTTCAGGAGAGCATATGTCGCGCCAGTAAACTGGGTGCTGACTCAGATATGCCCCTATATAGCCCCTGCATTTATGCTTTCAGGGATTTACCGGCGTGCGTCTTTTCCGCCTGCTGTGTCATATTTTTCTACTGGCATATCCATAGGAGGGCTGATATATTACATGCTCTATCCCCACATTTTCAACAAGGTTGAGAAATACACGAGTGAACAGCAATCAAAATTAGCGAGGTTTTCTGAGAATATCAGGCTTTCCCTGCTGACAATTCCATACTGGTTTGTTCAGGCACTTCCTGAGATATCCGCCCTGTCTGGCACCATCGCCAAAAAAAATGATAATATATGGAAAAAAACCAGCAGGACATGTGAGAGAATACTCACTCCTGAAAACGGCAACGGATTTGATTATGGGGTTTCACGCCAAAACAATGGGCTGACGCTTGAGGAAATGCTTCTTTCTGCAAGGAAAATTGACAAATGGCAGTTGAAGAGGACAATCAAATACATGAATGATTACAACAAGAACAACAACGAGAACGACAATGGAAATGACTGCCAGATAAACCTCGGAGAAGCCTTGGTCAAGCTTGGTTATGTGGACGAGGACTCAATTGCAAGATTCCTTTCAAGGCAGAACGGCTTCAGATATGTCCCTTCGCTTGAAAAAGAGGTTAAGCAGATCCTGCCAGACACCCTGAAATCCCTTCCGAAATCTATTGCAAAGGAATACAATGTTCTTCCCCTGACAAAATACGGGAACGATGTGGTAGCTGCTGTCGGAGACATTTCAGAGGAATACCTCACTGAGGTTGAACTTCAGTTCTATTGTGCTGACGTCACAAACAGGCATATCACCTTTGTCATCGCGCCAAAAAGCAAGGTTGAGAAGATGATTGATGTGGCATATTCAGGAGCAGATAAAAAAATCGAGATGCCATGAGCTGCCAGCATTTCCTGACAAAATCCCTATTCTACATCCCCGATTCTCAAAATTCCAATCTTGCATTATGTCAGGGAAAAATACGACATCTATCCGCTTCTTGTTACTGACGGCGAGAAGGGAGGCGATGCCAAGGTGAGAATAAAAGAGGCAGAGGCAGCATATAGAGTAAGCAGAGACAGCACACCCAAAGGCAGAATAAAAAAATACAATACCCTTCTTTCAACATAAATCCAGCAAAGGCGAGAGGCTTCTCCTGTAGAATTTTCGACTTATCGGGATGCCCAAAAGAATTGAAAGGGCAATTCAAAATTCCCATTCGATGACGGAACTATTTTTGTCGGTCCGAATTCTGAA
>Ga0172363_10004333_pt1 | contig 11490 bp, 12 predicted proteins | sample LakKivs2_kivu2a2_FD_114541 | JGI IMG/M metagenome (GOLD analysis project Ga0172363, IMG submission 114541) | Sediment microbial communities from Lake Kivu, Rwanda - Sediment s2_kivu2a2 | ecosystem: Environmental > Aquatic > Freshwater > Lake > Sediment | place: Rwanda: Western Province, Lake... | reverse complement strand
GTCGCCGCCGGCGCTGCTGGCGCAGGAGCGCCGGCGGCTTCCCTCACCGGCGCTGCTGGCGCAGGAGCGCCTGGGGTTTCCCTCACCGGCGCGGCTGGCGCAGGAGCGCTCGGACTTGGCGGCCTTGGAGCGCTATATGGCGGCACGCTGGCACCATTGGTTGCAACCGCAGCGGCGGCAAACGAGTTCCTCGACAAGCCAGCGGAAGAGCGGCTACAGGGTGCTGCCAAACGCGGCGATCCAAGGGCGAAGGCAATTATCAAAGCACGGGAAAAGGCCAATCAAGCCCCATGGTACAATCAGATACGCCCAAGAGGACCACAACCGTCACCCTGGGACACATACGTCAACCAAGCTCGCGGCAAATAGATCATGCTCCGTGCCCTCCACAGAGCACCTGCCAAGCTTTATCGCCAACCCATAGTTCCGGGTGGGCCGCTCACACTGCCGCCACTTGTCCTGCCGCCACTTGTCGCAGAAGATCGTGAGGAAGGCGGACTCTTACCAAGTGGGCCTAGCTATGGAAACCATCAGAGTGCATCGGTTCTGTCGCCAGACCAAGAACAGTCCGTTCTTTCGCAGATCGGCAATCGCGGCATGTCGGCGTTGCGGAATGTCGGCGAAACGCTGGACAAGCCGGGCGCGGCAGTACGCGGCATACTGTCCGGTCTCGGGATGGGAACGAAGCCGGGCGAATGGGGCGGCGGACTGCTGAACCTGATTCCGTTTTCCGACACACTCGGCATCACCAATCCAGAGAAGCGGATTCAGCCCGAAGACCTGACCGGCCTGAAATCAAACGAATCGGACGACTGGTTGACGAAGGCCGGCAAGTTCGCGGCCAATACGGGCGTAGGCGTCGTCACCGATCCGCTGTTCTGGACCACGGCCGGGATTATGCCGGCCATGTCGAAAGGGGCCAATGCTCTCCGGGCTGCGGGTGGACTGCCAAAGGGATTCAATCTGGCGAAGTTCGCGGGGACTGCTGGACCCCGACAAGCCGGGATGCTGAAGACGGTCGGCGAGGTCGGCGAGGCCGCGGCCAAAGAGTACGGCCGGTCTTGGCCGGACATCCTGAAAGGCATGGGGACCTACTCGGAAAGGAATCTGGGCGGCCAGCCGGTCGAATCACTGCTGAAGCAACCCGTCAGCGGACTGTTCAACATCGGCCCGATGGCAGGTGGAAGGAAGCCCTGGGCAACGCTTGGCACCGGACGACTGGCCCAGAAGATGGCCAGGCTAGAAGATATCGCGGGTGGCGCAGTTCGGTACGGAAAGTATTCCCCGGTCCCCAAGATTGCCAGCCTTGTGGACCAGTTGGGGACTCAGGGGTTCTCGCTCGGGGATGTGCAACGCAGCAAGGCCCCGCTGAAGTTCTCGGAGCAGGCGGAAGCTGCCGGCGTGTATGAGCGACAGATGGCCGGAAAACTGGCCGATCTATTGTCGTCTGCGCCGGAAGCGCCGCGACCCGCTCTCTTGAGACTTGCCGATGCACGACCCGGACCGGACCTGAACGCCGCCGTCACTGAGATTACCACGAAGCACGGGTGGACGCCGAAGCACGCAGCGGAATTTCGGGCGTTGTTCGATGAGGCGGCTGCGCAGGACGCTTCCAAGACCATTGGAGCCAATGCAAGACAATGGGAGAGCCCATACGCATCGTATCTGTCGCGTCAGGCTGCGCCAGGTGTGTTCCCGCCTGACCCTGTGTCTGCAATGTCACGGCAGCGCGGCCTGACTGCCGGTAGCGTGAGCGACATATCCCGCAACTTGGCACTCGACCTCCCCGGCGGACAGGCCCGAGTCGAGGCCCTATACAGTCACCCGGACTTGGAAAAAGAGGTCACTTTGGCCGGCAAGGGCCTCAAGGATTCGAAACTGGCAAAAATAATGCGGGCCATGCCAGACAACCGGGACATCCCGGACTTCTACTTGGATCAGAAGGGATGGAAGAAAGTCCGCGACTATGCAGAGAGATGGGACCCGAGCGATTTCTATGGAACCCTGAGAAAAGCCTATGCCGACCCAGAGCAACTACGCGAACTGGCAGGGCTTGCCGGGGCAAAGACGAAGAACCGATTCAGGGAGTTGGCCCACATCTACCTTCGTGCAACCCCGGAAGGCCGGAAGATCGGCCTGTTCCAGGAACCGCTGACGCAGACGATTGGACGGATGGCGCGGGATCAGAAGATGCGCGTGGCGCACGGCGACTTGCTGGCGGACCTGTTGGCACGGCCAGGTGCATTGAGCGAAGAGGGCATTTTCACACGAACCAACCGCAAAGGCGTCAAGAAAAGCTATCGGCCGACCTCGCCGCAACAGCCGCTAACGGAGGGAGACTTGTCAACGAAAGCCAGCCTGTTGCACGGTGGTGAGGACGAGGGGTTCTTGCAATTCCTAGCCAAGAAACGCGGAATAGACCCGACTGATACCAACGCGATGGATCGCCTCAAGCTGTCGGCGGTTGAGCCGAAGCTGGCCGAACAGGTGCTCAATTGGCACAAGGGATTCGATGCGCCGGAAGCGGTCAAGGGTTTCTTCGGCAAGGTCTACGACCCGTTCACTGGAATCTGGGCCAGTGGCGTTACGGCCCGCCCGGCCTTCGTTATCCGCAACCTGCTTTCGGGCAACATCAAGGCAATGCTCGACCAGATGTGGGGGCCTGGCGCAGCGAGTGACGTATCGTCCCTGTTGCGAGGAAAAGAGGTCAATCTGGCCCGAGCGCTCGACAACCCAATGGTCCAGCAGGAACTTGCCCGGCGTGGGCTGGACCCAGCAAAAGTCACCGCGAAGCAGGCAACGGACATCGTTGGGTCCTTGATGCACCAGTACACGGGCGGCGGATTGCAGGGCATGTCGCACGCTGCCAGTGATGTAGTGTCGCCGCCAAAAACTTATGCCGATTTCATCGCAGAACGCCCAGGCCAGCAGCCAATCACGCTCAAGGGAATAATGAATCGACTGCGAGGCAAGGAGGGCGCCACTTGGAATCCGGCCAAGGCTCAATTTCGTGGTGTCCGTGGATCGACGGAATCCACCTTCGCGCCATTTGCAGCCGCCCAGGAGGCCAATCGGTTTGCAGAGTCACACCCGCGACTGACCGAATGGCTGAATCTGACCAGGAAAGGCTACGATCCCCAGGTCGCATGGGACATGGCCCAGACCTCGCAGTTCCGATACGGACCGGAAGCCTTTACCAAGTCCGAGAAGGTGGTGAGGCGCGCGATTCCATTCTGGCGGTTCCAGAAACAGGCGCTCGGATCGACCGTCAAGGAGTTGGCCCAGCGGCCTGGCGGACCGTTGGGGCAACTCATCAAGGCAACGGGGCGGCTGAGCGATACCGGGACCGATCTGATACCCGATTACCTTCGCCAGTCGCTTTCCATTCCGATCCCCGAAGGTACGCCGCTGATAGGGCCGGAGCCTGGCGGGGACAAGCGTTACTTCACTGGGTTTGGCCTGATGCACGAGCAGGACCCGTTCGGATTCATGGGCGCTGGGCTGCCAGGCGCCGGTGGCGAATTTCTGTCCCGGACGCATCCGTTCATCAAGGGTCCGCTGGAGGCCGTTACCGGCAAGTCATTCTTCCAGCGAGGACCGGGCGGCCCGAGAGACATCGAGGACCTGGACCCGATCCTCGGTCGTATCCTCTCCAACGTCCATGACGTCGTCACGGGTGAGAGAAGCAAGGAGCCGTTCAAGTTGCCTTCGTTGCTGGAACAGGCGGCGGGTAACTCGCCTCTGTCATCGTGGCTGACGTCGGTCAGGACTCTGACAGATCCTCGAAAGAACTGGTCATCCAGGTTGCTGAACACGCTGACTGGCGCGCGCTTGACAGACGTTCCCGAGCGAGCCATGGAGAAGACGCGGGACGAGATCACGCAACAGTTGATGCGCGAGGCTGGGGCAAGGCAGTTCGTCAACGTCTACTTCCCCAAGTGGCAACTGTACCAGATGACACCACAACAGCGAGAGCGGGCAATGCTGCTCCAGGGCTACAAGAATCTTGTGGCGCGACAGCAGCGGGAGCGGGCTCGACGTGCAGCGCTCGCCAATGTGCCGTTGCCGCAATAGAAATACCACCATTGGCCCGTATGTTAATTTTAACATACGCCCCACTGGCATGGTGCTATGCTGCGAATACGTGCGAATAGACCAGGATTCGACACCAGATGTTGTCGGGAAAGCGATAAGTTGTCGTGGACGGTCGCCCCAGAACACGCCGGGATCGGCAGAAGCATGTCAACAGTCGGCGTTAAGATCGGCATTATGGCGGCGATGGTTTTGATTGGCCTGATCGCCATTGCGGTGATTTCACGCAACTGGTCGTGCCGTGACCGGAAACGCGAGCCTCGTCCGCCGCGCTGTTGGCGGCTGGCCGTCGAGTCGGTTCCCAACGGCGCGGCCATCGTCGTCAAGTCCGGCTGGAAGAACCACAAGACAGCGACGGTAACGCTGGCCGACATCTCGGCGCCGCCGCTTGGCGACCCGCTGGCAGAGGCATCGAGGATCAATCTGGAGCGTTTTGCCGGAAAGCAAATCCGGGTCGAAGTGCAGCGCGGCGGACTGTTCCGCGCAGGGACGGATGAATCGCTCGGCGAGGCGGCCACGGTGGAGTCGGCCCGTGGCGATCTGATCGGCGTCGTCTACGGTGAGACCGGCGCGTGTCTGAACATTCGGCAGATCGTCGATGGGATGGCAATATGCCTGCCATCGGCCCCTGCCGGGTGGAAAGCCGAGGAAAGTGCTGCGCAGAAGGCCAAGAGAGGCGTCTGGCAATGAATCGGATAGCACAAAATGACAGGAGAAAGTCATGGGTACGTTGCTGATTTGGGCCGGTGTGATCGTTCTAGTGGCGCTCGGGTTGAGCTACGCTTGGCCGAAACTACGGTCCCTTCTGCCCGCTTCGTGGCAGACGGTGGGCGACAAGGTTGAGGTCGCCGTGGACAAGACGACCGCTTCAGCAGCGCTGAACATGTTGGTCAGCCTGTTCAACGAACGCGGCGATACGGACCGCGTGAAGCTGTTGGGCGAGTTGTGGGTGGCGATCTGGGCATGGCAGCCGCCGGCAGCCACAGTCACGCCTACTGTCGAACAGCTTGCCTCCGAGGTCTCCGCGCTGAAGGCCAAGGCCGCGGGAGGGTAGAGTCGTGAAAAACTTCAGACTGCTGGCCCTGGTGCTTGGCATCGGGCTATTGCTGGGCGGCGTAGCGGTCGATCGCGGCCTGCCGTCGCTCGATCTACCGATCCTCCAGTGGTTTTGGCCGCAACAGCCGCTCGATCTGGTGATTGCCGTCTACGAGAGCGAGAACCAGCCGCTTGCCGAAGTCTCCGTTCTGGGCGGCCAGACGGCCAATGTGTTGCGAAAGGCCGATAAATGGCGGCAGTTCGACAAGGATCGGCTGCCGGCCGCCTGGAAGCCAGCACTGGACGCGGCGCTCGAACGAACCAAGCCGCCGTGTCTGTGCTTTGTGCGCGGCGGCAAGATCGTGGCTGCCGAATCGCTGCCGAAGTCGGATGAGGCGTTGGCCGCGGCGATTGCAAGACGAGGAGGCATCCAATGCCAGAACTGATAATCACCGCCGCGAATTGCGACCGATGGTGCGGGCCCGCCAGGGCGCGGACGTTCGACTTCGGCGGACACACGCGGATCCTCAATGCGAACCAACATCCGATCGGTTCACGCGGCCTGATGTTCGCTACGCCGATCGAAGAGGCCATCGAACTGATTCCCGAAGAGCAATGGCCTGACCTCATCAGCCAAAAGGACCGCGATAAGTCCTGGATCGACGACATGGCGGCCGACCTCAAGTTGCCGTGCAAGGACCAAAATGGCCTAGGATACTGCCACGGTTACGGGCCTGTGACGGCGTTGGAGGTCGCCAGGGCGGTGGCCGGGCTGCCCTACGTCGATCTGTCGGCCGAGAGCGTGGCCGGCCGCGTCACGGGTTGGAGCAACCAGGGCGGCGACCCGGAAGAGGACTTGATGGTGTTGGCCAAGTACGGGGCGTGCGCCGCATCGTTCATGGATCGGGCCAATAGCATCTCGCCCAGCCGATGGAAGGCGGGATGGGAGCAAGACGCCCTCTGCCATCGGGCCGAAGAGTATTTCAAGGGCCTCGACAGCATCGACCTGTGGGTGGCAGCCGGCACGTGCGCGCTTCGCAACATACCAACGTCGCCGTGGTACAACTGGTGGAGCCATTGCATCAGCGGCAGCTACCGGCTGCGGTACGACTCGAAGACACGGACGATCTACCGCAAGGATCGAAACAACTGGGGCGGCGACTGGGGTGAAGACGGCTTTTGTTGGTTTGCCCGCGGATCGGGCCGCAGTGGCGGCACGCCGAGCGGGCTGGTGGCCGTGCGCGTCGCCACGCCGAGTGAATCGTAATGCGATGTTCTTCGATACCCGTTACACAATGGAGGTTTGAGCAATGTTCACGTGGAAAGCCTACGCAGCGGCGTTTGTGCTGGCCGTCTTGATGGTGGCGATCGGAAGTATGATCTCTCAGCCCGCGACCATCGACACGCATGTGGTCGACCTGGTGTACGACGTGCAAGACATGCCGCCGGCCGCCACAGTCGCGCCCATTTTACAGAAGACGGAGACGCCGGAATTGCAGTTTGTCGCCAAGACGCAGCCCAGCTACCAGCGTAACGGAGGCAGTTGCCGCGTTTGCCCGCAATCCGGCTCCTTGAGCCAGTCGCAAAATCAATCGAATGGCACTGTTGAGTCTGCAAATTGCGACGGTGGAGGCTGCGGCGAGGCTAGTTATCGACTGCCGGGACGCGAACGCCGGGCGGCGCGACGTGCTGGACGGCGCGGCTGCTGCGAGTGAACAAACGGACTGGCCGCCGGATTGGCGGCGCGAACACCGCCGCCCGTCCGGCGGCTCTTAGTCGGGAGCCACCCATGGAATTCGCCGAAGCCGTTGCCTTGGCCATCCGTACCTTGATCGTCTCTACGGCGATCGTGGCAATTGGTCTTACGTGCGGTACGCTGATCCACCGCTTGCACGCCTGGAGCCAACGATGGTGAATCTTTTGGCACAAACACCGACGCCCGTTCAAGTCCCGGCAGCCGGCGACTTCTGGAATCCATCGAATTGGGCGCCGTTCGTGAAGGAGATTGGCATACCGGGATTTTTTGCCATCGTGTTGTTCGGTTTTTTCATCTGGATTATGTCGCGAGGGCTTACCAAGTGGGACAGGCATCTGACTCGCCAGGAGAAGCTGACCGCTACCCATTTGACTTTATGTCGGCAGGTCCACGGTGCGGGGGGCGTCAGCAACATCTCCGATTTCCGCGACGCCGGCCACGAGCTGGTCGACGCGCTGCAAGAGATCGCCGATGGGATCGGCCCGGACACCGGCGAGGCGGTTAAGCCTCGCGTCAGCCGGATCCACCAGACGCTTCGGAACGTACCACCCCCGCTGCCGACACTTGATCTTGCGTCCAACGGCGACTAGTTCGGCAGCAAGGATAGTGTCACAATTCAATGTTGCTGGCTGGAAAACGGCCTGGTATTGCAACGCTTGGCTTCGTTTATGGCACTACTTGATGTCGGCGTCGGAATAGAGTCTGACTTTTCCGACATTATTCCCGCAACTCTCGGCCACCTATGGTCTTGCGAATAGAGACAGCAGTCATTGGCATTATTCTTTGTGCCTGATTCTCCTGGCACAAATACCCCGATCTGGCTTCCGGGCGGGTTTGTGGCTAAAATAATTTCGGGTTGAAAAAAAATTTTTTGGGGCCGAATCACGAGGCTCATAACGGGTTCAAATCCCGTCCCCGCCACTTCGGCAATTATGATAGAACGTTCTGTCAAATATCGCTGAAACACGGGAAATACCGTGGTCGGGTGTCGGTTAGCTGCGAAGCGCCGGCGGCCAAAGTACGGGTTCGGCTCAAGCCACGCTGGCTAGGTTGAAGGTTGCCCGGAACCGGTCGTTTCAAGCACCAGGCCCGTTTTTCCTGTATTGCGTTTCTGGCGGCCGGTGTTATATTGATGTGCGTTCGCTGAGGCAAGGGCCTTAAACAGCCCGAACCGCGATTACACGATTAACAGATAGCCAGGCGGAATCTTGATGCGGAAGAACGCGAATCGCGTGTGCGTGATTAGTAAATGCCAGCGCCCGACTAGACCCCAAGACCAGAGGCGACGATGAAAATTCTTCAGTTGAACGAGGAGAATGTTAAGCGAATCCAAGTCGTTGAAATTGTCCCGCAAGGGAACACGGTCGTTGTCGGGGGCCTGAACGCCAACGGCAAGACATCGCTGCTCGATGGAATGGCAATGGCCATCGGAGGCAAGAAGCTGATCCCGGAAGTGCCTGTTCGACAAGGAGCCGACTCCGGCAAGGTCACGATGAAGTTGTCCGCGCCGCCCGGCCGGGACTCTACCCCGGTGATAGTGACTCGCACCTTCAGCGCAAATGGAACGACATCGCTGAAGATCACCACCGAGGATGGCTACGAGGCCCCGAGCCCGCAAGCATTGCTGGAATCCTTTACCGGCGCGTTCACGCTGGACCCAGTGGCGTTGCTGAAGGCCAAGCCACGCGAACAGGTCGACATGGCCAGGGGCATAGTTGGCCTGGACTTCACCGACATGGACAAGCAGCGGGTGAAACTCTACGCCGATCGCACGATAGTCAACCGAGAGGTCGACAAGCTTGCCGGGGCCGTGAAAACAAGCCCCAAGCACGATGATGCCCCCGAGGAGCCGGTGTCCGTGGCCGGGCTGATGGAGCGTCTTGAGAAAGTCCGTGCCATCAATTCGGCCAATTCCAGCATCCGCGATGAATTGCGGTCCTCCAAGGCGAATGTGGACTCGCTGGACGGAAGGATGCGGCAATTCTCAGAGCAGATTGCTTCGTTGCAGTCGCAGCTTGCCAATCTGCAAGACGCCCACGACAAGGCGGCAGCTTCGGCCGCGGCACTGGAGTCAAAAGTATCAACCCTCGTCGACCAGGATGAGGGTCCGATCAAGGCCGAGATCAACGGCGCCGAAGCAATCAACCAGAAGGTGGCCGACAACGCAAGGCGGAAGAGGCTCGCAGAAGAACTGGCCGCCAAGCGGTACGAATCGAGCCAATTGACCATTGCCATCGACGAGATCGACGCCCAGAAGGCTAAGGCAATGCGCGAGGCGGCTTGGCCGGTGCCGGGAATGGGGTTCGACGACAATGGGCTGACACTCAACGGCCTGCCTTTCTCGCAGGCAAGCCAGGCAGAGCAATTGGAAGTGTCCGTAGCGATGGGGCTCGCTGCCAATCCAACGCTGCGAGTGCTGCTGATTCGGGATGGCAGCTTGCTGGATGCCACGACCTTGGCGAGCGTTGCCAAGATTGCCGAGCGGCACGATGCCCAGGTGTGGATAGAGCGATGTTCGCTCGGCAAGGAGTGCCAGGTCATCATCACGGATGGGCGCGTTGCAACGGATGAGGAAGTGCTGAAGCTGCGAGGGGGCGAGTTGGCTGCGCAACAATCACTCTTTAGTCAGGAGGAACACAATGCCGTATAAGGATCCGTACCATCAGGACAGGTCCCGGCTGAACAACTCAGCTAAGGAGTGCTTTCGTCGCCAAGGCCCCGAAGTGTTCAAGGCCATTTACGTGGACGATCCCCCGTCGATGGATCGGAAGCCGTCCTCGCCAGCGCAGCTTCTTGGCCAAGCCGTACATACCCTCGCATTGGAGCCGGGGCAGTTTTCACGGAGATTTGCGGTCGCTCCTGATTGCAATGGCAGAACTACGGAAGGGCGGCAACGGAAAGCCGCCTTTGCGCTAGCGTCCAAGGACCAGGACGTAATAATGCCGGACCAGCACGAGAGGGCCAGCATGGCGGCCGATGCCCTCTCTGCTGATCCGTGGTGGTCATCATTCATGGCCTCGACCCCGCAATGCGAACCCGCGGTAGAGTGGACGGATCACGGGGTTCCTGCAAAGGCCAAGCTGGACGCACTGCTTCTCGACCCGATTGAGCAGGAGAATAGGCTGGTCGATCTGAAGACTTTCGAGCCTTCCGGCATAGGGCGCTATGCGGGCAGGATGCCTACGAAAGAGGTCTGGGTCAATCGTGTCATCGAGTATGGATACCATCGGCAGGCTGCGTGGTACTTGTCTGGCGTGAATGACAAGCACGGCGTTCGTCCAGTCTTCTACCACGTTGTCGTCGTCACTGTGGAGCCGTTCTTGGTGTTTGTCTATCGACTTCCAGAGGAGTTGCTGCTTCTTGGTCTGGAGGAGAACACAAGCGACGTCCTGGCCATCAAGGCGTGTTATCAAACTGGCGACTGGCGGTGCCGAGAGCGCAAGCAAGTGACGACTCTTTCCGTGCCGAAGTGGATGCTCAGGACGGACGCAGAATAAAGGGTGAAGACGTGGAACCGAAAAACCATCTTGAAATATGGGATCGCTTCTTCGTGCCGCCGAAAGGCGTCTGCAAGAAGGAACCAGGTGCGAAAAGCTACAAATGTACCTCCATTGACGCGATGTGGCGTGTCAAGGCGGCCACGGAACTGTTCGGCCCATGCGGAATCGGATGGGGCTACAAGGTCATAGCAGAAGGCATCATGGATGGCTCACCTGTCCTGGATGGCAAGGGTCAACTCGGGAAAGAGGCGATCCACTGGTGCAGGATCAAGCTGTGGTACAAGTGGAACGGCGAAATGGGGGAACTGGAACATTATGGCCAGACAACACTAACTGGAGTCTACGGTCGCGACGAGAAAGCGTACTTTTTCACCGACGAAGAGGCCCCCAAGAAATCCCTGACGGATGCACTCGGCAAGGCACTATCCATGCTCGGCATTGCAGGGTCCGTCTACATGAAAAAATTCGACGGGGACAAGTATACCAATAAGCCTCGTCTCGCCAGCCCTTCGCAATCGGACGAGCCAACCGGAGATCGCCTCACTCGATGCCTAAATTACATCAACGGAGCCGAGACCGTGCAGGTGTTGGACGACGCGGAAACTCGCCTGGCCAACAACGAAAAGCGTCCTGCCGGCGATCAAGCGAAACTCACCAGCCAAGAGCGGGCAGTGGTTGTCGGTGCGATTCGGCAGCGAAGGGAGGAGTTGTGCAACAACGGAGGTCCGTGTTCGCCATGATGCGCGATGAACTGGAGTGTGGATACCTGGAGGTGGTCAAAGTGCCAAGCCAGCAGGGAGGCTACATACGTGTCCCGGTATCCGTAAATACGGAAAGACTAATCGACTTTGCACAGGAGTAGTATCGTGCTGAAAACACTTAGAATCGACGCAATCCGCATCGACGGCGGAACCCAGGTCCGAGAACAGGATCACCCCGAGTACGCGCAGGCTTTGGCCGACGACTTGGCCAACGGAGACCTACTGCCGCCGCCATTGGTGTTCGACGACGGCGACAATCTGTGGATGTGCCAAGGGTTCTACCGTCTGCGCGCAGCTAAGGCGTGCGGAAAAGACGAGATTGAGTGCGAAGTCAGGGAGGGCACAT
>Ga0172363_10004332_pt1 | contig 11490 bp, 11 predicted proteins | sample LakKivs2_kivu2a2_FD_114541 | JGI IMG/M metagenome (GOLD analysis project Ga0172363, IMG submission 114541) | Sediment microbial communities from Lake Kivu, Rwanda - Sediment s2_kivu2a2 | ecosystem: Environmental > Aquatic > Freshwater > Lake > Sediment | place: Rwanda: Western Province, Lake... | reverse complement strand
TATTCAGTCTTTTGTAAATCCTCAAACAGGAAGAATAGATATAGAACATCAATATAGATATTTTGTCATTTTGGAATACGATCCGAAAAACTCTTATATTCTGATTGAAACTCCTGTTTTTATATCACCAGAAATTTGTATTAAAGTTTTAAAGGCACAAAGCATTCCGTTTATTGCCAAATATAATCCTGTTGTTAATAAAATAGATGTCAAAGGAGATGACAGGTCTTATCAACAACTCAAACAAGATAAGCGTCAATTGTCTAAAATCAAATCCATTGTTCAGAGTGGACTGGAGACAGATAAAGTTAAAGATCTTGATTATCGAACAGGACCATTAGCGGCCGGTAGAAGTTATGAAGATCCTAAAATTTATAATGTCAGAAGGGTTTCTGATTATTTGTATGCGGCTGATTTTATAAAAAAAATGTGTAAAACGCATAATGTTCCATTTCATGATTTCGACGTTGTTGTTGGTCCTATTGCGGATGTTTTAGGTGCTGGAACCATGGGTGGATTTATGGACGAAAAATCGTTTGATAAAAGTAAAATTAAACCGCCATTTCAGCTGTCGAAGGGAGTATGGATTTCTCCTCCCGTTATGCTTATTAACTCTGTTGAGATTCCTTCTTATGCAGAACAAACAGAAACTTTAATACATGAATATAGGCATTATATATATCATATTCAATATCCCGATTATGAACAAAAATATGGCCGTCCTAAAAAGGGAAAAGATACAGATTATGAATATTGGTGGAAATATTTGACTGATCCAAATGAATTAGCAGCACATAAGGAAGAAATAAAATTTGAATTGGGTCTTGGAAAATCGTATGATGAAATTATTAGAAATAAGGTTGGTGGACAAATTACAAAGCAAAATTATCCTATTGCTATTAAATTTTCTGAATTAGTACAAGAAGTAGTCAAAGAATTAGAAGAGGAGAAAAACAAAAATGAAGAGCCTATTGGATAATGTCAATGAATTAGATGTTATTATACGACAGCTGGAAAAAATGGAAAGTCGAATGAGATCTGGACAATGGATAGATGCGTGGAGAGAATGCAATCGTTTATTAGCAGCTATAAGCAAATCAAAACAAGATTTAATTCAAAAAGAACAGAAACAAAATGCTTAATAATTTTTGTGAAGAACAGAGAATGAACGATTCTATTTTAGAATTTCATGAAAAAATTCTTTCTATGGTTGGAATCCCTAAATGGATTAATATTAAATGTCCATTCTGTTTAAAAGAATTGCCATTGCGTTCTATTCGTTCTGTTTCATTAAAATTGAATACACGAAACATGGGAGATATTGCGGTAGAAGTTTTTTGTATCCATTGCAACAGAATGGATACGGTTTATTTTAAATCGCAAGTTGAAAATATGAATGATTTTATTTCTTTTCTTAGTGGGAAAAAAGAGCCACAAATTAAGCCGTTGACAGAAGAAGAGATGTATAAAATGTGCTACAATAATGTGATAGAAAAGAAAATGTTAGAGGAGAAGTGATGAGTATTATTAAGAAAAGCAATTATACAAAATCTAAGATTACCATATCGTCAACTGTCTATGTTTGTAATGAATGTGGACATACAGAAATTGTGAAAAAAATTTCTAGCAAAAAGAAATGTCCAAAATGTAATGCAAATATGACGATTATATCCTCCAGCTGCGACGAAGAAAAATAATTTGTATAATGTTGAAGAAACCAATTAGAGGATTCAATGGTTAAGATTGTTGTTGGAAATATTTATTCTAAAATAGTTGGAATTTTGCCAGACGCAGTAAATTTTGATCTGGATAAAACTCTTTCTTATCGTATAAAAGATGCTCGTTTTGTACGTTCGGTTAAAGAAGGAAGATGGGATGGGGTTTTTCATTTATATCAAAAATTTAGAGGACAAACTTTTTATACTGGTCTTATGTCTTTAGTCAGAGATGTATTGAAAAAACACAATATACAATTCGATATATTAGATAGAAGAATCCGTCCCGAACCAAATTTATCGAGTTTAAATTTTATTCCTCCTCCTGATTATGAGGAAAGAGATTACCAGTCATTTACAGTTAAAAGATCTTTATTATTTACAAGGGGCATATTGAGCATGGCAACCGGAGCTGGTAAAACAATGGTTGTGGCAAAGCTTTTTGGAGAAATTAAAACATATCCCGCTGTATTTTATGTTTTAACCAAAGATCTTATGGAACAGGCTCATGGTGTTTTGACAACTTGTTTAAATGAACCCATAGGTAAAATTGGCGACGGCGAAGTAGATATTAAAAAAATCACTGTGTGTACGATTCAAACCGCAATTCGAGCTCTAAATTTTAATAATGTTAAATTTAAAATAGATGATTATAAATTTGATGACGAAGATGTATGGGACGAAAAAAATATTAATACAGTTGAGCAAGCAGAAAAAGTAAAGTCATTAATTAAATTGGCCAAAGTTGTATATATGGATGAAACACATCATGCGGCTAGTAAGACAGTTCGTGACGTTTTATCTTCGTCGATTAATGCTTATTGGAGATATGGAGGTTCTGCCACTCCTATTCGAGAAGACAATGCGAGTATTGTGGTTCAAGGAATGTTTGGATCAAAAATTGTAGATATTAATGCATCGTATTTAATTCAAAGAGGAGACTTGGTTAAACCCTATATTTTTATGGAACCTATTAATAGCAAAGTGAATTTGCATTCTTATTCAAAAATTTATGAACACTGTGTCGTTAAAAACGAAGAGTTTAATAAGCATGTAGCGAATACTGTAAATCATTTGGTAAAAAGAGGATTAAGCGTTTTAATTTTGGTTCAACAATATAAACAAGGAAATTATTTAAAGACATTGATACCAAATTCGGAATTTTTAACCGGCAAAGTTAATTCTGAAAAAAGATTGCAATATATTAATGACTTGAGAGCCGGAAAAATTACTCTGATTGCTACAAGTCTAATGGACGAAGGAGCCGATGTTAAAGGATTAGATGTTGTTGTTATGGCTGGCGGCGGGAAAAGTCAATGCAGAATATCACAAAGAATTGGACGATGTTTACGGAAAGATAAGAAATCTTTAAAAATAAAAAATAAATCTATTATTATCTGTTATGAGCACAACGCAAGATATCTTGATAGGCATGCCAGAAGAATCCGATCTATTCTTAAAAAGGAATCGGAATTTGTAATCATAAATTCTAAAGGATCCAATTTTATTTGTGATGAATTAGATAAGGTATTGGGTATTCAAAGTGAAAAAAAAGAATTGTTTGAATAAAATCGCTGTCTAGGATTTAACATGGAAGATTTTGCATCATTTTTTTCTAATCGACGCGATAAAAAATCAGTTGTAGATAAAGTATCTGAACTTCCTAGTAATTATGTCGGAAGCAAAAGAAGATTGTTGCCGTATATTGTGGACATATTGGATAATGAAAAAATTGCTTTCGACAGTGTTTTTGATGCATTTTCTGGAAGTGCAATGGTATCCTTGTTGTTTAAATTTATGGGGAAAAAGGTTTATTCCAACGATTTGTTAACATCTTCGGCTATTACCGCTGTATGTCTCTTAGAGATGGACAATATGCCGTTAACCACGGAAGATTTAAATTTTCTTTGTAAAAACATTCCTAAAAACTGCGGCACATTTGTAATGGATCATTATAAAGGAAAATTTTTTACAGAAAATGAATGCAGATTTTTAGATCGTTATAAAGATAATGTTCAGATTTTATGTGGAGAAAAATTTTATTGCGGGATGGAATTGTTGAATAAAGCTACTTTACTTAGTATTCCAAATAGTAATTTTTCTATTTATGGAAAAAATCTTAAAGATTTACGAGATACACACACAGTTGGAAAATCTTATTGGACAGAAAAATGGAGAGATACCACTCGTAAACGAAGAGATGATAATAATGAAATTATGTTTGGAAAATCATTAAAAGAAGTTTATGAAAAATATAAGGGGGCTTTTTCTTTATTTGCTATTGAAAATCACATTAATCAACACTGTTTTTTGGGAGGTCGATATTATAACGGGCAAACAATAGCTAACTTGGAACATCGTTTAAAACACGATAAAAATAAAGGAAAAGAAATCCACGAAATTCCATTAAATATTTGTAAGTTTAAGCCTATTTTAAGCGAAGATCATAATTGTTTGGTTTTTAATTCTGATATTATTGATTTATTGGAGTCTAATACAATTGAAACCGATTTGATTTATTTAGATCCTCCCTATGGGAAAGCCAGTAGTGATTATGCCATGTTATATAGTTTCTTGGAAGAATATTTATATGAATGTCCTCTAAACAAAATGGAGCATATTCAAAGAGGAGCTAAAAGATTTCATAGAAGCAAGGGATATCAAGAACAATTTGAACATTTATTGTCTTTATGTGGTTGTTTTAAAACATGGTTATTAAGCTATAATGAATCTTCTTATGCCAATTTAGATATTATCACGTCTACCATTAAAAATGCCGGAAAAACAAATATTAAAATTATGAATGTTCCTATTACTTATCAATATAGGAAAGGGAAAGGCGTTATTGATATGGACTGGAAGGATTATTCGGAATCAGGCAAAAAGTATCTTCAAAGGGGTACGGAATTTTTGATCTTAGCAACATGAGCATGGATGTCAAAGTTTTTAGTAAAATTAATAATGATTTAACAGAGTATAGCGGAGATTATAAGAGAATTAATCCGCATATTTTGTCTGGTTATTATGGCCTGCCTAAATCTTTTTCTAAATTATCTATGATTTTGTTTGGATTTGTTATGAAAACCAAAATGTATAAAGAAAAGGCGTTTACTAAAGATATTAATGAAGAAAAAAGAATTTATAATGACATTCCTATTACCATCGAAGATATATTAAAAGAATGGAATCATGAAAAATATTCTTCTGGACACGATATGATGACAGACGTAGGAAATATGAATAAGAGAATTCGAGAGATAGACGAAAATAATATTTTTTATTGCTGGAAATATCGCTCTCTTTATATGTTTATTATGGAAAGGTATTTATGTATTTGGAAATTTTATAATATAAGCGGAAAGGTTCTTCCGAAAACCATTAAAAAAGTAAGCGTAATTGGAAACGATATGATTTTATGTATGACTAAAAATGTCAGAAAAATTTATGGAGATGTAGACAAAAGCGATATCGAAAAATCTTTTGGAACCTTTATGAATCGATTAATAGACAAAACAAATCATCTGGTATCAACAGAAATTATTAAATGGGATGGAAAACAAGATATCTTTGAATATCTGTATCATTTAAATGATGCAATTAAAAATCTGGACGATCATAATGGATTAGTAGTATCGAACGATATTTTTAATAAATTTCCGTATAGTATATCAAAAAAAATACAGACAAAAATAAAAGAGGAATTGGATATGAAAATTCATTCTCCAGACAAAAATGTGAAACACGATTTGATTCCTTCTAATCCCAATTTAATTCGAAATAAAAGAAAAAGAAAACCAAATACAACACTAATTGTGTCGGAACAATCTTCTGATAGGCCAATTGCGTATGAATATTCCGGAACCATTGACCCATTTGCAGATGCAAGACAGTTTGTTAGATATTATCATGCATTTTTGCAACAATGTGCTGGCGGAAATATAAAATTTGATAACTATGCTTCCGATGCTGTTTATGCGACAAAAATTCTGGATTTATTGATAGAAAACGGAAGATCTTCTAATAAGATATTTTTAGATTCATGGCTTAAATATTTTCATGATTATGGTCTTAAAGGCCAAAAATCACATAAGGTTAAATATACCTCTTTAAAAACACTTATGGAAACGTTTGACATTTTTAACGGAAGATATTTGGAAAATCCTGTATAATATATACCATGAGCGATTTTTCTCAAAGATTTGATATTCAAGATATAAGAAGATTACGCAGAGCTAGACAATTGGCGTTAGCTATTTTAAATCGAGCCAAAGAAGCTGGCATACCAAAACAATATATGAGAATTAATCAGGATAAATTTTTGCAAATATTGAATTCTGATTTTCATGGCAAATCTTTAGAAACGAAATCTTTTGTAGAAAAAATATATAATGATCCCGATTTTCTTTTAAATAGACATTTTATATCTATTGACGGAGGAAATTTTGAGGCTCGTGAAACTGCTGGTTTTGCCGTTCTTTTTCGCATTCTTGCATATGACAAAATAGGATTATGTTATGGGTGTGAAAAATTAAGGCATCAGTTTGAAACGATTAATTCTACTTCTCATATTACTCGAAATGATTTGGCGGAACAATTAAGAAGTTACGACGTTCTTTTTCTAGAAGAATTAGATAAGAAAAGGTTTAGTCCGCATTTTGATGTAGGAAGTTTTTTTGATGAAGTTTTGATGGATAGAATTCATGAATCGAAGCCGACTATTGTTACGTTTTCCAGTCCTGTTGTTTCCGGAGAAGTTACTGCATCTCGTATGAATAAATTGGCATCGGATGGAGAACTGGATTCTGGATGCGGAAAACATTTGGCATGGTTATCTTTAACCCCTAAAACAACAGATAAGATTTTGAGAATAAAGGTGAACGTCACATGAGCACAATACCTAATCCAGACGTAGAAATGCTGGCAGAAAAAGAAGAGGCAAGATTTTTAAGTATTCTTTTAAAAGATAAGGAATGCTTACAGGACGCAATTGCTTTTGGCATTATTTCCAAAGAAAACGGAAAACCGGGTCATTTTTTCAACGATAAAAATAATTTATTATATGCTATTATACGAAATAATTTCTTAAAATATGGAACTCTTTTGACTCGTAGTGCTATGGATAGTATTGTTGGCATGATGCAAATAGGAACAGAAGAGGAAAAAGCGTCTATGGTAATTTATTGGGATAAAATTTGGAATATGCATGATGCAACTACCGAAGATTATGCCCTTTTAAAAGAACATATTAATGATCGATATGTTTTATGGCAATTTTATAATGTATGGAAAGACGGAGATAAAATTGTCAAAGCTATTAATGGACATGGAGGTATGATTAAAGATTTTGTAAATTCTTTGAATTCTTTGAAAAATATGGAGCCGGATCCGTATAGTCGATCTATGTCTATTAATGAGGGGCTTGAGGAAGCTATAAAATATATTGATGATCGAAGATCGAATCCTCATGATGACCAATCTATAAAATGCGGAATAGAAGCTATTGATAGAATATTTCATGGATTTATAAGGGGTTCATATACAGTTGTTAGCGGAATGATTGGTGGCGGGAAAACAACTCTTATGATGAATATAGCCTTTAATATGGCAAAAATGGGATATAATGTTGTATATGTTAGCTTGGAAAAAGATGCGAAATTATTTTTTAGAAGAACCCTGGCATGCCACGCGTTAACCGATTATAGCAGAATTAAGACTGGTGGTACAGATTTGAATTATGGTTTAAGTGACTATTGGTATAATAAACTTCGAGAGGCCGCTATAGATTTGCGAGACAATATTAAACCCCAATATCATTGTCTTCAGTTTGTTCAGGGTACGAAATTAACTAAAATTTTATCTGATGTGGATCGACTTCGCTCTATGCATAAAAAGATAGATGTTTTAATAGTTGATTATCTTCAGGTTATAGGAGTAGAAACAAATACAGTGGGAAGGTATGATGTAGACTTGGCAAATGTTCATAAAAGATTGATGGGATATGGACGAAAACATAATATAGTTACTTTTACAGCTCTTCAATTAAAAAGTGCTTCTAGCAAAGAAATCAGAAAAAAAGCAGAAAAAGTTACTACAGAAGCAGATATGGGCGCTGTTTCTGTTAATGCAGAGGATTATTCTGGATCTCAAATGATTATTGCCGATGCCGATAATGCACTGGGAATTGTTTTGAACGGAGATAAACCAGTAACAAAGATGTTTATTTCTATTAGCAAAGCGAGAGATGATGAATCTAGAAAAACTATTTGTTTGGACTTTGATCCTAAAATCGGACTTGTTAAGGATGCGGAATATTCAGAAAGTCAAATTAAAGCTGTAGATAATATTCTTTTTGATCATCAAATAACAGAGGACAGTCTGGAATCTGAGGATACTTTGTTCGAAGAAGCAGAAAAACAAGAACTACAAAAGAAAGATTCTGTTCCGGAAGAATCTAAAATATCTAAAACAGACAAAGTTAATGATCAACCTGTCTCTGAAATTATAGAAAATATTGAATCCGATCTGGTTAATCAAAAAAGCGATTCGGCAGAAAATAATGAATTTACAGACGAATTATTTGCTCCCAATGCGTCTTTAGAATCCAAAAATGAAAAGCCAAAAATTAAAAAGGGACAAGATATGGTTGAAAGACCGGTTGATTTTCCCAGTGATGTAAGCCCGAAAGGTGATTCCAAGAATTATTTAGACGAATTATTTAATGACGTTTAGGAAATTTTATGAATAAGATTGTATCTCCGCAACTTTATGATTTTATTAAGAAGAAGATAGATTTTTCTGAATTTCTTTCTACAGAAATAGGATGTCATTTGCGATGGTATGAACCGAAAATTTCAGCAGGAACCATTTGCCCTCTTCCGAATCATAAAGATACTAAACCGTCTTTTAGAATTAAATATGTAGAAGAAAATAGCGTCTGGATTTGGAATTGTTTATCGGGAGACACAGGAGTTTTAACATGGAATGGTACAAAACCCATTCGTGAATTAGCTGGAACTACACAAAAAATATTGACATCAAAAAACAAGTGGGTTGATGCTCCGTTTTATAGTTTTGGAAAACAAAATGTATTAGAGATTTTAATATCTAGAAATAGTCAAAAAAAGATTATCAGGGCTACTCCGGACCATAGGTGGCTTATAAAATGTGGTAAAAACGGAGACAGAAATAAAGAAATTTTTACGAAAGATTTAAGGCCAAACATGAGATTTTCATGGATGTTTCCTGAAAATAAATTAAAACAAATTGCCGCTTTATCTCCTCAGGGTATTACTCATGGGATTGTTTTTGGAGACGATTCTTGCGGTTCAACTCAATCTTATGTGCAATTATGGGGAAATAAAGATAAAGAACTTTTAAAATGGTTTCCGTTAAATCGCGTATGGAACGAACATAGGCCTAATGGATTAGAAGGCATTCGAGTTTTAGACATGCCACTTTTATATAAAAAATTTCCGCCATTAGACGAATCTCCATGTTATTTGGCTGGATTTTTGGCCGGATGGTTTGCTGCCGATGGTTGTGTCGATGATGAAGGAACAATTTTATTGAATTCTTCGAAAAAAGAAAATTTAGAATATGCAAGAATGATAGCAACGAGACTTGGAATAGGGACATATGGAGTAACTTCTCGTTATAGAAAAGGCATAGATGGAAAAATGTCATATATTTATAATTTGCATTTTATAACAGAAGATTTTAATGAAGGATTTTTTTTAATATCTAGGCATAGGGAACGATTTAAAAATTCACATAAAAAATGGATCAGAAGATCTTGGGTAATTAAATCTATAACAAATAATTCAATTAAAGAAGAAGTTTTTTGTGCAGTAGTTAAAGATCATCGTTGTTTTACATTGGAAGATAATATTTTAACCGGAAATTGTTTGGGGTGTAATGCTAAAGGAACTATTATCGATTTTTGCATGGAATATTATGGATTGAATAGTCCGGCCGAAGCAGCTCTTTTTTTGTGCGATAAATTTGGTTTCAAAAAAACAGATATCGTTGTTACAGATGGAATTAAGGATATAAAAAAGCAAGTTAATCTTCAAAAAAAAATTAATTGCGCTAATATTATTGCATCCAGACAATGTTATTTATTATTAAAAAAAGATTATTCAAAGTATAATAAGTGGGTTAAAGAATCTTATAAAATATTGAATAAATCCCTGGATACAGAAGATTTGTCAACAGTTGAATCAATAGGATTTGAGGCTTCTAAAAAAATACAGGAAACATTATGAAAGACAATAATGAATTACAGAATGTTGACGTTAAATATCTGTTAAATAATAGACCAAAAAAGGAAGTCTATTATCTTAGTATAGCATATGTCATTGCCCAAGCATCTTTTGACCCCTCTAGTAAATGTGGTTCAGTTATTGTTTCTAAAGATGGCAGAATTTTATCGACTGGTTATAATGGACCAATTAAACATAGTAAAGACGAAGAAATACCGTTAACTAGACCAGAAAAATATTGTCATTTTATTCACGGAGAAGAAAATGCTATATTGGCTTATAGCGGATCATATCAGGATATAGCAGGCGCAACTATTTATGTAACTGGTCGTCCATGTCATCGTTGTTTAAGAATGATTATTCAAAAGGGAATTACAAGAATAATTTATGGTCAAAATCGTACAAAAGTTGTTGATAAGGCAGATATGGAGGCTCAATCTATTATGCTTAAACATCATCCAGAAATAGAGATAACTGAAATAATAAATATGTCAGATATACAATTATTATTAAACAAAACCAGTCAATATATAGAAATGAAACTTTCTCAAAATAAGAATTATTAATAAAATATGAAGGACATAGTAAAATGAAAGTATTCTTGAGTGTACCGGTACTTGGAAAGCCGGAGTTGCGAATGCTATACAGTATGTACCAGGCTATTTTAAGCTGCCCACATCATCAAGTTAGAGTCTATTTCAACGAGAACGACTCCCTTATTTCCCGCGTGCGTAATTCTCATATCTCTGTATTTTTTAATGATTTTAAAGAATGCGATTATTTTATGTCTCTAGATTCTGATATAGAAATAGTAAATGCTTATCCTAATAATAATATTTTTACCAAATTAATTTCTCATGATAAAGATTTCGTTGGAGGACTTTATGCCATTAAAAAACCAGGAGTAAGAAGATGTTCGTCTATTACTTGGGACGGATCTACTCCCGATTTCGATACTGGGTTGGTAAAAATGAGATGGCTTTCGTCCGGATGCTGGTGTATTAAAAGATCGGCTGTTGCAAAAATGATTGATGCATATCCAGAATTAATGTACGATGGAGATGATAATATGACCGGCAAGAAAGTATATGGACTTTATATCCCTATGCTTTATGACCTAAAAGAAGGGGATTTTCCAAATATTAAGTTGCCGTTCCGTAAGTATCTCTCCGAGGACTGGAGCTTGGCAGAACGATGGAAAGATATTGGTGGAGAGATACTTGCGGACACCAGTATCGTTCTTAAACATATTGGAAAGTCAGATTATACGTTGTGGGATGTAGAAGTTGTAAAATCTCAAAAAACAAATTTACCTTCTCCTGGATTTGATTTGAAATCTTTGAACTTGAATAAAAATCTTATTTGATGAAAACCGATATTCCTCTCTATAAATCTTTAGCCAGTAAAAATCCAAGATTGGCGAAAGAATGGGATTATAAGAAAAATTATCCTTTAAAACCAGAAGATGTTTTTCCTAATACTCATCGATTTGTATTTTGGAAATGTTTTTTATG
>Ga0172363_10004330_pt1 | contig 11492 bp, 10 predicted proteins | sample LakKivs2_kivu2a2_FD_114541 | JGI IMG/M metagenome (GOLD analysis project Ga0172363, IMG submission 114541) | Sediment microbial communities from Lake Kivu, Rwanda - Sediment s2_kivu2a2 | ecosystem: Environmental > Aquatic > Freshwater > Lake > Sediment | place: Rwanda: Western Province, Lake... | reverse complement strand
GGCGACGAGCTGCTGCTGTGCACCGACGGGCTGACTGCCCACATGGCGCGAGAGGAGATGGCGGCCCTTCTGACGGAGCTGACCCCGCAGGGGGCGGTGGAGGAGATGGTCCGCCTGGCCAACGATCGCGGCGGCAGGGACAACATCAGCGCCATCGTGGTGCGGACCGACCCGACGTCGACGGCCAACGGGGCCGCCGTGACGCGGCGCCTGGCCGCGCTGCGCCGCGTGCCGGTCTTTCAGCACCTCAACTCCGCCGAGCTGCTGTCGGTGCTGGACCTGGCGCAGGTGGCCGATTACCCCGGCGGCGCGAAGGTCATCGCCGGGGGCGGCGCCGGCCAGTGCCTCTTCGTGTCCGTCGCCGGCACGGCGCGGGTGGTCAAGGGCAACCGGACGCTGGCGGTCCTGCCGCCCGGGTCGCTGTTCGGCGAGATGGCCCTGCTGGACCAGCGCCCGCGGTCGGCGGACGTGCTGGCCGACGGGCCGCTGCAAGTGCTGGCCATCGGCCGGGAGGATCTGTTCGCGATGATGCGGCGCGACCGGTCGCTGGCCGTCAAGGTCCTCTGGGGCTTCTGCCAGGTCCTCAACGAGCGCCTCCGCGCCGCCGCCGGGGAGGGCTTCGACGCCGAGCGCCCGGCGCCGGCGGCGCCGGAGCAGCCCGACCCAGCCGCCAGCCTCGACATGCTGGCCCGGGCGGCGCGGCCGTATGCCTGAGGGTGTGCCGATGAACCGGCCCATCACCGACGCCGCTGCCGGGCGCGGCCCCGCCGACCGGCTGATCGCCGAGCTGGGTCTGGTGCGCGCGGGCGGTCGCCTCCGCGTGGCCGGGCTGATCTACACGTACCGCTGCACCATCGGCTGCCGGCATTGCGGCTTCGGCTGTCGCCCCGGCCGGCCGGACGTTCACCAGACGACCGCCCAGGTTCTGCGGAACCTGCGGATGCTGCACGAGTTGGGGCGGGTGGTGCACGTGGCCGGCGGGGAGGCGATGCTGTACTGGGACGACTTGGCCGAGGCGCTGACGGCGGCGCACGAGGCGGGCCTGGCGCCGCACTTCATCGAGACGAACTGCTCGTTCGCCGCCGACGACGCCGCGGCGCGGCGGCGGCTGGAGTTCCTGGCGTCGCGCGGCCTGGCGGGCGTGCTGCTCAGCGCCGACCCGTACCACCAGGAGCACGTTCCGCCGGAGCGATTCTGCCGCGTGCGGCGGATCGCCAGGGAGATTTTCGGCCAGGCCAACGTCTGGTGCACCGACGCGCCGGATGAGCGGATTGGCGAGTTCGCTGCCATCGCCCGCGACGAGCGGCGGCTGCGTGCGCACGTGCGGGAGCACCCGCCCGTGATCGTCTGCACCGCCTACCAGCGGCTGCGCGGGTATCTCGACGACCACCCGGTGGCGGAGATGCCGCTGGAGGCCGGCTGGGGCCGCCGCTACGCCACGCCGGACTGCATGGTCGAGTGGTCCGCTGAGACGATGTGGGAAATCCACATCGACCCGTACGACAACATCCAGACCAACTGCGGGATCATCCTCGGCAGCGTGACGCGGACGACGCCGCGGGCGGTTCTGGCGGCAGGGCCGGAGAACGCCAATTGGGTCGCCGGTGAGCTTGCCCGGCGGGGCCCGGTGGCGCTGGCGGCGGTGCTGCGGGAGCGTCACGGCGTGGCGGCGCCCGCCCGCGCGCACACCAAGTGCAGCTTCTGCTACGAGATACGTCGCGTCCTGCACGGGATGTGGCCCGCGATGGCCGGCCCGGCAGAGCTCTACGTGCCCTGAACGCCGCCCCGCTCACCGGGGGCGCAGAAAAAACACCCGGCCGTCCCTTACCGGGGCGGCCGGGTTGGAGCGGCCCGCTCGTATGTTCTTAAGGGTTTTGCCCTGTGTCGTAGGCAGTTGTCCGGGCCGCTTCTACATTCATTATATCGGCTCCCAGCCGGAAAATCACCACGGAATCTGCGGAAAGGCAGGAAAAACTTCGCCGTCGCCGCGCCGGCCGTACGGGCGGCGAGCCTAATCCGCTGTGCCGGCTGCCTTTGCCACCTCCTCGGTCACCGCGTAGAGATTGGCTACAAGCTTCTGGACGTCGCCGGTTCCGGCCGGCCAGAGCCGCCGACCGCTCTCCAGGGTGTCCAGCAGCTCCTGCACGGCCGAGCGGGCACGCGAGGCCAGCGCGCCGTCCAGCCTGGCGGCGCGGGCCTTGTCGGCCAGCACGCCGCGCAGGAAGTGCATCGCCTCGCAGGCCTGGAGGCCCTCCCGGAACATCTCGAACTGCGGCGTGGGCAGCGCCCCGTCGGGCCCGGGCACCGAGATCGCCATCGGGCGGTGCGGCACGATGTTGCCGAACCCGACGTATTTCGCCAGCACGCCGCGGCGCTGGTCGCCCTCGCCGAACGCCCAGTAGTCCACGCCCTGCCAGCAGAAGCCGTCGTACTCGGCGGCGACGGCCGCCAGCGGCGCGATGCCGAAGTGGTCGTGCGGGCTGTCGCCGATCACGTCGCGGGCGATCACGCAGGTGGGCGCCTGCGGCGCCCTGACGCGCCGCCAGATGTTCCGGCGCACCAGGTTGGCGAAGCCGACCACCATGCCGTTGGGCTGCGTTCGCTCGATGTCGCTGACGCCCCAGTGCCCCACGCTGCCGCCGTGCGTGGCCACGCGCCACCGCGCGTCCGGGGCGATCTTCGCGAAGAACTTCACGGTCGTCGGGCTGGGGCAGGCGTCGCCGCTGGTGCCCAGCAGCAGCCGCGTGTCCTTCCAGCCGAGGTCCTTCAGGATGTCCCGCAGGCCGGCGAAGACCTCCTTCCACACCGCCTCGGTGCCCGGCTCGCCGTAGATGGGCATGTTGGCGTCGGCCAGCTTGCCGTCGGGCCGCAGCTCGCGGATGGGCACCACCCTCGACCGCCACGGGTAGGCGACCTTCCTGCCGGCGCGTTCGGCGTCGCGGTTGGTCCCGTCGCGCCCGCTGCCGCTGTAGTACAGCCCGTAGTGCCACACCTGCAGCGACAGCAGTTTCGGGGCCGCAGCGTGCCTCGCGTAGGTCTCCAGGTAACGCCGCAGGTAACGGAACTCCGGCTTCCAGCCGCACTCCTGCTGCGGGCAGCGCCGCCAGACCAGCGCCGGGTCGTCGCCGAAGACGGTTCGGGCCACGACGTTGACGCCCAGGATGTCGTTGCCGAGCAGGCCCATCAGCTCCAGCGACCTGCCCAGCAGCGCAAAGTGCCTGTCGGACCAGAGCGGCACCTTGTAGACGCCGGCCACCGATTCGGGCGACTGAAGCAGGTTCACCCACGTCTTCCAGTCGCGCGGCTGCGGCAGGGGCCAGTCGAAGACGGTCAGCTCGACGGGGACGTCGACGGGCTTCGCCAGCCCGGTCAGATGCAGCGTGGCGGCGTAGCGGCCGGGCTTCGCCTCCGGCGGCACCTTCGCCGTCACCCACACCGGCTGGATGCGCGGCAGCCGGGGCGGCGGCTCCACCGGGCGGCGCGTCCGCGGGTCGATCGGCACCTCGCGCGCCGGCGGCGCCACCGGCGCGTCGAACAGCGGCACGAACCGCCCGTCGGCCCGGCCGTAGCGGACGCGGACCGCCGCCGCCGGTATCGCCGCGCCCGCCGGGCCGGACAGCGCCGTCGCCGAGGCGCGCAGCTTCTCGACGCCCGCGGGAGAGCTGACGACCACCTGCCCCGACGCGAAGCCGTTGCGCGGCGCCAGCAGGCGGATGGGCCGCAGCGGCGTCAGCGCCTCGCCGAAATCGGCGTGCGCGCCGGGCACGACGAACGGTCCGGCCGTCCAGACCTGCACCGCGTTGGGATCGGGCACGTCGTGGCGGACCGGCGCGCCCGGCGGGGCCGTCAGCTTCACTTCCGCCACGCCCGCGCTGCTCCAGCCGTCCCAGCGGGCCATGTCGGCGACGGCCGGCGGCAGGGCGGAGCGGTGCAGCTCCAGCGCAAGCACGTTGACGCCCTTGCGCACGGCGTCGGCGGGGATGTCGATCTCGGCGATGCGGACCCGCTGCTCGTATCGCCGGAGCAGCTCGCCGCTGAGCCGGTCGCGGCCCTGGACGCGGCGCAGCGAGGCGTCGGAGCCGGGGACGAGGAACACCTCCGGCGCGTAGTCGTCGGCGAGCGTCAGCGGGGTGATCGGCCCGGGCGGCAGGTGCCGCCGGGCGATCTCGCGCCCGTTCAGGTAGGCCACCACGCCGCCGAGGTGCGCCAGGTGGAGCTTCAGCCCCGCGAGCGGCGCGGCGGCGTCGACGGCGAACCGTCCCCGCAGGCAGACCAGCGCCCCGCAGCCGCCCCCGTCGTAGCCGTAGCGCCCGAACATGTCCGCCCGCCGCCGCAGCCAGCAGGAGTCGTCGAAATCCGCCCGCTGCCAGCCCTCGGGCGGCAGAGGCGTGGGGAACGAGAAGTCGCTGCGGATCCAGCGTCCCCAGGCGGGATAGCCGCTGCTCATGTTGACGGGCGGCTCGTTGCCCTGGCGGGCCGTGCCGCGGGCCGGCATGCGCCACGTCACGTGCGCGCGCCACAGCGAATCGGCGGTGAGCAGCTCGACGGGGGCGGGCGCGGGGGCCGCCGCCGCGGCGGCGCGGGGCGCCCAGAACGCAGTGAGGAGGACAGGAAGGACCATCGCGACACGCGTCGGAATCATCATCGACTCCCATGCAAGATCGGCCCAAGCGCGACTCGCTTGTGCCAATCTGGTTGAACCGACGGGAGCGGAATTGTTCCCCCCGGGCATCGGCGAACGGCTGGCCCTGGCGGAACGGTCGGCCGGGTCACTTTGCCGCTTTCGCGGCCGCCTTGGTCCTGCGCCGGACGATTTCGGCGATCGGGCGAAGGGCACGATTGACGGATTCGGCGTCGGGGAACACGTCCGCCAGATCAGGTGCGAGACGGATGAGGTTCGTGCCCTCCGCGTAACGCGAAGCGTACTTCCCGCGCACGGCCCCGGCGAAGCCGTACTGTCTCCTCATCGCGTCTTTGTCATCCCGACGTTCCGGCAGTTGCGTTTCCTGGCGCCAGGTCGCCCATGCGGGCGTGCCGCGCCGCGTGGCCCCCTTCCGCGCGGGGCATTTCCATCGCGGTCGATTGGCAGTCCCATCTCCTTGGCCTCGTGCCGCGTCAGCCCGATCGCCAGCGTTACCTCCAGGACCGCTTCTTTGCCTTGCGTTTCCTCGATCGCGTCAAGAAGTATCTCCGACCGCCTGTCGGTATCGATCCCGGCGCACAGGTCGGAGACCACGTAGTAGTGCTTGGTCTTTGGAAAACTGCCGTCTTCCACGAAGACGACCGGCGCGCCACCCGGCGGAGGCCGGCTCTCGGGACGCCGGATCTCAGACTCGATACTTGCCTTCAGCTTCGCCTCGCGAGGCGTCAGGGCTTTGGTTGACTCCAGCTTGCGAATAGCCATTGCGTGAGGTCCTTCACCATAGTGAGGAACCGCTCCACCTCGGCCGCATCCCAATGGCGGGCGGTGTAGCGGAGCGAAACGTCCCATGTCGATATGATTCTGACGAATCGCCGCCGCAGACTCAAGTCACCGGCAAGCGCCAGCGAGGCGGTGGTCGCTTGGGCGAGGCGCTCAAGATCGTGGGTGAAGTACTGCGCCTCCAACGTGCGGGTCCTTCTGTCGGCGCAGATGCGTGCCTTGAGCGCGCACTCGACGGCGTATCCCCCAAGGTAGACCGCCCCATTCCGGCGCTGGGGCTGTTTGCTCTGTACGCTTACCGCCAGCAGTGCGCGCGCATCCTCAAGCCGCAAATCCACCAACGCGCGCAAGACTGTCGCTCTGGGGCCTCTCGTCGTGGTCATCTGATCAGCTTCTCCCACAACACCACCAGACTAAGGCGAGTCCTCGTCCTGGTCAGCCCGAACGGCGACAGTGTGCACCGTTCCCTGCCCCTGCGGCGGGACGAGGTTGTCGGGCAGGGCGGCGCCGTCGAGCGTGACGGTCACCTTGCCCTTGCAGACGCCCCTGGGCTTGGTGATCTCGATGTCGTACGTCGCGCCGCGGAAGTGGCGCCTCATCCGGCAGCGCGTCCAGGCGCTCGGCAGGCACGGATCGATCCGCAGCCCGCCGATCTCCGGGCGCACCCCCAGCATGTGCTCCCAGACGTTCAGCAGCGTCCAGCAGGCCGTGCCCGTCGCCCACGAGTGGCTGCCCTCGCCCGGCCGCTGCGACTCGGGTGCGTAGATGAACTGGCAGGCGACGTACGGCTCGACGCGGTAGAGGTCCGGGTCTGCCTCGTGGCGCGTGGGCGGCAGCATGGTCTTGAGGATCTCGTAGGCCTTGTCGCCGCGCCCGGCGGCGCACTCGGCCCAGATGCGCCAGCGGCTGTTGTGGCCCTGGAGCGAGCCGTTCTCCTTCGTGCCGGGGGCGAAACGGCTGATCGTGCCCGCCCGCGGCTCCGGCTGCCCGTAGGGAGGGTAGAAGCAGTAGCTGCCCCACGGCGTGTCGAGGTAGCGGTCGAAGGACGCCAGGATCTTCCGCGTCCTGTCCGCGTCGGCGATGCCCGCCACGATCGCGAAGCTGTTGGGGTTGGCGAATATCATGCCGCCGGTGCGGTTGCGGCGGGAGCCCAGCACCCAGCCGCTGTCGTGCGTGGCGCGCCAGTACCACCGCCCGTCCCAGCACAGGCTGTTGACCGTCTTGCGGAGCCGGGCGATCTTGCGCCTGTAGCGGGCCAGCCGCCGCGCGTCGCCCATCGCCTTCATGCAGTCGTAGAACATCTCGATGCAGATGACGGCCCAGCCGGCGTTCATCACGCTCTCGCCCTTGCGTCCGCTGCCGGCCATGTTGAGCGCGTCGTTCCAGTCGGCCTTGAGGATGAGCGGCAGGCCGCGCCGCGAGAACTGCCTCCAGAAGAACTCGATGCCGGCGACGGCGTGCTCGTAGATCGTCGCGGGGGGCTTCTTCGAGCGTCCGCTGATGCACGTGACGGGGTCCACCCAGGGCGTCTTCTCGCGCAGGATGGAAAAATCGCCCGTCTCGCGGACGTAGCAGGCCAGGATGAACAGCGGATTCAGCGGGTCGTCGCTGTGGAACGTCCGCGTGCCCTGCATGGAGATGAAGTTGCCCCCGTGGGCGTAATCGCCGTCGTCGAACTGCCAGATCATGATCCGCCTGACGATGTGCTCGCGCACCCAGGCGGCGTCCTGGCTGAGCCGGCTGACGGCGTCCTGGCAGGCGTCGCGCACGCCGAAGTTGTAGATGCCGAAGTAGCAGTAGCCCGTGTTGCGGTTCCACCACGACAGGTTGGCGCCCTGGTACTTCAGCCACGTGTTGACCATCACGTTCAGGTCGGCGTCGGGCGTCTCGACCGTCGGCGTGGAGGTCACCTTCGCCCAGTAGGCCTGGTTGTTGCGGAAGGCCGCGCGGGCCTTGGCCGGCGTGCCGTACCGCGCCACCAGCCCGTCGGCCCCGCTGGCCTGACGCGGGATGGCGCCGAGGATGACCACGTACTCCGCCGAGGCGCCCGGCGCCAGCGCGAAGCGGTGCTGCAGGGCCAGGCACGAGTCGCGCCCCAGCGCGGTGCGGCTGCGCAGGCGGCCGGCGTCCATCGCCCGCGGATTGCCAAGGTCGCGGTAGGGCCCGATGAACTCGTAGCGGTCGCCCTCGTAGCCGACGACCCTGGCCGAGCTGGCCAGGAACGCCGCGTAATCGAACGACAGGTTGTTGACGTCCGAGTCGCCCGGCTGCCAGCCGCCGACGTACTTCACCCACTGCGTCGAGCGGTCGTAGAGCACGCCCTTGCGGAACTGCTGGCGGTTGAACAGCAGGTAGAACTCGCGCCAGGAGGTGTCCTCGTACCAGTTGCCCAGGGCGATCTCGACGTAGTTGGTGGCCGAGATGACCCGCCGCCGGCGCGTCGTGTTGGTCAGCTTCACCAGCCACAGCAGGCACGGGTCGCCCACGTCGCCGCCGCCGGAGCTCGCCGCGTCCGGCATCGGGCAGAAGTACGTGATCTCGCTGGCCAGCCCGTCGTGGGCGGCCGCGATGCGGTTGTAGCCCAGCCCAACGTGGCAGGCCCACGTGTCCAGCCTGCGCGTCGGCGGGTAGCCGTTGGCGCACCACCACCGGCCGGTCCGCTCGTCGCGCAGGTAGACGAAGTTGCCCGTCGTGTCGCGCGGCACGCCGTCGATGTGCCAGCGCGTGATCCGCCCGACTGTGGGGTTGCCCAGAAACGAGTAGCCCCCGCCCAGGTGGCTGGCCAGGTAGCACCAGTTGCCGTTGCTGAGGACGTTCATCCACGGCCGGGCCAGCAGCGGCTCGGTGACGATGAACTCCCTGCCGTCGTGGGAGAAGTATCCGTGCTTCGTCGGCTTCATGGGGCGGTTCCTTTGCGGCGCGGGCAAGGCCGCGCCTGGCACGGAATGTACCAGCTTGGCCGGCCGGTGCAAACCTGGGCGCCTCGCCTCACTGTGGCGGCGGCTCGCCTTGCTCCTCAGACCAACCGACCTCCTCTTCAAGGGCTCCGATCACCGCTGCCAACTCGGCGACGAGCAGCGGCAGGTGGCGAGATGCCACGTCGTGGACCTTCTCCAGGTTCACCGCGCCGTAGTCGTGGGCGAGGATATGTCTCATGCCCACGATGAGCGGCCATGGGACGCCTGGTGCGAGCTTCCGCGTTTCCTCCGAGATCAGCCTTGCCGCTTCGCCGATCACCTCCACGCATCGCACCACGGCGTCCTGGATCATATCGTCCGCAAGGAACTGCTCGAGGTTCCGCTGCCCAAGGAACCTCATCGCGCGTTGGGCGTGGAGTCGCATGTCCTCGCACTTGACGAGGTCGCGCTGCCTGGCTTCATGCGGCCCGGTCATAAAGCACCCGGGTGTGCCGCAGCGCGAAGCGGCGGAAGTACTTGTTCGGCGATGTCTCGACCGATCGCCGGGTGAGCAGGTCAACGCCCCGCCCGAACAGGCCCTCAAGGGCCTGGTGCAGGGCGACGAACGCCAGCCCGCCCTGCGCGTCCGGCCCGAACGTCACAAGCAGATCCAGGTCGCTGTCCTGCCCGGCCCGCGCGGCGGCGAAGCTGCCGAACGCCTCCAGGCGCGCCACGCGGTACTTCCGACAGATGTCGGCGAGGCGAGCGGCGTCAACATGCAGGTCGTCACAGTTCATCTCGTGGACGGCTTCCTTTCCCGCCAGGTTCCGTACCGCAGCCGCCTACTGCATCTGACAGCAGGATAGGCGATTCTGGTTGCACCGTCAACCTCGCGCGGCGCTCTCGCAATGCCCGGCGGGGGCGGGTAAACTGCCGTCTTTCCGGAGACAGAGCGGACCTAACCCCCCGGCCACAGCCGTGTCTGAACCAGAGGAACAGCCTGGCGGCCGACCGGCCGCGGAAGACGCCGAACTCGTCCGGGCCGCCAGACGCGGCGAGCTGTCGGCGTTTGAGCGCCTGGTGGAGCGCTACCAGCGCCGGGCGACGGCGGTCGCCTACCGGCTGCTGAACAGTCGCGACGACGCCATGGACGTGGTTCAGGACGCATTTTTGAAGGCCCACACCAGGCTGGCGACGCTGGCCGAGCCGGGGCGGTTCGGCTCGTGGCTGCTGCGGATCGTCAGCAACCTGTCGCTGAACCTGCGGCGCTCGCGGGCGCTGCGGAAGGCCGAGCCGCTGGAGGCCGACGACGACCGCGAGCACGGTCAGTTGAACCGGCCCGACCCGGCGGCGGTCAGCCCGTCGGCGGCCGCGTCGGCGGGCGAGCTGGGCGAGCGGCTGGCGCGGGCCGTCGAGGCCCTGCCGGAGATGCAGCGGCAGGCGCTGGTGCTGTTCAGCATCGAGAAGCTGCCCCAGAAGCAGGTGGCCGAGATGCTCGGATGCAGCGTGGAGGCGGTGAAATGGCACGTGTTCACCGCACGCAAGAAGCTCAAGGAACAGTTCCGCGAGTACCTCTAGACGGGAGCCAAGGCACATGGCCGACGCCGAATACGACAACCTGGACCTGCTGCTGTGCCGCTATCTCGACGGCGACCTGTCGCGGCGCGAGCAGGCGAAGCTGGAGGCCCGGCTGGCCGACGAGCCCGCCCTGCGCGAGGAGCTGCGCCTGTACGCGTCGCTGGACGGGCACCTGCCCGACTTGGCCGGCGAGGCGCCGGCCGGCGTCGACTACGTCCGCCAGCGCGCGGACATCATGGCCGCCGTCGAGCGGGAGGCGCTGCTGGCCGCGGCGCCGCGACGCCTGCTGTTCCGCCCGGCGGCGCTGGGCGCCCTGGCCGCCGCCGCCGCGGTGCTGATGATCGTCTCGGCCGGACTGCTGTACCTGCTGGCGACGCCGGGCGCCCGGCCGACCGTTGTGGTCGAGGTCGTGCCGCCGGCGGCGCCGCGGGCCGGTGCCGCCGTCGTCTCGCTGGAGCTTCGCCCGCCGACCGCCGCGCCGCCGCGCCCGCCGGGCGAAGGCCCCCCCGGCGCCGCCCTCCGCCGCAGCGCCGTGGTGGTCTCCTTCGCCGAAGCCGAGCCGCCCGGCAACGGCAGCCTCGACGACCAGCTTGTGATTTACTGACGGCCATGGCATCCTCAGCAGGCGTGCTGCGACGTGTCGCGCCGTCGCTGGATACGAAAGGAACGCCATCGATGAACGCCAAGCGTCTGAGCGTCGCCGCCGCCGCGGCGCTGCTGTGCTTCGCTTTGGCGCCGGCCGGGGCGCAGGGCCCCGCCGGCGTGCAGCTTGCCCTTGACCGACCGGTGGAGCTGGAGGTCGCCGACGCGCCCATCGGCGAGGTCTTCCGCAAGCTCACGGCGGCCACCGGCGTGCGGTTCGTCATCGCCCCGTCGGTCTACGAGTGCCTGCCCTACGGCGACCAGACGCGCCTGGCCGTCAAGCTCAAGAACGTCACGCTGCGCAAGGCCCTCTCGCCGATGCTCTCGCAGCAGGCGATGGAGTGGTCGGTCGAGGACGACGCCGTGCGGATCGTGCCCGCCCCGGCGCTGCTCCGCATGAACCGCCGAGCCACCTACGACGAGCTGCGCACCCTGGGCAAGATTTACTCCGTGCCGCTGGAGCCGGCCGACAAGGCCAGCGTCATCGACCAGCTCCGCAAGGTCACCGCGACGAGCGGGCTGAAGCTGGCCTTCCACGTCAAGGGCGACCAGGACGTCGCGGTCGAGCGCGCCAACCGCATCCTGCCGGCCACGGGCGCCGCCTGGCTGGACATGCTCTGCCACGGGCGCGGGTGGACCTGGTACCTGTGGAACGAGGGCATCGTGGTGATGGACAAGGCCGACCAGGTGGCCCGGCAGCTCCAGCGTCACGTTTCGCTGCGGTACGAGAACGCCGCGCTGGCCGACGTGCTGCTGGACCTGGCGCGGCGGGCGCACGTGGCGCTGACGCTTGAGCCGGGCGTGCTGAACCTCCTGCCGCCGCAGGTGCAGCAGAACTTCAACCTCATGATGACCGACGCGACAATCGCCCAGGCGCTGGAGGTCATCAGCGGGGCGACCGGTCTGGTGTTCGTCCGCGACCCCGGCGGCCTGCGCGTCGAGGCCTCCGAGCG
>Ga0172363_10004328_pt1 | contig 11493 bp, 14 predicted proteins | sample LakKivs2_kivu2a2_FD_114541 | JGI IMG/M metagenome (GOLD analysis project Ga0172363, IMG submission 114541) | Sediment microbial communities from Lake Kivu, Rwanda - Sediment s2_kivu2a2 | ecosystem: Environmental > Aquatic > Freshwater > Lake > Sediment | place: Rwanda: Western Province, Lake... | reverse complement strand
TTAAAACCCAGAGTATTGCCGCTAGAATTAAGATCGCTATAACACAGATAATAGTTTTGATTAGTTTCATATTTTATTATGAGTCATAAACAGATTTAAACATTTATAAAAAGATTCTTAAAGACTCATTTCGAAAGAATAGTTGAGGTGGTAAATTGGCTTTTGAGTTTTTAACCTTTGGATTGGGTTTTGTAGTACTGATAATAATAGGTATTATTGTCTACTATATTAACAAGATAAGAGTTCTATCCAACAGAATAGATAATGCTTGGGCACAGATAGATGTTCAACTCAAAAAAAGAGCAGATTTAGTACCGAACTTAGTAGAAACTGTAAGGGGATATGCTAAACATGAAAAAGATGCTATTAGAATGGTTACTCAAGCTAGGGAAAATATGCTTAAAGCAGGAAACATCAAGGAAAGAATGAAAGCAGAAGGTGAATTGACTAAGGCATTAAAAACAATATTTGCGATAGCAGAAAACTATCAAAATTTGAAGGCAAATGAAAATTTCAAACTATTGCAAGAACAGCTGGAAAGTATTGAGAATAAAGTTGCTTATGCAAGGCAATTCTATAATGATTCAGTGTTGAATTTCAACAATACCATAACAACCATACCCGGTATGTGGTTTACAGGAATTGCTGGGAAGAAAGAAAAGAGAGAGTTCTTTGAAGCAACAGAAACTGAAAAAAAACCTGTAGAAGTGAAATTTTAAATGAAAAAAATAAGTTTTTACGACCAGATATCAAAGAACAAAAGAGACTCTGTGTTACTTGGAGTTGTAGTTTTTTTTATTTTAATTAGTTTAGTTTACATAATAAGTTCGATTTTTTCACCTAGTCTATCTCTACTTTTTACTATATTTGCTGTAATTTTTATGATAGTATATACGTATGGAACTTATAATTACGGTGATAAAGTTGTACTTGCTGCGACTAACGCAATGCCTGTAGGGGAAGATAAAAGATATACAAAATTGATCGACGTAGTAGAAGAACTGAGTATCGCATCTGGCCTACCAAAACCAAAAATTTATGTTATAAAGAGCGATGAAATCAATGCTTTCGCGACTGGAAAAGATCCAAACCATGCGAGCATAGCAGTAACGACTGGTTTACTTGAAAATCTAAACAGAGATGAGATTCAAGGTGTAATAGGACATGAAATGAGTCATATAAGAAATTATGATATAAGATTTGCTACTTTTATTGCCGTATTTGTCGGTCTTGTTGCAATACTGAGTAATATTCTAATGAGATCTTTTTTCTGGGGAGGAACTAGAGAGGATAGAAAAGACAGGAATTTAGGAATATTGATAATAGTTGGTCTAATCCTAGCTATAATTGCTCCTATTCTTGTAAGGCTCGTTCAATTGGCTATCTCCAGAAGGAGAGAATTTGCTGCAGATGCTGGTTCAGTTGAATTAACAAGATATCCAGAAGGACTTGCATCTGCTTTAGAGAAAATATTGAAAATAAATCAAGGTAAGATGAAAGTAAGTGAGGCTGTTTCTCACTTATTCATTTCAGATCCAAATAAAAGTCCGTTGGACAATTTATTTGCCACACATCCACCACTAAAGGAAAGAATAAAAATCCTAAGGTCGATGTAATAAAAGATAAAATGAAAGAAAATGAGTTGGCTTTGTTAATTGGCAAAGATATCTATTTTATTAGAGCTGGAGATAGAAAAATAAATACTGAATTTGGTATTATTGACCAATCAGAACTTTTAAAGAAAAAATTCGGAGATAAAATTAAGACACATTCTGGGGAAGAATTTATAATAGTCAAACCAAACTTGATAGATATATTGTTTAAAAAGACGAAAAGATTGCCACAAATAATAATGCCAAAAGATGCTTCTCTGATACTTGCTTATACGGGAATAGCATCAGATAGTCTAATAGTTGATGCAGGAACTGGTTCTGGTTTTCTTTCTATGTTCTTGGGATATTATTGTAATAAGGGTAAAGTCGTAACTTATGAAAAAAGACCTGAATTTGCTAAAGTTGCAAGAAATAATATAGAATTGAATGGACTGAAGAATGTATTTGTAAAAGAAAAAGATGTATTAAAGGGAATTGATGAAAAAAACGTGGATTTGATAACTTTGGATTTAGAATTTCCTGAGCAAATAGTTGAAAATTGTTTTGATTCTTTGAAATCGGGTGGTTGGTTAGTGGTTTATTCTCCTCATATAGAACAGGTTATTAAAGTAAGAAAAGAGATTAAGAGATTAAACTTCACTCAAGTAAAAACTATAGAGAATATAATTAGAGAATGGCGTGTAGGAAGACATACATTACCAGAAGTTTCAGGCGTTATGCATACCGGTTGGTTGACTTTTGCTAGAAAAATTAATTAAGTCTTATTTTGTTCAAAATCAATCCATTTTTGGGCACAAGCTGGATCTTCTTTTCTGACTTTATTTAAAACCAAGATTCTTATTTCTTTAGTTTCTATTCCGTCATATGCTAAGTTTTCAACTTCATTGCCAATTCTCTCTGCCACATCAGGAGCTAAACCTGCTGATAGACAAGAATTAATTATCTTTTGTTTGTCAAATTCTTCTTTAGAGCCATCTTTTTTAGTTACTAACATGCTGTTCACAAACTATTCTATAATATAGTTATTATAAAATAAAAAAATAAATTATGTATTGAATTAAAATCAAAGTGATTAAGTGTTTTTAACAATTTTAGGAGTTTTATCATTAATAGTAATTTATGTAATTGGAAAGTTTTTAAGAAAAAATATTGTTGAGATAATAATTATTAGTTTACTTATTGGTTTATTTTTTGAAATGACTATGTTTCCTATGTTTATTTATGATACTTCTAAAGTAACATTTTTCTTTACAATTGAAAACAGAAATATCCCGATTGGTATCATATTATCATGGGGATGTGTTCTAAGTTTTTCATATTTACTCACAAAATTGTTATTAAATAAACTATTAAAGAGTTCTAGCAATCTTTCCTTCTTCTTGTCTAGTTTAATTTCAATCCTTATCACTGGCGTTCCAAGTGAATTTCTGGGGTATTATATGGGGTATTGGAAGTACTCATTTGGTGGTGTTTCCCTTATATATAATATACCATGGACAGCGATCTTAGGATGGATTTTTTTCGGCACAACTTTTTTAGCGACAATAAGAGTTTATGAGAAAGGTACTAAGAAAATCCGATAAAATATTTGTTTTTTATTTAGAATTTCATAAGAAATATTATGATATTACTCAGTGAAATCTTAGGAAATTTGTGGATTTTTTTAGTTATATTTCTTCAAATATTGATTTTGATTGGATTTTTTATTCCATATAAGGTAAACAAAATAAAAAAACAACAACCTGTCTCAATAATAATTGCAGCATGGAATGAAGAATCAAAAATCAAAAAATGTGTAAATTCTATATTGAAACAGAATTATAAAAATAAAATTGAGATAATAGTGGTTGGTGGCGGTGAAGATAATACGGTTAAAGTTTGCAGAAATTTATCAAAAGAAAAAAAGATTAAATTCATTCATGAAAAAAAAAGAATGGGTAAATGGTTTTCTCTTAATAAAGGAGTAAAAATTGCAAAAAATAGACTTTTAGTTTTTCTTGATGCAGATTGTGTTGTGGGTAAAAATTGGTTAAAAAATATGGTTCACAGTATGAAAAATATAGATATTGGATCAAGTCGTTTAGTTCCAATAACTGAAAATAATTTTATAGGAAAATGTTCGAGTATTTTAGCAATATTATTATTCTACTCGAGTAAGAATTTATTTAATTTTTTTAATATTGGTAGCTATTTTGGAACGGGGAATATAGTTAAAAAATCAGTATTTAAAAAAATAAAATTCAAAAAAAGTTTACTTGAAGACTGTAGATTCGGTTTAGACGCAAAAAAAGCTGGTTTTAGATTGGGTGTAATAAAGGATGCGATATGTTATTTCTCAGTTTCAAAAAATTTAGATAATTTAAAAAAACAGGGATTAAGATGGATTTATGGCGGGTATTCTGAAATACTCTTAGAAAAAAATTTTTTAAGTATTTTTTTAATAGTATTTTCATTTTCTCTATTTTTGGGATTACCATTTTACATCTATAATATAGTATTTTTAGATTCATTTACAATTATCACAACTTCTATTTTTTTGATATTTTTATTAGTTATTATTTTATTTTGTTCTATAAAGGAAAAATCAAGAAAATATGCTCTTTATATACCTTATTTATTTTTCATAATTTTGTTTTTTTTAATCATAATTTTGGAAGTGATATTAAGAATTTTATTAAAAAAAGAACCAAAATGGTATACAATCCAAAAAACTATGTAATTGTATTTAGTTTTTTAGGTGTGATTGATAAAATATTATTATGGTTTTTTGGCAATTCTTATCAATATTTGGTGACATCCAATTCTGGATAGGTGCAGCCATAATTTCTATTTTCTTTCTCTTCACTATACCAAAAAAAGCCAGAAAACATGTTGCTTGGTTTGTTTTTCTTGTATTACCAACAGTAATAATAAGTTCTACTATTACTTTAGGGTTAAAAGATATTTTGAGGATACCAAGGCCGTGTCTAGGAAATGAAACATGTCCTACTACATATTCCTTTCCAAGCGGACATGCAACTGTAATATTCGCAGCTATGACATCTTTATCTCTTCATTATAAGAAGAAAAAAATGACTTTATTATTCATGTTTTTTGCATTTCTTGTTACAATTTCTAGATTAATGTTAGGTGTACACACTATAGAAGATGTAATTATTGGCTCAATAATAGGACTTATAACTGGGATATTAGTTGAAAAAACATATGAAAATTATCAGAAAGAAATCAGTAAAATAGTTAGAGAAATAAAGACTTAACATAAGATTATTAATTTGATTGAATGAAAAATTACGATACAATAGTAATTGGTGGCGGTTTTTCAGGCTTATCCATGGCATTAACTTTAGCCAAAAATGGATTAAAAGTAGGTGTATTAGAAAGAAAAAAAGAAATTGGTTTACCAACTCATACTAGTGGGATTTTTATAAGAAAATTGATAGAAGATTTTTCAGTTCCAAAAGAAGTTATTGATAACTATATAAGTGGTTTTACCTTTTACTCCCCATTCGGAAAAAAATATACTATGAAATTCAAGGGGTCAGAGTTTTTTCATGTAAATATTCCAAAGTATGAAAAAGAATTGGCTAATAAATGTAAACAATTAAAAGTAGATTTTTATTTAAACACAAATTGCACTGAAATAAACATAAAAGAAAATTTAGTTAAAGTAAATAAAAAGTATAAATCAAAAACATTAGCACTTTGTTGTGGATCTGATACTAATTTTGTAAAAGAATTATTGGATGATCGTGTAAGAAAATTTCTAGTAGGCATAGAATTCTTATGTCAGGGAATAAATGTAAAGATTAAAGATTTGCCAAAATGTTTTTTTGATTATAACATTGCACCTGGATATGGTTTATGGTTAGCACCAATAAAAAACAATGTCTCACGGGTTGGTCTTTGCAGATATTTTTCATCTAAAATTAATCTTAAAGAAGAATTAAAAAATTACATAAAAAAGAATATAAAATCTAATTTCAAAATCAAAGAAATACGCTCTGGTCTGATTCCTATTTCTGGTCCTATTAAAAAAACATATGGAAATAGGTTTGTAGTAGTTGGAGATGCTGCAGGTCAAATTGGTGCTTTATCAGCCGGTGGAATACATTACGCGTTAAATATAGGTAGAATAGCAGGAGAAATTATATCTAAAAACATTAACAACCCGACAGAAGAATCGTTAAAAGAGTATGAAAAATTATGGAAAAAGAAATATTACAAACTTTTAAAAATAGAACTTATTTTGAGAAAAATTTATGATCGATTAGACTCAAACGAAAAAATAGAAAATTTTATAAAGATACTAGAAACTGATTCTTTCATAAAATTAGGTAGATGTATGGCTAAAATGAGGATGTCAAAAATAGATTATGTTAAATTTTTATTAACAACATTAACTAAGTTTCCATTATTTCTATAAAATATGGGGTAGCCGAGATTTGAACTCGGGTCACAGGCTATTCCTCTAAGACCCGTTAGGCAAACTTTAAGCCTGGATCTTAGACCAAACTAGACTACTACCCCTCACCATTTATTTTGAAATTTTCAAAAAATCATAAGATTTTCTTAAATTTATAATAATTAAACCACTCGTAAAGTAAAACGCCTACAAGACCCCAAGTGGAAAACCAAATAAATTCTTCTATAGGTATATCAAAAATCAATAACCCCGAAATATTTTCTAACAACCAAAATTCGTGTATAAAATTAGGCCATATTATGAGTATCATTCTATATCCTATGAAAGTAATTATTGTTAAAATGATTGATCCTATGATTGAAACTTTAATTAAATCCCTTCTCTCGAACCAAATAATTGAAGTTAATATAAGAAATCCAATTGCACTAGAATATATTGAATTGATTCCTAGAATGTTAGTAAAAATTACTAAACATCCAATTAGTATGATAATAGCAATAAGAAGGCATTTGTAGAAATGAGTTCTTGGAACCTTTTTTATGGGTATTGATTTCATCTTGAAAAAAATATTATAAATTATCCCAGTAAGACTGAAAGCAAATGCAGCAAATAAAAGATCTATAATCAACTCTTCAAGTGTGAATATTTTAAAAGGTATCCAATAATCTGTAAGATACCAAAATTGAGATATTGGACCGGCAATGGACCCTTTAACTGAAAGGCTTATCATTTTCCTACGAAGGTCAGGTCTTAGCAAAAAGAAAAGCAGCCATGGTATAAAAAGAAATAAAACTGAAATAAAATATGCTGACATAACAGAATAAATCATAATTAAATATTATTTTATAATTAATTACTTTTTTCAAAAAATGATAAGGTTTCTTGTTTTTTTTCTTTAATTTTTTCGACTTTTTCTCCTAATTGTTTCTTTATTATCGCTGCTATTTTTGATCCTATAATTCTTGTCAAACTCTCTAGAGGTATCTTGCGTAAATCAGAAATAGTTTTCAAACCAGCATTATATAGTTTTCTGGCACGTACACGACCTATTTGTTCTAATCTAACAAGTGGTATCAATTCTTCTTTAACTCCATATTTAATCCTGACTCTAACTTTTCTTAATTCACTCAATAAGTTCTTGAACTTTAACAACAATGCTAATTCTTGTGCAGAATATAATAACCAATCTGCATTGGTCAATCTTGTTCTCAGTTCCCCGGGAGTAACCCTAAATCTTGAGAGTATTTGATCTTCGGTCATTTCATTAGTCCAGCCTTCAAACATTATAGCAGTTTTAACACTTTTTAAAAATTCATCAAATTCCAAATCCCAATCTTTAGGAATTTTTTGAAGGAATCTACCCTTCGCGATAACATTGTTTATTTCTTCAAACTCCTTGCCACTAACAGATAACAAAGGTCTCATTTCTAATGTATTTGCTATCATATGCAGAAAACTGAAGTGCTGTGGTTTAATTTTCATAGCTCTTTCAAGACATTTTATGAAATAGTGAGCTGTCAATGGATCAATATAAAGTTCAGAAACTCTCTTTCCTATTCTCGTTGGGAGTATCTTGTCTTCTTTTTCAAACAAAAATTTAAAATCTATCAACATTTCGAGTATCTTATCTATCTTAGAATCTATTGCCGATGTATCACCATATTGATATGCATAAAAAGTCTTCTGAAAGAAATTCAAAAGAGATTTTTTTGTGTTAACAAAACCAGATGCGATTAAAGATAAAGTATGCATCCTTAATACTGGCTCTAAAGCAAGTTTTGAATATATTTCTTCTGGCTCACCATTAATATACTTTTCAGTTAATTCTTCTGCTTCATCTTCAGATTTTGCTATTAAAACTGATTCACCCCATTCATCGTATTGAGGTCTTCCACAACGACCACAAAACTGTTTGTACTCAAGAACTGGAATGAATCTGGAACCATAACCAGAATAATATCTTTTTGCGTCACGAATAATAACACGAAAAGCTGGTAAATTAACACCATAAGCTAGAGTTGGAGTTGCAACAATAGCCTGAATTATGCCTGATCTAAAATAATCTTCGATTAATTTTTTTTGTTGATACAATAAACCGGCATGATGAAAAGCTACACCATTCCTAACACACGCTGATAATTTTTTACATTGTCTTGTGGGAATTTCAAGAACATTCTCTATTTCTTCAGAAAGTTTGAATAATTGACTTTTTTCAGTAAAATTAAGATATCTTTCATTAAAGGTTGCTAACTTTTCTGCTAATGATTCAGCATTTCTTCTTGTAGAAACAAATAATAATGCCTGTTTTTTTAATGTTTTAGTATTATCGAATATAGAAGTTTCCGGCTCAAAGTGTTTATTTAACTCATAACCATCTCTACCATAAAATTGAATCTGAGAATTAAGATAAATGCCTTCATGTAATTCAACAGGTCTATAATCTGATATAAGAAGTTTAGCATCCAACCATTCCGCTAATTCTTTTGCATTCTTTATAGTAGCGGATAAAGCTAATATTTGAACGTGTGGTATTATTTCTCTTAATCTAGTTAATGTCACTTCTAGTGTTGGTCCGCGTGAAGGATCGTGAAGAAGATGAATCTCATCCACTACTATCAAACCAATATCTTTAATCCAATTTGCACCATGTCTTATCAGGCTGTCCATTTTTTCATTTGATGTAAGAATCCAGTCATAATCGGCAAGCCAAGGATCAGATGAATCCAAATCCCCGACAGACATTGCTATTTTTACACCTTCTTTAGAATATTTTTGTTTAAAAGAATGATATTTTTCAGAAACTAAAGCGACAAGAGGTCCCATGTATAGCATCTTACCTTTTCTGTTGTAAAATAGATTTAAAGCGACTATCTCACATAAAAGTGTCTTACCTGAAGCCGTAGGAGCTGAAACTACCATACTGTTCGAGTCTAATAATCCTTTATCAATTGCAGTTTTTTGCATTGGGTTAAGTACTTCAAAACCTGATAATTTCAAGACTTTACACACAATATCTTCCATAAAATCACATTAAATTAGTATTTTTAATAAGTATAGAGAATTATAAGTATGTAAAAATATGTAATCTGTTACAGGTGTAACAGTAGTAAATCGTGAGGGTTTATGAGAAAGAAAAAATCGTCAGAAAAACAAAGAAAATACAATTTAATGGTATTAAAAGTCTTAAAAGAACTATCAAAAAGAGAAAATACCAGATTAAGTGTAAGAGAAATCGCAAGAATACTCCAAATAAATCCGATGGCAGTTTCTAGAGCGATTAATAAATTAGAACCAATTTTAGATGTTAAAATAGGCAGTGATTTCGAAAGTTTTAGGTTGAAACTAAAGCTAATAAGATTAAAGGACGATTTAAAGGATAATGATATTGAAGAATTAATGAAAAAAGTAAAATTATCGAATAGACTTCTTTCTGAAGTTTATAAGAGATGACAAAATGATTAGTCTTGGTATTGAAAGTACAGCACATACATTCGGGGTTGGAATAATCTCTGATAATGGGGAGATATTATCAGAGAATAAAACTGTATACATACCTCCAAAAGGTAGAGGAATACATCCAAGAGAAGCAAGTAAAAACCATATTGAAAATGGACCAAAAATATTGAAAAAAACTATAGAAGATTCGAATATTAACATGAAAGATATAAACATTGTGGCATTTTCTCGAGGCCCGGGATTGCCAAATTGTTTACAAGTAGGCGCATGTATTGCACGTTATATAAGTCAAAAATATAAAAAACCATTAATTGGAGTGAATCATTGCATTGCTCATATAGAAATTGGAAAATTAATGACAAAATGTAAAGATCCAGTAATAGTTTATTGCTCTGGTGGTAACACACAAATAATAGCATATGTAGAAGGTAGATATAGAATTTTTGGAGAAACTGAAGATATTCCTATAGGAAATGCATTTGATGTTTTAGCAAGACATTTGGGCTTAGAAATGCCTGGAGGTCCAAAAATTGAAAAACTAGCAAAAAATGGTAAATGGATTGAGTTACCTTATGTAATAAAAGGTATGGATCTATCGTTTTCAGGGATTTTAACTGAATGTATAAAAAAATATGACGAAAGAATTAACAAAAATGATATTTGTTATAGTTTTCAAGAAACAGTGTATTCTATGTTAACAGAAGTTACAGAGAGAGCTATAGCCCATACAGATAAGAACGAAGTCTTAGTTACTGGTGGTGTTGCAGCATCGAACAGACTAAGTGAAATAATGAAGGAAATGTGTAGACGACGTGAAATAAAATTCTATACTGTTCCTGCAAATTATGCTGCTGATAATGGCACAATGGTAGCATGGACGGGTATTTTGGATTCAAAACAAAAAATGAAGTTGAGTGAATCTCGTATCATGAAAAATTGGAGAACTAACGAAGTTAATATTAACTGGTTAAAATAATAGAACAACTTTCACGTGAAGATATAATGAAGAAATTAAACTGGCTCATAATAGACTGCTTTGCCAAATTTAGACCTTTTAATTTTATTATTTTTTAAAAGAAGTTTTATATAATGCGAAATAGTAGGATCAGAAAAAGGAACCACAGATACTATATCTTTATACCTTACTCTTTTATTATTTTTTAAGACATTAAGTATCATTTCAGAAGGTGATAATTTTTTATGATATGTAACTGGTTGAGATTTAGATATCACATCACTTAAATTTTTAGTTAAATTATTAGTATTTATTAATAAACTTTGAACATTATGTAATGCTTTGTTGACTTCATTCAAACGATTTATAATTTCATGGCTAGCATCTTCATACTGATCCAAAAACCAAGATTTAGTAACAATTTCTTCTTTTAACAAAGATAAATTATTGAATATAGAAGATAATTTTTCACCTAAATCAAGAATAGTAGGAATTTTAACGGGTTTAATTCTGGTTTCAACAATTTTTTCAGGAGTTTCAGTCTTAAAAATAGGTATATCCTTAAAACTGGTATCAATATACTTATCATTTTCTGTAGCAAACATAGATTTAATCCACGAAATTAATCCCATAGTATCATTTATATTTACTTAATTTAACTTAAATAATTAAGTAAAATATTATATTAAGAAAGGGAATAGAAAATAAGCTAAATAATTTATTAAAATTAATAAAGTAATTACACTAGCTCATTCTCACTAACAATAACATAATCACCAATAGATTTAACGGCACTGAAAGGAATTAAAAATCTGCCTTTCTCATCTCCTTTCAAATTTAAATCTTTCAGATGAACAGTAGCTTCTTCAATTATTATATTTAAAAGTTCACCGCTTTCAGTAATAAAATCAATATTACCGACGACACCGAATTTCCTTCCAGTTTCTTCACTAATAATAGTTTTCCTGATAATATCCTTGGCTCGAACTCTTGTTTCGACCATAGATTTCACCTCTTAGATTATATTTGATTTTTAATTAATTTAT
>Ga0172363_10004324_pt1 | contig 11493 bp, 11 predicted proteins | sample LakKivs2_kivu2a2_FD_114541 | JGI IMG/M metagenome (GOLD analysis project Ga0172363, IMG submission 114541) | Sediment microbial communities from Lake Kivu, Rwanda - Sediment s2_kivu2a2 | ecosystem: Environmental > Aquatic > Freshwater > Lake > Sediment | place: Rwanda: Western Province, Lake... | reverse complement strand
TCTTTTCATCAAACAGGGCGGATATGTGAAACCAGATTTCTGAATGGATTTGTTCCAATTTCCCATTATCAATAAAATCCCAAATGGAATAAATACGGGTATATTCCGGGAAGTCTTTCTTGAGGGAATAGAGAACTTGAGGCGAAAAACAGAGAAATTCCGCTTGTCCACCTGTCTCCTGGAAAAGGCGTTTGGCTTCAGAAAGATCTTCAAGGTGTCGCACGGCAATTATAATTTTGCCAGTGTCCATTCTCTGTCCCCAATTATAAGGAAATACATTCTCAATACTGATTTTTATTCGTATATCGGGCTATTGATATCAATATCCATTAAATTTTATTAATTCGAGTATCTTTGCCTTGAAATTCCCTCCTGACGAATATTTGTGAATCTATCTGATACAGTGGGATTGTCACTGAAATTATAATTATCTTTCAATAAAAATTTCTTACCTGTATGCTTCTAAAGAGCGCAACATGCGATATTTTCGTCTGCAAATAAAGCTTGAATAATTTCCATGTAAATAAAAACATGCCTTTTGAATTCTAACATTTTATGAGAGATTAAAAAAATAAATATGTCTCGCGAAACACTTTTAGCAACAAATATAATTTCTAATTTGCTGATTCGCATTCTCAACATGGCGCTTGCTCTTGTTGCCGTGAGAATGCTCGTGGATAATGTAGGCAATGATAATTATGGCATATATGTTCTCGGGACAACGCTTCTTGGATATTTTTCACTATTCGGTCTTGGCTTGCCTGGTGCATTATTGAAATTCATCCCCGACAGAAAAGCCAAAAATGATTATGAAGGACTGAGCGAGATAATTTCATCCTCCTACGCCTTTTATTTTGGAGTTGGTCTTATTATATCAATCTCACTTGCAATAATTTCACTGTTCGGTATTCACTTATTCCGCATAAAACCCGAATCATTTGATACCGGGCGCCGCGTCTTGTTAATGGTGGGGTTGTGGGCAATTGTTTCCTGGCCCATGCAGATATATGGACAGGTCCTGATGGGTTTGCAAAAGTTTTATCTTCTTAACCTCGCCGGTGGAACCCAATCAATACTCTGCAATGGCTTATATGTGGTTATTTCTCTTTTGCACCTGCCAATCGAATTTGCCGTTTTAGCCCTTTCTCTCTCCCAAACGATTCTCTATATTATAACAAAACACATGGTAAAAAAAGAACTTCCGGACGTGAGTATTTCTTTTCACAATTTCAAAATGCATACCTTGAAATATTTAGTCGGTTTCAGCTTCTGGGTATTAATCATGCAAATGGCGGGAATATTAATATATCAGACAAACCAGCTTATTATAGGTTTCTTTCTTTCTATGGGTGCCATTACAATTTATTCTATTCAGGCAATGCCTCTCATGGGTATTAGAGAAATCAATGGCATCGCATTGTCGGCATCAACACCGGCAGTTGCAGATGCACATGCGCTTGATGATAAAGGATTCATAAAAGAATTACTTTTCAGAGGCACCAGAATTAATATGATTTTTGTGGTCGGGCTCATCACGGTTATTATCGCTATGTCACATCAGATAATTTATGTCTGGATGGGGAAAAACCATGCGAGATATTATTACTTATGTCAGATCCTGTTATCGTCTTATGCCCTATCGGTCATGTTTTCTCTGGTAGGGAATATCATATTTGGCATGGGCGATGTTAAAATATTAGGAGTTTTTTCCATATCCACCGCCGTGATTATTTTAATCCTCAGCATTATTCTTGTCAAACCACTTGGTTTGTTCGGGCTTGTCATGGGAAATCTAATTGCACAGATTCTGGTCATCCCTGCGATAGCAACAATACAATTCAAAAAAATCAATGTGTCGTTTATGCGTTTCTTCAAAGAAGTTGCGGTAAAAGTATATTTCTGCGCGATCATTTTTGGTTTAATACTATGGAAGGCTTCATCAATGCTTGGCGATAAGCCAAAGCTGATACCCACAATATTTTTCGCGGGCGCGGGCATCATATTCGTCACTGGTGGGATGTTTATCTTTGCCTGTCCTGGTGAAGACCGTAAAAAAATAATTCAACTGATTATAAGGGGCAGTAAAAACATAATAAATTTTGCAAGCTGATTAGTCAGATTGAGCCTGTTCACCACTGAGCCACTTTCCCATCAGTGCATGGATTATCCTTGTGCATCCATCGCCGTCAAAGGTCCGCATCCCGCCTTCGGCAAATGCCTTGATTTCATCAGGATTTTGCAGGAGTGAACCAATTGCTGATGAGAGATTCTCTTCCAGACGAGATTCCATATCCAACACTTTTGCAAGGTGCTTATCCTGAAATCCCCCGCAGATAATTCTCTGATTCTCCGCCACCTGAATAATAATCATCGCCACACCGAAATACGCCAGCTCCTGTGCGGTGGAACCGCCCGCCGTGATGGCAATGTCAACAGTGCCCATGAGTTCTGAAAGGTCTGGCTGGGAAAGGAAACTCATCCGAGGGATGTCCCTGGCAATGGTGCAAATATGCTCTCGCAAACGCCCCCCAGAGATTCCCGGTCCGCAGGCGACATAGACCTCATGATAGAGCTCATGGAAGACCTTCAGTTGCTCCATGGCAAGTGGCGTCAGACCGCTGACATCCGACCCGCCAAAGGTAATGAGGACATCCGGTTTTCTGCCGCTATGTGCGAGTTCATCGAGCCGCGCTTTTCTTTCACGACGCGCCCTCTCCCCTTTTTCCAAAATATCCTCGCGGAACATGGAATATTTTTCACCCAGCAGAAAAATTCCGGCGTCAGGCGCAATATGATGGTAACGGTCGACGAGCACTGATGCCCCCACGTTCTGATTCAAGATTACATTCGCCGAAACCATCCCCGCCTCTGCGAGGTCATCAATTACAAGAAGTGGACACCCTGCGCGCCTTATTGCAACCCTGAAGGGCTCTCCCAAATCATAATTGTCAAGAATCACAAGCTCCGCACCACGCTCCTCCACAATTTTCCGGACTGCGACGGCGTCCTGCGTCTCATCAATGCCATCAGGTAGAAATATCGGCGCAAACTGATAACGGGCGAGTATTTCTCCTGCAACGTCGTCATATCTTTTCATGATGAATGCGGGGGTGAATCCATTTCGTCGCAGCGCTTGTGCTAAAGCCAGACAGCGCATGACATGCCCGATTCCGATTCGGGCGGAGCCATCAGCGCGAATGAGGATGACTCGGTTTTTTCCCATCTCAGTCATCTTTGCCGCCGCCCTTCATTGATTGCCTGAATTTCCGGGTGGTTTTCCAGAAGCGTAAGGATGTCATTAGTGGCGAACACAGGGTTTTGCGGATACAAATGTTCATAAACCGCTTTGATGAATTCAAAATCTTCGGGATAATCGAGTGTCCAGCGAAGATGTGAGAGATTCTGCGTTTGAGAGAAGTTTTCCATTTTAAACAGTTCCGGATGACATCGGATGTAAGGCGTGACATGCTCGCGCTCATCTTGGTCATTTGCCTCGTTGAACGCCTTTTCGAGGGCTTCAAACGTAAATATTTCCATATCCAGCCCATGAGGGAAAGTTGGAGGATTGTTATTAAAAAGAAGATCAATCGCCAGCTTTTTTCCACGAAGTTCGATGAATTTTCCAATCATGCTGTCCGCCAACTCAAAATCAAGAAGCGGGCAATCGGATGTGATGCGGATGACATACCGGACTTTATACCTTCTCGCCGCATCATAATAACGCCCAAGAACGTCCTCCACCGAGCCACGATGGACACTAACTTCTTCTGGCGAAAATTTCTCGCAGATTTCCACGATTTTATAACTATCGGGCTCAATAGTCGTCGCAATAATGACCCCACTTGAACGTTTGATTCTCAGACAACGTTCAATATCATGCTCCAGGACAGTCTTGCCACAGATGGTTTTCAAAACCTTGGCAGGCAGTCGGGTCGAACCAACCCTCGCCTGCATTATGACGGCTGTCTTACTTTTATTGTCGGTCTGCTGACTTGCAGTGTTCATTTAATCCTTCCCGGCGTAGATTCAAACCTTTTCCAAAAGATACATCACATCGACTTTATTATCTCTCGCATAAGTGAACTTTTTCTCACTGACCAGTTTGAGGTCCGGAAAGGTATCGAGAAAGAGTTTGGAAAAGTTGGTTTTCCATAAAAGATTTTTCCTTCCGCGATATTCGATTTCCGTATAAGTGTCGGCGTAATATTCATAACCCCAAATATATTGATTCGTGCATCGATGCATTTCGTTCAAAACGCCCTTAATATCGGACGGGGAGATGTGAATGAGAACACCGGATGTGAAGACAAGGTCGAAGAATCCATCCTTAAAGGGAATATCGAAAGCTGAACCCTGAATTATATTGATGTTCTTCGTAGTCTGCTTCGCCATTTCCACGGCATAGGATTGTATTTCAATTCCATAGAGTGAAGTGAAACCCATCTTCTGAAGGCACCGAAGCTGGTTTCCAACATTACAGCCAACTTCAAGGATTTTAATATCTCGACTCATATCTCCTATGAATTTGCGGTTCATTTCAGTTTTGGAAATCCCGAAGTTGGTGATGTAATATTTCTCCATATCCTCAAGAGACGGCGAATTCCGGTCGGTATATTCTTTTCCGAACTGGCCACACCAGACATTAATTTGATCGGTGTTCTTGTCCATATTTCATATTCCTCTTCGAGGAATTTTTGGGTGAACAAAAAAGTTCAGTATCCTCAAATACCTCCGCCCTCAAAATAATCTCATTCACAATCATATTTATCCCCAATTTGTTTTAGATACTCGTCCATGGGCGGCATATTCTTCCAACCTGGTAACGGGTGTGTCCCAGCCATCGGTTAAGAGATGGGAAAGAGCGTCCTTGTCTTTGACTTTGTGGAAGCTGCCAACCCCTGTCTGCTTTTGCCTCACGCATTTCCCCGTTTTAATCTCCACCCAATGCTGTTTGAAAAGTTCCTGTATTTCATTGTGTAGCTTCTGATAAGTCGTTGCCAATGTCTCATTTTCAGATTCAAATGTAACCATTTTCTGGGCTATAATGTCTCCTGTATCCACTCCTTCATCAAGGTAATGAATGGTTATACCTTTGGGCGTCCCTTCCACGAAACTCCAGAAATTGGGATCTGCTCCTCGATTCCATGGCAAGTAAGAAATGTGAAGATTAATCGCCTTATCTTGAAATTTATCGAGGATATCCTTCTTCAAAATGTGTCTATAGCCATAGCTGATGAGAAATGTAATATTGTTTTGCTTGATAAATTCAGGTGTGATTTTCTCGGAAGTATTAATCACAACTTTCTCTTTTTCTCTAAGCCATTTCAACAGTGGTGAATCATCTGCTCCCAGAAATAGAATATGTTCTATTGTCTCAGCCATTAAAATTCATTCACCCCACAAAAATATTATGACGCTCATTTTAGTTCTGAAGGATTTGCATCAAATATTCCCCGTAACCGCTCTTCAGGAGCGGTTGCGCCAGTCGAACAGCAATCTGGCATCTTCATGTTTTGCCGGTCTCAATGCGATTTCGATTTCAGGCACGATGCTCTCCCAATTCGATGAGTTTCTTTTCCAATAAAAGGTCTCTGACCTTCAGGATATTGCCAAAACTTGTGTGAAGTTGCTCCGCAATGTCCGCTACCGTCCTTGTGCCGTCTATCAGGTCAAGGGCGCCGAACAGGGCGTCATGTCCCTCCGGGTCATTATAATAATCAACGTGCATCGCATAGCGGGAACAGAAGACCTCACCCTTATAACGGTTTATCAGAATTGTGTTGTTCTCCAGATATTGAAGCATCAGAAGAACCATATCAACGGAATCGCGCAGGCGCTTTTCCGACACGGTCTCCGGCGTGTCTTTGTCTGTGTGATACTCCGGATAGGGCCATTTGCCAGATTCTCTGGGAAAGACGCGGCTTATTGAGAGCATGGAGATTCGGAGTCCGGGCGCATTGAACTGGCGCTCGTCGTTTCCAATTACCTGACGGAAGGCATCATACCAGCCGTCGGGTTCTTTTTCCTTCAAAGCGAACTTGAAACACTTGTCTATCTGCGTATCGCCTCTGAACGAAAGTTGAAGCGCCGCCGGGTTATCGAGTCCAAGAATTTCAAGAAACAGTCCGCCTTTTAACCGGACGTGCAATCCTTCATTATGGCTCAACCAGCAAAGACTGCCAATCGTTTCGGGAACAAGGAGAAGTCGATATGTATAATACCTTTGTGGAAGCCGCGCAAGATGCCTCATGACTTCGACACCCGCAACGACACCGGTCAGGTCGTCCTCGACCATTGACGGATGGCATAAGTGGGCGCAGAGAACGATGGAATCATCGCATTCTCCGGGCAGAATAAACTCGCCCACCTTTAACTTCCCGTAACGAAATTCAGTCTTGATGACGACACGATATTTTTCATCCTTCAGCGAGTTTTTAAGATTTTCGGAACAGCATAGACCCCAATCCCGCTCATAATACTTGAATTTAAAGGGTATCGCATCTGGCATGTTCGGAATGGTGTAAAGATGTTCGAAAAGTTCCTCTCCTGAAACTTCCCCCTCGAAGGGAAGTGAATAGGAGAGGCAATGAAGTGGATGGTCGGTGTATGAAAAAATCTTTTGTCCTGCAAGGGATTCCAGACGTGCCTCAAGGCACGTCCATTTTTCCGGGACGACCCACGTATAAGCCTCAGTGCCGGTGGGATATTCATGGATTTTCATCTCAGATTTGGAAGCCCCTTCATCAGAGACAATAGCTTTCAGTTGATTAGAAACGGCATAAAGCGCCGCATCGTAGCCATCGGAAATCAAATCACGTGGTATGCGCCAGAGTGCGTTTATCATTATTTTCATATCGGCATTTTTCGGAAGCGCTATCTGATAGCAATCCACCTTTGACGGTGCCGCAAGGTCCTCGCTCTCCCCCTCTTTGGGACCAGCGACCAGAAACCATTTATCCTTGCGAAGACCTTCGCGGCACAATTGAAGCACATCCCGGCAAAGTGTGCGATTCACCTCGCCAAGCCCGACTACCTGCGCCTTCACTATACCGGACTCCCGCGCCGCCTTTTCAAACTTCCTCGTCTCAAGAACAGTCCTGGTATCATGTATATCATGGCAGAAATAAATGACCGCGTGCCTCCTTGCAATACCGTCAATTATCAGGTTACCATGAAATAATTTCTTATAACGATAAGGCACGCCGAGATAATTTTCGATATAATGAACCAAAACCGAATGGGCACCTATCCCGATATTGCAGATTGCGCCATCTCTCTCAAGAAGCCTTTCCCAGAATGAGCCGGGTCCGAAGCAATCGCTGGAGACGTTTTCCACGAGTTCACGGGCGCATCCGCCAACCGCCGCAACGGAAAAAATGGGGTCATGGGAGCGATGTGCCTGTGGAAGCAGGCGAACCATCTCCGTGAACACTCCAACTGTTGAGGGAGTCCTTTGTGGGTCGAACGGTTCCCTTTTGCAAAAGGAATAGGTAAATGTGGGAACACATAAGGTCCCCTCTTCGCCCAGTGCATCCATGAATGCGCCGAACACGGTATTGAAAACGTTTTCTTTTGTATTCCCGCCCTGTGGTATTCCAAGGAATCCTAAGTTGGAATGGCAAAAGAGGATATCACCTTTCTGGACGCCTATGTTTTTCAGAGCAGAGGCAAGGTCTTTGCGTGTGTAATGAAATCTTTCTTCAGGCATTGCGATGTGCCCTCTTTTCTTTTTCATGCTACTTCACTGCGGTAACGAGGAAATAATCCTGCCATTCAGTGAACATGAAATCGCTCACGGTGCCGACCATGATATCCTTGAAACTTTTGGAGAAATAATATTTTATATACTCAGGAGAATCAAAATAGAAAAAGACCTCGCCCTTGCGGAAGTCGTCATCCCTTCCGATTTTATACAAATGCGGACCAACAATCTCGGCGTTTTTGAGGATCATGTGCCTTGGTCCAGTGGTGGAAAGGAACAATCTGCCGCCGGGCTTCATGACTCTGGCATATTCCGCAATGGCGTTGCACATGTCCTTTTCATTGTTTTCGTAATGGATTACATTCCATGAAACAAGATAATCGAAATAGTCCGATTCGAACGGTATCTGCCTGTTGAAACCGGTGCGGATATCCAGACTCAATCCAAGTTCTCCCACCTTTTTTCTTGTTATACTGCACAGTTCATCCGTTACTTCTGTGGCGAATAGTTCCAGACCAAGCATTCCGAAAAATGCCATGTTGTTTCCTGTGCCGCATCCCACGTCGAGGACTTTTTTCCCTTCGAAATCTCTGACATGGTCTGGAATATAGTTACCCATGAACATCCTGACGAGCGGCGTGGGAGGCCAGTTAAGCGTTCTTCTATCCTTCAGAAACGCCTTGTATGTTTTTGTCCAGTTTTCATAAGCCTCTGATTTCTGACTCACCTTGAACTCCTTTCAGCGGTTTTGCGGAGCCAACATTTCCGATATAATCTCGGACAGTCCACCGATGCGGCAGAATCTGCGGTCCTGCATATTTTCGGGACCGAGAGTGATACGAAATTTTTCTTCAATGCTGAGAATCAGGTCAACGACGGCGAGGGAATCGAGAAGCCCAGCGGCGAAGTAATCGACATTGAGTTTATCCTGTTCATTCTCGCCGGGGATCTCTTTTCTCCTCTGAAAAAAATCAATCACCCATTCTTTAACCTCCTGCTTCACTCTTGCCTCCTGAAATGTCATCAACAAGGGCGACCACACGCGCCGGTGCGCCATCTCCATCCTTAATTTTCAGAGGGAGAGCCACAAGGTCAAACACCTTCTCGCCGATTGCCTCCAGATTGCATAAATATTCCACTAAAGTCACGCCTTTTTGCAGAAACAACTTGTGATGGGGCGAATCGTTGCCGGATGCCCTGTTGTCGTAAGGATTGTCCGGCGACGGCGTATCCATGCCGACCAGACTGACTCCGCTTTCAATCAACCACTCACACAATTCGCGCGAAAGGTAGGGCCAATCGCAGTAATACTGTCCTGTGCCCCAGTGCCTTGACCAGTCGAATCGAAACACGACCCTCTCATAAGCCGGTTTTTCACCCAATTGCTTTTTCACGTCGAGAATCTCAACTTTTCGCATGGGTGGAGAATCAGGAAACTCAATCAAATGCGCCCTGCCGATTAAAACATCGAGGGGAGTCTTGTCAATGGTCAATCCGCCTGGAATAAAATGCGCAGGGGCATCCACATGGGTTCCAGTATGACTTCCAAGAACGACCTTTCTCGTCTCACGTCCTTCCAGACTGTGGCGTCCCATGATTGAAATTTCCACAACCGGATGCCAGGGAGCTCCAAACGTGAGCATCCCCACTTCAATGATATAACTCAAATCAACGATTTTTTTCATCTCTTCCCCCCTGCTTCTGAAATTCTATCAATTCAACAACCTGACCTTCCGGAGAACGGAGCAGGCAGATTTTTAGATTCTTTTTATTTACTTCAAGTGTGAATATCGAGCTGGGATTTAGTGCTCCACCAGCTACCAGTTTCGCCTTGTCTGCCTCTATATTGGTGGCGATAAGCGAAATCAGATTGGAACCCGGGGTGTCGAGTTTGAAAACACCAGCAGGGGGATTATACGATTTCATTACCCTGAGGGTCAACTGCCAGTTTGGAATGGGATTTGCTGGTTGAAATTCCAAAGCATTGCGACTTTCCGCAATGACTTTAAAACCGGCGGCATCACGCCAGAATTTTTTAGACGCCTCAAAGTTACAAGACTTTATATCAATTGAATCGATCCCGCATTTCGATGAATCGGGAACGACCCAGACAGGTCCGGCGGGAGATGGTTGTGCGCCTGCGCTGTCGGCATGTCCCTTGAGCGTTATATCGAACGCCGGCAAAAAGTTTTTCCCCGTACACATCGGATAATGAACCAGCTCTACTCCCACGGAGTTGATATTTCCCTCCAAAAAGGCGATATTATGGGTTTCAGGGCAGGAGTTAAGGAATTCCTTCTTTTCCGGGGCATTGCGCAACCCTTCATTCATAAATTCAAGTCTGAATCCGCAGTCCTTGAAAAACGTAACGGCATCATTCATGGATGGGACGGCAAAGCCGATATGTGAAAAACCGAGTAGCATTTATTACGAATTATTTCCCCAACCTTGCCTTGAGCATCTGGCGCAATTTATTCTTCTGAACCTTGCCCGTTGTACTTGCGGGAAATTCCTCAATCTCAAAAAATACGGAAGGTTTTCGAATCTGACTTAATTTAGCATTGCACAGTTCTTCCAATTCCTTCTGAATACTTCCAAGACTGAAGCCCTGTTTCATTTTCACCACGGCGGCGATATCCTCGCCGTAAAAATCGTGCGTTATGCCGATAACTGCCACCTGGCTGATGGCAGGATGCTCCATGATGATATTTTCAATGGCGCTGGGGCTGATATTGATTCCGCCCCTGATAATGATGTCTTTTTTCCTGCCCGTGATATAGAGATTCCCTTTTTCATCAAGAAATCCAACATCGCCGGTTGCAAACCATTCTTCGTTTGTTTCATACTCTTTTTCAACCGCGGTTTCTTCTTTATAGTAACCCGTCATGCACTCCGGCGTCTTAACAAAGATCTCGCCCTCTTCGCGGACAGCGAGATCGCCACCCGCCTCATTGCGAATAGTGACCGTTACACCATGAAGCGGTTTTCCGACCGAACCATCCAACACCATTTCATGTGGGGTATTGGTGCTGACGAACAATATCTCGGAAAGACCATAATTTTCATACACCCTGATTCCGTATCGCTGTTCAAAGTCCTTTCTCAATTGGACGGGGAGTGGCGCCGTTCCGGCAAGAGCAAGGCGAATATGCCGCCGGGCGTAATTCCGACCCTTTTCACTGCGGTCAACCTTCATGAGGACAGCCATGATTGTAGGGACAAGCCAGAGAGTGTTCAGGCTATATTTTATGGGAGGTTCCCAGAAGGTGATAGCTGTAAGTGCATCGAAAGATTTACCAAAGCCAATGACCGCACCGGACACCCAGGGCAGGAGCAGTAGATTATAAAATCCGCCCATGTAAGCCTGAGACAGAACGCCGTAGAACTTGTTTCCTGTCCCGATGCCCACGGCTTCGCAAAATCTCAGGGCATTTTGCACAAAGTTCTCGAAGCGGTGCATGACGCCCTTTGGAGTCTGAGTCGTCCCGGATGTATATGTTATGGTCAAAATATGGTCGTCCTGAATTTTTTTAAAATCAATCTCAAATGGAGAATAAGTTGAAAATATATCAGCGGATTCAAAAATACGACCTGAAAATGGGATATCCTGCGTGGACTCCTGGCGTATACGAAGGGCAAAAAGACGTCCCCTGAATAGATTCTCAATCTCCGGTGTAATCTTGTTAGCGGTTGAGGGGCAGATAAATACGGCTTCAGGCGCGCATGTCTTCAGAATATATTCCACTTCTGATGGGTGAAGGATGGGATTCAGGGGAACCATGGTTATCTGT
>Ga0172363_10004321_pt1 | contig 11496 bp, 9 predicted proteins | sample LakKivs2_kivu2a2_FD_114541 | JGI IMG/M metagenome (GOLD analysis project Ga0172363, IMG submission 114541) | Sediment microbial communities from Lake Kivu, Rwanda - Sediment s2_kivu2a2 | ecosystem: Environmental > Aquatic > Freshwater > Lake > Sediment | place: Rwanda: Western Province, Lake... | reverse complement strand
GTAGTTTCCGCATCTCTTCACCCGCTAGCAAATGGCAAATGGCAAATGGCAAATGGCAAATGGCAAATGGCAAATGGCAAATGGCAAATGGCAAATGGCAAATAGCAAATGGCAAATGGCAAATGGCAAATGGCAAATGGCAAATGGCAAGGAGCAGTTAAGTAGTACGATTATACCGGATAAATGGCACAAGGGCAACTGACAGGCGTGCCCGTTGCCACGATTTGCTCCCCCTCTCTCACCCTGGTATAATACTTTGGTTTGAGGTAACTACTCAGCCTACCCTCCCGCAGGTTATAAGCTGGCCCAACCTGCGGGAGGGTGAGCCGTTACAGTTTGTGCGGGGAGGGAGCCTGGCGATGACAGAGTGGAAGACTAACGCAGGACTGGGGTTGCGGATCGGTATCGGCCTGATGGTCACCATCATCCTGGTGGACGTTGACCTGGTCTGGCTGGCGACGGCCCGCCCGCTCGGAGTTGGAACGTTCATCATCAGCCTGGCCGTGCTGTTCAGCCTGGGCCTGTTGGGATTGATTGGTTACTGGCTGGCCGGGTTGGCCCGCTCCGGATATTTCCTCGACCGCAACGAGCTCGTCATCCGCTGGGGGCCGACAGAGCAGACCATCCCCACCAGGCAGATCGAGCGTGTGCTCACCGGCGATCAGGTCGAGGGACGCATCCAGTTCTACGGCGGGATTTGGCCTGGCCATTGCGTCGGGTATGGCGAACTCCCCAGCGGGGAGCCAGTTCTCTTTTACGCCACGGTCCCGCCCCGGCACCAAATCTACGTCGTCACCCCCGGCCTCACCTACGGCATCTCTCCGGCCGACCGCGAGGGCTTTCTTACGTCGCTCCACCAACGGTTACAGATGGGCCCGACCCAGATCGTGGAGCAGTCCTCGAAACGGCCCGGTTTTCTGGATTGGACGATCTGGCAGGATCGCCTGGGATTGATTCTGCTGGCAGTCGGCTTCCTGGCAATCCTGGCGTTGATGGGCCTGTTGTGCTTCCGATTTCCTGCCTTGTCCCGGCTGGTCCCCCTGCACTTTGACGTGGCCGGCGCCCCCGACCGGCTGGGGCCGCGCGGCCAGATCTTTATCATCCCGCTCATTGGCCTGCTGGTGCTGCTGCTCAACGGTGTACTGGGGGGGATCGTATACCGGCGTGAACGGGTGGCGAGCTACCTGCTGTGGGGCGGGGCGATCCTCATCCAGGTGCTGGTGTGGACAGCCGCCGTCGGGATCCTGGGGCGCCTGTAAGCACCCTGTTGCTGATTTGCCGATTTGCCGATTTGCTGATTTGAGGATGCCATGCCCAACTCCCTGAACTTCTATGAACTCCTCGGCGGGTTCGTCCTTTCCCTCATCATCGGCGCGCTCGGCTACAGGCGCGGCGCGCTGAGCGCCAGTGGCCTCGTGGGCGCGCTCATCACCGGCACACTCATCTTTGGGCTGGGCGGCTGGGAGTGGGGTACCTTGCTGATCGCCTTCTTCGTCTCCTCGAGCGCGTTCTCCTTCTACCGCGCCCGTGAAAAGGAAGCGCTGGCAGAAAAGTTCGCCAAGGGCCACCGGCGCGACCTGGGACAGGCGTTGGCCAATGGGGGGCTGGCGGCCCTGCTGGCGGTACTCTCCCAACTCTGGCCTCACCCGTTGTGGTTCGTCGCCTGCGCGGGGGCGATGGCCGCCGTCAACGCCGATACCTGGGCGACCGAGCTGGGTGTGTTGAGCCCACACTCCCCGCGCCTGCTCACTACCGGTCAACGTGTAGAAGTGGGCACTTCGGGAGGCGTCACGTGGCGAGGCGTGGCCGCATCGTTCGGGGGTGCGCTCTTGATTGGCCTGTTCGGCGGATTGGGGCTGCTGATCTTGCGCCAGGGCTGGGCCAGCGCAGCCACGGTGTTGTTGGCGGCAGTCGTGGGTGGGACGGCCGGGTCACTGTTCGATAGCCTGCTGGGGGCGACCATCCAGGCTATCTACTGGTGTGATACCTGCGAGAAAGAGACCGAGCGCAGGATGCATCGCTGCGGTACGCTGACGCGCCGGTTGCGGGGATGGCGCTGGCTGGGGAACGACCTGGTGAACCTGGTCGCCTCCATGGTGGGTGCGCTCGTCGCGGCAGGGAGCGGATGGGGACTGTCGTGAGCAGGCCGCCACGCCTCGTCATCGTTGACGTGGATGGGCTGCGGCGCGACGTCTTGCGGGCCGCGCTTGCGGAGGGGAATCTCCCGAACGTTGAGCGAATCACCGGCGGACGGGAGGGCGAGACGGCCTGTCACGTGGATGCGCTCAGCACTGCCCCCTCGATCACGTTTGCTGCCCAGGCGAGCATCTTTACCGGCCAGCACCCCGGCGTGCACGGCATCGCCGGCAACGAGAGCTTCGACCGGCTAGGCCGCATCTCCGGCGGGCGTCCCCGCCACTTTGGCTTCGACGTCGGTTACACGCTGGCCGTGGACGACGCCGTGCGCGTCTTCACCGACGGCCTGGCCTCGCAATTCCTCACCGGTGAGGCTCCCACGCTCTACGAGATAGCCGCCAGGCGCGGCCTGACCTCCACTGTCGTCTACAACATGGTCGCCCGTGGCGCCAGCGTGTGGCTGACTCCCAACGTCGTCGAGATCGCCCGTTTTACCAAGGGGCAGGGGGTATTGGGGCTGGAAGCGGCCACATATGACGGTAAGATGCTCGACCACGTGATCAAGACCCTGGAGGCGGAGAGCCGTCCAGACGTGCTCACCGCCTACTTTATGGGGCTCGACCACCACAGCCACGTCCACGGGCCGGCCTCCCAGCCCGCCTATCTGCGCGACGTGGTTGACCCGCAGATTGGCCGGCTGGTGGACGCGTTGAAGGCACACGGGATGCTGGAAGGCACGCTCTTCGTGCTGGTGAGCGATCACGGCCAGATCGAGGTCGCGCCCGACGACCGCCATTCCATCCGCCTGGGCTTCCCCTTCGATCGGGAGCTGGGCCACGTGTTCCAGGCGCTGGGGCTCGACGTGCACGACGTTCCCGGCGAGGACCCTGCCTGCGACGCGGTGGTGGGCCTCAACGGCGGGCTGGCCCACGTCTACCTCCAGCACCGCGCCGGACGTTGGGCTGATCCCCCGCGCTACGAGGAGGACGTCCTGCCGGCGGCCCAGGCCTTTCGCGAGATGAACGAGACCGGCAAGTACGAGGACGAGTTGCAGGGCAAGCTGGAACTGATCCTGGTGCGGGACGCCGAACGGGAGGGTTGGCGCGGGGAGTATCGCGTTTACGTGGGGGACGGGCAGGCGCAGTCCCTGGCCGGCTACCTGGCGGCCCATCCCGAGCTGGGCTACGCCGACGCGGCCAACCGCATCCGCCTGGCGGCCTCGGCGACGACGGGCGACCTGATCCTGGCGGCGGACGGGCGGGAAGGGTTTTACTTTGGCGCGCCGCTGAAGGGCATGCACGGAGGGCTCTACCCGGAGGAGTCCGAGGCCGTGCTGACGTTCGCCTACCCCGGCGGCTCCCCCGACGAGATTGCGTGGCTGCGGGAGACGGTGGCTGGCGTGATCGGTGACCGTTGCGCGAACGAGGGCGGCCGCGAGCCTGGCGTCGCCGACATGGTACCCGCAGCCCTCGCACTATTGGGATTGTAAGGCAAGATGTCATCTTGCCCCACAAGTTCAGGAGAAAAGTCCATGTCTTTCTTCACCGTCAGTGAACTCCCTGGCGCACAAGCCATGCCGGGCGTCGTGCGCCGGGCCGTCTACCTGGAGCACGTGATGATGACCTTTTTCGATTTCGTGCCGGGGAGCATAGTCCCCGAGCACGCGCACCCCCACGAGCAGATCACCTACGTGGTGCAGGGCGCAATGGAGTTCCACCTGGGGGACCAGACACGGGTCCTGCGCGCTGGCGACGGCGTCTGCTGCCCGCCCAACGCGCCGCACGGCGCCATCGTCCTCGACGAGCCGACCGTCGCGCTCGACGCCTGGTATCCGCTGCGCGAGGATTACAAGTAGCCACGTGCGGAAGTGCAATTCCAGGTACATCCTGCTCCTGGCCCTCGCCGGCCTGGGTGGCGTGTGCCTGATCGCCGGGGCCTATGTGTGGGACCACTATCGCGGCGTCCTGATCCCGCGGCCGCTGCCCCCATTCCCCACCGTGCCCCCCTACACCCCCTGGCCCACGCCGCCCGTCGCAGAGCAGTTCGATTTCCCGCTGTTGCCTGCCGAAGGAGCCTGCCCTGAGCCTGCCGAAGGGTACGGCCCCTACGTCCAGGGCGTCACCGGGCCGCTGGCGGTTGACACCCGTTACGGCGCGCAGAACCCGGCGCAAGGGGAGCGCTCCAACTGCTTCCGCGACACGGAGGGAGGGAACGTCCCCTTTAGCGCGCTCTATCACGCGGGGGTGGACCTGTTTGTGCTCGACGGCGCGGGATTCGTCGTCTGGGGGCAGGCCACACGCGCGCCGGTCCACGCCGTGGCCGACGGCGTCGCCGTCTTCGTCCAGGATGCAGGCGCCGACGGGCACATCCTCATCGTCGAGCACCTGCTGGCCGACGAGAGTGCCGTGTACTCGGTCTACTGGCACGTGGACGCCGTGCAGGTGCGGGAGGGCCAGCCGGTCGTACGCGGGCAGGTCATCGCCGTCGTCTACGACCAGGGGCTCAACAGCCACCTGCACTGGGAGATGCGCACCTTTCGGGATGGGTCGGCCCTGTTTCCGGCCGGGACGGCCGGCGCGCGGGGCACGTGCAACGGTCACGTTGCGGGTGTGGGGTACACCTGGGACGACGACCCGGCCCGCGCCCACCCCGATGCCTACGGCTACCTGGAGCCAGCGGCGTTCGTCGAGCGGCGCTAGCTGGCCAGACAGTATATCCGGTTTGACGGTCACAAATAGGCTTAATTGACACCAAACCTAGGCCATGTTATACTTTCCACACAGATACAATCAACGCAGGAGATGATGGCGAATACAAGTGGATGAATACATATTGGAGCATATCACGACGGACAACGCCATTCGAGCGGATTTTTTTCTTCCCTTGGCTATCATCCGCTTACAGCAGGCCGTGACCACGGACCAAGAAGCAATCCTGTCCGTGCAACCAAGAGATGTGGGTGAATTAGGTGAATCTCGCAGGGAGTTGCTTCTATTCTGGTCTACGAACGACTTGGACGGAGAGAGAACTCCGCTTCAGGAACATGTGGTGACGGAATGGGCTGCTGTGGGTATTGCCTGCGCACTGGTACCCGTGTATACCGGTTTGCGTGTTCTCCAAGTGACACAAGCAGGCGATGGGTTTGACTATTGGGTTGGTGACGACAGATGGGAATACGCATTGGAAGTGAGCGGGACGATCGAGGGTAGCCTGACAGGTCGCCATGCCGCTAAAGTGCGGCAGTTACAAGGGAACCCATACGGAGTGGATGGCTACGTGGCTGTAACCCGATTTGCTAGCCTGGAAGCCATCTTTTCCTTCAATAAGTACGGAGAGAGAATGAGATGACAATCCAGCGAGAACAAGGCATCCGGCGTGAGGGTATGGATACTGTTTTTATAGAAGATGAAGCGCGCAAGTCAAATCTGATTCTCGAAGCCAATTTGCTGAAGGCACAAAGCCAATACCAAGATGCCGCCGAGCGATTCGCCGAAGCAGCCCGAATTGAAGAACGGTTGAGCGAGGTCCTCCTCCAGAAGGGATTGCTGGACAAGTATTTCGTTCATCGTTTCAGCGCCCTCAGTTGTTGGGCTCAGGCAGGTAATATCTACCAGGCCATTGCCATGGGCGAGGAACTTTTGACACGTGCCGATCTGCCTGACCATCTGCGCCGACATATACAGGAGCACGTGCAACTTCTGCGGACACGCCGCGTGCGCTGGCTCGTCGAGTTTGTCCCCCAGACCGTTGCCGCAGCAGCGCCCTAGTGCCCCTGCAACAAGTCACCGCCTAACCCCAGACCTGCACTCGCAGGTGCCGGCCCCGGGCCACGGTGTAGGCGCGGCCAGTATCCCTTGCTGGCTTGTGGCCGGGCAATCACCAAAAGGTCCAAGTTGTTGACGTTGGCCCGAATCTGTCGTATACTGAATCTGCATTTTATTCTGTCTGTCATCGGCATATCGTAGATCGGACTCGTCGGGGCATTGCAGTTCACTCTCGGTCATTCCCCGGTCGGAGTGCACGCTTGCCCCGGCGAGTTTCTTATCGCGTGATCCACCTATTCGCTCATTTCTTGCCAGGAAAGGAAGGACAACCATGGAGGAGAAAACAAAACCTGCCCGAGCGGCCAGGCTGCTCTGGTCAACAGCGCTCGGGCTGGGCCTGGCCGTCGGGGTGCTGCTGGCATGCGCGCTCCGCCCGGGCCTGGGCCAGGCTGCCAGCCCATCCGGCGCTGCCCCCTCGGACGTGTGGGTGAACAAGTCGGCGCCGGTTGGGAACATTGTGCCAGGTGACGAATATCGCTACGTCATAGACTACGGGAATGAGGCCAGCAACCCGGCGACGGACGTCGTCATTACCGACATCTTGCCCGACTACGTGACCTACCTGCGGGACACCAGTGGGGTCACACCCACCGTGGATTCAGACACCCGCACCCTCGTTTGGCGCCTGGGAAGGTTGGGAGGGCAGCAGTCAGAGACCTTTGAGTTGTGGGTGAAACTGGATGCAACCGTGCCACAGGAGACCCAGTTGCGCAACCTCGTGGGGATCAGCGACCCTGACGACCAGAATCCCGACAACAACTGGAGCCACACGGACGTGTGGCCCGACAATCCCTACGTGAATCTGTGGGTAGACGAATCTCTCAAGACTGAGCGGCCCATCGGCGGCAGGGTGATCATCTACTACATCAACTACGGGAACGACGGCAACCGCACAGCCCACAACGTCGTCCTGGCTGATACACTGCCGCTCCACACAACGTTTGTGAGATCTGACTTTGAAACGGGGGCAGATGTCCTGGCCGAGCGCGTGGACGACGGCATCGTAGTCTGGGAGATCGGGGCGCTGCCTTCCGGCGAATCACAGCAGTTCGAACTGGTTGTACGGATTGACGAGGGCATGGCTCCAGGAACACTGCTGACCAATAAGGTCGCGATCAGGGGTGACGAAGACCAGGGTGAGTGTGGGGACAACCGGTCGTGGCGTGCTACAGTCCTGGAACCGATGGCGGCCGATCTGTGGGTGGGCGAAGAGGTCAGTAGTGATCTTTCATCGATCGAACATGAGATCATCTACCGCATCAGCTACGGCAACGACGGCATGCTTCCTGCTAAGGACGTGATCTTGACCTGCACGCTGCCAGTCTCGATGACCTACCTACGGCACAGCAACAAGTCAGCCGCCACGCTGGCGGACGGAGTGATCGTCTGGCGGTTGGGTCAGGTACCATCCGCCAGTAACGGGCAACTTATGATGACTATGCAGGTGAGTGGGACGGTCTCGGCCGGAGCGGCCTTCACCAATGCCGTCGAAGCCTCGACGAGTACCCCAGAACTCGACTACGACAACAACGTGGCCGTGACCACGCTGGGTCCTCCCCGAGCGATCTGCGTACCCTGGGCCGGGGACCTGCCTCACCGCGTCTGGTCCCGGCAGACTACCACGCTCAAGGGGACAACCAAGGGCTACGGCCTGACGACGTTTGAGTGGGACCCCGGCGACGGCCGTCCGGCCATCGCCGGTACAGTGGACGATCCTTACGTGATCGAGGGCCACCATGCGTATAGCGCAGCGCTGGGCACGGTTTACACGGCGATGCTCACGGTGCGGGACGCATTCGGCTGGTCGGACACTGACACCTATGTCGTGCAGGTCTTCAGCCCGACCCACGGCATCCAGGTGGACGCGGCGGTGGACGAAGCGCTGTGGTACATCCACAAGGCGGCCCAACGCTACGAACACGGCAACCTTTCCTTTGCCGAGTGGGGCGGTGACAATCGTGTGGCCGAGAACGCCAGCGCCGTACAGGCATTTCAAGTGCAAGGACACCTCCCGGACGGCGACCCGTGGGAAGACCCTTACGTGGAGGACGTGCAGCGTGGCTGGAACGCCATCTTTACCTACGCCAAACCGGACACGACGACCATACAGCCGGCCGGCAACCCGGACAGCGACGGCGATAGAATAGGCATCGGCATCTACAGTAAAGATAGCGCTGCCATCTACGAGTCCGGGCTGGCATTGATGGCCCTGGCTTCCACCAGCGCTCCTGACCGGGTGGCCCGCACTGGCCCCTCCGCCTACGTGCGTGGCCAGACGTACTACAGCATCACCCAGGATATGGCCGACTGGTTCGCCTGGGGCCAGAACGATGCTGAGAGTGGTAGTGCCCGCGGCGGCTGGCGTTACCAGCCCAACTCGTGCGATTCCGACAACTCGAACACCCAGTTCCCCGTCCTGGGCCTGGCCGCTGCGGAGCACAACTGGGGCATCACAGTGCCCACGTGGGTGAAGAACGAACTGCGCGACCACTGGTTGGCTTACACGCAGGACAGTAGCAGCGGTGGCTTTGGCTACCAGCACCCTGATCACTGGATCAATGTGGGCAAGACCGGGGCCGGGATCATGGACCTCACCTGGACCGGCGTGCCGGCCACCGACGCGCGCATTGCCCGGGCTGCCCAATTCATCGCAGTGCACTGGAATGACGCGCCGGATGGGAACTGGAACGGCAACGTGGGCGAGTTGTATGCCATGTACGCGGTGAAAAAGGGCAGCCAACTGGCCGGCATCCACCAGTATGGCTCTCACGTCTGGGACAACGAATACGCCGCTTACCTGGTGAGTATGCAGTCGCCTGGCGGTTACTTTGACGCTGCCGGGAATATAAGTTGGCAGCCTATGAGTACCGCCTGGGTGGTGTTGATCCTCTCGCCTGGCCTCTACCAGGCGCTCCCGGTCCCCGTCATCCCACCCTTCCTCGCCGGAGGCCCGGGGCCGAAGTGGGCCGAGGTCGAGTTCGACGCTTCCGATTCGTACCACACCGACCCCGAGCGCACGATCGCCTTCTACGAGTGGGACTTTGGCGACGCCAGCCCCGTGGTGACAGCCACCGCTCCCATCACCGTCCACACCTACCCGACGCGCGGTACGTACCTGGCCCTCCTGACCGTGTGGGACGACGTTGGCAACCACGCCACCGCGGCTTCCCAGGTGAACATCACCGGACCAGGATACCACCCGCCTGTGGCTGATCCGGGCGGGCCGTATAGCGGCCACGTCGGGCAGGAGATCACCCTGGACGGCTCCGAGTCCTCCGACCCGGACGCCTGGATGGGCGACAGTGTAGTACTGTACGAGTGGAACGTCGCGGGCAGCGAGTTTTACACGACGAGCGCGCCCACGCTGGCGTATCGTGGAACGGTCGCCGGCACCTTCGTCGTCGTGCTGCGGGTGCAGGACCGGGGAGCCGGCGATGGCCCGGACAGGCCCCAATGGAGTGCGCCTGCGACGACGACGGTGACGATCATCGCTCCCCCTGAAGTCAAGCCGACTCCCACTGCAGTCAGGCCGACCCCTATGGCAGTCGAGCCAACTTCCACTCCGGCCAAGGGGCCTTCTCCGGAACCCCGGTGGGTCAAGTGGCTGGTTCCGGCGCTTATGGTGGCCATCCTGGGTACCGCCGTCGTCCTGCTCGTGGCCCGCGCCGCCACACGCCGCCGCGCCTGACCTCACGCTATGCCAACCCTTTAACGATAGTGGGTCTCGCTCATCACCGAGCGAGACCCACGTTGTCAACCGCGAACGTCGGCAGATAATGAATGATAGACTTCCGAAGGTCGAAAACGCCAACTGCCCCCTTGCCGGCGGGGCAGTGGTCCCCGTTTGCGAGGAGGGTCGCACGGCAACGCAAGCTGTAGGGTGTACTCTGCGAGGTAATGCCTGGTGAGAAAGGGGCGTGCGATATGTTCCTGAAACGCGTCGGACGGTTCTTGTTGGATGTGCTGCTGATCGCAGCAGGCAGCGTATTGATGGCGCTGGCCGTGGACGTTTTCCTCGATCCCAACGACGTCGTGCCGGGCGGTTTCACCGCGCTGGCAATGTTTGCCAATCGCCTGTGGTCCTGGCCGGTTGGGTTGACGTTCCTGGCTCTGAACGTGCCATTCTTAATCCTGGGGATGTGGCTGCTGGGCGCTGAATTCGGCCCCAAGACGATCATCGCCACCGTACTCGCGAGCCTGGCCATTGACCTCCTGCGCCCGTACGTGCCCGCGGTGCAGGGCGAGCCGCTGTTGTACACCGCCTTCGGCGGGTTGCTTTACGGCCTGGGCCAGGGGCTGGTGTTCCAGGCCAATGCCACCTCCGGGGGGACCGAAATCCCGGCCAAGTTGCTCAACCACTTTTACGGCGTGCGCATGTCGAGATCGCTTTTGGCGATGGACGTCGTGATCCTGGCGCTGGCGGCCTGGTTCTTCGGGCTGGCCCCGGCGCTATATGCCTTGATCGTCGCCTGGGTCGCGGAGCGGGCGCTGAATTTTGTGGAGACGGGCGTCAGCGCCAGCCAGTCGGTCTTTATCATCGCGCAGAACCCCGAGGCGATACAGCAGCGCATCCTGCAGCAACTGGAGCGCGGCGTCACCCTCCTGGCTGGAGAGGGAGGCTATACGGGCCTGCAGCGCGTCGTGCTCTTCACGGTCGTGAGCCGCCGCGAGGTTGCCGCCGTGCGCAAGATCGTCAGCCAGGCTGACCCTCAGGCGTTTATGGTGATCAATCCCAGCCACGAAGTGCTGGGCGAAGGGTTCAAGCCCCTCCTCCACCCCCGGCCTCCCTGCCGGGCCCGGCCCCGGCGGGCGAGGCCATGAGCCGGCATTTCCGTAGGATGGCGGCCAGCCGCTGCCGCTCAATCGCCCGGTCACTCCTGCCGTTTGACGACGAAGAGTGTGAGATCATCGGACAGCGATGCGCCGTCAGTGAATTCCTCCACCGCCGTCAAGATGGCATCCTGTAACTGCTGCACACTGGCGTCTGCATGGGCCTGAACTGTGGCCCTCAACCGCTCCTTGCCAAACAGCTCACCGCTGGGATTCCTGGCTTCTGTGACACCGTCGGTGTAGAAAACCAGAATATCACCAGGCCTGATGTCAATGGCCTGTTCTTCCAGTTCCACGTCCTGAAACGCACCCAGTACGAAGCCAGGGACAGCTAGCCAGTGGGTTACACCAGGATCCGCCTGGCGCCAGAGAGGCCAATTGTGCCCGCCGTTGGCATATACGAGGTGCCCGCTTCTGGTATCCAGTGCCGCATAGAAAGCGCTCAGGAACAGCCTGTACCGGATGTCCTGTACAATCAAGCGGTTGGCTCGCTGGAGGATCGTAGCAGGGCTGCGGCCGTTCATCGCCTCGCTGCGAATGACGGTGCGGCTGAAGGCCATGAACAGCGCGGCCGGTATACCCTTGCCGGTCACGTCGGCGATGACCATACCCACATGACCGGGCTCGCCAGGCAATTGAATAAAGTCGTAGAGGTCCCCTCCCACGTGCCGGGCCGGCCGGTAGATCGCCGCAAACTCCCAACCGG
>Ga0172363_10004319_pt1 | contig 11499 bp, 10 predicted proteins | sample LakKivs2_kivu2a2_FD_114541 | JGI IMG/M metagenome (GOLD analysis project Ga0172363, IMG submission 114541) | Sediment microbial communities from Lake Kivu, Rwanda - Sediment s2_kivu2a2 | ecosystem: Environmental > Aquatic > Freshwater > Lake > Sediment | place: Rwanda: Western Province, Lake... | reverse complement strand
TAATTTCGTTCAAAATTATTATGATGAGGGTGCGTTTATATTCGTAATGGAAGATGATATAAAGGAAATAAAATCATTACAGAAATATGAAACAAAAAAAATATTTGATATGATTTACAATTTCTGTAAAAATAATCATATTCAATGTGCGGGGGTGTATCCATCATCAAATGATTTTTATATGAAAAAAACCATAGACATAGGTTCAACATACATCGTAGCAAACTTGTTTGCATTTACATCAAAGAAAGATGATAGATTAAACTGCGCACTCAAAACAAAAAACGATTATGAGAGGTCTGTTAAATACGCACAAGTATATGGAAAAATTGCAAGATTTAATTTTATATCCTGCAAAACAAACAACTACACAAACAAAGGTGGGATGCAAACAGAAAACACAAGACAACAAGATGAACTTGAAGCATCCAAACAACTCATACAGATGTATCCGAGTATATTTGATATAAACACAAAGCGCAAATCAAAATACACGGAACTGACTATGAAAAAAAATTACAAACAAATAAAATTATGAGAATAATTGAAATCCAACCCAAAGAAATTGACCTTGAAAAATATAAAAAAAGGTCAGCACTTGAAACAGATGTAGAAACGCTCATCACAGAGGACACCATCATTACAACAAATGGCGAACCTGTGATTATGTATTGCAAACTAACAGAAAACTTGGACGCTTTGCGTTGGGCTGTAAAAAATATAAGATATGAAGTTGGACCACGCACACTTGGACTTGTATCACAAAGTAGAATATTTGGATACAGACCCCGTATTACCGTCCGACACGACTACTGCAATCCAACGAGTTTAGCAACGGAATATCCAAAACAACATCACATCATCACAGAGTTTGCAGCATCACTCACAAAATACTATCAAGAAAACTTCCCTGATGTATTCGTTAAACACGCAAACATAGTAGAAGAAAAAATATTACCTGAATGGAAAATAGATAATTCAATATTCACATCAGGAATTGTAAATAAAGACAATCCGCTGAAATATCATTTTGATAGTGGAAACTTCAGAGGTGTATTATCAAATATGGTGGCGTTCAAGAAAAATGTATTAGGAGGGCACCTTGTAATCCCTGCATACGATATAAAACTTGAAATATCAGATGGTTCGTTGTGTGTATTTGACGGACAAAGCATACTACACGGCGTCAGTCCTTTCACTGCGGAAAAACAATCACAAGAGCACTACAGATACACCATAGTTTATTATTCATTGGAACAAATGTGGAAATGCGAACCATACGGCGCAGAAATAAAAAGAATTAGAAAAAGAAAAAAAGAACAAGAGAAAAAAAGATTAGACCCTGAACATTTAGCATCACTATCAGCACAAGCGGCAGAGAGAATAAAAGACAATCAAAAGGAAGTGCAAACAGTTTTATCAAAGAACAAAGCAAAGATAAATCCAAAACACAGGGACTACAAATTATTCATAAACTCAACAATAGAAAAAACATTAGATAATGAGTGAAGAAGGAAGGAAACGAAGTTTGGCAAATCTCAGACCAAAGCCGTGGAAAAAAGGCGAAAGTGGAAACCCCAAAGGAAGACCAACAAAACCTGTGTTGCAATTGAAAAAAGAGGGATACAAACTTTATGAAATCAATGATACAATACAAACTCTGTTAAATCTCAATCTTGAGGAGTTGAAGGAGATATGGGATAATCCAAAAGCAACACTATTGGAGCGCACATTAGCATCTGCAATCCGCAAAGGAATTGAAAAAGGGAATCTTGAATCCGTTGAAACACTATTAAACAGGGTGTATGGAAAACCAAAAGAAGTGGTGGATGTGACGACCAAAGGCAATGAAATAAACCAAACCCCATTTACAATTAAAATTATACGCAGAGATGGCGACGAGGAAGAGTTCAGTAAATAGTATGAAAATAACATTTGGGCGCAGGAAAGGTGGTCGTCCAAAGAAGTCATACAACAAACACAACAGCAAATCCACATACCATAGAAGGTCAGCAAGCAGATAAAAAAAAAATTATATGAGGACAAAAAAAGTGGGATACAACACATTTACAAATTACGAAGCAATAAAGTTTTATGTTGATTTTGATAGACGCGGAAAACAAACTTCATCACTACAACTGACTTGGGGTGGATACGCACAATTTGATGAAGACAGCATACGACACGATATAGGAAACTATAATGTGAATATAAAAAGGTTTTTCCGTTCAAAAGTGCGTGATGGTTATTTCAAAGATGATATGATTTACATAAACGAAATCCCCGACACACTTTATGAATTGCACAGGGGTTTATGGTTTCCAAAGATGTTTCTGTTTTTAGAGGACACTATGGATAAATCATTTGTTGTGGATTATCTCAAAACACTATTCAAACCCCTATCACTTTATCACCTACAACACGATAATATAACATTTACTCACTACAAAAATGGAATTAAAAACAACAAGAGTATTTCAGGATTTATTGGAAAGTGATAAAAGAATAAATGTTTTCCAAGGAAGTAGTCGTGCTTCAAAAACATTCAACATCTTGATTTACTTTGTGTATAAATTACTTCAAGAAGACCACAAGGTTTTCAGTATAGTGCGTAAAACACTACCTGCGTTAAAAGGTTCAGTCCTGCGTGATTTCAAGGAAGTGCTCACGATGTTTGGTGTGTATAATCCTGATGATTGGCATACAGCTGATGGATACTACCAACTCGGCACAAATATGATAGAGTGGTTCAGCGTAGATGATGAAACGAAAGTGCGGGGTCGTAAAAGGGACTACCTTTTCATAAATGAGGCAACAGAAGTAGGTTATGATGAATACATACAACTTATTTTAAGAACGGCGGGTTTAGTTGTTTTAGACCTGAACCCATCACTATGGAAATCGTGGATTTATGACCTTGAAGGAAAACCCGATGTGAATTATTTCATCACCACATACAAAGACAATCCTTTTTTACCTGAAACACAAGTAGCCGAAATAGAAAAATTGCGTGATAGAGACCCAAATCTGTGGAGGGTGTTTGGTCTCGGACTTAAAGGTGTCCCCACTCGTCAGGTATTTACACACTACCAACTTTATTATGATTTACCACCTGAAGCAAAACTATTAGGATACGGAATAGATTGGGGATATTCAGACCCATCATCACTTGTAGCGGTGTATAAACAAAACGATGCGATATATTGTGAAGAAAAACTTTATTTGCGAAACATCACAATTCCTGACTTCATTTACAAAATAAAAGATTTAGGAATAAACCTCAAAGATGATTTCATTTGTGATAGTGCAAATCCACAAGCAATAGAGGAACTGCGCAGAAACGGGATAAACACGAAACCTGTGAAAAAAGATAGTATCCTACACGGAATTGATTTAGTCAAACGCACAGATTTTTTTGTAAATGTGAATAGTAAAAACCTATTAGATGAATTGAACTCTTATGTATGGAAGGTGGATAAAAACGGAAACAATCTTGATGAACCCCACGATGCAGACAATCACCTCATAGACGGCATCAGGTATGTGCTTGAAATGAAGGTTGCCAGAAATAGTTGGGTGGGGATTTATTAAAAAATATATTTATTAGATATGAGTGATTTATACATAACACACAACAACAAACGCCACAAAGTTCGTGAAGCAACAATTCAAACTTGGAGTGAGATAATGAAATACCGAGATTTGATGGACGAAACAGATATGTTTGTTAAAACTATTGAACTCCTCACAGATATTCCTCGTGAAGAAATCTTAAAAGCAGATGCAGAGGAAGTGTATGCCGCAGGACAAATAATCCTATCACAACTGAACACAGAAAGGAACAAGGTGTTTAGTTCAATCAAACACAAAGGAGTGGAGTATGATTTTATAGACATAAATGATATTTCATTTGGTCAGTTCATAGACATAGATACTTTTTTACAGAAGGACGAAAACTACAAACAACGCAACCTGAACGAACTCGCAGCTTACCTTTATACAGAGAAGGGACAGAAATACGGAGATACACCTGTGTCTTCACGCAAAACTGCGTTTGAAGATTTACCTATGAGGTATTTAGAAGGAGCGGTTTTTTTTTTAGCAAGTTCAGCCAGAACATCCGAAATGCTTACGCTGATTTATTCGCAGAGCAAAATGTTGAGAGTGATGGCACGGATAAAAATAATTTCGGTGCTTATTGGGGATGGTATAGTGCAGTCAGTTCGCTCTGTGAAAATAAAGTATGGCTTTTTGACGGCACTACTCGCCTTCCCCTTGTTCAGTGTCTCAATCATCTGTCTTACCTTATGGACTTTAATAAAGAACAGCGTAAAATCCAAAAAGAATTAAATGCCCACTAACCCCCTTTATACAAACTTCAAGAAAATACACGACGATTTTCAGTTGCTTGCAGATAAACACAAACAAATAAACTCTTATGGTATGGGGGATATTGACCAAATGAGTTATTGGACTGAACTGCGCGACCACACAGAAAACACCACATTTGAATCCCCTTATTTTCCGTTGTTGTATGTGGTTCCTGGTGAATGCACAAACAATCTGCAATATAAAACTTGGGATTTCCAACTCATAATGAGTGATATTGTGGATAGAGATTTAACAAATCAAGTAGATGTTTTAAGTGATACACTACAAATGCTACAAGATGTGGTTTCACAATTTCGTTTATCCGTCACTCCTGTTTTAGGTTGCTATAACACATACTACGATAGTTTTCCACCTGTGCCCTTCACACCATTTATGGAAGAGTATAGTGATTTAACAAATGGTTGGACAGCTAAACTACAAATAACAACAACTACAGCATTAGATAGATGTGCCGCAGCGTTTCAAGATTTTACAGGAAACACCTATCACGCAGGTATAAACTTCAAGACAATACACGATGACTTTCGTTTGATGGCTGACCATCACAAAGAAATCAATTCATTTGGTTTTGGTGCGTATGAGGATTTAAGTTATTGGACTGAAAGTAGATTGAAAACAGAAAACACAACATTTGAATCTCCCTACTTTCCTTTGTTGTATGTTATTCCTTCACAGGCAACACTACAAAGCGAACAACTCGCATCCTCGTATATGGAATATGAGTTTAATGTTGTGTGTATGGATATTATAGACAGGGATTTAGTAAATCAGGCGGATGTCCTCAGCGACACAAATCAAATCTTGGACGATGTGGTTTCACAATTCCGTTTATCTGTTGAACAAAACACAGGCTGTTTTATACAAGAATATTATTTAGACGAACAGGTTGTTTATACGCCATTTTTAGAAAAGTTTTCTGACCTCTGCGGTGGTTGGTCTGCTTTGATAAAGGTCAAAGTGATGACCCCTCTTGATAGATGCGCCGCTGCATTTAGCGGATTTACATAAGATGCCTCGTGGATACCGATATCCGATGACTGAAGCCGCTCTGCACAGAATTGGGAAATTATGGGTGCGAATACTTAAACAACGCATAAAGGCAACCAAAAAAGTTGCTTCAGGGTTTTTGTTGAATAGTATAAGTTATTCTGTGGAGATAGATGGAAACGGCGACCCCATACTACTTGTAAATTACGCAGATTATTTCAAGTATGTAAATCAGGGTCGTATCCCTCGTGGTGATGATAGACCCATCACTGCGGAAAATGGTGCTGTCCCCATCAAAGCACTTGTTAAATGGATAGGTATAAAGGGCATTCAAGGACGCACAAAGAAGGGGCGTTTTATGAGTGCTTTGAGTTTAGCATTCGCTATTAGAGCATCAATTTGGAAAAAGGGAATTAAACCATACGGGAAGGGTTCATTGATTTACGATAAATCATTAGATAAATTGGAGCGTATGTTAAATCCCGAAAAAATCCCACAGGGCACTCCTCCTGAACTCGCTGCGGAACTCACACGGATATTTGATGCTGTTCAACGAGATGTAAATGTGATAGTGGATAATATGATTACTAAATTAGTTCAAAACACAGAAAGATGAGTTTTAATTTAACGATATTACAAAAACCTTTAGATGTATGTCCCTCACACAGCGACCATACTTGGAATGTTGCACTAAACAGCTACTCTGCATACACAGATATTCGTTTGGTTGTAGATGTTTATAGTAATCCCTATGAAAACGATTGGGGCACAAATCAAATCAGCAAGAAGCAATGCCGTTTGCTAATCCCCGTAAATGAGCACGGAAATTGTATCTTTAATGTGGAAACACTTATCAGAAACTTCGTGCAGGGAAATCCACGAAATATGACCTACAGATATGAACCAACATCTGCTTTTGGTCTGATAAATCCCTATGAGGTGGAGGTGCCCGTTGGTGTTTTTTCAACTACAGCCACAACATCACAAGCCGTCATAGTAAATGACGCACCCTATACCATAAAGTTCTCAAATGGATTTAATGGTGGATACACAGGTTTCCAAAACATTTATCACATAAATGAATACAGATGTATATTTGGTGTTCAATACACATCAGGAGGCACAAGTCAGGTCATCATAGACACAACGAACTACAATGTTTATAGCGGATGGACGGGACAAACTCTGAATCCCGCCAGTGCCGCGACATAACCCTATGGTATAACAATTTTTCCTGGCGTTCAAGACAACAAAAGGTATGGAGTGAGTGATTTATCTGCATTTACATACTACTATTCAGGCACAAACCTCACGGGTGAATACAACTATCTGAATACACAGGTGTATGATTTCGCAATGAAACAATCTGCACCATTTACAGAATACGGCAAGTTTATGGCAACATTTGGTTCAGAAACAATACCTATGACCGCATTTGGTGGGGCTGTTCAACAAACAAGATGGAGAACACATTACTATACCTGTCCTATACTTGTTCCTTTTATGTTTGGTGAAAATCAACTCTACGACAATAGTGATGTGGTGAATAGCATTACATATCTCACAAAAATAAACGCACTGAACGGGCAAATGAACTACGACCAATCAACATCACAACCAATACAACCTGTTTCAGGAGCAACATATTTGTCTCCGCTCGGTTCAAGAATTGCGTATGGTTTATACAAAGCAACAGAGGGACTGAACAACGAATATAGTGATGTAGCGATTTTCCTATCATCAGGTTCGTGCGACCCATCAGGTTCAGAGCGTGTGAGTGAAATAGTTCAATATAAAATGGTTGGGAAGGAATGCTTCAATGACCCCTATAATTTTCTGTTTTTGAATAGACAGGGTGTGTGGGATACATATACATTTACGAAAAAATCACAGAAGACCTTTAATCCTGAACAGAAAAGATACGCATCCTATAAATCGTTAAACACTACATTATGGAATAGACAATCCTATGATAGTGCTGAAACAACATACTACGGACGCGCTGTGGAACTATTCACATTTGATAGTGGATTTGTTTATCAAAACGACAGAGACATCATAGAGCAACTTTTGATGTCCCCCGCTCTGTATATGATTATGGACAACTACTATCCTGAACAGAGTGTATCACAAATATATCCATATCTTATTCCTTGTGTGGTGATGAATAAAGATGTGAAGGTGTTTCAACAGAAATACGAAAGAATATTCCAATACACTTTGGAAGTTAAACAAACACCATACAGATACTACGATTTACTTTACTAATGGCACTTCAAATCATAACAGAGATAGGTGGAGAGAAGCGTGAATTAGACCTTTACGCAGACCAACCTTTGCTATTGAATATTTCATTTGCAGAAATACAAGACCTGACGAAAAAAAATAGTTCGTTTAGTCAATCGTTCCAAATACCTGGCACAAAAAACAACAACGAAATATTCAACTACTATTACGACATCAGTAGTATTCCGTTTTCATTCAATCCAAATCAAAAGTTCCCCGCTATTTTGACTTGGGACGGACAAGAGGTGCTGAACGGCAATCTGCGTATGGAAAGTGCTGTAGTTGTAAATGATGAAACACTTTACAACATAACCTTTTACAATCAAATCGGGGATTTAGCGGCAAACATAGGTGATAAGTTTTTGATAGATACAGACCTCACACATTTAGACCATCCGTATAGTGAAAATGTAATTTTGGAATCACAACAAGACCCGAACTTGTGGAGCCTCACAGGTGCTACAAACTATTCATATCAAAATGGGAAAACGATGTGGGGACTATACAACATCGGATACAATTATTTTAGTGGTGATAGTGTGAATTATCAACAAACACCACTTGTATATTTCACTCCACCAACAGGAGGAACCTACAATCCGCTTTTGGGATATTTTGATTTTTCGGGAAGTCCTGTGTTTGATTACTATTTCAAACCAACCATACAAGTAAAAGAATTGTATGAAAGCATCTGTCGTGATGCGGGGTATAATGTAGTAAGTGATTTTTTTGATACAGCCTATTTCCAAAGATATTACTTGCCGTTGAAGTTTTTAGATGAATCCCCCTATACTCGTGGTGCGGTGGAAGCGTGTTTTACCTTATCATCACAAACAATATTGAACGCATCTTTTTTGAACTATGTTCAGGTCAGCGGGTTTACAACCTGTAATACTTTGGATTGGGGAACAACAGCTACAAACTATACAATACAACCAACATACCCTGGCACATACACAATACGATATACATTTGACGCTATACCAACGGCAGATTGTGTGGTGCCGACAACAATACCAACTTTCTTTTTAATCATAAATGATGGCACGACGACTACAACGATATTAGCAGACGAAGTATGTAGCCCTGCGGGAAATCCTAATACAAGGACGGTTGATTTTGTGCTACAAACCACAGGTGGCACCTACGAAACATATTTTATTTTTAGTGATTTATACGTCACTGGTTTTACACAAACACTCGTTCCACCTGTGCCGAGATATTTGGTTTCAGGACAAACGATAAACTATTCAGTTGAGTTTCCGCCGAATGACTACAAACAAATTGATTTCCTTACTTCAGTAAATAGATATTTTAATCTGCTGATGGTTCCAAACCCTGACCAAACAAATGGTATAATCGTTGAACCGATTGTGGATTACATAGGAAAAGGTGATGTATTGGATTGGACAGAAAAAGTTGATAGGTCGCAGGCAATAAACATCACCCCGACCACATCACTTGTAAATGGAACTTTGGATTTTGATTTTAAGTTAGACCAAGACTGGGCAAATAACACCTTCAAACAAGCGGCAAATAGAGTTTTTGGAACTGAACGCAAACAGCTAAACATTGACTACAAAGATGATGTGATAAAGTTTGACTCGCAGTTTTCATCACCTTTGGACATTACAATTTATTCAGCACAACAATCTTATTTAACTTTACCATCTTTTTCAAAGATAAATCAAAAAGACGCTGGTGGTGTTGTTGAACAACAATTTGTGCCTTTCAAGATTTTACCCCGCCTTTTATTCAGAGGTGCCGTCCTATCAAATGAAACGTATGGTTCAATTTCTGGCGCCACAGGTGGCTATCAGAATTGGTTTGTGAATGCTGCAGGCACAGGATACACGATGAACCATTTTCAAGAGATAAATCGCTTCACAACTTATCCGTGGTCATATACAGGATTCTCACACTATACCAACTATCGTGGTGAAGACAGAACCACCATCACACCACTTGAAGATGCGTTTCCTAATGCTCTTGACCTATACGACATTTACTACGATGACTACATACAAGATTTAATAAGTGCGGAAAACAAAATTGTGTCCTGCAAAATATATCTTACTCCGTGGGAAATTAAAAACTTGCGCTTCAACGAAAAGATTTTGATAGACAACACCTATTACAGAATAAACAAAATAGGAAACTACAATTTACTTGAACCTTCCATCTGTGATATTGAATTGATAAAACTCACTCGTGAATATACACCACATCGCACCATAAATTATAGATTAGACCCCTGCACTGCGCCAGGTGATACTCTTTATACAAACAGCGACCTGATGTATAATCTTTATGCATACATAGAAAAGTATGTAAAAATATACGATGAAGATTTGAACTACATAGATTGCTATCAAGTTTATGAGGACATAGGAGGATTGGGAATAGGGCAACAAGAAAAGTATTGGATAGGAACAGCATTTACCAACACAGAAGTTGGTGTGTATAACGATTGTGGTTGCACAGGAACAACAGCGATGATTGTGGTTCAACAAACATAATGGAACAAAAACAAAAAATATATTTATAGAATATGACTTGCTATAACTTTTGCCATCCAGGAAATGTTGCTGGTTCGGTTTATATTTCAGGAACAAGTTGCTTTGACGGGATCGGGGCTTTTTATTTGAACAACGGAGATTGTATTTGTATTGATACAGACGAACCCTATCAAACTTGCGATAATCCTGTTTTACAACCAGGTTGTGCCTGTGAAGGTGATGAGTGTTGTTTTCAACAAAGCGGCTCCACAGCTTTTTTTAGTAATGTTGGGATGAGTGAGATAGATTTCATCACTGATGATTTATTGTATATCGCTGGTGCAAGATTGCAGCGATTTGATGGACAAGCCGCAGGGTCAGGTGGAATGATTATACCAACTTGCGGGGGATACACAGGAGCCACCGCAGTAAATCTGCGTTGCAACGTTCCTTTTCGTGGAGTCACGGAGTCATATCAAATATACCCAACACTAAACGGAAAATATATTGTTCGTTCAGGTGTGAATATTAGTAGAATAAACAGCGACTTTTCAACAGACAACACCTTCAATTCCGTTGAAATATTAGGAGGAAACTTTGATGGTATGGCTGGTATGTATGTAAATCCATCAGGTGAGTCATACATAATGGGAGTGTTTGGTTCAGGGGTTCGTGATTGTTCGGGCGTCACATCCAATTTTAATACAAACATTTACAAAATTGGTGTAAATGGTGGAGTGGATACATCATATTCAGGTATATCAATAACAGGTTTAGATTTCGTAGGTGAGCGTGAAGGTCGTATATCAACAGAAACTGATTTGAACGGGGAAGCACTTGTGGTTAGAGTTTCAGGATTTACAGGAAACACAATATGGTCTCCAATTATGAGAATACAAGCCGACGGCACGCCCGACCCTACTTTTGATAATTCACTTTTCAGGGGTTTATCAGGAGCAAGTAGAGTTCAAATCGCTGGTTCCTATATCCAAAGAGACGGGAAATATTTGGTATATGGTTCTTTCACAAACCTCAGCGGTATAACTGGATTGAATGGTATGGTTCGTATAAATCCTGATGGAACAAGAGACCCCTCTTTCAGTTTTTCTTTTTTAGTCCCATATCCTAGTTCTGTAATTGATGTAGAACAAGACCTTTTCCAAAACTATCATATCGTTGGCGCTAGGGGTGGTCCAGTTTATTTATATTCTTCTTTAACAAAAGATGGAACACCAAGATTTAATATTCAAACAAATGTAGCTCCGAGCGGGTTTTTGGGAGCGGCTGTAGCGTGAGGTGAGTGCGAAGTATTCATAGGTGGAAGCGACCAAAACTT